>Ga0210396_10001308_pt1 | contig 27647 bp, 24 predicted proteins | sample IncBWH17OmetaG_FD_155466 | JGI IMG/M metagenome (GOLD analysis project Ga0210396, IMG submission 155466) | Forest soil microbial communities from Barre Woods Harvard Forest LTER site, Petersham, Massachusetts, United States - Inc-BW-H-17-O ... | reverse complement strand
AAATGTCTCTTGCCGCCGAACGCCTTGCCCGCCGCCTGAACTTGTCCGGCTTCTTCGGTCTCGACTTCATGATCGAACATGCCTCTGGCGCTACCTACATGATCGAGATGAATCCGCGCTGCACTCCGCTCACCCATCTCCAACTCGGTAAAGGCCGCGACATGATTGAAGCTCTTGCTGCTCAACTTTCCGGCCGCCCCGTTCAGGCCACCACCCCCATCACCCTGAACGAACTGATCGCCTACTTTCCGCAATCAAATCAGTGTAAGAGCGAATTCCTGCGGTCGAGCTTCCAGGATATTCCCCATGGCGAACCGGCTCTTGTCGAAGATCTGCTTCGTCCCTGGCCCGGCCGCAGCTTTCTATATCAAGTTCTAGCCAAAGTCACAGGTTTTGCCGCAGCTCTCCGCGCGCGTAAGTCTCCCCAAGCTGGCCTACCGCCCACTTGATCACCCTAGAACCGCCCATGCAGTTCTACCAACTTGATCCCACCCAAGACCCCCGCTGGGTGGAACTCTTGCTCCATCACTCTTCCGCTTCCGTCTTTCATTCGGTCCCCTGGCTGAATGCCCTCCAACGCACCTACGACTATCGTCCAGTTGTCTTCACGACATCGCCGCCCGACTCTCAATTGAAAAATGGCATGTTGTTCTGCCATGTTAAGAGCATGTTGACGGGGCATCGTTTGGTCTCTCTTCCTTTCTCCGATCACTGCGAACCTCTGTTCGAATCCCCCCGCAATGTGGACTCCTTCGTCCCTTATCTCCAGACAGAACAGCGCCAAAACCACTGGAAATATGTTGAAGTCCGTCCGGTTAACGTCAATTTCGCGCAGACTGACGCACACTCTGGTTTCGGCGATGAATCCAACTACTTCTTGCACACCCTCGACTTGCGACCTGATCTCGATACACTATTTCTCGGTTTTGACAAAAGCTCTGTCCAGCGCCGTGTGCGCCGCGCGCAGCAGGCCAGCCTGGTTGAAAGGTGTGGCCACTCCGAAGATCTTTTGCATGAATTCTACCGTCTGCTAGTCATGACCCGCCGCCGTCACCGGGTTCCCCCGCAACCGCTCTCCTGGTTTCGCAACCTGATTCAATCCCAAGGCGACGCTCTCGAAATTCGTCTCGCCTGCCGCGACGAGAATTCAATCGCTGCCATCCTTACCCTGCGCTTCAAAGACATCGTCTACTACAAGTACGGCTGTTCCGACGCTCGCTTTAACAGGTTTGGCGGCACCCCTTGGCTCTTTTGGAATGCCATTGCCGCCGCAAAATCCAGCGGGGCGATCAAGTTTGATTTCGGACGCACCGAAGAGGACAATCCCGGCTTGCTCGCCTTCAAAAATCATTGGGTACCTAGCCCGCATCGGCTTGTTTACTGGAGATTCCCGGCCAACGCGCGTTCGTTTGGTTCCGCCGAATGCTGGAAGCTCAAAGCCGCGAAACATGTATTCTCGCGCATGCCCGATCCGCTACTGACCGTCGCTGGAAGGCTGTTCTATCGCCATCTCGGTTAGTCGCTTCATCGCAACAATTTTTTCGTGAATGAGGCAGTCACGCCAGAAAGGCACGGCAGCACCAACATGAAGCGGGTTCTCTCACAATACTATCGCTTGCCAGAGAACTTGCTCGATTGCTCCGTCTCTTCGTTTCCCGCCGGCGTTCCCGGCTTTTTCCGATTTGGTCCCGATCTCACTTGCTATGGCAGGTGTTCCTCAGGCGTCGCCTCAACGTTTGAGAATTCTCAATTTTATGACGCGTCCTTCCTTGTAAACCTCGACAAAACAAATCTCCAACTCCCCTTCGATCCCGTTGCCGTGGTGGACGATCTCCGTCACGAGCGCTACGTCAGAAATTTGCAGTTCGACAAAGAGAATCTCATCTCCCATGAGTGGACTCGCAAGGCCTACTACGCCCTGCGCCCGCTTCTGCCTGTCTCCATTCGTCGCCACATGCAACGCGCTTATTTTGATGGCTGGCAAACTCGCGCCTTTCCCTCATGGCCGCTTGACTTTACTGTCGACACTCTCCACGAAGAACTTTTGCGCCTGGCCCTGCAAGCCTCAGGTCTTCAACGCATCCCCTTCATCTGGTTTTGGCCAGACGGCGCCCCCAATGGCCTGATCATGACTCATGATGTGGAAACTCGCGCCGGCCGCGATTTCACTTCCCAACTGATGGATCTCGATGACCGTTTCGCGATAAAGGCTTCTTTCCAGGTCATCCCTGAAAACCGCTACGAACTGCCTCAGCAATACGTCCACGAAATCCGCAAACGCGGTTTTGAATTCAACATCCATGACCTGAATCATGACGGCAATCTGTATCAAGAGCGCGAGCAGTTCCTTGCCCGCGCAGAAAAAATAAATGCCTACGCCCGCAAATTCGCTGCCAGGGGTTTCCGCGCCGGCTCCATGTACCGCATGCTTGATTGGTATGACGCCTACGACTTCTCCTACGACATGTCCATGACCAACGTCGCTCATCTCGATCCCAAGCGCGGTGGCTGCTGCACCGTTTTTCCATTCTTCATCGGAAATATTCTCGAGCTTCCCTTAACCACTGCTCAGGACTACTCCGTTTTCCATATCTTGAACGACTATTCCATCGCTCTTTGGAAGCAGCAGTTGGCCATGCTCCGTCAAAGAAACGGACTGATGAGTTTCCTCACTCATCCGGACTATTTGGTCGATCGCCGTGCCCGCGCCGTGTACGAAAAACTTCTCAGCCATCTTCTAAAGATGGTCATCGACGAAAAAATCTGGGCCGCCTTGCCGAGAGATGTGGATCAGTGGTGGAGAGCTCGCGCTCAAATGAACCTGGTGCAGAAGAACGGCCAATGGCAGATCGAAGGCCACGGCTCGGAACGCGCGCGTATCGCCTTCGCCACCATCGACCGCAATCACCTTATCTACGACATTCAAGATGCCGGCAATCGCGAAACCGCGTTGCCCGTGATCTCAAGTAATCTTCCCGGTGCCACTGCGGAAACAACCTGCGTTTCCACATCCGATCGCGATTCCGAACAGCCTTTACGCAATTCGCCTTTCGCTTCTCGTACCACCCGTAAAACCCGCTGAGCCCCATGAAGTTTCTAGAGACTAAGCTACCCGGCGTTTTCGAAATCCGCCCAGAACTCCTCCAGGACGAACGCGGTTTCTTCGCGCGCACCTGGTGTCAGCAGGAATTCGCTGCTCATGGCCTCGACCACCGCCTCGTTCAGTGCAATATCTCCGGCAGCCCGCGAAAGGGAACTCTCCGCGGACTCCACTATCAGCTCGCGCCTCGCGCCGAAGCCAAACTCGTTCGCTGCACCCGTGGCGCGATTTTTGACGTCGCCCTCGACCTGCGTTCGGATTCTCCCACCTTCAAACAGTGGACCGCCTCCACGCTAACCGCCCTCAATCACCACATGCTCTTCATCCCCGAGGGCTGCGCTCACGGTTTCCTCACCTTCGAAAACGATTGCGAAGTCTTCTATCAGATGTCCCAGTTTTACCATCCCGAATCCGCTCGTGGTGTACGCTGGAACGATCCGGCTTTTGCCATCGACTGGCCGGGTAAAGTGGAAGTCATCTCCGAACGCGACGCCGCGTATCCGGACTTTCTCTAAATCCATGAAATTCTCTTCTCAACTCGATCGCACGGAAAACGCCAACCTCGGCGTTGCCATGCACCAATTCGCCACAGAACTTTATCCCATCTGTCGCAGCATCACTGGCGACGGCATCCGGCAAACCCTCAAATTGATCCAGCAGCGCATCCCACTCCAACTCTCCGAAGTCCCTTCCGGCACCGCCGTTTTCGACTGGACCGTTCCCAAAGAGTGGAACATCCGTGATGCCTACATCAAAGATGGCACCGGTCGCCGTGTCGTCGACTTCCGAGAATCCAGCTTGCACGTCCTCAACTACAGCACGTCCATTCAACGCACCATGCCCCTAAGCGAGCTTCGCCCTCATCTCTTCACTCTTCCCGATCATCCCGACTGGGTTCCCTATCGCACTTCCTACTACAAGGAAGATTGGGGCTTCTGCCTTTCCCACAATCAACTCAGTGCGCTCCCCGATGCCGACTATGAAGTTTGCATCGACTCCACTCTCACCGACGGCAGCCTCACCTACGGCGAATTCCTGATTCCCGGCAAGTCCACTGACGAAGTTCTCATTTCCTGCCACTCTTGCCATCCCTCACTTGCCAACGACAATCTCTCTGGCCTCACCGTCGCCACTGCTCTGGCTAAAATTGTTTCCGAATCTGCTTCCGACCGTCGCTATTCCTACCGCTTCCTCTTCATCCCCGGAACCATCGGCGCGATCACTTGGCTCGCTCGCAATCGCGAATCCACCGCCTCCCGCATTCGCCACGGTTTAGTCCTGACCTGCGTCGGCGACAAAGCTCCCTTTCACTATAAAAAGTCCCGCAACGGCAGCACCGAGATAGATCGTGCCGCCTCCCACGTTCTTTCTCATTTCAGCCAAAGTTCCGAAATTCTTGATTTCTCGCCCTACGGCTACGACGAGCGCCAATACTGTTCGCCCGGTTTCAATCTCAATGTCGGTTGCCTCATGCGCAGCGTCTGGGGCACTTTCCCGCAATATCACACCTCCGCCGACAACCTCAGCTTCATCGATCCCGACTCTCTTTTTCAATCTCTCCGAGTCTGCGCCACCATCTTCGACGTCCTGGAATCCAATCGCCGCTTTCGCAACCTCCAGCCGTTTTGCGAACCGCAACTCGGTCGCCGCGGCCTCTATCGGTCCACCGGCGGGACCTCTCCTGCAACCGAAATCAACGCGCGCCTTTGGGTTTTGAATCTTTCCGACAGCCAGCACTCTCTGCTCGACATCGCCGAGCGCTCGCGCTTGCCCTTCGCCACCATTCTGCAAGCCGCTGAAATCCTTCACGAAAGTGGCTTACTCGAGATGGTCCCGGAATCCGAGGGGTAGGGAACTACCGGACCCGCATCGCCACAAATGCCTGATAGCATACCGCCTCGAATTCCTGAACGCCTTATTCCGCAATATCGTAAAATCTATAAGTCTTAGAAAGGTCTCGTATGAAAATTCTCCTTACTGGCCATAAAGGCTACATCGGTGCCGTAGCCGGTCCCCTCATGCAATCCGCGGGGCACGATGTCGTCGGCCTCGATGCCGATCTCTTCGCCGGATGTGATTTTGGACCTCCCGCTAAAGAAATTCCCGGCATCCGCAAGGACATGCGCGATCTCGCCCTCGACGACCTGAAAGGTTTTGACGCCGTCGTCCATCTCGCCGCGCTCTCCAACGACCCGCTCGGCAACCTCGATCCGCAGCTCACCTACGAGATCAATCACCTGGCTTCCGTGCGCCTCGCCGAACTCAGCAAGGCCGCAGGCGTGCGCCGCTTCGTTCTTTTTTCTTCCTGCAGCGCCTACGGTGCCGGCGGCGAATCCATGCACGACGAATCGGCCGTCCTCAATCCCGTCACTGCCTACGCCGAATCTAAAGTCCTCGTCGAACGCGATCTCGCCCCGCTCGCCGACAAAAATTTCACGCCCACCTATCTCCGCAGCGCCACCGCCTATGGCGTTTCCCCGAGACTCCGTCTGGACATCGTCCTCAACGATCTCGTCGCCTGGGCCCACACCACCGGCCGCATTTACGTAAAAAGTGACGGCACGCCCTGGCGTCCCATCATCCACATTCGCGACATTACCCACGCCATCTTGACCGTTCTCGATGCACCGCTCGATCTCATTCACAACGAAGTCTTCAACGTCGGCATCACCGAAGAGAACTACCGCATTAGCCAACTTGCCGAAATCGTCGGTGAAACCGTCCCCGGGTGCCGCGTCGAATACGCCGTAGACGGTGGTCCAGACAAGCGCTGCTATCGCATCAATTGCGACAAACTCAGCCGCGTCCTTCCGTCCTACAAGCCCACATGGACCGCTCGCAAAGGCGCCAAAGAGCTTTACGACGCTTACAAAGCCGCCGGCCTCACCTTTGAAGATCTCGACAAAGGCCGCTATTTCCGCATCAATCACATCCAGCGCCTCGTAAAAGCCGGGAATCTCGATGCTTCCATGCGTTGGGCAAATAGTGGTAAAAACATTCCCTACGAAGTGCAGAGCAGCTAGCGTCATTAGAGCTTGCGAGCCTCGGTCGCTAGCCAAACCTTCACTTTTCATCAACTTAGCGGCATCCGGCCGCCGAGCCTGTCGAACTCTTCTACGTGAACTTGGCAGATTGATTGCGAGGACTTATCCAGGGAAAGTCTAGGATGGGACTTAAATGGCGGTAGCGCGTCCATCGTCCAAACCTCTCCCCCGTAATTCGCCGGTCGGCTCCCAAACTCAATGGTTTCAATTGGAAAGACTCGTTCGGGTGTAGCTCCTTTGTTTCAGGCCCGAAGAGGTCTTCCGATTTTATCCCGGCCCATCGCGTAATCGAATAATTCTAAATACCTTACTGAGAACCCATGGCTATCGTAACCGCACCCGTTTCGCTCTCGCAGGCCACTGCAACCCAGCCTTGTCGCTTCTGTGGCGCCACCCTCCGCTCCACCTTCGTGGACCTGGGAATGTCTCCGCTCTGCGAGACTTACCCCGCCGCCAAAGACTTCAAAAGTGGCGAAGTCTACTATCCCCTCCACGTCTACACCTGCGAGAAATGCTTTCTCGTCCAGCTCGAAGAGTTCGAAAAGGCCGAGAATATCTTCAGTGACTACGCCTACTTCTCCTCCTATTCCGATTCGTGGCTGAAGCATTGCGAAAACTACTGCGGCAAAATGACTAATCGCTTCGCCCTCAATGCCAACAGCTTCGTCGTCGAAGTTGCCAGCAACGACGGCTACCTCCTGCAATATTTCGTTAAACGCAACGTTCCCGTCGTCGGCGTCGAGCCTGCCGCTAACGTCGCCAAAGTTGCCGTCGAAAAAGGTGTTCCTTCGCTTGTGCGTTTCTTCGGCGCGCAAGTCGCCAAGGAGTTGGTCGCGCAACGTGGCCCCGTGGACCTCGCTCTCGGCAACAACGTCCTAGCTCAAGTCCCCGATCTCAATGATTTCGTGGAAGGTTTGAAAATCCTGCTGAAGCCCGCGGGCGTCCTCACTCTCGAGTTTCCTCATCTCCTCCGCCTTATCGAATGGAACGAGTTCGACACCATCTATCACGAGCATTTCTCTTATTTCTCTCTGTTCACCACCATGCGTATTCTCGAAGCTCACGGCATGCGCGTCTTCGACGTCGACGAACTCTCTACGCACGGCGGTTCTCTACGCGTCTACGCTACTCGTGCCGAAAACACCACGCACCAACTTCAGCCCAACGTCGCCAAGGTTCTCAACGACGAAAAGAATGCCGGACTCGGCTCCCTGGAAGGCTACGAACGCTTTGCCGCTCAGGTGAAAGAAACCAAATTCGCGCTCGTCGAATTCCTGATGTCTGCCGCCAAGCGAGGTAAGAAGGTTGCCGGTTATGGCGCTCCGGGCAAAAGCGCTACACTCCTTCACTATTGTGGAATCGGCCGGGATCTCATCGAATACACCGTCGATCGCAGTCCTTACAAGCAAGGCCGCTTCCTCCCCGGCACTCACATTCCCATTTTTCATCCCGACCGTATTCGCGAAACCAAGCCCGATTACGTCGTCATTCTTCCCTGGAACCTGCGCGATGAAATCGTTTCGCAGCTTCAATATATCCGCGAATGGGGCGGCCGTTTCGTTGTTCCCATTCCCAAGGTCACCATTTCCTAGGTTTTCGAACGAGAGGTGTGTATGAAAGTCGTCCTCTTTTGCGGCGGTGAAGGCATGAGGCTCCGGGGCTACTCCGAAGACGTCCCCAAACCCATGGTCACCATTGGCGCCCGCCCGGTTCTTTGGCACGTTATGAAGTATTATGCCCACTTCGGCCACAAAGACTTCATTCTCTGCCTCGGCTACAAATCTAATGCCATCAAGAATTATTTCCTCGAGTATGAAGAGTCCGTCTCCAACGACTTTGTCTTCTCCCAAGGCGGCCGCAAACTCGAATTTATGCAACGCGATATCGACGATTGGAAAATCACCTTTGTCGACACCGGTCTTCGCGCCACCATCGCCGACCGTTTGCGCTTCGTCGAACCCCATCTCGAGGGCGAAACCATGTTCCTCGCCAACTACAGCGATGGTCTTACCAATTTCTACCTGCCCGAGATGATTCAGGAATTCACGCGCCGCCGCGATTGCCTCGCCTCATTCCTCTCGGTCCAACCCCGCTCCAGCAGCCTGGATACAGTGCAGTCTGACGATCAGGGTATTGTCCGCGGCATCAAGAATATGACTGACGCCAATATCTGGGTGAACGGTGGCTACTTCATTCTGCGCAAGGAAATTTTCCGCTACATCAATCCCGGCGAAGAACTCATTTACGAGCCGTTCCAACGCTTAATTTCCGAAGGCAAAGTTTGGTCGCACCGCTACAAGGGTTTCTGGCAGTGCATGGACACCTTCCGCGACAAGCAGATTCTCGATGAACTGGAGGCCACCGGCAAAGCCCCGTGGCGTCTCTGGAAGAACGGTCATCCCGCCGCCGGAATCGTCGCGTGATCAAGCTCCGACTTCCCGACCAAGACACCAGTCCATTCACGGTTCTGTGTCTTGGGGCTCATTCGGACGATATCGAAATCGGTTGCGGCGGGACTCTTCTGCATCTCAAGCAGCTTTTCCCGCAGCTCCGGCTGCACTGGGTCGTTTTCTCCGCTTCCGGCCCGCGCGGTCAAGAAGCTGCCAAGTCCGCCGAGTTGTTTGCTTCGGGTTGCAATAAGCAGATCGTCCTTAAGGACTATCGCGACGGCTTTCTTCCCTGCGGCGCGCAGCAGGTCAAAGAAGATTTCGAAAGCATGAAGGCGCAAATCAATCCCGATCTGATCTTCACGCATTGGCAGGGCGATGCTCATCAGGACCATCGCCTGCTCTGCGAACTTACCTGGAACACCTTTCGCAATCACTTCATTCTCGAATACGAAATTCCCAAGTACGATGGCGACCTGGGCCGCCCCAACGTTTTTGTGCCGCTCGACGCGCCCCTGTACGAAAACAAAGTCGACTTTCTTCTTGAGGCCTTCGCCTCTCAGCGTTCCAAACATTGGTTCGAACGCGAAACGTTTCTGGGCCTGATGCGCCTTCGCGGCATGGAATGCAACAGCCCTAGCAACTACGCCGAGGCCTTCCACTGCCGGAAGGTAGTCTTATAAAGCATCGGCGACTTGAAGCAGATTTTTGCGGAGCGGGTGTAAAGGAGAACGGGCATGAACATCTTTCTTGATTCCAAAATGGATGAAAACAGGCGCCGCCAGGAACTCTATCGCGGCTCGGTGCTCGTCTATTCTCCCTCCCCCAGTGCCACCAAGCTCTGCGAATTTGCCCGCGAGCTCATCGAAGCCGCTTTTCATCCCCATAATCCACTGAAAATTCACGAAACTTTGCCCGTCGAGGAGTGCGTCAAAATCCTCGCCGACCTCAAGCCGAAATTCATCCATCACCCCGTGTCCAAGCAACTGATTCAAGGCATGCTCACTGAACGTGGCTGCGACTTGGAGAAAACCTATTTCGATGTTCCCCGCCTACGTACCGCGTTTCCTTCTGACTACCTCACTTCCGGCATCGCCTATGCGTTTCACCCGCATCGCGACGTTTGGTACTCCGCGCCGGTCTCGCAAATTAATTGGTGGATGCCGGTCTACGAAATTTATCCGGAAAATTGCATGGCCTTCCATCCCCGTTATTGGGACGAGCGCGTGCCCAACAATTCCAATACCTACAATTACTACGAGTGGAACCGCACCAGCCGCCAAAACGCCGCGCAACACGTCAAGACCGATACCCGCGAGCAGCCTCGCCCTCAGGCTCCACTCGCTCCCGATCCGCAAGTCCGCGTAGTCGCCAACGTTGGCGGTGTCATGCTCTTTTCCGCTGCTCAGCTGCACTCCACAGTGCCCAACACCGCCGGCCTCGCGCGTTTCAGCATAGATTTCCGCACCGTGAACCTCGACGACGTTTGGAACAAGGCTGGCGCACTCAACATAGACTCTGCCGCCACTGGCACCACCATGCGCGATTACATTCGCGCCACCGATTACTCTCATCTCCCCGATGAAGCCATTGCGCTCTATTCCGACGGCACCGAATCCGCATTCACTGCGTCTCCCGCTGCTGCTTCGCCGGCGCCGCAGACCGTCCCGTCCATCAATCGCTAATCCCGCTCGCGCGGCCAGGAATGTGGAGGCATGAAGATATGACCCAGACAGCTACCAAAGGACTTTATTCTCTCGGCTTGCAGCAGCCTCGTTACGCTTACTTCAATGGTGACGTCCGCCCCTGGGAAGAAGCCACGCTTCACGTTTCCAGTGAAGCCGTGAATCGCGGCCTCAACGTCTACGAAGGTTTGAAGGGCTACTGGCAGACCAACGAAAACAAATTCGGCATTGTAGAGATCGCTCGCCACTACGAACGACTGACCCGCTCCGCGCGCCTCCTGCACATTCCTGTCCCCGTCAGCTTTGACGAATTTCGCGCAGCTTGCGGCAAACTCGTTCGCGCCCTGTACGAGCCCGACAAAGATATGTGGATTCGCGCGGCGCTCTACGTCATTGAAGGGCACTGGGGCGAAGGTACCGTCGCCGATCTCGTCCTCACCGCCTATCATCAATCCAAAGATCTGCCCGCCGCGGTCAGCGTCGGCGTCAGCACTTGGCAGCGTTCCACGGATATCAGCTTGTCTCCGCGCATCAAAACCAGCACCAACTATCAGGTTGCGCGCTTGGCTCGCATCGAAGGCAGAAAACGCGGCTATTCCGAAATGATCCTGCTCAATCAGTACGGACGCGTGGCTGAAGCTACTGGCGCCTGCGTTTTAGTCGTCCGCGACGGTACTGTCTTCACCCCGCCTGCGTACGAAGGCCGCCTCGAAAGCATCACTCTCGAAATCGTTCGCCGCCTTTGCCAGTCTTTGTCGATTCCTTTTGTCGAGCGGCCCATCGATCGCACTGAACTGCACATCGCCGACGAAATCCGTCTGGTAGGCACGCTCGCCGAACTCGCTCCCGTTTCGCGCGTCGATGAATACGAATTGCCATCCAACTCGCCGCTTACCGACCTGATCGCCGAAAATTTCTGGGCTGCTGTTCGTGGCACCAAGCCTAATCCGGCCCTCGAATTAGCTTTCATCTAGGCGCAGCGTTGTAGGAGTCGTTTTCTTAGGCGGTTCACCACCTAGGCTCCATTACTGAAGGATTCACGCAGGCTACAACATCGCACGGGACACTCGATCATCTATGAATCAAGAACTCCGAGAACTCTACAAATATCGCGAACTGCTTTTCATGATCACCTATCGCGATATTAAAGTTCGTTATAAGCAGTCCATCATGGGCTTCTTCTGGGCTATTCTCATGCCCATCCTCATCGTTATGTCCGGCGTTGTCGTCCGCTACGCCTACGCCATGGTCTCCCACAATCCGTTGAAGACTGCCGACATCGCCAGCGTCGCCGTCAAATCCGTTCCATGGGCCTTCATCGTTTCCAGCATCCGCTTCACCTGCAACAGCCTTACCGGCAATCGCGACCTCGTCGTCAAAATCTATTTCCCCAAAGAAATCTTTCCCATGGCCGCCGTTCTGGCCTGCCTCTTCGATTTCTTCGTGGCCTTTTCCGCCTTGACCATTCTCCTCGTCTTCATGAAGGTGGGCGTCAGTATCTATCTTCTCTGGGTTCCCGTCCTCCTGTTCGTCATGGTTCTATTCTGCCTTGGCATCGGCATGATCATGTCCGCCGCCAGCTTGTTCTTTCGCGACGTCAAATACATCGTCGAAGTCTTCCTCACCTTCGGCATTTTCTTCACGCCGGTCTTCTACGATGTCCACATGTTTGGCGCCATGGGTAAATGGCTTTTCTTAAATCCCGTCGCACCTATCCTCGACGGCCTCGCTGCCGCCATCATCCGCCACCAATCTCCAGAATTGCATTGGTTCATGTACAGTCTGGTCTTCAGTCTCGCTGCTTTTCTTTCTGGTTTCGTTTTATTCAAGCATCTCGAACCTGCTTTTGCGGAGAGCATCTAATGGGAACTTCTCATGTCTGACGTCGCGCTCCGCATGGAGCAGATCTACAAAAAGTTCCGCAAGGGCGAGATCTACAACTCCCTTCGCGACTTGATTCCGGCCCTCACCGGCAAAATGTTCAAGGGCGACGACCTTAACACCAAGGACAAGCGCGAATTTTGGGCCCTCCAGGATATTAACTTCGAGGTCAAGCAGGGTGAATCGCTCGGCATTATTGGCCACAATGGCGCCGGCAAGAGCACTGCGCTCAAAATTCTCAGCCGCATTATGCGTCCCACAAAAGGCCGCATGATCGTCAATGGCCGCCTCTCCGCCCTCATCGAAGTTACTGCCGGCTTCCATCCCGACCTTACCGGCATGGAGAACATTTTTCTCCACGGCACAATTCTTGGCATGAACAAGCGCGAAATTCAGTCCAAGCTCGAACAAATCATCGCCTTCTCCGGCATCGAAGAGTTCATCGAAACGCCGGTGAAGCGCTACTCTTCCGGCATGTACGCTCGCTTGGGGTTCTCGGTTGCGGCTCACGTCGATCCGGAAGTGCTCATCGTTGACGAAGTTCTCAGCGTTGGCGATTTCGTCTTCCAACAGAAGTGCATGGATCGCATCCGCGCCGTTATCAAGAGTGGCACCACGGTCCTTTTCGTTTCCCACAATCTCAAGGCCGTCACCGAGATTTGCCAACGTGCCATGCTCCTCGATCACGGAAAAATCCTGGCCCTCGGCGAAACTGACGCTGTTGCTCGCAAATACCTCGAACTCGGCTCCAAGCCTTCCGCCACACTGGAATCTAAGGCCGCGTACATCTCCAAGGTTCGTGTCCGCGATCGCGCTGGCGAACAAGCTACCTTTGAATCCGGCGCCACCGCCTGGGTCGATGTGGAAGTCACCGCGCGCGAGAAAGTCGACAAACTGGCCGTGGTCATCTGGTTTACGGACGAAAAGGACTACATCATCTTTCATACCTCCACCGAACGTCTTGGCTACGCCCCGTTTTCTCTGCAGCCTGGCGGCACCTACAAATGCACGTTCGAGTTGAGCCTCAACATCGCTCACGGTACCTTCCATCTCGTCACTGAAATCTATCGCTACGATATTCAGAAAAGCTACGATCGCCACGATCCGGCCACCACTGTTTTTATCGGCTCCACCACCGCCGTGGGTGGCGCGGTCAACTGTTTCCCCAGACTCATCGAGTCCGAAACCGCCGCCCCTTCCACTCAATCCTGCGAAGTCTAACTTAGGAGAAATTAGGAGAATGCTAACCATGGAACGACCAGCCAACGACGTTGAAATTTGGGATAAGTGGAACTCCACCTATCGCCAGGGCCGCATTGACGAGCCTTCCAAGCGCCGGCTGCGCGAAATCCTCGCTGCCATGAGCGACCTCAAGATTCACGATGCCAAAATCTTTGAAGCCGGTTGTGGTACCGGCTGGCTCAGCGACAAGCTTTCCGAATTTGGCAAGGTCTCCGGCTGCGACCTTGGCAGCAAAATCATCGACACTGCTCAGGCTAACTATCCCCACGTCCAATTTCTCTCCGGAGACGTGCATACTCTCGACCTGCCGGTGGGCACCTTCGATGTGGTCGTCACTTCGGAAGTCCTGTCTCACGTTCCCGATCAGCCCGCGTTTATCCGCCGTTTGGGCGATCTTCTCAAGCCCGGCGGCTACTTGTTTATCACTACACAGAACAAGTCCGTCTTCGAACGTCGCAACGATGTGGCGCCGGCCGACGGCTGGATCCGCCAATGGGTCACCGTCAGCATGCTCAAAGATTTGCTCCGCCCACATTTCACCATTCGTCGTCTCACCACTTTGGAACCCGAAGGCAAGCTGGGCTACCTTAAGGTCGTTAATTCGGTCAGGCTCAACAACTATTGCGCCGCCGTGCTCGGCCCCGATCGCATCAAGCGCCTCAAAGAGAGTGCCGGCTTTGGTCAGAGCATCTTTGTAGTCGCTAAAAAACGCTAACGCAGGCGGACTCAAAAAACTCTATCGACCTCACTTACAAATTCTGATTTTCAACGTTCGGAAAGCCCGCCCCTTTTATGTGCACACCAAACAGGGGTGTTCGTCTCTTTTTGCATATAGCTGGTCTCTTACTGGTCAGCAGCGCCGGTATACTCATTATTCTGCTTGTCGTTCCAAGATTTCGCTGGCGTGTACAAATCTTCTACCTCAAAGCGGTCGATGACTTGCCCGATATCTCCTGGAAAGAGATTTACCACATGGGGCGGCACGGCGATCCGTTCAACCTCAAGGGGTTGGTAACCACTCACAACGCCTACCAGGTCATCAAGGATCCTTACGTTAGCGCCGACGATATTTCCACCGGCGCTAAACTCTTTCAATCGCACTGCGCACAATGTCATGGCACCGATGGCGTGGGCGGTGCGGGTCCCGCCCTCAAGCAGCACGTCTTGCGCAGAGGCAGCAGCGACTGGGCCATCTTCAAAACCGTTTCTCACGGCATTGCGCGAACCGCCATGCCCGCCAGTTCGCTTCCCGAAAACGATTGCTGGCAACTGGTCTCCTACGTGAAATCCATTGCCGAAGCCTTCCAGCCCCTATCCAGTTCGCTGAACTTTACGCATCTGGGCCGCGTCTCCCCGGTGCCCTACGAAAACATCGTTGCGTCCCCCAAGGACACTCGCGACTGGCTTACCTATTCGGGCTCCTACAACGGCCAAAGGTTCAGCTCCAACGATCAGATCACTACCTCCAACGCGCAATATCTGCACTTGCTTTGGATGCGTCAGTACACCACCACCGAACCGTACATTGAAACCAGCCCCTTAATCGTTGACGGCTTTATGTTCATCACCGTTCCCCCCAATCGCGTCGAAGCCCTCGATGCCAAAACTGGCACCCTCATATGGAGTTACGATCGCCAACTGCCCCAACATATGCCTCTCTGCTGCGGTTACGTCAATCGCGGTCTCGCTGTTCTCGGATCCAACTTGTTCTTTGGCACTCTTGACGCCCATCTTGTGGCCTTGGATATCAAGACCGGCAGTGTATCTTGGGATGTGCAAATCGCCGACTATAAATCGGGCTACAGCATCACCAGCGCGCCCCTCGCTTTAAAGAACATGATCATCACCGGCGTTGCTGGCGGCGAATACGGCGCTCGCTGCTTCCTGGAGGCGCTCGATGCCTCGACCGGCAAACAGATTTGGCATTTCGACACCGTTCCTCAGCCCGGACAACCTGGCTCCGAAACTTGGGAGCCGGGCTCCCTGAAAACCGGTGGCGCGCCCACGTGGTTAACCGGCAGCTTCGATCCTGAGTTAAATCTCATCTATTGGCCCGTCGGCAATCCCAGTCCCAATTACAACGGCGACTCTCGTCGCGGCGACAATCTCTACAGCAACAGCGTCATTGCGCTCGATGCCGACACCGGCAACCTGCGCTGGTATTTTCAATTTACGCCCCACGATCTCTTCGATTGGGACGCCACAGAAATTCTCATCGCTTTCGATGAAACCGTCGATGGCAAGCGCCAGCGACTACTGGCGCAGGCCGATCGCAACGGCTTTTACTACGTTTTGGATCGCGAAAACGGTCACTTCCTCCGCGCTCGCGCCATGGTCAAGCAGGATTGGGCACAAGATATCGACGCCCAGGGCCGTCCGGTTCGCAATCCCGGCGCGCTTCCTACTCCCGAAGGCACGACCGTATTTCCTTCCGTCGGCGGCGCTACCAATTGGATGTCTCCTTCCTACAGTCCCATCACCGGTCTTGTCTACGTTCCGGTCCGCGAATGGGGCGGCATTTTCTATTCGCGCATTCCCGAATATCACGCCGGTGACTTGTTCACCGCAGGCTCCTCCACCATTTTCAACGATCCTCCCCCCATGGGCATTGTCCGTGCGTTCGATGCTTTCACCGGTGAATTGCGTTGGGAATATAACAACAACACTTCCGCTACTGTCGGCGGATTGCTCTCCACCAAAGGTGGCGTCGTCTTCGGCAGTGTCAGTCAAGCTTTTGTCGCGCTCGACGCCAAAACCGGTCACGAGCTGTGGCGCATGGAAACCGGCGGATGGATCAAAGCTGCTCCCGTAACCTACTCCCTCGATGGCAAACAAATGGTCACCATCGCCGCCGGCCACGATATTCTGACCTTCGGTCTCGAATAATTTCCTGGTGATCCGTGCCCACGGTGCAAATCACGCCAATCTCATCCCACGTCGATCCGCAAGCGCTCCAACCGGGTCCGCGCATCGCTCTGATTACTCCCTACAACGGAGGTAATCTGGGTGATGCCGCAATTCAGGACTCCATGATCACCAATCTCCGGGAGCGCCTTCCCGCTGCTCACTTCTTGGGCATCACCCTGAACGGCGAGAACTTCGTCAAGCAACATGGCATGGATGCCTTTCCTCTCCTCGCCTCCGGCCTCGCTTCCTGGAAGTCCGCAAAATCTTCACCGCAACCTTCTAATGCCGTGGCAGACGCAGCGGAACAGTCTGCCGCCTCCACCACCAACACTGCCAATCGCAAAGGTCCTGGCAATCCCGTTCGCCGCGCGCTACGCAGCATTCCCGGGCTGGTCCCGCTCGTGAAAAACGTCCGCGCCCGCATAGCTGTTTATCGCGGTGAACTCGCCCACGCCCTCGCAGGCTATCGCGTTCTTCGCTCCCAGGACCTGCTCCTCCTCTCTGGCGGTGGGCAGCTCGACGAAGAATACGGCGGCGCCTGGCGTCTGCCTTTTGCCTACTTCAAGTGGATTTCCCTGGCTCGCTTGGCGCGCGTACCATGCGCCATTGCCAGCATCGGTGCCGGCAGCATTCAGTTGCCCGCCTCTCGCCGTTTCATCTCCATCGCCATTCGCTTGTGCGCCTACCGTTCCTATCGCGAAACGAAAAGCCGCGCCATTCTCGCCAACCTTTTTCCCAAGGCAGCCAACGACTTGGTTGTTCCTGATCTCGCCTTCAGCTTGCCCGCGACGCAACTGCCGCCGCCTTCAGAGTCCATTCGCGCCATGGCCCACGGCCGCCCGGTGATTGCCGTCAGTCCTATTTCCTATGCCAAGCCCGGCAGTTGGCCCACTCCCAATAGCGCTCTCTACGACCGCTACGTCCAGCAACTCGCCCAGGTACTCGCGTCGCTCTCCCGTCAAGGTTTTTTCCTCGTCGTCGTTTGCTCCTCCCTCGGCGACGACGAAAGCGTCATTCCCGATCTCCTCGGCCGTCTCGACGACGAACTGAAATCCAGCCTCGACGGCCAAATCCATTTTCCGGTGGTCAAAACCTGGCGCGAACTCGTCGCCGTCCTTCGCCAGTCTGATTACCTCATTGCCAGCCGTCTGCACGGCACCATTCTCGGATTTGTTTCGCAGACTCCGGTCGTCGCCATCTCTTTCGATCCCAAGGTCGATTGGGTCATGGAAGACGTCCAACAAACCGACTACCTCCTGCATTTTCGCGATTTCACCGCCGATCAGGTCATCCAAGCCGTCGATCGCATCAGCGCCACCAGAGACGGTGTACTGGCTCGCATCATTTCCTATCGCCAGGGCGTCCTCGCCGCTTCCGCTTCCGCACGCCAATACGATCTCCTCGCTCAACTCGCACTAAAGCATCAGCAATCCCGTAACTGAAAGCGAATATCGTGCAATCTGCGCCTCTCGTCAGCGTTGTTACTCCCTTCTATAACACTCACGAATTCCTCGCGGAGTGTATTGAAAGCATCCTTCGCCAGACCTATTCGAATTGGGAGTACATCCTCGTCAACAATCACAGCACCGATGGTTCCGCGGAAATCGCCGCGCAATATGCCGCCAAGTATCCCGGCAAGATTCGCCTCGTCCACACCGATTCCCTCCTCAACCAGGTGCAGAATTACAATTTCGCCCTTTCGCAGATTTCTCCAGATAGCATCTATTGCAAGATGGTCCAGGCCGACGATTGGATCTATCCCGAATGTCTGCAAAGCATGATCGAAGTTGCTGAGGCTCATCCCAAGGTCGGCTTTATTGCCGCCTATGAACTCGAACGCAGTTGGGTTTCCCTTGACGGGCTACCCTATCCCAGTCCCGAAGTCTCTGGACGCGAAGTTTGCCGCCTCTTTTTTCTTGAAAATATGAATCTCTTTGGCAGCCCCACCTCGCTGCTGATGCGCTCCGAAATGGTCCGCGCTCGCAATCCTTTCTACGAAGAGCGTCACGCTCCCTTTGAAGACGCGCACGTCTGCTTCGATTTACTCGAAACCTGGAACTATGGCTTCGTCCATCAGGTCCTCACTTACTCGCGCCGCGACAATGATTCCTTCCTCCTACGCATGCGCCCCTTCAAGTTTCGGCTTTTCTCCCGTCTCGCCAAGATTCTCGCCCACGGCCGCAAATATCTTACCGACGACGAATACCGCTACTTCCTCAAAGACGCCGAAAATAAATATTTCTTCTTCCTGGCGAAATCAGCCATTCAGGGCAAAGATCAGAAATTCTGGCAATGGCATCGCGAACGCCTGGCCTCCATCGGTTACACGCTGAACTCCGGCTTCATGGCCAAGTGGATTTCCCTGGTCCTGCTCGACCACCTCGGCAATCCCAAACGCACCATCGAATATCTCTGGCCTCGCCGTAAGCGTTTTTTCTCAGCCAGTTCTCGTTTCGTCAGCACCATGTCCCGTGCCTTTGTCCGCAAGTCCGGCGCCTGATTCAGCGAGGAGCAGCGAGCCTTATTAAAAGCAGCGAATTTAATTTCCCAAGGCGGAATCATTCGTGCTCACGGTTTTGTTGGCAACCCGCAATCGCAGCAAGGTGTTTGCATCGGTCTTGGAATCCTTCGCCCGATTGCAAGCGCCTGTTTCTGGCTGGAAGCTCGTGGTTGTGGACAACGGCAGCACCGATCAGACTCCCCTGGTGCTCGCCTCTTTTGCCAATCGACTGCCGCTTCACTTCCTCACCGAACCGCGCCTCGGCAAGAATTTTGCTCTCAACTCCGGCTTGGCGCATATCGAGGGCGATCTCACCGTCCTCACCGACGACGACGTTTTCCCCAATCCCGATTGGCTTATTCAATTGCGCACGGCAGCAGACGCCCAGCCAGACTTTTCCATTTTTGGTGGTGCCGTCGTGCCTCATTGGGAAGTTGCTCCTCCCTCTTGGATCGAATGGGCTGACCATGGCGCTGCTTTCGCCATTACCCCGACCGAGTGGAAAGACGGCCCCACACCTGCCAATTGTATTTGGGGCCCCAACATGGCCGTCCGTTCAAACGTTTTCCAGTCCGGCATTCGCTTCGACACTTCCATGGGCCCGCGTGGCGCCAATTACCTGCAAGGCGGAGACACTGAACTAACGCGTCGCCTTGACAGTCTTGGCCACAAGGCTTGGCACGTGCACGGCGCCGTCGTCCAACATTTCATTCGCAAAGATCAGCTCGACAAAGATTGGGTCATGCGCCGCGCCATTCGCCACGGCCGCGGTGAATATCGTCTCGGCCACGCCGGCGAAGTCACCACCCGCCGGATGCTTCTCGGTTCTCCGCGTTACCTTTATCGCCAGCTTTACAACGAAACGCGCCACATGGCTAAAGCGTTTCTCACTCGACGCCACGACGATCTCTTTCGCGCTCATTGGCGTTTTAATTTTATTCGTGGCCAGATTCAGGAAGCTCGCGCCCTCTCTGGCGAACGCAATGCCGCTGCGCAATCCGGCGCCGCCGTTTGCTGATCGCGCGTCGCGATTTTAATTTGCCATGAAACCACCCGTTGAAATCATGACCGAACCGCAATCAGCAGACCGCACCACGCCCGGAGGCCGGTCCCAGAATTCTCCGTCGCAGCCTCCCACGGCCGTCATCATCGGTCCGCCTTGGCCTCGCAGTGGCGCCGCCCGTGTCATGAAGAATCAAATTGATTACTACCGCGCCCGTGGTTATCACACCTTTTTTGTCGTTGTTCCGTTCCATCGCTATTTCATGCGCGACTGTCCGGTATGGGAGGAACTGCGCGATGGCATCCGGGAATTGGGCGCTCACCAGTTCTTTATCGCTCCTCTCGATGAAGCCAGCTACAAATCCGCCAAACTTCGCGCTTCTCTCCGCCATGCCTTTCGCGGCACCGCTCTCGACTGGGAAGCCGCCATCGGCAATTCTGCCAAGCTGCCAGACGATCTCATGGACTCACTTCGTTCCCACTCCGTCGCCTTAATCCAGGCAAATTATCTGCAGACTCTCGGCTTCGCGGCTCGCTTGCAAAGGAAATTGCCAATCCACGCTCCCATCATCCTCGAGACCCACGACGTGCAGTCCCACTTGCATCAGGAGCGCCGCGAACGCAACCCTTGGTCCCACAAGCCTGAATCCTTCGAACGCTCTATGCGCTCCGAAATTTCGCTTCTGCAAAAAGCGGATGTTCTCATTCATCTTTCCTTCGACGATTTCCGCCTATTTCAGAAAGAATTGCCTGGCAAGCCGCATATCTTGACCATGCCGGTTGTCGATCCATCCTACGTCGCCGCCGTCAACGCCTCCGCACCGCTCAAAGAACCGGTCGATTTGCTGTTCGTGGGACAAAAACACGCGCCCAACCTCAAAGCCGTGCAATGGTTTCTCGAGCAAGTATGGCCGCTCCTCGCGCAGAAAAATTATCACCTCAAAATCGTTGGCCCCGTCGATAGTCTTGTCCGCGAAAATCTGCCCCAGTTAATAAACTCGTTTCCTTCGGCCTTTGTCGGTCCTGTTGCCGATCTCTCCCCCTACTATTCTTCCGCGCGATGCCTCATCGCTCCCATGGTTTCCGGCTCCGGCACCTCCATTAAAACCATCGAAGCTCTCGCGCTCGGCAAACCTTTCGTCGGCACCTCCAAGGCCTTTCGCGGCATGCCCTTTGATCAAATCCAGGCCGCGGGCATTCAGGCCTACGATAGCCCGCAGCCCTTCGCCGATGCCGTAGTCGCCGCCCTTGCGAATTCCCAGCAGGCCAGCGCGCAAAGCCGCGCCGCCTACGACCGCGTTTTTTCGGTTCAGGCCAATTGTGCTTCGCGCGATGAGGCCGTTCGCGTCGCCAAAGCCGCAAAAAAATAGCATACTCAGCCAGTACACGCGCACTTCATGAACATTACCGTCATCCTTTGTACTTACAATCGCGCTAACAGTGTTGGCAGCGCGCTCGGTAGCGTCCTCGCTTCCAACCTCCCCGTCGGCGCCGAGTGGGAAGTCTTGGTCGTCGACAATAATTCGAAAGATCAAACTCGCGCCGTCATCAACGAATTCTGCGAACGTCACCCCGGCCGCGTGCGTTACGTCTTTGAATCCCAGCAAGGTCTCTCCAACGCTCGCAACGCCGGCATTCGCGAAGCCCGCGGCGAAATAATTGTCTTCACCGATGATGACGTCGTCGTCGAACGCACTTGGCTCCACAATCTCACCAGTTCCTTTCGCGATGGCACTTGGGCCGGAGCAGGCGGCCGCGTCTGCCCGCCCCACAATTTCATTCAGCCGGATTGGCTTACTCTCGATGGCAGCGTGATGGACGCCAGCGGTGTCCTCGCCCTTTTTAACGATGGCAATGTCGGCGGCGAGCTGAGCAAGCCCCCCTTTGGCGCCAATATGGCATTTCGCAAAAGCATGTTCGCCAAATACGGCGGTTTTCGCTCTGATCTCGGTCGCTGCGGCAACAATCTCATGGGCAACGAGGACACCGAATTCGGTCTTCGGCTGCTCGCCGGTGGGGAACATCTGCGCTACGAGCCTTCCGCCATCATTTATCACCCGGTTCCCAAGGAACGCCTCAACACCAAATATTTTCTTTCTTGGTGGTTTGCCTACGGCCGCGCCGTGTATCGTCAAGTCGGCAAGCGCGCTCCCGTCTGGGGCATACCTCGTCCCTACATTAGTCTTGTCTCCCGTGGCGTCCGCTGGTTGACCTCGTCGCCTCTCAGCACCAAAGAGCGCTTCTATTGGAAATGTCGCGTCTGGGTAGCCGCCGGCGAACTCTCGGAAATGAAGGCCACTCAGCAACGAGACGAAAGTCGCCCGCAACCAAAAACTTTGCTAGCTGGAAAATAGAAATTTCTTCTCTGCAATGTTTCAGCACCACATGAATATTTCCGTCATCCTCTGCACCTACAACCGCTCGCAGAGCCTCAAGTTGGCTCTCGATAGTCTCGCGGCCTCCCAACTGCCCGAGTTTGTGAACTGGCACGTCCTCATTGTCGACAATAATTCCAAGGACCAGACCCGTGCCGTCGCCGAAGAATTTTGTCGCCGCGATTCCATCCACTTCCGTTACGTCTTCGAGCCCAAGCAAGGCAAATCCTTCGCTCTCAATCGCGGCATCCGCGAAGCCCAAGGCGACATCCTCGCCTTCATCGACGACGACATTACTGTCGAACCCACTTGGCTTTTAGAACTCACCAAGCCCTTCGCCGATCCCCAATGGGCTGGCACCGGTGGCCGCGTGTATCTTCCAAAAGACTTTTCCGCGCCACCCTGGATGGCCGTCGAAGGGCATCACTCTCTCGTAAGCATCCTGGCCCTGTTCGATCTTGGTCCCGATCCACTTCCGCTCTCCAAGCCGCCCATCGGCAACAACATGGCTTTTCGCAAAGAAGTCTTCACCAAATTCGGCGGCTTCCGCACTGATCTCGGGCCCGCTCCCGGCAGCGAACTCCGCCACGAAGATACCGAATTTGGTACTCGCGTCATGAACGGCGGCGCGCAAATTCTTTACGTACCTTCCGCTGTAGTGCGCCACGCCGTCGAAGAGCGTCGCCTCCACCAGAACTACTTTCTTGCCTATCACTACGACTACGGTCGCGCCCTCATCCGCGAAAAGGGCGATCGCGCTCCCGTCGGCATCATTCCCCGCTCGGTCATCAGCTTTTCCAATCGCTTGCTGCGCATGCTACCGAAAAAAATTTGGTGGTGGCTTCGCGAATCCGATCCGCAAAAACGCTTTTTCAATAAGTGCCACGTGTGGGCCATGGCCGGTGAAATCGCCGAACTCTGCCGCCGCTCCAATGGCACGCCACAATCCGGCGTTGACCTGAAATCCTGACGCACATGCGCGCACAAGTCATTCATTCCAAACCGGCCGCGCCCTCTTCCTCCGCCAAGCGCCCGGCCGTCATTATCGTCGGCCCACCATGGCCGCGCAGCGGTACTGCTCGGGTCATGCAGAATCAGATTGCCTATTACCGCAGCCGCGGCTATCTCACCGTTTTTATCTGCGTCCCTATTCATTCTTCCTTTGTGGAAAATCATTCTGACTGGAATGAAATCAAGCTTGGCATCAATGAATTGGGCGCCGACCGCACTTTCTTCGCGCCCATCGACCACAAACGCTTTGTCGCTGGCAAATACACGGCGTGGGTTGGACACAAATTCCGTGGCACGGCCCTCGACTGGATTGTCTTCACCGCCCGCTCTGCTCAACTGCCCGAAGACGCCATCCGCTACGTCCGCGATCTTTCCGTCGCCTTGCTCCACGTCAATCACGTTTTCACCCTCGGCTTTGCCCAGCGCCTGCTTCGCGAATCCGTGGCGTCCGGCAAGAATGTTCCTATGCTCCTCGAGACCCACGACGTCCAGTCCCAGCTTCTGCGCGATCGCGCCGAAATTAATCCATGGACTCATCGCCACGACACTCTGGATCGATTGCTCCGCTCCGAAATCGCTCACCTCAAAAAAGTCAGAGTGCTCGTTCATTGCTCTTCCGACGATTTCCACTTTTTCAAGAAGCGCTTGCCTTACCACAAGCACGTTTTGGTTTTGCCCACGATCGACGAGCACTTTATTTCCGCCGTCCACGCCGCCGCTCCTGACGCGGGCGATCCCACCGACCTCCTATTCGTTGGCCAGGCTACCGATTTCAATCGCGCCGCTATTCAATGGTTTTTCGAACAGGTTTGGCCGCGCATCGCCGATCGCGGTTACGAACTCAAAATTGTTGGTCCCGTCGATAAATCCATTCGCAAGGAACTTCCGGATCTCTACCAAGCCTTCGGCTCTTATTTCGTCGGCCCGGTTACCGAGCTCGCCCCTGTCTATCACTCGGCGCGTTGCGTATTTGCTCCGATGGTTTCGGGCACCGGCATCTCTATCAAGACAATCGAGGCTCTCGCCCTCGGCAAGCCCTTTGTGGGCACCTCCAAAGCCTATCGTGGCATGCCCATGGACTACATCGAAAGAGCAGGCCTCCGCGCCTTCGATCAGCCGCAGGATTTTGCCGATGCTCTCGTCAACGCGCTGCGCGACCAGCAACACGCCGCCGCTGCAAGTCGGGACGCGTACGACAAGCTCTTTTCCACCCACGCTTCCTTTTCTTCACGCGATCATGCCGTCAAAATCGCCGTCGCCTCATGACCTGAGTTTATGGAGATTTCCATCATCCTCTGCACCTTCAACCGTTCCGACAGTCTACGGAATGCGCTCGAGAGTGCCGCTGCGCAAATTCTCCCCGAATCCGTCCGCTGGGAAGTCCTCGTGGTCGACAACAATTCAACCGACAGCACCCGCCAGGTGGCCGAGGAGTATTGCCGCAAATATCCGACTCGCTTCCGCTATATTTTCGAGCCGCAACAAGGCAAATCCAACGCACTCAATCGCGGCATCCGTGAAGCCCAAGGACAAATTCTCGCCTTCCTCGACGACGACGTCACTGCCGAACCGGACTGGCTCCAGAATCTGACCGCTCCGCTGCGGCAGCATTTCGGCTGGGCCGGCGTCGGTGGCCGCATCGCTCCGCCTCTCAATTTTTCGCCGCCCTCCTGGCTCCTGATGGATGGCCCCTACGAAATGGCTGGCATCCTGGCTCTCTTCGATAAAGGCCGGGTTCCCGCTGAACTCGCCGAACCTCCGTTTGGCACCAACATGGCGTTTCGTAAACAAATTTTCGAGAAGCACGGACTCTTCCGCCCAGACCTCGGCCCCTGCCCTGGCTCGGAAATTCGCGGCGAAGACACCGAATTTGGTCGTCGCGTCCTCAAAGCCGGTGAACGCCTCTGGTACGAGCCTTCCGCCGTGGTCCATCACGGCGTTCCAGAATCTCGGCTTCGCAAGGAATATTTTCTCCGTTTTCTCTATGATCACGGTCGTGCTTCCATCCGCGAGAAAGGTCCACAACCTCCCGTCGGATTTATCCCCAGATTGTATTTGACCGCTTCCAAAATCATTCTAAGCGCGCTTTTGGGGCGAACCATCGCCTGGCTGTTCACCTGGAATTCCGCGGTGCGTTTTCAGCGCAAGTGTATGGTCTGGATGAATTGCGGCCAAATCGCTGAAATTTTCCATCTTCTCTCGCAAGGCTCCGCGGACGGCAGCAACCCTCCTGCGGTCATTGCCACCGGCAAAGAGAATCGCGCATGAACGTGTCCGTCATTCTCTGCACCTTCAACCGCTGCGAGAGCCTTCGCACCGCTCTCGAAAGCGTGGCCGCCTCTCAATTGCCCGATTCCGTCTCCTGGGAAGTCCTGGTCGTCGACAACAATTCCAAGGACGACACCCGCCACGTCGTCGACGAATTCGCGCGCCGCTATCCCGGCCGCTTCCGCTATCTCTCCGAACCGCAGCAAGGCAAGTCTTACGCCCTCAATTCCGGCATCCGTGAATCCTCCGGAGAAATTCTCGCCTTCATGGACGACGACGTAGCCGTCGACTCCAACTGGTTGCGCATCCTCACGTCCATCTTTCATGACCCGCAGTGGGCTGGCGCTGGCGGTCGCATTTTGCCCGAGCGTTCTTTCACTCCGCCCCCGTGGCTATCCATAAAAAGCAAGTATGCTCTTGCACCTCTTGCCATCTTCGAAATCGGCTCGCAGCCCAGCGAGATGCGCGAAGCTCCCTTCGGCACCAACATGGCTTTCCGTAGAGAAGTGTTCGAGAAAGTGGGCGGTTTCCGCACTGATCTCGGCCCCCGCCCCGGTTCTGAAACGCGCAGCGAAGATACCGAGTTCGGTTATCGTGCCTTAGGCGCTGGGCAGCGCCTCTGGTACGAACCCAGCGCTCTCGTTTACCATTCGCTCTCCCCCCACCGCCTGCAACAAAAATATTTTCTCGCTTGGTGGTACGACAAGGCTCGCGCCGATATTCGTGCTTACGGCGTCCCTGCGCATCACAGGCTTTTTGTCGCGGGAATTCCGCTGCGCCTTTTCCGCGGACTCGTTAATTGGACCATCCGCTGGATCACTTCAATCAACCCCGCGCAACGTTTTTCCTGCAAAATTAAAGTGTGGATGAAACTAGGAGAAATTTCGGAGTGTTACCGGCTCGCTTCGCGCGCCAAGAATCACGACCAGCAAAACGTAACGGAGACACACCCCGCCGTGAACTCCGTCAAACATTGACCCGTGTTAAATTGCGCTTTTTGCGGAGTGCGCTTTCGGATTTGATAGAAGGTTTGTCCGCGACAGTCCCCGCAGTCGCGTCATCAGTGCCGCCAATTTTGGCCGGTCTTCCTGACAGATGGCTGCAAATTTCAGACCTAGCCCGCTGCCCGACTTGTATCTCACGATCGCGTCAGCTCGCAACTGACCTTCTTGCACCAGGAAATGCAGATTAACTAACGCTCCCACAGGTTTAGCGGTGCTCGTCTTCAGGAACAATCCGCCCATGCCCATGTCGCGTACCGGCGAAACGTCTGCTCTTCCATCGCAATGCCAGTACACCCACACGCTTTCCCCGGTCTCTACTCGCGAGTAGAGCCTTCTCGAAGGCAACGAACCTGTTTGCCATGAATTAACCATACTCAACTTGCCTTTCGTTTGTGAGATGGTTCATTACTGAACGGCGGGGCGTGGACAGTGGAAGACGATACTATCAAAGCATGATCAGGGCAAGTGGGGATTCTCCCTTAGGTCTATTGAGATTTTCCATATGCAGGTCCACCTGCAGACACCTTGCATCGCGTACGCCAACGGTCAAGGGTGAAGGAATTACCACTTAGTGGAACTCTTGGGGGACATTATCGTCGTGGTTCTAGCACCAAGCTCGTTCCGTAAGTTCCTGTAACTTGCTAGAATTGCATGGTTTAACGTAGCACCCAATCTGCTTCGCTCGCTCCGCAAACTGGCGCGATACTTGCACCTCATTTTACACCAGCTACGTGGACAATGTCTCCGGAGCGCCCCCTAAGCTCCAACTTAAAATGCATCCGCCAACGGCTAATTCTCGCGATACTTCGGCAAACGCCGACGTAAATTTCGTCTACGGTTCGGCACCCGCCATTAAGGCTCTTAATGCCATGGCCTCCGAAATCGCTCGCACCAATCTTTCTGTCTTAATCCTCGGCGAAAGCGGCACTGGCAAGGACACCTACGCGAGTCTGCTTCACAGCCTTTCCAACGCTAACCACGGTTCATTCCGCAAGATCAATTGCACCGTCGCCCCGGAACGCCTCGAATCTTTAATTTCCGAAGCGATGAGAGATTCGGCGGCGCATCAAGCCACTGCAACGCTCTATCTCGATAATCTTCAAGAACTGGACCTTGCCGCGCAGCGAGCCCTGTTCTCCCGGCTTTCGGATGGCGAGTCGTCCGCTGCTCAACCCGGCGCTCACGCCTTCCGTCTGATTTCGTCTTCCACCAGAAGTCTCGACACCGAGGTGGAGACCGGT
>Ga0210396_10001307_pt1 | contig 27649 bp, 23 predicted proteins | sample IncBWH17OmetaG_FD_155466 | JGI IMG/M metagenome (GOLD analysis project Ga0210396, IMG submission 155466) | Forest soil microbial communities from Barre Woods Harvard Forest LTER site, Petersham, Massachusetts, United States - Inc-BW-H-17-O ... | reverse complement strand
TTTGCATTCTGATTGCGATTTCACCTATTCTGATCGCCCCCCGTCCGCGGTTTCTGAGGCTGATCGGCTCATTACTCTCGGTGACGCTGGGCGTGAAGGTCTACGACCTCCACCACGCCACCAACGCAGGAATCCGGCTGAGCATCTGGGAGTTCTGTGGATGTCTTTGCAACCCGTTCGCGCTGGTGCTCCGCCGCGTGATGGCCGAGCCGCGGCGGCCATTTCTGGCGGACATGCGACAGTTCATCTTTGGCGCCGGCTGCGGAGCCGCGGCGATTCTTCTGACGATCCGCGTCTTCGAGGTTCACTGGAAATCGCACCCGTTCGCGCTGGAACACTGCGTGAAGGTCGTGAGTCTTTTTCTGATCATCCAGTTTCTTGGCGATGGCCTGGCTGCGGCGTTTCGGATCGCAGGGTTTGTGTCAACCGATTTCGGCGGCCCGTTCTTCCTTGCCGGCACACCCGCCGAGTTCTGGCGCTGGTACAACCGCCCCGCCGGGCAGTTTCTCCACGAATACATCTTCAAACCGGCCGGCGGCCGCCGGCGCCTGGTCCTGGCAACGCTGGCCACCTTCGCATTCTCCGGAATCGTGCACGAGTACGTCTTCGACGTCCCCGCCGGGCGGATTCTGGGAACGCAAATGGCGTTCTTCCTCATCCAGGGATTGGCGGCGGTCGCGACCATACGCCTCAAGCCGCGGGGCTGGCTCGCGCCGCCGGCAATTCTGGCGACCCTGGCGTTCAACCTCCTTACCGCCTTGCTGTTCTTCTCCAGCGTGAACGCGGTTTTGCCGTTCTATGTCAGCCGGGTAAGTCGCTGATGCGGCTCTCATTGTGAAAGCCGAGCGAGAATTCGCTATGATCGGTGTGGTGATCGAGTTGCTCGTCAGACATGAAGCGGCACTGTCGGAGTTGTGCCGGCGCTTTGGGGTCCGTCGCCTCGAGCTTTTTGGCTCCGCCGCTGACGGCCGCTTCGATTCCTCGCGCAGCGATCTGGATTTTCTGGTGGAATTTGAGTCGACCGACTATCACGGCGCATCGGATCGCTATTTCGGGCTGATGGAGGAACTCGAACAATTGTTCGAGCGTCACGTGGATCTGCTGGAGACTCCCGCAATCAAAAATCCCTACTTCCTGCGCGGTATCGCCGCCTCACGCACGGTGCTTTATGCGGCTTGAGCTATCCACGGATACGACGCGATCACGGACGCAGTCGTGTGGGACATTGTGGAAAAGAAACTGCCCGTACTGATGGGGGAGCTAACGGTACTTTTGGCCGAGCCCGAGACGCCTTAACTTGACGCCGGCCGCCCGGACTTTCACCATACCCAATATGCTCAGGCTATCCGCATTCGCCGATGAGATTTCGCCGGACCTGGACGAGCAGATTCGCACCTGCCGCCAGAACGGCGTCACGCATTTCGAGCTGCGCGGCGTGAACCATCTGAACGTGATGGATTTCCCGCGTCCGCTGCTGGAGGAAATCCGACGCAAGCTCGCCGACAAGAAGATGGGCGTGATCAGCATCGGCTCGCCGATCGGAAAGGTGAAGATCACCGATCCCTGGCCGGCGCATTTCGAGAAGTTCAAACGCGCCGTCGAAATCGCGGAGTTCTTCGAGGCGCCGTTCATCCGCATCTTCAGCTACTACCCTCCCGAAAAAGGCGCGGACATGAAGCCGCACCGGGATGAGGTGATGAGGCGCATGGCGGCCAAGGCGGATTACGTCCGCAACCACGACGTCGTGCTCGTTCACGAGAACGAGGCGGAGATTTACGGCGAAAAAGGCCGTGAATGTGTCGACCTCATGGAGTCGATCAACTCGCCCAGGCTGCGCAGCGCCTTTGACTTCGCGAATTTCGTGATCGCGGGAGAACGGCCGATCAACAACTGGTCCTTGCTCAAACCCTACAGCGTGCACATTCACGTAAAGGATGCGGTCCTGAGCGACAAGAGAATCGTGCCGGCGGGTCAGGGCGACGGGGACATCGCCCCGATCCTCAAGGACGCCTACGCCAGCGGATATCGCGGCTTTCTGACGCTCGAGCCGCACCTTAGCGTCGCCGGCCAGTTCAGCGGGTTCACCGGGCCGAAGCTGTTCAAAGTCGCGGCGGACGCGCTCAAGGACGTGTGCCGGCAACACGGCATTCCTCTGGCCGGTGCATAGCGCGCCATTCATTTCATGAGCGAGTTTCCATCACTGCCGCTGCCGGCGCGACTCTGGGTCCCCTGCCCGGTTGGTCCCAAGCCGCCGGGGTCGCGGGTGGCTCGCGGCGAAGCGCTGGGCGCCGCCGGCGAACAGGTCCCCTCGCCGGCAAACGGCCGCATCGTGGGAGCCTCGCGCCAGATGCTCCTTGGGGGATCGGAAGTAGAGACGATCGAGATCGAAACCGAGCCCGCCGAGGCTCCGGCGATCGGGCCGGCGACTTCGCCCCAGCAGGCGCGGCAGATGCTTGACGGCCTGGCCCATGGTTCGCCCGAAACGTACGTAGCGAAGCTCCTTTCCGCCGGCATCGCGGCTGATCGCTGGACCAGCCCCGACCTGACCGGGCAACTGGCCCAGTCGTCCCGGAATCCCGTCGATGCGGTCCTCGGCGGCGCGCTCGATCTCGATCCCGTGCTGCCGGTTCAGCAATCGCTGTGCAAGACCCATGCGATCGATCTGGCGGCGGGCGTGATGGCGCTGGCGAAAATTGCCGGGGCGGTCCGCGGGATCATCGCTCTGCCCGAGGATTCCCCCGCCGACATTGTCGTCGCGATGAAGGCCGCCGGCGCCGTCACGTCGGCACGGCTCTATCCGCTCCGCAGTGAATACCCGACGGCCAACCCGTCGCTGCTGATTCGACGGGTGCTGGGCCGGCGGCTGCGTCCGGGCCTGCTGCCGACGCAGGTCGGCGTGCTGCTGGTCGACGCGCCGGCCGCTGTCGCCATCGGACGGTATTTCATCCACGCCGAGCCCCTGCTCGATGTGCCGTTTGGGCTGTTCGAATGGCGTCACGCCCGCCGGCACACCCTCAACGTTCCGATCGGCACGCGACTCTCCGATTTGCTCGATGCCCTCTCAATTCCCCACAGCGAATGCGACCTCCGAATCGGTCACGTCCTGCGCGAGAAACGGGTGACCCGAGACGCGATTATCGCCGGCGGGGAGTTGACGCTGGTCGCGTCCGAGGCCGCCATTCCACCCCCGGCGTCAGCGTGCGTGCGGTGCGGCTGGTGCGTCGACGCATGCCCCGCACACCTTCATCCCGCCGGCCTCCTCGAAGCCGCTCAGCAGCAGGACCTGGGCCTCGGCGACCGCTGCGGCCTCCAGTCCTGCATCGAGTGCGGCATCTGCACCTACGTCTGCCCGTCAAGATTGCCGCTGCTACAGGCAATCCGCGCGCTGAAGGCGAGTTAGGGCGGCGCCTCATGACTCGAATAACAGGGGCAAAATCTCAGAGATCGTGCTGAAATCCCGTCCGATCCGCTGCGCGATATCCTTTCTCACACGTGTGTTGATCTCCGCAAGCACCTCCGGCGGAACGTCACCCGCCCAGAATCGACGGTCGTCATCAATCTCGATGATATCGTACCAGCCGATGATTGCCGCCGAGTCCTTTGTCAACTTCGTAGCGGGATGCCCGGCAGAGTGGAATGGCAACTTTACAAATGACTCGGAATACAGCTTGTATTTCGTGCTGATCCCAATCACCACCACGACGTTGTCGCCGCCTTTGCGGGGGTCGAACCGCTCAGGTTGAACGATCTCATTATCCGGGGTGAGGATGACCGCCGGATGTAATTGCTTGCCGCGTGTTTTGGTGCGCAGATACGCGCCGATGATCCGACCGTGACGGTATTCGGGTCGTGAGTCAGCCATCCACGGTTCGGTTGCTATCGTCCTCGAGCAGGAAACGGCATCTCTTCGGGAACCTCATCGGAAATGGCGGGTGGTGTGGCGTCCTTTGCCGCGTAGATCAGTGCCCGTTGTGGAACTGGCTCGTTCACCACCCCTTTCGATCGAGTTGACTTGCGGGAGCCAGAACGCTTGGCGCCACCCGTTCGGGATGAGGCGATTTTCGACGAGCTTGGCTTCCGGGCAAGCTTCGCTTTACGGGATGCTCGAACAGTGCTGGCCATCTCACCTCACCGTCTTAAAGAAACTTATTATATGTCGATGACGACGCAACGCGCGGACAGCGGGCCGAATATTTTGTAGATTCTTCGACCACATTAAGATAGCACAATGAGATCCTTTGCAATGCCAGTGCTGCTCTTGGCGCTGTCGACCACTTCCTTTGCCTCTGAAGCCCCAACCCCTGAGACCTACCGTCGCCTCGCCGACCAGGTCGAGGCGAGTCTTTTTCGCGACGATCTCAACAAGTGGTTCCCCGCGGCCATCGACGACAAACACGGCGGGTTCCTGGAGAACTTCCGTTACGACTGGTCCCCGGGCCGGGCGGGCGTGAAGAGCATCGTGTATCAGTCGCGGCTGACGTGGCTGTCGGCTGCGGCGGCGTTGCGCTATCCCAAAGACGCCGAGCGCTACCGCGCGATCACCCGGCACGGCGTCCAGGCGCTGGCGGGAAAAATGTGGGACCCAATCCATGGCGGGTTCTTCTGGGCCGTCGACGACTCCGGGAAGCCAACGGGCGATCACGGCCCGGAAAAGCACGCCTACGGCAACGGCTTCGGCATCTACTCCGCCGCCGCGAGCTTTCAGGCCACGCATGATCCGGCGGCGCTGGAGCTGGCCAAAAAGGCCTTCGCCTGGCTCGAACAGCACGCCCACGACGCCGAGCACGGCGGCTATTACGAAGCCCTCACCGTCGACGGCCTCCCCAACCTCACCGCCGAAGGCCGCGACGCCATCGGCACGCCCTACGGGCAGAAGTCGATGAACACCCACATTCACCTGCTGGAAGCGCTCACCACGCTTCACGAGGTATGGCCCGATCCGATGGTGGACAAACGGTTAAAGGAAGTCTTTGAGATTATTCTGACGAAAGTCTACGCCGAGCCGGGCTATCAGCACATGTTCTTCCGGCCTGACTGGACGCCGGTGCCGAGCCCCGAGTCATACGGCCACGATATCGAGACCGGGTATTTGCTGACCGAAGCCGCCGCCGCGTTGGGGATCGGTGACGATCACGCGGTCTTGCGGGCCGCGCGAAACCTGGTCGACCATCCCCTGGAGGTTGGCTTCGACCACGAACGGGGCGGGTTCTACGACTCCGGCACCGTCGACGGCAAGGACCTGAAGACCGAGAAAATCTGGTGGGTCGAAGCCGAGGGCCTCAACGCCCTGCTGCTCATGCACGAGCGGTACGGCAGCCAAACGCCGAAATATTGGGACGCATTCGTCAGGCAGTGGGATTTCGTCTCCAAGCACCAGATCGATTCCGAGCACGGCGGCTGGTACCCAACCGTCCACGCCGACGGCAACCCCCAGGCCCGCCGGGCCAAAAGCGACGTCTGGACCGAAGGCTACCATCAGGGCCGGGCCATGCTGAACGTGACCGAACGCCTGAGGAAACTCGCTGAGACGCGTTAGCGGGTCCGTGGCAGTCAATTCTTCGCGGTCGGCTCGTTGATGATGCGGACTTTCACCCCGTCGCTGAGCCGCTCGCCCGGATTGGTGACGACGCGGTCGTGTCTATCGAGGCCGGCAACCACCTCGACGGTGGTGCCGCTGTCGCGGCCCAGTTGAACCGTCTTGTAGCGGGCGACGCCGTCGGCGTCGACCACGGCCACCTGATTGCCCTGCCCCTGGGTGATCAGCGCGCCCACGGGAATAATCAGCGGCGGCGAAGGGTCGGTCACGTCGAACGACACTTCGCAATACATCCCCGCCAGCAGCTTCCCATCCGGATTGGGGACCTGCACTTCGGTCAGCAGGGTGCGGGTCGCGGTGTCCAGCGCGCCGGCGGTATGGGCCACCTTTGCGGCAAACGTCTTTCCCGGATACTCGCGAACCTTGAGCTCGGCGGTCAGCCCGGGCCGCACCAGCGTCGAAAATGCCTGCGGGACGTTCACCCAGACGCGCAGCACGTCGGTCTGGGCGATGCGGAACATCGGCTGAATTCCGGATGTGCCGTTGGCGGTGATCAGAGCGCCGACGTCGTAATTGCGGGCGGTGATCGTCCCGGAAAACGGAGCAGTGATCTTCTCGAAGGATTGAAGGTCTTCCAGCCGCTTGACGTTGGCGGCGTCGGCCGCGACGTTCGCCCGCGCCATCGACACCGCCGTCCGCGCCTTGGCGAGGTTGGCGTGATACATGTCCAATTCCTGGGGCGTGGCGCTGTTGGACTTCATCAACGAGTCGTAGCGCTTGGCGGTGACGTCGTTGTAGGTCAGGTCCAGGTCCGATTTGGCAAGGTTCGCCTGATCGGATTCCAGCGTCGCCCGCGACTGGCTCAGCTGCTCGTCCACATCCGGCGCGTCGATTTCCGCCAGGAGATCGCCCGCCTTCACATGGGCCCCGTAATCGTCGTACCACTTTTTCAGATACCCGGTGGTCCGGGCGAAGATGGCGGTTTCCTGGAGTGCCTGCATGCTGCCGGGCAGGGCGATCCGGGTCGATGCCTGGGTCCGCGTGGGAAAATCGACCGCCACGGCGGGAATCTCGTTGGCGATGGCCTCGGCCTCGGCATTGAACTGGGCGGTGCGATGCAGCCGCGGCCCGATTCCCGCCGCAAACGCCACGCCGAGCACGATCAGCAGCGCCACGCCGATCAGCAGAAGAACGGCGCGCCTGGGCCGCGGCAACGACTGCACCGTGGGAATCTCCTCGTGACCTTCCAGCGCCGAAATAATTTCGATCGGCTCGTCACGTCGGGGGGTGCGCGGGGGTTTGGTCATCGTCTCCATGTTTACTGCAACTCCTTCTCGACCGGCTTGTGGGGCGGCTGATGCCGCAACGCGCTGTAAACCAGCGGAACAAAGAAGAGCGTGGCGAAGGTGGCCAGGGTCAGCCCGCCGATCACCGCGCGGGCCAGCGGCGCGTTTTGCTCGCCGCCCTCGCCCACCCCCAATGACATCGGCAGCATTCCGATGATCATCGCCAGCGCCGTCATGATGACCGGCCGAAGCCGCGTCATCCCCGCCTCGAGGGCGGCGTCATGGGCATTGCGCCCGTCGCGGCGGCGGTCGTTGGCAAACGTGATCATCAGAATACTATTGGCCGTCGCCACCCCGATGCTCATGATCGCCCCCATCAGCGCCGGAACGCTGATCGTCGTCTGCGTCACGAAGAGCATCCACAAAATCCCCGCCAGCGCGCCGGGCAAAGCCATCAGGATGATCAGCGGGTCGAGCCACGACTGAAAATTCACCACCATCAGCAGATACACCAGGATCACCGCCGCGATGAGGCCCAGGGCCATGTTGCGAAACGAGGAGTCCATGCTCTCGGCCTGCCCGCGGATACGGACCGAGCTGCCGCGCGGAAGCTGCGGGCGGAACTGCTCCACCACCTGCCGCACGTGCTCCTCGACCGAGCCCAGGTCCGCGCCGGGCAGATGATCGGCGTTGATATCGAACACCGGCATCACGTCGTAGTGCGTGACGTTGGCCGCCTGGTGCGTCCGGCTGATCTGCGCCACGTTCGACAGTAGCTGCGGCGTGCTCCGGCCCGGCGCCTGCACCGGCGTGTTCTGGAGCGATTCCAGCGAGTCGATCCGGTAGTCCGGCGTCTGGACTGCCAGGTTGTACTGGTTGCCATTCACCGGGTTGATCCAATACATGGGTTGGGCCACCGCCGTGGAAGAAAGGGAAATCAGCAGGCTGCTGGCCACGTCCTGCTGCGCCAGCCCGAGCTGGCTGGCCATCGTCCGGTCCACCTGCACGTACAGGTCCGGGACGTTGGGCACCTGCATCATCCGCACGTCGCCGATCCCGGGGATCTTTTCCATCTCCCGCAGCATGGCGTTGGCGATCTTCAGGTTCGTCCTGGTGTTCTGATTCGGCCCGTCGATCTGCACGTCGATCGGCGCCGGCAGACCGAAATTCAGCACCTGGGTGACGATGTCCGCGGGTTGGAAGAACGTCACCAGCTCCGGAAATTGCTTCTTCAGATCGGCCCGCAGCTTCTGGACGTATTGTGCCGTCGGTAGATGGTGCTCTTTGAGCGAGACCAGGATTTCCCCGTCCGCCGACGACATCAGCGAACCATCGCTCAGCGCCATGTTGATGCTGCTGTAGGGCACGCCGATGTTGTCGGAAACGCTTTCGATCTCCGAAGCAGGAATGTCCCGGCGGATCAGGTCCTCAACTCGCCCGAAGTTCCGCTCGCTCTGCTCGATGCGTGTGCCCGGCCGGCCGCGAACGTGCAGCCGGATCAGACCGGCATCCACCGTCGGGAAGAAATCGCGGCCGATCAACGGGTACAACCCGCACGAGGCGATGACAAACACCGCGAACGCCGTCACCACAAACACCCGGTGCGCCAGCGCCATGGCGAGCAACCCGCCGTACACGCGTCGCAGCCTCTCGAACTGCCGATTGAACCCCTGATGCAGCTTCCAGATCGGATGCTCGATCGCTTCCAGGGCGCGGATGAACAGGTTCTTCCCGTGCGGATGGTCCTCGTCCTCGTCCCGCCCGCCGAACAGCTTCACCTCACCGGCGAGCATGTGGTGCACCATCGTCGGAATGAGCGTCCGGCTCAGCAGGTAGGAGGTGAGCATGGCGAACACCACCGCCATCGCCAGCGGCGTGAACAGCGACCGGGCAGCGCCGGTGAGAAACACGACCGGCACAAACACGATGCAGATGCACAGTGTCGAAACAAACGCCGGCACCGCGATCTGCTGGGCGCCGTCGAGGATCGCCTGCACCAGCCGCTTGCCCTGGTGCAGGTTGCGGTGAATGTTCTCGATCTCCACCGTCGCGTCGTCGACCAGAATCCCGACTGCCAGCGCCATCCCGCCCAGCGTCATGACGTTCAGCGTTTCGCCCAGGAACCCCAGGATGATGATCGACACCGCCACCGACAGCGGGATCGAAATGCAGACGATGATCGTGCTGCGGAGGCTTCCCAGGAACAGCAGGATCATCAGCGCCGTGAGCATGGCGGCGATGGACGCCTCCATCACCACGCCCACCACCGATGCCCGCACGAACAGCGACTGATCGAAGATCGGCGTGACTTTGAATTCCTTGGGCAGCGTCGCCAGCACTGCCGGCAGGTGCTCGCGAATCTGCTTCACCACGTCCAGCGTCGAAGCCTTTCCCGATTTGTACACGCTGAGCAGCGCCCCGCGCTTCCCATCCACGTGGACCATGCTGTGCTGCGGAACGAAACCGTCCCGGACATGCGCCACGTCGCGCAGGTAAACCGTCGTGCCGTTCACCGTCTTGACCGGCAGATCGTTAAGCGCCGCCACCGCCTCCGGGCTGCTGTTGATCCGCACCGGGTATTCCTGCGGCCCGATCTTGGCCAGGCCGGCGGGAATGATCAGGTTCTGCGCCGCCACGGCGTTGCTGATGTCCTGCGGGGCCAGCCCCCAGGCGTACAGCTTGTCGGGCTGGAGGTCGACCATGATCGTCCGCTGCTTGCCGCCGTACGGCCAGGGGATTTCCGCCCCGGGAACCGTTACCAGCCCGCCGCGGAGAAAGTTGGCGCCGTCGTCAAATAATTCCTGCTCGGAAAGCGTGTCGCTGGAAAGTGAGAGCTGTACGATCGGCACGTCCGAGGCGCTGTAGACGAGAATGAAGGGCGGCGTCATGCCGGGCGGCATGGTGCGGAGCATGGCCTGCGAGGCCGCCGTCACCTGCGACATCGCCAGGTCGATCTTCGCGCCCGGCTGGAAGAAAACCTTCACGATCGCCTCGCCCTGGAGCGAAAGGCTCTCGGTGTGCTCGATGTCACTGACGGCGGTCGTCGCCGTCCGCTCGAAGACGGTGGTGATGCGGTCGGCGATCTCCTGCGGCGGCATCCCGTCATAACGGAAATTCACCGCGATCACCGGAATGTCCACCTCCGGAAAGATGTCCGTCGGCATCACCTTGAAGATCATGTACCCGGCGAGGATGACGATGAAAATCGCCATCACCGGAAAGGTATAGGGCCGACGGAGGGCAAGTCTGACAATCCACATATCAGTTCAGTCCGAATGACGCCCTGAGGAGACTTATCGTGCTTCGGCCAGCTCTTCAGCTTCGGCAGCTGGCCGTGGCATGTCCTGCTGGAAGACTTCGCGCAGCGCCTGCATCGCCGCCACCAGCGCCTGCCGCTGCTCGTCCGAGAGGTTCTCGAACCTCTCCGCCAGGTACTGCTGGGTGGCGTGGCGGGCTTCGCGCATGATCGCCTGCCCCTTGGCTCGCAGCGAAAGCGAGACATGACGTCGGTCGTCTTCACTGCTTTTGCGCTGCAAGTACCCGCGTTGCACCAGGCCGTTAATCATTCGCGAGACGGTCGGCAGCGAGAGGTCCAGGTGCTCGGCGACCATCGACAGCGACGCCCCGTCGTAGCGATCAACGAAGGCAAGCGAGCGGAACTGCGGGATCGACAGCCCGGCCCGGTGGCTGCGCATCTGCCGCCGCAAGGGACGCAGCACCGCGGGCACCACGTCCAGCACCTCGCGGGCGCAGTCCCCCACGCCCGCAAAATTACTTGCACTTTGCAATGATTGCATGAGGTAAGTATAGATATCGGCAGCGCTACGTCAAATGGATTACCTTGGATGGGCGGAGTTGTGGCTGGCTGCCCTGCGTTTTTAAGGATTTGCGCCAAAGCGGCCGGCGAATTCGCGCATCAGCTTGTCGGAACCGGAGTTCTGAACAGCCAGCTCGACGCGCTTTCGTAATGCGCTGTCGTGCCGATACAGCGCCAGCGCCGCAATCGCCTCCGCGCCAACGTCCGGCGGCTTGTCTCCGACGAGACTGATCAGAAAATCCATCGCTTCGCTCGTCCGGCACGTGGCAATCGCCAGCAGCAGCGTCGACCGGAAGCCCCGATCACTGTCCGGCGGGAAATGCCTTCGCAGAATTGCAACCGCCGACGGATGCCGCGACGCGCCAATCGCCAGCGCCGCCCCGTCGCGGATCGAATCGCCGTCATCCTGGAGATACCGCTCGACAAACGGCATCGATCCGCCGGCGTCGACCTGGAGTATGGCAGCAAAACATTCGCCGATCACCTCCGGATCGATATCGCCCATGTGGACTTTCAAACGAAGGACCGCCGCCGCGTCTTCGCGGCCCGTCGCGCCCAGCGCCCGCACGGCCCCGACCCGGGCCGGCGGCAGCTTGTCGGTCAGCAGATCGACCAGCTCCCCCATCACGCCGGGGTATCGCACCTGCACCAGCCCGATGGCCGAGAGAATCCGCAGGTCCATCGCCGCCTCGCCCGGCTGGCGAATCCCGGAAAGAAACACCCCCTCCGCCGAGCATTTGAGCTGGAGCGCCGCCCGCGCCAGCGCCGTTCGCGCGATGCAGGCGCCATCGGGACAATCCGCCTCGCGGGAAAACCGCGCAAACGCCTCGACCAGTTCGCCGCACAGGTCGGAAAACTTGAACTGCGACGCCAGTTCCGCCGCCCGCGCCACAATAACGTTTGATCTATGCTTCAGCGCCGCCGCGATCTGCGCCTTGACCTGCGGCGAAGGCGCCTGCCCGCGCAGCGCCCCCAGCGCTTCGTATATGGCGTCCGCACCGCGCGATTTGCCCATCGCCTCACCCCAAAGGACCCTCTGATTTGTGTTCCGGTAGAAGCAAAGCGCCGAGCATCGCGGGGATCAGAAGGAAGCTGTTGTAGAAAAGCATGAGGCGAAAATCATTCCCCGGCGCGGGAAGGCCAAAAATGATGACGCCCGCCGCAGCGGCAAGCCGCCCAATGTTGTAGCTGAAGCCGGCGCCGGTCGTCCGCAGCAGCGTCGGAAACAACGGCGGCAAATACATCGTAAACAGCCCGAACACTCCGGAAAAGAACCCGACGATCGCCACCCAACACAGCAGCGACACGTGGTGCCGCGGAAGGATGAATGTTCCAATCATCGCCGCAAAGAACCCCACGAGCATCCCGAGAATCGCAAATCGAAACCCCCAAAGCTTGGCGAGTAGTCCACCAAAGAAGTTGCCTCCGATCGCGAAGACCATCAGGAGTAAGAGCGTGAACGTCGCCAACCGCTGTTGTTGCGCCGCCGTCCAAGAGGCAAGTTCAGGCAGGTTTCGTACCTGCGGCATTGCCCAGAACATGAAAGCCCACCACGGCGTCAAGGAAAACGCGCAGACGATGATTGCCAGTACTGTGGTGCGGCGTATGTGGCCCACGAACAGGAGCCGGACATTGGGCGGATCACGCTTGTCTTCCTTTCGCGCCCGTTGCCACTCTTCGGGCTCCGGAACGAAACGCCTGATCCAAAAGACCAGCAACGCGGGCACGATGCCCACGACAAACACCCATCGTGGGGAATACGGCGCCAGCGCGAATACGACACCGCAGGCGACAATCACGCCGATGTTCACACCCGACTGAAGGACGGCCGCCAGCCACGGCCGCATTCGACTCGGCCACGTTTCGGCAAGCAGGGATGACCCGACCGCCCATTCGCCACCGATGCCAAGGGCCGCGATGAACCGGAATATCATCAACTGCCACCATGTCTGCGCCACAAAGGAGAGCCCGGTGAAGCAGGCGTACACGAAAATCGTCAGGCTCAGCGTGCGGGCGCGGCCGAGCAGGTCGCCCACACGTCCAAACAGTGCACCTCCCAATGCCCATCCGGCAAGGAACGCCGCCTGAATGATCGCGCTCTTGTAATTGACCTCCCGAATCACTGCGGGATTCGACACGATCGCGCTGCCGGTCAGCAGGAGTGCTACGAAAGGCTGCGCAACCATCAGGTAGAGTTGCATGTCCAACCCGTCGCACGTCCATCCGAGCCAGGCCGCGATTCCCGATCGCCACTGGTCGGACGAGATCCGAGTTTGGGGCGGTTCTTCGATCGCGACCGTTGCCACAAGCTGCTGCGGTTGAGACATGAACGGCCCAGCGTAAACTCAGTTTGCCATGCGGACAACCTGCGACCCTTCCGACGCCACGCTGGCCGTCCTGGCCGGCGGCGAGGGCGCCCGCATGGGCCGCCCCAAGGGGCTGCTCCGCATCGGCGACAAACCCATTCTCGAATACCTCCACCAGCGGCTGGCGTGGCCCGGCCCAACGTGCCTGGTCACCGCCCCCGGCAAAGAAAATCCCCCCGGCGCCTCGCTCTTCGACCGCGAGTGGGTCGATCCCCAAGCCGGCCTGGGCCCCCTCCGCGGCGTCCTCACCGCCCTGGAAAACCTGCACACCCCGCTCCTCACCGTCATCACCGTCGATATGCCGGTGCTTCGGCAGCCGTACCTGAGATATCTGCTCGACGCTCTGCTCGCTTCGCCACAGACCCTGGGTGCGATGTTCGAGCGGCTCGTTGACGACGAGCCGCAACCCGAGCCGTTCCCTCTGGCGTTGCGCCCCGAAGCGATCGAGCCCGTGCGATCCGCACTGGTAGCAGCAAAGCGGTCGGTCAAAGGCTTGCTTCGCGACCCGAGTTTTCACACTCTTCCCACACCCCCATCCTGGCCGCAATCGGTGTGGACGAATCTGAACGAGCCGGGAGACGTGGACAGCCTGATTGCAGATTGCTGAATGCTGATTGCTGATTAAAACGCAGCCCCAGCGATCCGGACCCCGCTGCGCATTGCAATCCGCAATCAGCATTCAGCAATCCGCAATGACTTGTCCCTCCGCCGGCCGGCTCGTATGATGCCGCGTCCTGAGTTGTGGATTTTTGTGTTCAGCGGAGAGTTTTTGTGCCCAAGAGCGAGCCGATTGAAGTCGAAGCGACCGTCACCACCGCCCTGCCCAACGCGATGTTCAAGCTGAGGCTGGACAACTCCGACCACGAAATCCTCGGCATCGTCTCCGGCAAAATGCGCAAACACTTCATCCGCATCCTCCCCGGCGACCGCGTCAAAGTGCAGCTCTCCCCCTACGACCTCAGCAAAGGCCGCATCGTGTTCCGCCAGAAATAAAGCGCCCGAAACCCGCAGGAAAGCCACAGCCTTCGCTCTCGCGACTCCCACGCCAGAACGCTGAATGACTGTGCATGATCCGGCGCTCGCTGGGACAAGAGGACAAACCACAGAGGCCACAGAGCACACACGAGAGACACGAAGAAAAAATTCCAAATAGGAATAGAGAAATCGCTCAGCAACCGCTTTCTCCTCTCCGTGGACTCTGTGTCCTCTGTGGTTGATTTCTCTTTCCCCGGACCAGCGCGGAATCGTGCAAAGTCATTTAGGCCCATCGCATCTGAAAGAACGGTCCAACTGAAAGGCGCCCATGAAATCCATTTTCTTCAGCGTGTCGCTGTTGATCGCACTTTTGGCCGGCACTTTGCGTGCCGCCGATGACGCCGCGGTGACGGCGCTGAAGTCGGCGGACGATATGCGCGTCGCGGCGACGCTCGCCGCGGACCCGGCGAAGTTGTCTGCGGTCCTTTCCGACGAGCTTCGCTACGCCCATTCGACCGGCGCGGTCGATACCAAGGCATCCTTGATCCAGGGCCTGACAAGCGGCCGGCTCAAATACGTCCAGTACGAATACCAGGAACGGAATTTCAAGCTTGCCGGCCCGGGCGTCGCGCTGATGACCGGGCGGGCCAATGTCACAACCGGCGGCGCAAAGGGATCGGAAATGGTGCTGGGATTTCTGGCCGTGTGGCGCGAGGAAGCCGGCCAGTGGCGGTTCCTTGCCTGGCAATCGTGCAGGCTCAACCCTTCGCCGGCAGCGACGAAGTAACGATGTGAGTGGCAGATCTGGTTGCAATGGTGTTGGGTCCAGACGCAGAGGCGGAAAGGAGCGAGTCATGGGATGGTTTAGAGGCAGGGTCGGCAAGTCTTTTCTGGTGGGTATTGGAATTGCAGCCGGCGCGATGTTCGTTCTGGCGGCGCAGGAGGCGGGGCAGAGGTGGAAGGCTCATGACATGAAGCGTCCGCGGCCGGACGTGATCACGCCGGGGCAGTTTGCCACGGCGGATCAGGCAAGCAAGCCGCCTTCGGATGCGATCGTCCTATTGGGCAACGGTCCCGACGATCTGGAGAAGAACTGGGACGGCGGGCCGTGGACGTTCGACAACGGCGTTTACGTTTCCGCCGGCCGGGACATCACCACCAAGAAGGACTTTGGCGACTGTCAGCTTCACGTGGAATGGGCCGAGCCGACGCCCGCCCACGGATCGAGCCAGGGACGAGGCAACAGCGGCGTCATCTTCTTCGGAAAATACGAAATTCAGGTGCTCGACAGTTACCGGAACGATACCTATCCGGACGGGTCGTGCGCGGCACTGTACGGCGAATACCCGCCGCTGGTGAACTGCTGCCGCCCGCCCGGCGAGTTTCAGACCTACGACATCGTCTATCGCGCGCCGCTGTTTGACGATCAGCACAACCCGACCCGCCCCGGCCGCGTCACCGTCTTCCAGAACGGCGTCCTGGTCCAGGACAACGCGCGCATCACCGGCGACACCGGAACCGCAAACGGCACCTTCACCTACTTCCAGCCCACCGGCCATCTCGAGCTCCAGTTCCACGGAAACAAGGTTCGCTACCGTCAGGTATGGATTCGCCCGCTCGGCCCCGAGGCATTGCCGGCGGAGACGGGCAAGGAATAGATCGTGGAGGATCAGCGCCGCGAGGATCCGGGGCGGCGCTGCGCTTTGAAACTATGAAGCAAGCCTCGCTTTCGGGCGAGCGCGCCGGATTTGCCTGACGGGAAGCAGTAAGAGGACCCTCTTACGAACGAGAATGGAACCGGCTGGGAGGCTTTACCCCCGGTTGTAAAGCGCTCACGCCGCGGCTCCATTCTCTTGGGCACATATTTCTAGCGCAACATTATTGTTTGGATCGTTATTCGGGCGCTCTCAGGCACGGAAACCGGGGATACCCTATCGACTCCTTCGATCTTTTTAAGGACGACGTGATTGCGTGCGAAGGCTTCTTCGGGGGGGCTTTGCCATTAGAAGCCATAGTCAAAAATGCAAACTAGCCAAAGGAGAGCGATATGACTCCAAGCAGTACAACACTACGAGGCAGCGAGCAAGGAGCGATTCGTCCGGTTTATCGGAGCGTTCCGGAACAGATAACCGACAAGTCGGCTATTCGTACGCTCCAGGTGAAGGTTCCGGACGCGGAACTTGGCGAATTGCGCAGGCGCATCGAAGCGACGAGGTGGCCCGACCGCGAAACGGTTGGCGATGCGACGCAAGGCGTGCAGCTCGCGACGACGCAGGCGCTGGCGCGCTACTGGGCGACCGATTACGACTGGCGCAAGGTCGAGGCGAAGTTGAATGCCCTGCCGAATTTCATCACCGAGATTGATGGGCTGGACATTCATTTTATTCATGTTCGTTCGAGACATGAAAATGCGTTGCCGCTGATCGTGACGCACGGGTGGCCCGGCTCGGTCATCGAACAGTTGAAGATCATCGGCCCGCTCACCGATCCGACCGCACACGGCGGAAAGGCGGAGGACGCGTTTGACATCGTGATCCCTTCGATGCCGGGCTATGGTTTTTCCGGCAAGCCAACCAAGCCCGGCTGGGACCCCGCCCGCATCGCACGTGCGTGGGTCGTTCTCATGAAGCGTCTGGGCTACACGAAATTCGTGGCGCAGGGCGGCGATTGGGGTGCGGTCGTCGTCGACCTGATGGGCCTCCAGGCGCCGCCGGAGTTGCTGGGCATTCATACGAACATGCCCGGCATCTTTCCAGCCGACATTGACGCGGCGGCCTTTTCCGGCGCGCCGGCGCCATCGGGTCTTTCGGGCGATGAGAAACTGGCTTACGACCGTCTCCAGTTCGTTTATCAAAAGGGAATCGCCTACGGATTCCAGATGGGGCTGCGACCGCAAACATTATATGGAATCGCGGACTCACCCGTCGGCCTCGCGGCTTATTTCCTTGATCACGACGCGCGCAGCTACGCGCTGATCTCGCGCGTCTTTGCCGGCCAATCCGAAGGCCTCACGCGCGACGACATCCTCGACAACATCACGATCACCTGGTTGACCAACACCGCGCTTTCCGGCGCCCGTCTCTACTGGGAGTATTTCGGGAAAGGGTATTTCAACGCCAAAGGCGTCTCCATTCCGGTTGCCGTAAGCGTCTTCCCTGATGAGCTGTATCCGGCTCCGAGGAGCTGGACGGAGCGGGCCTATCCCAAACTGATCCATTACAACAAGCTCGACAAAGGCGGGCACTTTGCGGCCTGGGAACAGCCCAAACTTTTTTCAGAAGAGGTTCGCGCGGGCTTCAGATCGCTGCGCATAGGATGAGTGATCACAGCATGAAACGCACGTATTTTCCCGGTATCACTGACGTTGTCGTCGTCACGGATCCGGCAGAGATCCGGACAATTTCGAACGATTCAAGGTTCGACCGGGACTTCATAGGACATGGTCCTGTTCGCAACGTGCAGCTTCTCCGGAAAATGCTCGGGATTTTCTCGCTCAACGGCAGATTATTCCCAACTATGCTGCCGCGCACCAGCCCCGGCCGCGCCGCCGCGCAAGACGAGCTGTGGTCGAGACTAAACGTCAAGGCCGACGAGGTGAAACACGGACCCGCCGAATTGGAGCCCCTGGCCGAATGGGTCAGAGGGATCGGAACTGCAGAGAAGGTCGATCTGCTTGTGCAGCAGAGCATAGGAAGATTGTTCGTGGAAACGTTCACGGCCACTGAGGAGAGCTTGGCAGCGGCCCGAATGGTGCTTGAGGCTGCAAGCTCTTCCAATGTCCTGAGAATGCTGGGGTGGCGCGTCAGCGGCAGGCTGGAGCGGGCCAAAACAATTCTTGCTTCCATGGTGCATGGCGATCTGGCTGGCGTTATCGCGATGATTGCCGGTCGGCAACTCATCGTTGATGGCCTGCATAAAATGCGGCAACTTGCTGCCGACCCAGCGCTTCGATCTTCAATAACGGCGGATGCTGCCGTGGACGAATGCCTCTTTGCACCAGCCACCGTCGTACGCCAGGCGAAAACCTCCGGCGAGGTCGGGGGTTGTCCCTTTAGAAGAGGCTCCCTCTTCATCCTTGGGCTGGGAAGCGCGAGCAAAGGCGCAGCGAATCGTGACCTCGTCTTCCTCAGTCAGAGCTGGAGCCGCTGTCCCGCCGAAAAGTGGGTGCCTGCGCTTTTGGAAGGCGTGTGGACGCGTGTCTCAGCTGAGTCTTAAAAAAACCTCGCGGCCCTCATCGATCAATTCCTGACCGTTTGGGGTCACGTAACGCACGAGTCCCTTGGCGCCGCAATGAAGCGAGCAAGATCCCGGCGAGTGCGACCGGGAGCCAGCCGGCGGGCTCCGGCACCGGGGCAATCTCTCCGCCTCCGCTTAACGAGTAGCTCTGGCCGGCCAGATACGCATTGGCAGGGTTGCCGGGGTCATAGTAGATGTCGGCGCCGTTGCCGCTGATTTCAGAGATCTGATTCGATCCGTCGGCCAGCACCAGCGCACTCACGTAGAGCGCCGAGTTCGAGCCGATGGGTTCGAGCGTCAACGAGTTCCCGGAATCGACTTGCAGGATTCCCCAGGAAAAGTTCTCCGCAAAACCGGTATAGTTTCGGCCCTGATCGACGCCGGACAGGGAAAACGCGTGATTGCCACCGCCGGTGAATTCGATCATCGCCTGGGCCGTGTTCCAGGCGACGTTTTGCGTGCTGCTGCTGACGAAATCGCCGTTCACGATGAAATGGTCACCCGGGCCGCCCAAAAGGACGCCCTGCGGGCCGAGGCTCAGGTCCGCAAAGTAGTTCGTAGCCGGGTCGGAGCTGAAAGTGCCGTTGTTGGTGAAGGTGGAGAGGAAGCGGCTGGTGCCCGAGGTGACCTTGATGGCCGCGCCGGCGTTGTTGGTGACGGCATTGTAGAACGTCGTCGTATTGTTGGTGATGTTGATATGGCCGCTGTTGGAGACAGTGCCGATCACGCTGGAGGCGACGTCGGCCAGGGCGATGGCGCCGCCGGCGGAGTTGGTCAGGCCGCCGGTGCGAAGGGTTCCGTTGCCGGTGATGCTGCCGTTGTTGGTGAGCAGCTGATTGTTGTTGTCGAAAACGCTGGCGGCGAGCGCGATGTTGCCGGAGTTGGCGGCAAGACCCTGCGTGAAAAACAGAGTACTGCCGGAGGTGGCCTCGAGCTGGCCGGAAGCTGCATTGGTGTTGCCCGCGGCGGAAAGGATCAGTTGCCCGCCATCGGCACGAACCGTCCCGCTGTTGAGAACCTGACTGCTGACCTGGCCGACGCCGCTGACAGTTCCGGTGTTGGTGATCGCGCCGCCGCCCAGTTGGGCGGCGCCGCCATTGAGCGTGATGCTGCCGGTGTTGGTGAAGGGGATGGTCGAATTAAGGCTGCCGCCGTTCTCGATGAGGATTTGTCCTCCCACCGAGTCCCCGCCGGAGAAGTTCGCCAGCGTGATGGCGCCGGTAGGTTGAACGTGGAGCAATCCCCCGGCGTTGCCGAACGACCCGAAGATTGCGCTTCCCGGACCATTAACGATGATAGTCCCGCCCGGCGAGTTGCTCACGTTGGCCCCGCCAACGGCCCCACCGTTCAATGTCATCGTTCCCGTATTCGTCATCCCGGCCAAAGGCTTAAGCGTTGAGCCCGTCGAGACGCTCACCGAACCCACGTTTGTGAGAGCCCCGGCAACGTTCAAGGCACCGTTGAGGCTCAGGGTCCCGTTGTTGGTCAGCGGCCCGCCGATCGTACCTGAGCCGCTCATCTGCGAGCCGAAATCGTTGAGGACGGTGCCGTTGATCGTGCCTCCGCTCAGGGTGGTGGAGCTTTCATTGTTGAACCCCGTGCTGGTCGTGATCACACCGCCGGTGCTGACCTGCACCGTGCCGGAATTGTTCAAAGACGCGTTGGTGAGGAGCGTGCCGGATTGCTGAAAGACCTCGCCGCTCCCATTGATAGTGATATTGTTGGCCACGGTGAGGTTGCCCCCGGCGTTGTTTTGCAGCACCGCCAGACCCGACTGCAATGCGCCGATCGTCAACGAGTTGATGGTCGCGTTCAGCGCCGTCCCCGTTACCGTCACGCCGAAGGCCGGGTCGATAAGGACCTGGTGGAGGCTGCCCGGCTGCAAGCCGACCGTCCAGTTGGTGTTGTTGTCCCAACTCCCGCTGGTGCTGAAGCGCCAGTGCAAGCTTGGCGTGTACAGCGCGATGACACTTTGCCCGTTGGCCAGCCCCGCGAGATACGCGAACTGTCCGAAGTCGTTGAGGGAGCTGAGGCCGCCCAAGTCAGGCGTTAGCAAGATTTGCAGACTCGTGATTGTGCTGCCGGCCAGGCTCTGTCCGGTCCGCGCCACTTGAATCACCTGCCTGGCGTCGCCCAGAAAAACGCCGGAGTTGTCGGTACTCCCCCCGGCGGTACCGGAGAGCAGGGAGGCAAAGGCTACCGTCCCCTCCCGGTTAATTGAGTAATTATTCTGGTTGATAAAGGAAAAGACCCCGTTGTGATCGGGGGCAGGCTGAAGCTCCAGAGCGATGGCGGAAGGAGTCGTTCCCGGACTGCCGATAAACATGCCTTGGTTCGGCGTCGTCGTTCCGTTCCCATTGAGGTTGCCGAAGAACGCGACCTGGCCCGCCGCATTGATTTCTGCGCTTGAGAACCCGAAGGCGAAGGTCTGACTCCCGCCGCTGAAAGTGCCGAGTTGAAGCGCCACGGGCGAAGGCGTGCCGCCCGCCGTGCCGACAAACAGACCCTGCGAGGGCGTCGTGCTCCCGTTTCCATTGAGGCTCGCGAAAAATGCCATCTGAGCGGCGGCGTTGATGGTAAGGTTACCTGAGAAACCCGTGAAGGTCTGACTCCCGCCGCTGAAACCGCCCAGTTGCAGGGCGACCGACTGGGACGTCGAACCCGCCGAGCCGACGAAGATACCGCTACCAGGGGTGGTCGTTCCGTTTCCATTTAGGATTGCGTTAAATGCGACCTGACCCGTGGCATTGATCGCGGGGGAGTTAAAACCTGTAAACGTCTGGGTACCGCCGATGAAGCCCCCGAGATCCAGCGCGATGGGCGAAGGTGACGGCGTCGCGCTGCCTGTGCCGACGAAGATCCCTCCGTTGGGCGTGGTTGTGCCGTTCCCGCTCAGGCCGCTGCCAAATGCGACCTGACCCGCGGAGTTTATCCCGGACTGCCCGAAAAACCCGTTGAAGGTCTGGGTGCCGCCGGCGAAGCCGTGGAGGTCCAGCGCCACGGGCAACGGGGTCCCACCCGCCGTGCCGACAAACATCCCTTGGTTCGGCGTGGTTGTGCCATTGCCGTTCAAATTGGCGAAGAACGACACCTGCCCCGATGAATTCAGACTTGCAGTGGAGAAGTTCGTAAACGGCTGGCTTCCCCCGCTGAACCCTGACAATTGGAGGGCCACCGTCGGAGCAGGAGGCGTTTGACCGTCCACGCCGATGAACACCCCTACATTTGCGGTGGTAGTGCCGTTCCCGCTGAGGTTGGGTTGAAAGACGACTTGACCTGCGGAATTCACCACCGGTGCCTGAAAGATTCCGGTAATCGTCTGTCCTCCCGCCGCCTGACCGGTCTGGGCGACGATCTGCGTGATGTCGGGCCGTGCGATGCGCCCCGGAAACGAGCTTGCCAGCGCCAACAAGAGCGCGATGCGAAGTCGTCGACTGCTTTTCATCCCGCACTTCCTTCGCGCCCGTATCGGTTGATCTGGAGCACGGATAGGACACCAGAGGTTAGCCGGCCGCGGTTCGCGCCGACGGCGCCACCCTGCGTGGCGTGACGCTGATTAGACCCCTCAATGGCGGAAAAACGCAACGGATTTTTGTCGTTATCTTATTCATTTCTGAGGTGATATTTCCGAAATGCCGGCGAACGCCGCCGAGCGCTACACGGCGCTCGCTCCGGGCTTCAAAGCGTCGTGAGGACGTACCCGGGAACCCCGAGCAGGCGGGCAAAGGGGAACACTGTGTCCCTCGTGTTCCTCTTCCTCCTTCTGCTTCTCTGCTTTTGGCCGTACGATATCGAGGCGTCTGCTGAGCAGCCGCCACACTCTGCCCAGCCGAATCAAAACGAACTCGCCAATCTCCGCCAACCAAACCGCCCCGATGTGCAGCATCACCCAACGAATCTGCTGCTGCCGCAGGCGATCACGCTCGAGGAAAATCTCCTTCAGCTTTGACGGACGCAGGTGAAAATGAAGCTCCATCCACTTGACGTTCAGAAATATCCGCCACGGTTTCATGTGCCGCTGGTGAAGCACCTGGTGTCGATAGTCCCACTTGCCCAGATCCGGCTCGGCGATCTGGCCACGCAGCGCCGCCCGGCCCAGTGGCGTCCAGTCGTGCGGGGTCAGGTACATCGCATTCAACCTGTCGCCTTCGTACAGTCGCAACTGCCGGCGGGCGTGGCGGAAAGTGGCCGGGGTTTCATCGGCCAACCCGACGATGTGGCCGATAATCGAAAAAATACCGTTGGCCTTGAGCAGCCGGCACGCTTCGATGTCATAACGCGGCGTCGAGCCTTTGCGCACCTCGCGAAGCACATCCGCCTGGAGCGAATCGATTCCCAGCAGCACGTGAAGAATCCCCGCCTCGCGATACAAAGGCAGAAGATCGGCGTCGCGGACAATGTCACGGGCGCGAATCGTGGCGAAGAAGTGCACGCCGAGCCGTCGGCGGGCGAGTTCGCCAAGAAGCTGCGACCATACGTCCCTACGGGTTGTGGGATTCTCATCGGCGAAGGTGATAAACCGCACATCGTGCCTTTGCCTGAGCCATTGGATTTCATTGGCGACTTTTACCGGATCGCGATGCCGCCAGCTCACCCAGAACTCGTGCTGTCCGCAGTACGTGCAGCGATGCGGGCAGCCGCGGGAGAACTGAATGATCGCCGAGCGGCCAAGGCGGAAACAGCGATAGGCGTCCCAGTCGTCGATCAGGTTCCAGCCGATGCGGTAAGTGTCCAGATCGCGGATGGGCGGACGAGGCGGAGTCAAGATCGCCCGGCGTCCGGAGTGCAACTCCTCGTTGTGGCCATGTGTAGCCGATGGCACTGTGGCACAGCCGCCCTCGGCTGTGTCTTCCGCCGAAGGCGGAAGTTTTTCGACGATTATCTTGGACCTTCGGTCCAACACAGTCGGGGGCGACTGTGCCACAATGGAGCCACCGCGAAAGCCGATTCCATTGACATCCGCGGCCCCAGTTGGCTCGGCAGTTGGCCCGGCAGACAGCACGTCCACCAATTCGGCGGCGGTCGCCTCTCCTTCGCCCCGAATCACAAAATCGATCGATGGCTCCTGCTCGAGAATTTCTATCGCGTGATAGCTGGGATAAACGCCGCCATAGACCGTAGGAGTCTGCGGAAAAGCTTCTTTGATTGCTCGAAACATCCGCATCGTCACCGGATGGGCCGGCGTCGAGCCGGCATGCCCGGCCATCACAATCCCCGGCGGCTCCCGACCCACCTCACGCACGATTTGGCGGATACTCAGCCTGCGACACTCCGCATCCAATAGCCGGACGCGATGCCCGCGTGCTTGAATCGCCCCTCCCGCCATCAGCAGCCCCAGAGGAACCTGATGCCCGACTCCGACATTGGACGTGATCGTCTGGTACGGGGGATTAATCAGCAAAACATCCATACGCGCCTCCATCTCATGACGAGGCGCGAGCGTAGCACAAATGGTTATCAATGCTTTTGAAAGTTGTGAAAGGCGTCCAGTCAAAGGCGAGGACGCGGCTCCGCTGCGCTCTGCACCGGCTCGGGCGGTAGAATGCCCCGATGGCCGATCAAGTTCCAAAGGAATTCTACGATGCCGTCGACAGGTTCATTAGCCTGGCGAACAAACTCGCCAAAGAGCAGGGCGACTCGCGAGTGAGCACGGTGATTCTGTTCGCGGCGGCCCGTTTTAACGCATATTGCATGCTGAGCGGCGATCCGGATGCGCGGAAGAATCTCAACGCCACAAAAGCTCGTTTCGTCGGGCGATACCGCGAGATGCTGGACGACAATGTCGAGGAGCTTTTGGAGGACCGGGGATAAGGGCTCTTCCGCCCTCCCGCCCTTTGCGCAGGTACTCAGTCCAATCCAGATGGGGAACAGAGATATGCAGGGGCTCCGCCCCGGCACCCCCCGGGAACGGCGAACCTGGAGTTGATCGATTTGAAACGGCCGTGCGAGCTCCCCGAAATGCCATCAGCGCCGGTGTTTCAGCTTTCGGCCCTGGTCCGTGATATATTCCACGTTACATGATTCCTGCGTTTCGCGCGGACGGCTATTTGCCGGAAGGCGTACATCCGGCTTCCGGGGCGGAGATCACGTTCAGATTTGGCTCAGCGAGCCCCCGGCGCCGGCGACTCGCTCTACGCGTTCGGCGATGGATCGATCTGGCTCGCGCCGTCGGCGCCACCCGGTTGCTGATCGATGGAAGCTTCGTCACAGACGTCCCGGAACCACGCGACGTGGACGCAGTTATTTTGCTACCGGCCGATTTTCAGGCCCAAGTTCGCCGCGACATCGATGCCGCGTTAGAATTGGAGCAGATGCTTCTCACTCGACGCCCTGAGGAACTTTTTGCTGCCGAAGACGACGCCGATTGGGAAGACTGGCTGGAATTCTTCAGCCGCACGCGAGAACCCGACGGACGACGCAAGGGGCTTGTGGAGATCAGGCCATGATCGCAACCGCCAACGACTATCAGAAAGCCCAGGAAGAATTGCGCGACCTCGAGGACCGCCTCCGCCGCCTCGAGCAATCCCACCCGGCGGGCAACAAGGGCTTCACCAAAGCCGGCATCCGCAAAATGATTGCCCGCCTCCACGAAGAGCTCGCCGTCTACGAAGGAAGCGAGGAAGCCCGCCTCGACTCGAAATGACCCGCAGTATTATGATCGAGTCAGGAAGGGGAAACGCTGCTTGTCACGATTTACGGATTAACCTCCATGACCACCGTGCGTTGCTCGCGAAACGGGGGCAACGGGTAAATCCTCCGATTTCAACAGGGGGGTTCAGGCCGGTTCGGCCGGTGCCGTTTGGGGAAGGAGCTTGACGACCCACGAGCCGTGCTTGACCTGGTCGAGTGTGTGGCGGGCCTCGTCGTAGGGTTTGTTCTCCTGCCACATCTTCCAGAGGATCTTGACCCACCGCTGGCCCAGGCAGCGGATCGCTGCCCCTTCGCTGCGCACCTTTAGCGGTTTTTATATGATCAATGTTCGGACTCGGCGGGGATTTCAGGAGTGCCGGGGTCGTCCAGGACCTGCACGGCGGTGCCATCGCCGACCTTGCTCCAATCCTGAAGCACCCAGACCACTTTCTTGTCTGGCGTCACTTCAATGAGCTGGGGGCCCTGGCTGCTTTTGCCGCGGGAGGTGAAGATGGTGTTGCCGTTGGCCAGCCGGGTGCAGGTTTGCGGCGCCGATGCGAGCTGGTAGTCGGCTGGCAGATCCGTTTTGCAATTGAATTCCCAGATCGTCTCCCCCTTTGAATTCACTTCGCGTGTCAGGGTGTCCCTTTCGTCGGTAATCAGCGTGTTGCCGTTTTTCAGTCGGAGGGCGGCCCAGGGCGAGGTGATCTTGTACTTCCAGATTTCCTTAAAATCCTTGTCGTATTCAGCGACATAGCCCAGGTTGAGATAGGAAACGAGATAGGTTCCCTGTGCGGTGACCCGCGCCCGGCGGAACTGCCCGTGGACTCCCGCCGGCCGGTTGTACTGGAGCTCGTGGTCGACTTCGACGACGCCAGTCTTGATGTTGATCACCTTCAACTTCGGCGGAAGTCCATTTTCAACGAACATGACCTTGTCCAGGCCGAGCGGCTGGCAGGTGTGGATTTCCGTGTGAGCGGGACCGCCGGGGACGTGGCAATCGTAGCGCCACACGACTTTCTTGTCGGGCGTGATTTCAGCGATGTAGGCCATCCGGCTGAAGAGGATGTTGCCGTTGGAAAGCATCCATACGTCGTCGAACTCAGGACCCTTGCCGGTCGAAAAAGTCCAGATCACCTTCCCCTGATTGACAAGGAACATCGTGTTGCAGTTCTCGCCGACGTAGAGCATGGGGTGTTGTGCCAGTCCCTTTCCGGGCAAGCCGGACCGCGCCACGCCATTTCTCCACTTCTCGGACGCCGCGATTTCACTGGGGGCGAACGCCGGCACATCGGCGGCGGTGAACAGATGCAAAACGTCCATGCACGGCGCCGCAGCCGAAGCCTTCGATATGGGCATCTGAGTGCGAGCCGGTAAGGCGACCAGGCCAATGGTTGAAAGGAATGCCAACGAGGCCAGCAACTTTCTGTTCATGATTCTTGAAAGGTTTGATGTTTGGGGGAGGCGGAAGCGGACCGGCGGCGATCGCCGGGCTCGCCTCGATCGCCGAGGTTTTGGCAAGATTTTGACAAGTGGCCCATTTTCGCTCACGGTGGCTCACGTTTTTAGGGTGGCCATGAGCCACAATGACGAGTGGCACATTTTGGCTCACGGTGGCTCACGGTGGCTCACGTTTCTAGGGTGGCCATGAGCCACCACGACGAGTGGCTCATTTTGGCTCACGGTGGCTCACGTTTTTGGGGTGGCCATGAGCCACAGCGACAAGTGGCTCATTTTGGCTCACAATGGCTCATGTTTTAGGCGTGGCCATGAGCCACAGCGACAAGTGGCTCACTTTGGCTCACGGTGGCTCACTTTTTGGCTCAGTCATGATGAGCCACATGGGCGCCCTACCGCATGACCCACTCGTGGCCGAGCTCGTGGACCTCGTGGCGTTCGGGGTAGAATTCGTCGCCGTAGACGGCGTAGTCGAGCTTGAGGGTCTTGCGGACGATCATCGGCTCGCCGTCGGGGGTCTTCATTTCCTTGCCGTCGTCGTCGGTAAGGATGGCGTATTCGCCGCTGAGATTGCCGACAAAAATCTTGAAGTCGCCCATGCGGGGGTTAGGTTCTTTCCAGATGGCGACGCCGTCCCTGGCCTGATCGGGACCTTGGCGGAGCGTGCCGGCGATGTGGTTGGCCGGCTCGAGAAAACGGTTCTTCTCCATGCCCTTGATCCGATCGAACACCTCACCGGGAATGTTGCGGTCGCTGGGAAGGATGGTGCCGTCGTTGGCCATCATCTTGAAATCCGGCGCCCAGAGCTGATCCTGGCCGGTGCTGTTGGTGACGGTGTAGGTGAAATACCAATAGCCGATGGAGTTGACGACGACGCGTCGCGGCTGGCCGTGCTTGAAATCGAGCTCCCACTTGATGGGGTAAATGCTGGGTTCGGGATATTTCTTTCCGGCATCCGCCGTGGTGGCAACCGCCGCGATGAGAACGGCGAACATCAGCAGGACAAGGCTGCCCCTGTGAACGACTCTGTGCATGGGTGTACCTCGCGGTGTGGTGGGCAGGCAATTGGCCCGCTCAGGCGTTGCGGGTAATCTTAAGAGCGGTGAAAGTGCTGTCAAATCTCGTGCGAAAAGCCAACGCGCCGGAGGGCGGCGGGGTTGCGGAGTACCGCCCGGCGCGGGCTGACGAAGTGCATGACGGGATCGCCCTGGTTCTATCGCACGAAGGCGTGCCGGCGGGCCAGGAGCAGGTCCGGGAGTTCGCACAGTTCGCCTCGTCGCGGGGAATCGATCTGGGTCATTTATGGCTGGCCGGGGCGAACGGGCAAATGGCCTGGGCGATCCTC
>Ga0210396_10001306_pt1 | contig 27689 bp, 28 predicted proteins | sample IncBWH17OmetaG_FD_155466 | JGI IMG/M metagenome (GOLD analysis project Ga0210396, IMG submission 155466) | Forest soil microbial communities from Barre Woods Harvard Forest LTER site, Petersham, Massachusetts, United States - Inc-BW-H-17-O ... | reverse complement strand
GAAAAGCGGACTACATCGCCAGTTCTTTTCGGCCTCAGCAGAAAGTAGGTGGCGAAGGCAGCGACGAGAATTGCACAAACCGCAAGCGCCCAAAGTAACGCGCGCCACCTGGAGGTTTCGGCCTTCGGCGCAGCACTCGACTGCATCGCGTTGTGGAGTTCCGCCACGACGCCGTCGCCGGTCTGTGCTTCTTCGATCGTAATGCGCGCGTCGCCAATATCGCGCAGGCGCTGCTTCGGCTCTTTCACCAGGCAGCGGCGAAGCAGTCTTTGAATCGCAGGAGGCGTGGTCTTCGGCAGACTCGCCCAGTCCGGCTCCTTGGTGAGCACCGCCGCCAGTACTTCCGTGATGCTTTCGGCGTCGAACGCTCTGCGCTCGCTCAGCATCTCGTAAAATACGCAACCGAACGCCCAGATGTCGGCGCGCTTGTCTACGGATTTGCCGCGCACTTGCTCAGGACTCATATATGCCGGCGTGCCGAGAATTGTTCCCGCCTCACTTCCGGCAGCTTTCGCGAGACTGCGCTGTGTGTCCGCGTCGAACTCGCCGGCAAACGCTTTCGCGAGGCCGAAGTCCAGCACCTTTGCGCGGCCGTCGGGCATCACTTCCACGTTAGCCGGCTTCAAATCTCGATGCACGATGCCTTGCTCGTGCGCGCTTTCCAGCGCGGCGCAAATCTGTAGTGCGATGGCGAGAGCTTCCGTGGTATCCAGAGCACCCGCCTTCAATTTTTCGGCGAGCGTCTTTCCCGGAACCAGCTCCATCACCAGATATTGCGTATCGCCGGATTGCTCGAGTCCATAGATCGTGGCGATATTGGGATGATTCAACGATGCCAGCAATCGCGCTTCGCGCTGGAAGCGCGACAGCCGCTCTGGATCGTGGTCAAATTCCAGGCGAAGAACTTTAATGGCCACGCTGCGGCCCAGCTTGGTGTCGCGCGCCTGATAGACGTCGCCCATCCCGCCTGCTCCGATGCGCGCGACGATTTCGTAGATTCCCAGACGGCGTCCCACCGCAAGTTCCTCTGTGGAGCCTAGCGCTGGCCCGGACAAAAAACTGTGCTGCGCTTGTTTGTCCGCGAGAAGCAGTGATTCCACTTCGCGCCGTTTGTCCGGCTCGGGGCAGGCCTGATCCAGATAGGCGGATCTCTGCTCGGGCGTCCGTTCCAACGCTTCGGCGAGCACGTTCTTGATTTCCTGCCACGCTTCCGGCGTCATATTCCCGCTTCCTTTTTCATTTCGCGCTGCAGCCACGCACGCGCCGTCGCCCATTCGCGCTTGACGGTGGCCGGCGAAACGCCCAGCACCACGGCCGTCTCTTCGATGGACAGCCCGCCGAAAAATCGCAATTCGATCAGCCGGCTTTGCTGCGCGTCAAGCGTGGCGAGCTTGGCGAGAGCATCGTCGAGTGCGACAAGATCGAATTCCTGTTTCTGCGCCGGGACAAGCTCCGCATCGAGGGAAAGTCGGGGGGCTCCGCCGCCGCGTTTATCGGTGAGGCGTGCGCGCGCGTGGTCCACCAGGATGTGGCGCATCAATTGCGCCGCCACGGCGAGAAAGTGTGCCCGGTCTTGCCATTGCGGCGCGTCTTGCCGCACCAAGCGCAGGTAGGCTTCGTTGACTAAAGCGGCGCTCTGAAGGGTGTGGTCGGGACGCTCATGCCACAGATGGCGCCGCGCGATGCGGCGCAACTCGTCGTAAACCACTGGGATTAAGGCTTCCCGTGCTTCCTCGTTGCCCTGGCTCCAATCGGCGAGAAGCCTGCTGATACGTGAAGACGAAGCCGCCGGCACTCTTCCTCCCCGCCACGGGGCGACTACATTAGGCAGAAAGATAGCTCCCACGCCAGCCAAAGTCAATTTACTCCAAGCCATAAGGGAAGAACGGTGTGTCCGCGGCCCCCACACATCTTCGATTTAGGTGAGCCAGTTTGCCCCCAGTCCTCGCTTACAGGGTGAAGGCACGATGCGGACTAGAGCAGAGCGCCCAGACGCACGCGGCCAAATTCGAGAACAAGGAGAATTCCGATGAAGGTAAACCATTCGCAGTATATGGCCAGTTGGAGATTCATTCTGGGTGTCGCGCTGGCAGGATGTTTGTTCGCCACGACAGCTCAAGCCCAATCACGCTTCGAGGGCAAATTCACGCTGACGAGCGAAGTGCATTGGCGGGCAGCCGTGCTGCCTCCCGGCGATTACTCGCTCAAGCTCGATACCGCGCGGCGGATGATCGTGTTGAGCGACGCGCACACCAACAGACCGTTGGCTCTCGAAGCCGTCAGGATCGATAGCGACGCTCAGAACCGAGACAGCCAGCTGGTTGTCGAAAATCAGGGCAATCAGCGAGTCGTTACCTCGGCGCGGCTAGCTGGTTTAGGCGAAGTCTTCCGGTCGGCCCACGTGTCTAAGGCCTCTCGTGGAGCCACCGAAGAGGCAATCCTGATCGAACGAACCTGGATTGCGGGATAGAAGAGGAGCGTCGCGCTAGCTATGCATTTCTCGATCAAGTTCTGCGCGAGGGCAAGGATCAGGCATTTGTTATCCACTTCGATACACAAGTCGAGACCGTGCAGGGCCCGACGTCTTCTCGCAGCCAACTCGAGTCAGCGCTCAGCCAGCTGAAGATTCCTCCGCGTGATACCACCCTTATCTACAGCGCAATCAAGAACTCTTCGGAAGACTGGATGAAAGAACTGCCAGGCCGGAAAGCTTTCATACTGCTGACCGACGGCGTGGCCTACAAGGAACCAACATCGGTCACGACCGCAATCGAATTCGCGCAGCGAGCGGACACCATCATCTACCCCATTCGATTCTCCGACCCCGAGCCGTTCTCCCGTCCCGTCATAGGTTTGATTCTCGCGATGGCAAGCGAGCACGGCAAGCAAGGGATGCTCCGGATGGCAAGAGAAACCGGTGGAGCTTACTACGAAGTCACGAAGAGCCAGTCCATTGCGAACATCTATTCGCAGATCGAGGAGGCGCTTCGCAATCAGTACCGTATCGGGTACACGCCGAGGCGAGCAGAATCGGATGGAAAGTATCACAAGATCAAACTGACCACGAAGGATCGTCATCTGATCGTCAACGCAAGAGCCGGATATTATGCCAATTGAGAAATGAGGCGCGGGACCGCCTGACACTTCCTGACATTTGTCCGCACAACCAAATCGACTATGATGTATTCACAGAACAAGCAAAGCATAAGGTGAGTAATACGGGCGTCCTCGCGGAACGGAGCATTCGATGACACCTTCCATTCTCTTTCGAAGATTTCGACTCGTCTGCGCGGGAAATGTTGGCGAGCAACGAAGAAAATCCTTGAGAATCTTCTCCCGCGTCCTGCCAGCATGGTGCCTGGTTCTTGGATTGTTCGGGTGCGGTTTTGGTCCTTCTCCGTCCGCGGGGCCTCCACCCACCTTGTCGATCGCGACGGTGCAGGATCTGGGCGTCATTCCAACCAACCCGGATATTCTTGGAAGAGATGGCGGCTACAGCGCCCTGTTCCAGGGCCACTCGGTGTGGCTGTACGGCGACACGTTCATTGCCAAGCCGAACGCCGAAGACCAAACGCTGCTCAGCGATTCCTGGTCGTTTACAACGGACCTCAATGCGCAAAGCGGAATCATTGGATTTCAGGAGGTCCTGGATTCTTCCGGAGCACCCACCATGATTTTGCCGGAGACCACGGCCGAACAAGCCTTTAACCAAGCTCATAACATCAACAACTGTCAGGCGCAGCCTTGCGGCGCGCGCTGGGCGCTTTGGCCGTCGTCTATCGTTGTCAACTCAGCCGATAACAGCGCCTTGATTTTCTATATGGTGGTCAGCGCGCAGCCGGGGAATTTTAACTTTCAAGGCATCGGCAATTCGGTCGCCACCTGGCAGAACCTGCAGCAGCAGCCGCAACGGCCGACGTTGAACCCGCCGATCGTGGCCAACCATCCGGACTTGATCTTTGCGCAGAACGAACCGGGTTTTGGGTCCGCCTCGTTCATTAGCGACGGAACGCTTTACGCCTACGGATGCGACTACAACAGCGGATGCCAACTGGGAAAAGTCGCTCCATCCAGCGCGCAAGATCGCAGCGCCTGGAGCTTCTACGCCGGCAACGGCAATTGGTCCGCGAACGTTAGCGATGCCATTTCGGTTTTCAACGACGCCAGTATTCTCAGCGTCTCCTGGAACGCCTTTCTCCAGCGCTACCTCGCCGTCTACAGTCCGCCGTTTTCGCAAAATGTCGTGATGCGCACATCCGTGAATCCCGAAGGCCCCTGGTCCAGCGAGATCGTGGCCTTCATTGCCATGCAACCGGCAAGTGGCAACGTCTACGACGCGCACGCGCACGCCGAATACGACGCCAACGGCGGGCAGACCATTTATATAAGCTATTCGCGCTCCACACCCACACCCTTCTCCAGTGAAGTGCGGCTCGTTGCGGTGAAATTCCAGTCTTCCGACGCAGAGCCATAGTGAGATGGTCACGCAAACAAGTGGGTGCGAGACCAGCGCGTCCAAGTCAGCACGCTTTCCAAATGCGAGGAGGCCAAACCAGATCCGGATCCCAGCTCGCGGATCAACCAGCCTCCGGCACACTGTGAACAGCGGCTCTCCCTGCTAATCATGAGCGTGGGAGGACTGCTCGGCCATGAAGATTGGTTCCGACAGGCACGTGAAAAAGGGCCGTCGGATCTGCATCCCTTCTGGGGTCATCGCCGGCCTCGACGGGATCAAATCCGATTCGATTGGCCGCATCGAATCGGTTCTGCTCATCAGCCGCAAGCGAGTCGCTGCGGTGAGGGGATCGAAGTACGTCGTCGAACGAAACCTGCCGCTCGACAGCTTGACGGCAGATACGGTGATCTTTGAGGGGCTCGCCGAGGGGGCCACGCGCGCGCTCCCAGCAGCGTCGAACGTTGCGGCTTCGCTGTGCCCTTTCTCGCTTCTGACGAGAGCAGCTTCATCACGGGCTTCGACTTGCCAGTCGATGGTGGCACAGTTTCCAGATAATCCGCCCCGTGCGCAATTCCGATTGATTGAGCCTTCCGAGAATACGACGTTATAATGTGCTTATGCCTATCGCACAGGATGCACTTCTCTATTCACGGGTCGAAACGGTGCTGGCTAATGAAATCGCCGATGGAGACTTGAAGGTCGGCGACCAACTGCCGACTGAAGACAGCCTGATTGCGCGATTCGGGGTGAGCCGCATTACCGTTCGCCGGGCTATTCAGAACCTGGTGAGCCGTGGGCTTGTCGAGATTCGCCGCGGCAAAGGCACGTTTGTCGCGGCGCCCAAGATCACGCAGGAGCTTAAGGAACTGAGCGGGTTTGTGGAGGATATGCACGCGCTCGGCCGCAAGCCGACGGCGCGCGTGGTCAGCAAGGAAATCGTGACTGCCGACGCGACCGTGGCTGGTCAACTCGCACTGACGAAGGGCGAGCGCGTCGTCAGAATTCGTCGCGTGCGCCTGGCGGATGGCGTTCCTCTCTCCTACGACGAGACCTACCTCCCGCTAGAGATCGGCAAGAAGATCATCACCAACAACCTGAAGGCCGAGCCAATCTTTTCACTTCTTGAGCGCAAGTACGACGTTGCGCTGATTGAGGCTGAGTACAAGCTGGACGCGGTGGCAGCCGATACCGAGGTCGCCGCCGCGCTAAAAGTGAAACAACGGAGCCCGATCTTTCGCATCGAACGAACGTCCTACTCGACAGGAAGCCGTCCGGTCGATTACGAAAGGCTGTACTACCGGGGAGATCTTGTCCAGTTCGCGACACGCCTCGTCCGAAAGCTTCCTCGTTGAGCCTGCCCGCCGCTATCGTTTCTTTCTGAAATAGCCTTCCAGCGCGAGCGGCCCAGAACCACCGAAGACGAGTGCCGCGAGGGAAGCGAGATAGAGCAGGTTAACTTCGTAGCCTGGCGGCCCGAACTGCACCCGGCCGGCCGTGACGCTCATCAGCTTGATCGAGCTGAAGCCATTAGGCAGATGCACGGTGAAGATCGCCACGAAGAGAAGCGCCGCCATCGGCAGGCTGACGAACGAGACGAAAGCCCCGAGCAAAACTGCGAGGCCGCCGACGAGCTCGGTGAGAATCGTAAGCCACGCCATGAGGTGAGGCGCGGGCACGCCGAGAGCCTGCAAGATGGCGGCGAAAGCTTCCGGTCCGCGAGACAGCTTAGCGAAGCCGTGCTCCATAAAACCATACCCAATGATCAGGCGCAGCGGAATTGGAGCCCAACGAGCTAGTGAAGACTGTTGCAAGGATGCCAAACGGGTAGTGGGTTCAACGTGCGATATCTGGCGCAGTGCGTTCATATCCGCAACCCTCCTTTTTTGTGATCCTCGCCGAACATTCAAACGTGTTCAACTGTCACTCATTATGATGTTATAATGTCATAATGGATTCAGATTCCGGAAAGGTTCTTTTATCGTCCCGCTCACGGGATCTGGAAAGGCGCGCGAGGAACGATGACGCCGCGCTGCAGCGGCCTTCCTTCCGGGAAGCGCTGCGTTTCTGGTTCAAGCTGGGATGGATCACCTTCGGCGGCACCGCGGCTCACCTCGCCATCATGCACGACGAGCTGGTCGAGAAGAAGCGGTGGGTCAACAACGGAATGTTCCTGCATGCGCTGAGCCATTGCATGCTTCTTCCCGGGCCCGAGGCACAGCAGCTGGCAATCTATATTGGGTGGAAGCTGCATGGCAAGCGCGGCGGCATTGTTGCCGGAACACTCTTCGTGGTGCCTTCCATGTTTGTGCTGCTGGCACTGAGTGTCGTCTATGTGAGATTCGCCAGCCTGGCGTGGATTGCCGCGATGTTCAACGGCTTAAAACCGGCCGTCATCGCTCTGGTGATAGTTGCGCTGCAAAGAGTCGCCAGAAGCGCCCTGCGTGGACCGGTGCACGGTTCCGTTGCGGTTGCTACGTTCGCAGCGATGTTCTTCTTTGATGTCTCGCTGCTCGTGATAATGCTTAGCGCCATTGTTTTAGGAATCGTCCTGGGGGCGTTGCGGCCTGGCCTTCTTCATCGCCCGGGAGAGGTGGGCGCAGAAGAGCGCGAAGATGACGACTCTATCCACCGCAGCACGATGCCGGGGCCTATCGCCCTGTTGCAGGCTGGCGCGAAGCTGGCTGTGAGCGTCCTGCTTCTCTGGCTCACGCCACTGCTGCTGTTCTACTTCTTTGCAGACGACTTCCATTTCTGGACCGGGTTAGCGCTGTTCTTCACGAAGACGGCTTTCGTGACCATCGGCGGCTCGTACACAGTAATTCCTTACGTGGCGCAGGTCGCGGTGTCGAAGTTGCACTGGCTGACCAGGCTCCAAATGATGGACGGTTTCGCACTGGCCGAAACAACTCCAGGTCCTTTGATAATAGTGGTCGCTTTTGTCGGTTTCCAAGCCGCATACAACCACTTCCACGGCTCATTGTGGATGGGAACTCTGGGACTTCTGGCAACGACTTTCTATACGTTTCTGCCATGCTTCTTCTTCGTCTTTGCCGGCGCGCCGCTGGTGGAGCGAACGCAGAACAAGCCCAAAATTGAAGGTGTGCTTGGGCTGATCACCGCTGTCGTAGTCGGCGCGATCCTTGACCTGACGTTCTTTCTGGGCAAAGCGGTGATCTTTCCGTCAGGAGTTGCGGGGCTCAAGCAACTCGATGCGATCTCTCTGGGCTGGGCGATGCTGTCGCTGTTCCTGCTCCAGAGATTCAAACTGAAGATCATTCCCCTAATCCTGCTGGGTATTGAGTTCGGCTTGATTCGGTATTTTCTCGGCTTCTGAAGGACATTGGGGGAGCTATCTCCACTACCCCAAGAGGATTGGCAGAAGGACGCCCAAACCCAGCGCGAAAAGCCAGAGGGCCGGGGCGGGTGTTCCCACCGGGCGAACGCGCCGAAGTTCGTAAGCTGCGGTTCGTGGATTGAGGAGCAGTCGCCGGCTGTACGCCCTCTCGAGCAAAAGGAATACAAACGCCGTCGTGGCTCCGAATATCAAGTGCCCCATCAGAGATGGAAGTAGCGCGGAAGCTGCGCTGGTGCGCCAGTCGATCTCACCCGTGAGCAGCAGCGGCAGGAACGTCATGGGACCCAGATACCACCAGATCAATCCAAACAGCCACCCCCACATCACACCAAGTCCAATACTCGAGGACTCGCGCCGAAACAGTAGGCCGAACGTCATGCCAATTAGCGCGCTCACCAAGAGATGCAGAAGCAGCGCGCGAAAAATGGAGAGCGGAGTATCGAGACCAGCGATCTTCGGGAGCACACCCGTAGCGATCATTACCGGGCTTGAGACCAGTCCGCCCACGAGACCAGCGAACGCTCCCCAACTGAGTGAACGCAGAACGAGAAGGCCGGGGCCTTCGGGTTCCCGATTCAAGGGATCGGACTCGATGAAGAGCTTTACCCAAAGACGATCGATCGTCGCGTACGCGACTCCCAGAATCAGTCCGTAGAGGATGTGGCCCACAAGTGAGCCGAAAAGGTCGCTGCCATGATCCGCCGACCAATCCAAGGGCGTTCGGGACGCGAGCGGGAAAAGAGTAAGCGGTCCCAAGAACCACCAGAAAATCGCAAATCCCAGGCCCCAGCCCATGGACGAACCGTAGCCGCGCACGTCACGCTGGAAGAGGAGCCCAAAGCAGGAACCAATGAGCACAGCCACGCTAAACTGAAGAGCCACCGTCGCCATCCGAGAGTGAGACTCGCCGAGCGCTGCGATCAAAGGGAAGAAATCACCTGCAGATGACCAGCGTCCAGAAATCAATCCACCGAGAACGCCTGAAAATCCGCCGACGACGATCGCGCGCCACCAGTGGAAGGGCTGATTTTTCAGCCTTCCTCGCAAACTACCGGAGACTCCCAGCGCTACGCCCACCGGCATTCCCAGACAGATCAGGCACGCGACCAGCGTGGGAAATTGTTCGCGGGCATCCGCGAGCTTGGCCATCCCGTGGCCAGGACCCGCCAGCAAAGGCAAGAGTCCCGCCGGAAGAACCAACCACAGCAGAAAAGCGGCGCCAAGCCCCCAAATTAATCCCGCACCAGAGCTCGTCGTTCGATGCGCAAAGAAAAGACCGAACGCAAGGCCGAACAGGGCGCCACGCATACCGCCGCTAACGGGCGATAAATTGAGCAGCACACTACCGAGCGCGCCTCCCGCGGTACCCACTACAAGACCGAGCAGCGAGTCCATCCAATTGAAGGAACTGGCTGCTTCATTCACTTGCGCCGCTATTTTCAAATACGAAGACACGGGTTTCTCCTTACTGCAAATCGATTGTCTGAACGATGTCGCGCGGGAAGAAAAGTTCGATCGTCCAATCTACGAGCACGCGAATCTTTCTTTCAAGGCCCGGCAATTTCGCAAGGTATATTCCTCTCCACATTAGCCACGCAGATAATCCGGAAAAACGCACGGACTTGTGGTTCACAAAGGGAATCGCCAGTTCAGCGCAAGCAGTCTGGTGTCCCACGACGCAAAGGGCTCCGAGTGAGTCGAAATGAAAACTTTGCTTGGGTCGGCCCCGCAGTTCGGCGCGAATGTTCTTTGCGAGGACTTCTGCCTCGCGCAACGCAAATTGAGCAGTGGGCGGACAGAGCTTCCCCGATTTCGCATCGGCAACCGCGGCACAATCACCCAAGGCCCACACCCCTGGATGACCGGGCAATTCGAGCGTGTTCTCCACCACCAGCGCGCCCCGCTTGTCTCTTTCGACTGGCAGCAACCTCAGCAGCGGATTCGGAGCCGTTCCCGCCGTCCACACAAGAGTCTGAGCGCGGATTTCACCGTCGCTTAATACCACGACGCCGGGGTTCGCATCGGCCAGCCGCGTGTTCAGCCGGAAAGCAACTCCGCGCGCTTCCATCCTAGCCTGCGCATAACGCGCCAACGATTCACTCAATTCCGGCAGGATGCGATCGCGCGAATGAACCAGTACGACGCTCAAGTCCTCTGGGTGTAGGTTGGGATAGTCGGCGAGAATCCCGTGCGCAAAGTCGTTCAGAGCCCCCGCGAGTTCGACGCCCGCAAACCCCCCGCCCGCGATTACAAAGGTAAGAAGAGTGCGTCGAACTTCGGAGTCGGGCTCACGGTCGGCGCGTTCGAACATCTCGATAACATGATTCCGGATACGGATGGCGTCCAGAAGGCTCTTGAAATTAAACGCGAGCTTCTCGAGGTTCGCCATGCCCAAGTAATTTGAAACGGAACCGAGAGCCAGCACCAATTGATCGTAGCGAACTTCACTGCGTGGGGCGGTCCCGCCGGGGTGCTCGGTGTCTAAAATCACGCGGCGGCCTGCAAGATCAATCTGGGCAACCCGTGCGCGGATGAACTCCGTCCGATACAAGCTCGTGCGCAGAGGGGTGCTGATGTGACTAGGTTCGAGGCTGCTTCCAGCTACTTCGGCGAGCATGGGAGTAAAAAGAAGCGCGTTTGTATCACTGACTAGAACAATCGAAACTCCGGGATCTCCTTGGAACTGTTTCTCTAGGCACTCTGCGGTCCGCATGCCGGCAAAGCCGCCACCGAGTATCATGATCCGTTTCTTTTCCTGCGGCGCCTGCGACACCTCCTCGACCTCGGGACCGACGACCGTCTCGGCGATGTCGGTCAAAGCCTGGGTGATCAGACCAACCAAAGCGCCGTACAACACCCACCCGACGAGCGCGGGAAAATGCCCGCGCATCTGGTCGGCACTCCACTCAGGCGTCTTCCCGGAAAGGAGCGGAATCGCGATTACGCTGATAAGACCCCAAAGTGGGATCCCCAGTGCGGCACCTGTCAAAACGTTATCGACATAGGCGCGACGCGTAGGGCGCAAGCCCGCAGAGTAAACAGCGCCAACGACCATGCCCCACAAAACGCTTAGTACCGGATAGCCGATAGTCGGCATCAGAGCCGCGCTGGCCGCAGCTCCAGCCAGCAATCCAAGTAAGCTCTTTCTAAGTGGCAGGTGCATGTGTTTATGTACGCACGATTATCGTCGCGCAGATTGCCGTTTGAAAGTTCTTGTTAGTTTGAGGGTGGTTTGGGTGTAATCGTACGCATTCGCCCTTCCTGTAACAACAGGCGGCCCAGGCCGAATCGACCAGCGAGAACACTTGAATTCATTTCACCCGCCGATGCTGAGACTTGAGGACCTCCTTCAACGTTAGATCAGATGATTCCTCTCTCGTTCCGATTCCTGCTCTCCGGCGCAGAGCGAGTGGCTGAAGTTTTCTGTCGTCGGACAATCATCGGCCAGTAGGAACCAATTGATAGGGCTCGATCCGCTTCCCCGAAAATAAACGCAGCAAAGCAAAGAGCGAGCACGGAATGGTCAAGAGAGGCACCGAAATATTGCCAAAAGGCCGCATGCGGCCCAGGGTAGTTCGAAGAAAACAGCAAGGTCAGCATATAGATGAGTCCGCAGATGCTAGCTGGACGGACGAGAATGCCGAGAATGAGCGCGAGACCGATACCCAACTCTCCATAAGCCACGACAAACGCTATCGCAGTGGCGTGATGCAACACCAATCTCTGAAGCAGGGGAACCATAAATGGGTAGGCACCTTCCACAAGAAACCGGTTGATCCAAAATTGGAAGCCACCTCCCCAGATGAACTCCGTCCCAAGAACCTTGTAGTCGCCAAAAATCAGAAAGAGTATTCCCACGGAGATTCGCAGTGCCGCGAGGGCTATCGTGTTCCGATCTCTCATGTCGATTCGCATTCAAATGTAAGCTCTGGAAGCGATTGAGCCCCAGGAGAAAGAGCATGCCCATCGTTAAGAAAGCACCGGAAGTGATGTCTCGGGAAGTCAGGCTCGAACAAGCCGTGAATGAGCTGCTCGAGGACTACGCAAGGTTCATCGAAAGCAGCCCGGATCACGTCATCAAAAGGGTCCACATTACTTACTCCTGAACGCAGCCTTCAGGAACAACCCGAGAGTCCCCAAGATTAAGATGGAGCCGAGAACCGCTGCGATGACCGATCCAACCAGTAATGCGATGGCGAGCGCTCCGAAGGCAAGCGTCGCCGTGAGTATGGCGAACAGTGTGAGTTTGAATCGTGAAATCCGTAGACGCGGCAAGCGATTCCGGTGGATCGCCAACGACTCGATTATCAATTTCAATTATTTTGAGATTCTTGATCATGGAAGTTTCTGAGTAACACGGCTGTCATCCTTCAGGAGATATGATCTGCAAGTCTCAAGCAGCCATCGAATCACATTTCGCCTGCCCGGTGTCAAGGCCGCGCGTTGCTGAATAGCTATGGCTATACGCAATGAATCCGCGAGTTCTGACTCCATCCCTGAACACCGCCCGGGGAGGTTATGCGTGCGCTGCGAGCGTGGCGGGCAGGGTGAACTGAAAGGTTGCGCCCCGCCCGGAGGTACCGGCGGCCCACAAACGGCCTCCGTGCGATTCAATGATCGACCGACTGATGGGCAGCCCCATACCAGTCCCGTTATCTTTGGTCGTAAAGAATGCCTTGAAGATCATATCCCCCTGCTCCGGGGGCAATCCCACACCGGTATCGCTGACTGAGATGAGCAGTCGACCATCTTCGGCTTCCGACTTGATGGTAAGCTCAACTCCGCCAGTTGTTTCCTTCATGGCATCGATGCCGTTGAGCATGAGGTTCATGAAAACCTGCTGCAGTTGGACACGGTCCGCCATGACCTTCGGGAGATCCTCAGCAAGCTCGGTGCGGATGGCGATCGAGTAGCGGTTCGCCTCGCTGCGCAGCAGGATAATCATTTCTCGAATGAGTTCATTTACATCAACCAACTCCCGCTGCAACGCGCCTTTCTTGAATAGCGAGCTGACTCTGGCAATGATGTCAGCCGCGCGCGTCACGTCCTTAACGAGTCTCGATGCGGTTTCGCGTGCCTCTGGTACATCAGGAACATCGTGACCAAGCCATCGCAGGCAGGTTTTAGCGTCTGTTAGTGCCGCGGAAATCGGCTGCTTGATCTCGTGCGCCAGCGAAGCAGTCAGTTCGCCCATGGTGGTCATCCGAGTAACGTGCGCGAGATCAGCCTGTACCTGGCGCAATCTCTCGCGCTCCTCCTCGGCCCGCCTGCGTTCGGTGATATCAGTAACCGCCCCCACGAATTCAAAGTTGCCCGATTCATCGTTTATTGAGGCATGACCCACAACCTGAACGTACTTCACCGAGCCATCCGGCAACAGTAGCCGATGTTCAAAATCAAAAGCCTTCCTGTACCGCGCTATTTGGTCGAGCGTTTCTTGGAAGAAGACTCTGTCCTCCGGATGTGTTCGCCGCAGTATGACTTCCACTGTAGGTTTGTTGGCTGGATCGTATTCGAAAATGCGAAACGTTTCCTCTGACCAGAAGATTTGTCCGCTGGAAACATCCCATCCGAAACTGCCCGTATGGCTAATTCTTTGCGCTTCCGCCAAATAAGCTTCGCTGCGCTGCAGGGCCTCTTCCGCGCGCTGACGTTGCAGTACTTCGCTTGTCAGCTCTCTGTTGACGGCCATCAGTTGGCTGGTCCGTTCCAAAACACGCTCTTCAAGCTCCTCATTCAGGCGCTTGATTTCAGCCTTAGCCTGTTTGTGCCCGGCCGTCTCGATAACGTCCCAACTTCCACGCCGCTTTGTCACTGCAAACTGATGTGTTCGCACGACGTCGAGGATTTCAGCAGCTCCACATGCGACGAGCGGGTAAGTGCATAGCACCGCCAGACGCTGACCGGCGATAGCTTGATTGAGTGACTCTTCGTATTCACAGAAGTCCTTCCAGTCCTTCTTTTCGAGCCAAGCCGTATCTCCAGTGACCCTTACGCCGGAGTAACCCCTGGCCGAAGCGCTTGTGAGTTTCTCGTTCCAACCGCTAATCACTCTTTTGAGATCAAACGTGCCATCCTGAAGATACCAGTCGCGGGCTGCAACAATCTCTATGCTGTGATCAGCGAGGTATTGATCGAGGTCGGGAACAACTCGTTTTAGTGCAAGCCTGGCATCTTCTCCTGTAAGTGGCTCGGCAACCACCCAAAGGCAGAACTCCTGGCTCTCCAATCCAGCTTTACAGTAGGAGACCAGCGTTTCGAGGAGATCCGCCCTTGTCTCGTAAAAAAGACAAAAGTGTGTCCCCCAGGGCATGTCACCGACGACGTCAACTCCAGTCTTCCGCATCTCGGTGGCCATCGCGGTTACCTCCCAAAGTTCGTCTTGGAAAAACCCGCAACCGGCATTTCGAACCGGAACATCATACCGCAGAAGCCCCAACCCGACGAGGTCGACAGTGTTGCTGGGGCGCTAAACACGCTTTGCGCCTCACACCACGCAATTAGTCCTGCTTGACGGCGTAGTGTCGAGCGAACAAGTCCCAGTGTGCCCACCAAGGTGATCAGGCTTTTCTGTCCGCGGCGATTGTTATCATTCGACCTTCGCTCCGCCCCGAAATCGATAGTCCGGAGGCTGAGAGTTCAGCAATGACCCACTCGGCAGGAAGTCGAAGTTTCTTGTAGCTACTTTTATGGAGTGTCCAATTACCATCGTCGCCCCGAAGATTTAGTAGGTCGTGGACGACGACGTTTTCGGCCGTTTCGTATTCCAGAAAGCAAGTCATCACTCGGCGGTCGTCGCTACGCACGGGAATAAAACGATCGAGACCGAATAATTCGGTGCTCGCAAGATCTCGATAGGTAACCACAAACCTTCCTCCCGGTTTGAGCACGCGAGTGAGCGACTGAAATAGGCGGGAGATCTCCGATCGGCTGGACAGGTGAGTCAGCGTATCGCCCATGCAGACCGCAATCTCCACCGAGGCTGGACTGGCCAACGAATCGAGTTCGCGCAAATCGGCCTGCTTCGTGACGATATTGCGCGAATCAACTCTAGCGGAAAGATCGTGGAGCAACTTTTCGCTGGTATCGATCGCGAGTACTTCATATCCACGATCGGACAAGGCAAAGGACTGAAACCCCGGCCCGCATCCAAGATCAACGGCGAGGCCTCCCGCGCGGCCGTTTCCTAAGAATTCATCCAAGATGGCCTTTTGTTCGGCTACTTTAGCTTCGAACGATAAGCCGAACATCCACTCGTAGTGGTCTGCCAACAAGTTCTCGTAGTGCTTTTGGGCCGTGGTAGGCATCCGTGAGGTCATAACAGTTCGGAAGTTATTGAGAGTAAGAAACAGCGATTACCTAATCCTGATCAGCGGATCGGTCCGGAGTAAAACGTCGCCGACAATCGTTGAGTCTCCACCGCGATCCCGGACGATGCGAAGAAACCGATCAGAAGCGCTCGCTGGCATCGAAAGTAACAAGCCTCCAGCGGTTTGCGGATCGAAGAGCAAGGTCTTGATTATTTCGCCCACCTTGGGATCGAATTCCACCACGCATTCGGCGAATTCGCGGTTGGCTTTCAAGCCTGCGGGCACACAGCCTGCTCGCACACTTTCGACAGCGCCGGCGAGCAAAGGTATTTTTGTGGAATCGATTCGCAGGCTGACGTTGCTGGCTAGAGCGACTTCGCGAGCGTGACCGACCAGCCCGAACCCGGTTATGTCGGTCGCGCCATGGACATCGCCGCCCAGTTCGGCTGCGGCCTCGGCGGCGAGCTTGTTGAGTGTGATCATGGATTTTGTGACAGCTTCGATCCACGCTGGTTCCGCTTTGCCCTGCTTAATAGCGGTCGAAATGACGCCGGTGCCGAGAGCCTTGGTTAGGACGAGTACATCGCCAGCTTTCGCTCCGCCGTTGGCCAGAATTCTGTCTGGATGAACGGAGCCCGTGACGGCATATCCGAACTTGATTTCATCGTCGCGAATACTGTGGCCACCAATGACCGTGCATCCGGCTTCGATCATTTTGGAAAGGCCGCCGGCAAGAATCCGTCCCAGAATCTGCAGGTCTTGTTTATCGGGAAAACAGACCATCGCTAGCGAACTGATGGGGCGGCCTCCCATCGCGTAGACATCACTGAGGGCATTGACCGCCGCGATCTGTCCGAAAGTGTAAGGGTCATCGACGATAGGCGTGAAAAAATCTATGGTCTGTACTAAGGCGAGCTCCGGCGATATTTTGTACACCCCCGCGTCATCGGCGGTATCGAAGCCGATGAGCACATTCGGATCGGATTGCCTGGGCAATTTTCCGAGAACCGAGTCCAGCGCCGCCGGACTTAGCTTGGACGCTCAACCGGCCGACTTCACCGACGCGGTGAGACGCACTGGCTCGACTGTCTTCATACGCCGATTGTACAGGCTGCACGGCGATTGTTGAAATGCGAAGCAGCGAAGTAACCCTTATATGCGGCACCGGCTCGGACTTGAATCGAGATGTCGCTTTCTGTAACTTTTACGAGGGAGCAAGCTCTAATCTCGTGTGGCGTCGGCACTGTCTGCCCGTGCACCAAGCCTTTGATTTGGTCTATCGATGCACTCTCTTCGAGAGACCTCGAAATTAGACTTAAGCGGTTGAACGACAATTGGACCCTGTCAGCTACGGTTGAACTGAGGCTTTCTGAAAAACATAGCGTTCCGTCCCGATGTTTTCGTCCGCATGCGGTTACGCTTAGGCTAGACTCATCGCGGCAACGCCCGGCCACCGCGGTCCTTAGGGTGATCGGACTTTCCCAGGAGGGGGCACCGTGGGACGGAAATCTGCTTTTGTCATGCTTCCAAAAAGACTGATCTACATCCTGTTTGTCGCCTCGCTGCCTTTGCTGGCACAAGGTTGTTCGCACAATCAGACAGACTCACGTCCTTTGTTGCGCCTCAGTATGATCCCTACGACGGATCCCGGAAAGATTATCCGCGAGAGCCAGCCTTTTATCACGTATCTGGAAAAACAAACCGGCGCAAAGGTCGATCTAAGCGTTCCGACAAACTACGCCGCAGTGGTGGAGGCGGTATCGAGCGACCGCGTGGACATCGCGTATTTCGGAGGCTTTACTTTTGTACAGGCCTCCGCACGTGCCGGAGCTTTGCCCCTGGTCCAACGCGAGCGAGACCAGAATTTTCACAGCCTGTTTATTACCCAGGCAAAAAGCCCTATTCATTCGCTAACTGATTTGAAAGGACGCAGCTTCGCTTTCGGAGATGTCAATTCGACATCCGGCCACTTGATGCCGGCGTACTTCATGCAGCAGCAGGGCGTGGACCGCACGGTGATCGACAAGGCCATTTACACCGGGGGGCACGACGCAACCGCACTGGCTGTCGCCAACGGCAAGGTCGATGCCGGCGCCATGGACGAGCAGGTTTATGCGCGAATGACTAAAGAAGGTAAGTTGAGCGAATCCCAGGTACGCGTGTTCTATACCACGCCGCCCTTCTTCGATTACGTCTGGGCCGCGCGTGCAGGGCTCGATCCCGCCGTGGCTAAATCGTTTTCAGATGCCATGCTTTCTCTCGATGCCGGGAATGCTGAGCAGAAGACGATCCTGGATCTATTAGGCGCTTCTAAATATCTAAAAGCCGAAGACTCCAGCTATAACCCGCTGCGGCAAGCGGCGAAAGACGCCGGACTATTGAAGTGAATTATTCAATTGAGGACGTCAGCAAAAGTTTTTTTGTGGGGCGTCGCGGCACGCCTGCGCTGGAGGGTATCTCTTTAGCAGTGACCGCGGGCGAGCATCTGTCTGTTTTAGGCAGCTCCGGCGCCGGCAAAACCACTTTATTCCGGCTGCTCAACGCTACCCTCCGTCCTACCCGCGGATCGGTTCGCGTTGACGGATGCGATTTCGGCGCGATGTCCACTGCCGAATTGCGCGGCGTTCGGCGCCGGATCGGCACCATCTACCAGCAACATAATCTTGTGCCTTCACTCACGGCGTTGCAGAACACGCTTTGTGGCTGCCTAGGACGATGGTCCATGGCGCAGACCGTGCGCAGCATTTTCCGTCCCGGGGCAAACGATGTGCAGGAGGCCATGCACGCGCTCGAACTGGTTGGTTTGGCGGACAAGCGCCTTTCTCGCGCTGATGAACTTTCCGGCGGGCAGCAACAACGCTTGGCTATCGCGCGCGTGCTTATGCAAAAACCAGAAGTGATCCTGGCGGATGAGCCGATAGCGTCGCTCGACCGCGCCTTAGCCGACGAGATTATTTCTTTGCTCGTGCAGGTGGGCTCGGAAGGCAAGCGGACGCTCATCGTGGCGCTTCACAAAGTTGAATTGGCTTTGGAACATTTTCCGCGGGTCATAGGCCTGGGCCGGGGCAGGATGCGTTTCGACTTGCCATCGAACACCGTGCACGAAGATGTTTTGCAAGACCTTTACGGAAACCACACGCGTGAGGCTGGGCGAGCTCAGGATGAAGACCGTTTCCAACGCGAATTCGGCTGCTCTCGATAGCGAGTTTTTCTTGCGTGAGCGTGTCTTGACGCTGCGTCGCGCCGCTGCGCTTGTGGCTGCCTTCGTTGGTCTGGTGATTTGTTGGCAGGTAGACGGCGTTCGGCTCGGCACTGTCTTCCAGCGCTCCACGGCCGATGCTTTGTGGACGTTGCTGCGTGGACTTTTTCCTCCGGACCTCTCGCTTGAATTCTTGCGCGTTGTGTTTCGGGCGTTGCTCACCACGGTGGCGACGGCAATTGCTGGAACAATTCTTTCAGTGGTGATTGCAATTCCGCTCGCGGCATTATCAACGCCCATTTTGTGGCGGCACGGAATCCTGGTCGCGGCGGACGAAGGCAACCCGCGTGCGACTTTGCGAGCGGCCGCGAGTCGTGCGGTGCTCGCGTTTCTGGGGTTCCTACGCGCAATTCCGGATCTAGTCTGGGGTCTATTGTTCGTAACCGCAGTGGGCCTGGGATCTCTCGCGGGTACGCTGGCTCTGACGGTTTCCTATGCGGGCATGTTGGGCCGCGTCTATGCCGACGCCTTCGCGGATGTGGATCCGCGCCCGCTCGAGGCATTGCAGGCCGTCGGAGCAACGCGAGCTCAGATCTTCCTGCGCGGTATCTGGCCGCAGGCTCGTCCGACGGTGACGGCCTACTCGCTTTATTCTTTCGAGTGTTGTGTTCGAGCTGCTTCGGTTTTGGGCTTCGTCGGTGCTGGAGGTATCGGGTACGAGATCAGCCTTTCCATGCGCTTGTTCGAATACGGCCAAGTTATGACGCTGATTCTCGCGTTCGTGTTGCTGCTGGCCTCAACCGACGCGGTGAGCCGGCGTTTAAGGCGAAGCTTGGAGCCAAACGCTAGCAAAGCGGAAAGCCCCTGGGTCGCGCGAGGAAATTCGCCATCAGGGGGCGAAGGTTTTACCTGCGCTCTACAATGGGTTCGGTACGCCGTTGTGGCCGCGGTATTGACGGGCAGCTTTTATTTCGCGGGATTCACTCGCGACCATTTTGGTGAGGCACATGCCCTAGGCAACATGCTGCGCTTTTGCCGCGGGATCTTTCCGCCAGACCTTGCAAAAGACTTTCTATTTGGCCTGGGACCATTGGTGCTGCAAACGCTGGCGATCTCGATTTTGGGTACATTAATAGGAATCGTGATCGGTGGGATTCTGACAATTCCCGCGACTTCGAGTTTGGTCCTGGCCCAGCCGGACTCACCTGGTGCCCAACACATCTCGGACCGTGGTCTGCGTTGGAGCATTTTCTGGACGGCTCGCCTTGTACTGAACGTGTTGCGCTCCATCCCCGATCTGGTTTGGGTGTTGATCTGTATTGTGGTTATCGGTATCGGCCCGTTTGCCGGCACCTTAGCGATCGGTTTGCATACGGCGGGAGTGTTGGGAAAACTTTACGCGGAAACGCTGGAGGAAGTGCCCCGCAAACCGGTGGAAGCGCTTCGCGCGCTGGGTGCGGGTCCAGTTCAAGTTTTATGGTGGGGACTCTGGCCACAAGCCAGACGAATGCTGGCCAGCTACACCATCGTGCGTTGGGAAACGAACCTACGCGTCTCAGCCATCCTCGGGCTCGTGGGCGGAGGCGGTCTGGGGCAAGCCATCTACAACAACGTGCAACTCGGTTTCTACGCGAGGTTAGGGACGCTGCTATTGGTTATTTACGGGCTGGTGATGATCTCCGATCGGATCGGAGACACCGTGTTCCGGCGTTCGGCATCAATTTGACATGCGCGCTCAAGACACAGCACGGTTCGAACGGGCGGGTATGCAGGACGGCTTGGTTCGTTCCGTGCCGTCGGGCGGTTTCGCGATCGGGCTGGGCTTGACGAACGAATGCAATTTATCCTGCTCGTTCTGCTACCGCGATCCAGCCCGACTCGACCGCCTGAGCCTCGAGCAAGTGCGTTCCGCTATGACCAGTCTTCCGGTCCGCTCCGTGAATCTTGGGACCGGTGAAAATGGAATGCACCCCCAGTTTCGTGAAATCCTGGCGTTTCTCCGATCCCTGCCAGTGAAGCTCACCATCACCTCGAACGGGCACAGCGTTGCGGTGCTCACCGACGCGGAACTGCGCGCTTTTCACGACATCGAGTTTTCCCTAGATTATGCAACCGAAGAGAAACAGGACGCCCAACGCGGCGCCGGAAATTGGGCGCTGATCCAAGAGCAGGCGCAGCGTTGCATGCGACTCGGAGCTCCAGTCACTTTCGTCGCGGTAATGATGAAGGCCAACTATCTGGGACTGGTCAACGTAGCGCGCGTCGCCAAGCGCTACGGGGCGCCGCTGCGCGTCAACGTCTATCAAGCGGTTCGTTCCGACCTGTATGCGCTGACCTATGAAGAATATTGGCAAGGCTTTCGTGCGCTATTCGCGCAGACCGATGTGATTGCCATCGGGGAGCCACTGGTGCGCGCCATGGCAGGTCTGCCTGCAAGGGCGGGCGGCTGCGGAGTCAGCACCGTACGCGTCACGCCCCGCGCAACCACGCAGCCGTGCGTTTATTGGCCAGGCGCCGGCGAGCCGCTTTCGCTGCTGGTCTCACTCGGTTCGGAAATTGTTGAAACTTCGCCGTTCGTGGAGGCGCGTACCGCGCCAGAAGCGTGCTACTCCTGCGAGTATCTCGCGTCTTGCTACGGCGGATGTGCGGGACGCCGCCGGCTACAAAACGCTCTGCGCGAGCCAGACTTTTATTGCCCCATCGTTCGAGGGAAAACCGAAAAGTTTGAAATTCACATGGCTCCGGAGCGAGAACTGCCCAAGGGCGAAAGCGCGTGTACCACCATCGTGATCGCCCGCGATTAGATTTGTGCTTCAACGACAGGGAAGCACTGTGCAGTTGACACGGCGCGTAGGAAAACAGATTCCGACCGATGGAGACTGAGAGGAGATTTATGACTGCCAACCCGAACTTATCAACCACCAATCCCCAAGAAGCTCCCCAGCCGCAGGCGCGCCTTGGGCTGGCCATCGTACGGCTGACCATTGGCGCAATGTTCGTTTGGGTTTTCTTCGAAAATCTGGGCAAAGGCCTCTACACGCCAGCTGGTTACGCCGGCCTTATCAACTACTACATCCAGCATGATCAGGCTCCGGCCGCTTGGAAGGCCGTCATGGCGGCAGCGGCCAGTCACGCCGCGATGGCGGCTCCGATGCAAGCGATTACCGAACTCGGTCTTGGGATCCTGCTCGTCGTCGGTCTGCTGACGCGCCCGACCGCCTTCGTAGCGTTTCTTTATTTAGGTAGCCTTTGGATCTCCGAATGGGGCACGGCGTGGATTTGGGAGCTGCTGGTTCCGGTGTTGGCATCGCTTGCTCTCTCAGTCGGGCGCGCCGGTCGAACGGGGGGCCTTGACGCGTTGCTGGCGCGGAGCTGGCCGTCCTCCCCATGGTGGTAAGTTGAGCCAAGCTCCTGTGCGAGTGTCGGTCGTCATTCCCACACACAACGAAGCGCAGTCCATCGGCCGCGTCTTAGCCGAGCTCCCGGCCGAGATTGTCACTGAGGTCCTGGTCGTGGATAGCAATTCGACCGATGGGACCCCTGAGATCGCCTCAAAGATGGGAGCCCGTGTCCTGCCCGAACCTCGTCGCGGATACGGTCGCGCCTGTTTGACCGGACTGGCTGCTGCAAGTAACCCCGACGTTGTAGTGTTCCTCGACGGCGACTACAGCGATCGGCCGGATGAGTTGCCGCTTCTCTTGAATCCAATCATTGATGGCCGAGCCGATATCACACTGGGCTCGCGCCTCGGAACGCAGTGCACTCACCGCGCGATGGCGTGGCACGCCGCGTTTGGCAACCGCCTCGCGGCTGCTCTGATCAGGCTTTTGTACGGCGCAAGGATTAGCGACCTGGGACCTTTTCGCGCCGCGCGATCGGATGTCCTTCGCCGGCTGGAGCTCCAAGAGAACACCTACGGCTGGGCGGTTGAAATAATTCTAAAAGGTACGCTCGGGGGATTCCGCATCGTTGAGGTGCCGGTGAGCTATTATCCGCGCATCGGGAAATCGAAGATTAGCGGAACGCTGAACGGCACAGTCGGAGCAGCGTGGTTCATCTTCTCGCTGATAGTGCGCTATTATTTTCGGCGTCGCAGGGCCGGAATTCCACGGCCGGCGTGAATCTTGGCGCATCGATCCCCTATGGAATCCTCCATCGAAAAAAAGGCGCCTCCGCTTGACACCGGTCGCACGCTGGTGATCATGGCAAAAGCGCCCAGGCCTGGCATGGTCAAGACCCGGCTGACTCCGAGCCTTTCAATTGAAGCCGCGACCGAGCTCTATCGCTGCCTTTTGAACGACACCATGGCGCTCGCGCGCTCGCTGAGTAATGTGGAGGTAGCCATTCTGGGCCCCGCTCCGGACGTTGAAGAACTGAGGCGGTTCGCGCGAGGTGCGGTCGAAGTCGTACCACAGAAAGGGGAGGGCCTTGCAGCCGGCCTGACTTCGGTGTTTGCGCACTTCACAGCGCGTGGCCGGCATCGCGTCGTTGCCTTTAACAGCGACAGCCCGCATTTGCCTGTTTCGATTCTCGAGCGCGCGTTTGAGACGCTCAGTGCTCGCGATGTGGTTGTCGGACCGACGCATGACGGCGGCTACTATCTGGTAGGGGCCAGCGCAGCTCATTTAGGGCTTTTCGATTGCGACGGCATGGGCACTGAGAGCGCGCTTGACGCGCTGTTGGCCCGCGCTCGCGGACTGCGGCTTTCTGTCGGCTTCACGGAACCCTTCTACGATATTGACGTGGAGGGCGACTTGACTCGGCTCGCCACGGAACTGCGGCTCGCTCCTGCCAGGGCGCCACGAACGGCGGTCTGGCTGGCACAGAGCGGAGCGGCGGTGGCACAGTTGCGTGCGGACACGGAAGACCCGTGAAGCTCACGCCGTCCCACAGGCTGTACGGGTTGGGCGCCATTCTGCTTGTCGCGTTGGTGATCTGCTCACGTAAATTCAGCAGCGTGGGCGAGCCGTCCTTCATCATTCCGCTGGCAGTTGCCGGTATCGCGTACCTCCTCGCCATTCGTGAGCTCTTCTACAAGCCGAGATTCCCGCGCCAGGTCATCGTCGTCGGGCTCGTGTTGGCTGCCCTGTGGCACATTCCATTTCTACTGCAGCCGCCGGGGCCAGACGATGACATTCATAGGTATGTGTGGGACGGCCGTGTGCAGCGGCTCGGCCTGAATCCTTATATTGTCGTTCCCGACGACCCTGTGCTTGCCGGGTTGCACACACCCGAAACTCGCACACTGAATAATCCGGAGGTCCCGAGCCCTTATCCAGCGGGAGCTCAGTTTTTCTTCCGCGCGGTTACTGCGATCCATGAGTCCGTCTTTGCGCTCAAAATTGCCTTTGTAGTTTGCGATTTCGCAATCGTTTTGGTATTGCTCGATATTTTGCGTCGTACCGGCCAAGGAGCCCACTGGGTGCTCGCGTATGCCTGGAACCCGCTGCTAGCGATTGCAGTGGCCGGCAGCGGCCACATTGATATTGTCGGAGTGCTGCTGCTCTTAGTGTCCGCCTCCGCCTTGGAACGGCGCTGGCGTGCATTTGCAGCCGTGACATTCGGGTTGGCTGTCGCGGTGAAATTTCTCCCGATTATCCTGCTGCCACTCTACTGGAGGCGTGTTCGTCTGCGCGACGGGGCGTTGGCGGCTGTCGTGGTCGGACTCTTGTACATTCCATTTTTGAACCGTGGGCGGATTCCGATCGGCTCGCTTGGCACTTACGTGCAGAGGTTCCGTTTTAATGATCCGGTGTTTGCAATGCTCGAGCGTGTGGCGTCTCCGCAGTTTATAGCCGGGCTCGCAGTGCTCGTCGGCTTTGTTGCCGCAATCTGGCTCAGAAGCAGGGCCCCGGAATGCCCTGCGGACGCATTCGCATGGCCCATCGCAGCATCGCTCCTGTGTGCGCCGGTCGTATATCCGTGGTACCTTCTCTGGCTGTTGCCGTTCGTGCGGTCGGCCTCGACGGTGCCGCTGATCATCTGGACAATCAGCGTCATCCCCACTTACTACGTTTGGCATTTGCGCGCGATTGGCCGGCCGTGGGCCGTTCCTGGCTGGATTATGCTGCTGGAATTCGGATCGATGGCAATAGCCGGTGCAATTATCGCGCATCGCCGATTCACAAGGCCGGCGGTAGCGTAATGCTTAATTGACTGCGTGCTTGGTGCGCATGCGATCTGTAGACCGGTGTGAGGCATCCAGCGCAGCCGCATGGGCCTGCAAGAGCACAATCACCCGAGGCGTGGGATATAATGCATCAAGGAGCGCACTCCATGACAATTGCGAGCCCTGGTTCGATAATTCGTCTTCTGGCTTTCGTGCTGCTGTTTTCTGCCACCACCACTTCCTGGGCACAGACGCGCCCGCCAATCGCCGACGAGATCGCGAAGGCCTATGGTCTCGATTCGTGGGGGCAAATCGAGGCGATCCGCTATACCTGGAATGCAACGTTCCCTGGTGTGAATGTTTCCCATTCGTGGGTCTGGGAGCCCAAGACCGGGAAGGTTTCCTTTGAGGGGAAGGATAAAGACGGCAAGCCGGTTAAGGTCAGCTACAATCATTCTCAGCTCAGCAGTGAACCTGCCAACGTAAAAGACGAAGTCGATCCGGCTTTCATGAACGACCAATATTGGCTGATCTTCCCGTTCCATGTCGCGTGGGACACCAGCGCCACCGTGGAAGATAAGGGCAAGCAGAAACTGCCGCTGGGGAAGGGTACGGCGGACCACGTGGTAGTGAAATATCCCTCGGATGTTGGCTACACGCCCGGCGATACTTGGGAACTTTTTGTTGGTCCCGACCATCGAGTCCAGGAATTCATCTACCGCCGCGGCGGACCCAAGAAACCGAGCGTCGTAATCGCCACATGGGCCGGCTACAAGAAGGCCGGTCCTCTTGTGATTTCAACCGAGCACCGCGGAACGGCGGACGGCAAACCGCTGCACCTGTTCTTTACGGATGTCGCCGTCAAGCTGACGGGCTCAGACACCTGGATTAGCGCGCAATAAACAACGGAGGGGCTCGTTCGGGCAATTGGGTGTAGAGGAGCCTGCGGGTCTAGTCACGCTGTGAAGCGAACACTAAAATCTTTAGCGCCATGAATTCTGAACTGTCAAACTTGCTCCGTGGCGCGGTGGCGATTATTCCTCCGCGGAGAGCTACCATTCCGCCTCACCCAGCTGACGCCGGCACCAATCAGCGGCGCGCGCTCGAACAATTCTGAAACAACCAACTCAGTTGAAGTGTCCGCTAGCCCCTCTCGGGCATGCCGCAGGAAATGCGCCGCAGCCCGCGCAATTCCACCGCCCAGGACGATGCGATCGGGAGCAAACGCCAGACACGTCTGCCTCAGCACCTTGCCGAGTTCCGTTCCAAAACGCTCGAAGGTTTGCTGCGCCTCCCGCTGGTGCACCGCGGACGAAGCAATGTCACGTACCTCGGCGTTCTTGCCCGTGAGCTGCTCAAAGATTCTCTGGATCGCCACCGTGGAAATAACGTCCTCGACAACGCCGTCGCGATAGGCTTGATTCCAGATCTCGCCGCCAGGGGGAACGCCCGGGCCTTCCACGACGATATTGCCGTTAACCGCGAATGCCGATCCCACGCCGGTTCCCAGAGTAATTCCAATGGCGCGCTTGGCGTCTACCGCGCCGCCCTGCTGCATCTCGCCGATCAGGGATGCCGCTGCATCATTCAGAAAGTGAATGTCACCTGGAGGACAGCAGAGCCGTTGAGAAAGTTCACGGCGCAAATCCACTTGGTACAGGGGTTGAAATTTGTGCCGCATGTGACTGATGCCGCGTTCATAGTCGAACGGACTTGGCATGGCGATAGCGATTCCCTGGGGTGAGGCTGGCACCGGAAGAGTAATGCGCATCAGTGATTCAAACGTCTTGAAAAACCTTTCAGCGTCGCCGTCCGGTAGTACGCGCAGGTCGCGAACCGCACCGATGTTGCTCGACGGCGGATCAAAGAGGCTGACAGCCATGTGGCTTCCGCCAACATCGAAGACCAAAATTGGAGCGCTGCGACCGTCCAACACCACACCTCGCCGACACGACATTACCTTACACCTTCACTTCACGATCCGGGAGCCGAACATAAATTAGCGGGCGAACCGCTTCGGAGGGCTCGCTTTTTTCTGTCCCCTTGTTTCGGGTAGACCTTGCGAAATCGGAACCGCGCCCCGTTTGTGAGGTAACTGTCGCAAGTAAGGCGATCTTTCATCTAAAGGCAATACCCGATTGCCCTGTGTCCCTAGGTGAATACACTCAACCCGAGGGCTCTATGGCTCAGGTGGAGCGCAACGAAATGTGCGCTTGCGGACATCCGCAATCGCTACACAGAACATATGGTTGCACGGGCACGCGGTCCAATCCAGACCCCAAGAAAACCGATCGCGTTTGGTGCCAGTGCAAAGCATTCCAAGCGCAAAAGGCCGCTCACGCTCGCTAGCCATACCGGAAGATTCGATGTGTGGCGCAAGAGGACGGATCTCAGCGCTCCGTTGACGTGTGGGTGTGAGGCCCTCGAGAATTTGCGTTTCTTATTTGGCGTGCTTGCGGGAAACACAATGAGTTTCGTCGTCGCCCTCTATGAGGGCTCTCGGTTAGTCGCGCACAGCCGATTTGTCTGTGTCAAGCGCTTCACCCCTCGCGACGATCTCGGGTTCCTCTTGTCTCTGGTCGGCGAGATTGGCCAGGAGCTCATAGGACCGTAGCCGGTCAGCGAAGTCGTAGGTGTTCGTCACCACAATCAGCTCATCCGCGCGTGTCTCCTCCAGAAACTCATTCAACCGTGCGGCGACGCGTTCGGCCCCGCCGAAAATCGCTGCTCCAAATTTTGCGGCTACCATCTCTCGCTCTTGCGCGGTCCATTGGAGGTTCTTCGTTGGCGGCGGCAACGGTCCAGGCACGCCACGGATCAAGTTCAGAAACATTTGGATCGGGGTTGTGGCCAGAAACTGAGCGTGCTCGTCTGAGTCCGCCACCAGGATCGGAATTCCGACCATGACGTAGGGCCTGTCAAGAACTTGGGAGGGACGAAAGGACGAACGATAGATGTGAAGAGCGGGCAACAGAGGTCCCGGCTGAAAATGAGCGGCGAACGCAAATGGCAAACCGAGTCTCCCGGCGAGTCGAGCGCTAAAGTCGCTCGAGCCGAGCAGCCATAGGGGCACGTTGGTGCCTTCTCCGGGATAGGCATGTACTTGCTGGGGAGGATGTGGTTCGCCAAGATATCGGCGCAACTCGTCCAGAATCGCTGGAAAATCGTCATCCGTACCGTGGAGAGAACCGCGGAGAGCCTGCGCCGCAGCGGGATCGCCACCGGGGGCGCGGCCGAGGCCCAGGTCGATCCGGCCGGGG
>Ga0210396_10001304_pt1 | contig 27705 bp, 18 predicted proteins | sample IncBWH17OmetaG_FD_155466 | JGI IMG/M metagenome (GOLD analysis project Ga0210396, IMG submission 155466) | Forest soil microbial communities from Barre Woods Harvard Forest LTER site, Petersham, Massachusetts, United States - Inc-BW-H-17-O ... | reverse complement strand
CCAGTCAGAGTAAACAATTCGATTCTGGCCGCAGTGACAAGTTCGGAAGCTGCGCCCGCCCATTGCAAGCGATTGCGAATCTTTTGCGTGTAGCCGCGCATCTCAGTTTCGTGTAGATTTTCTTACCGTGACATCACCAACAAAATTTGGCGTCGGCCTGGTGCAAATGGCCGTCAGTCCGAAGCCCAAAGAAAATCTTGCGCGCGCCGGCTCGAAGATCGAAGAGGCTGCTCGCAACGGTGCGCAAGTTGTCTGCCTACCTGAATTATTTCAGTCGCAATATTTCTGCCAACGCGAGGACACCGCCAACTTTGATCTGGCGGAGGCCATTCCCGGACCGACAACTGAGGCCCTCGGCCGCGTGGCGCAGAAGGCAAAAGTAGTGGTGGTGGCGCCGCTATTCGAGCGGCGCGCGGCGGGCGTCTATCACAATACAGCGGCGATCATCGACGCAGACGGGCAGATTGCCGGCGTATACCGCAAAATGCACATTCCGGACGATCCCGCCTACTACGAAAAGTTTTATTTTACGCCCGGTGACTTGGGCTTTCGCGCCTTTGACACACAGGCGGGCAAGATTGCGACGCTGATTTGCTGGGACCAGTGGTATCCCGAGGGCGCGCGGCTGGCCGCATTGAACGGCGCCTGTATTCTTTTTTACCCAACGGCAATCGGCTGGCATCCCAGCGAAAAAGAATCGAATGGCGCGGCGCAGCGCGATTCATGGTGCACGATTCAGCGCGGCCATGCGATCGCGAATGGTATTTACGTGGCAGCAGTGAACCGCGTCGGGCACGAAATCCCCGCGGCTGGCGGCGACGGCCTGGAATTCTGGGGTGGCTCGTTTCTGTGCGATCCGCAAGGAGTGATTCTTGCGGAGGCGTCCACCGATCGCGAGGAAATTTTGTACGGCACCATAAACCTAACACACCTCGAAGATGTCAGGCGCAATTGGCCGTTTTTGCGGGACCGGCGAATTGACGCATATAAAGGCATCGAACAGCGTTTCCTCGACGAGAAACCTTGAAGCTAAGCCCCCGAACGAATCTTTTGGATGAAAACGCCACGCTTGCGGCGCTCGGCTTTTCCATGCCCGCCGAATGGGAAAAGCATGAAGCTACATGGCTCGGCTGGCCACACAATCCCACCGACTGGCCGGGGAAACTCGAACCGATTCAATGGGTGTATGGCGAGATCGCGCGCAAAATTGCGCCCGGCGAAGCCGTGCGGATTCTGGTGAATTCGCGGGAGCATGAATCCGACGTCCGCAAAATTCTGACACAGGTGGGCGCCGATGCGAGCCGCGTGCAGTTTTTTCGTTTTCAGACGAACCGCGGATGGACGCGCGATTTCGGGCCGACTTTTGTGCGGCGCGCCAAGCCCCGGCGCGAGGTCGCCATCGCACGATTTCGGTTTAATGCCTGGGCGCGCTATCCCGATTGGCACAAGGACGATGCAATCCCAGGGCAAGTGGCGCGGCGACTTAAGTATGAGATTTTTCCCGTGGATTATCGTGGGAGGGAAGTGGTTCTCGAGGGCGGCAGCATCGACGTGAATGGTCGCGGCACCTTGTTGACGACCGAGGAATGCCTTCTGGATCAAAAGCGCCAAGTGCGAAATCCTGGATTCAGACGCGCGGATACCGAAGCGGTGTTGCGCGATAACCTAGGCGTGACAAATATCGTCTGGCTCGGCAAGGGTATCGCGGGCGACGATACGCACGGGCACGTCGACGATCTTTGCCGGTTCGTGGATCGCCGCACTGTGGTGTTGGTGCGCGAGAAGAATCGGAACGATTCGAATTACAAGCCGCTCGAAGAGAATTGGGAACGTCTGCGCGGTGCGCGCTTGGAAGACGGCGGCAAGATGGAGGTAGTGGCTCTGCCGATGCCTGCGCCGCTGCATTTTGATGGCGTACGCCTGCCAGCGAGCTACGCAAACTTTTACATTTCGAATTCAGCTGTACTCGTACCTACATTCAACGATCCGAACGATCGTGTCGCATTGGGGATTCTCGGCGAGCTATTTTCTGATCGCGCCGTCGTGGGCATCCATGCGGTGGATCTGGTATGGGGCTTCGGCACGCTTCACTGTTTGACGCAGCAACAGCCGGCGCGCTGATATCGCAGTGGCTCGCAGAACACAGTCGCGTAGCTCCCGTCAAACGGGAAGCCGTGCTAGCCGCGGGTTCGTTTGATTCACGCTTCCGCGTAGCGGAAGACTGGGGACCTCGGGCTGCGATTGAGCGCAAGGGATATTACGTGCGTTACCTCCCGGAAGCGCGCGCCATCGACCAGCATCTTCCTTTTACGTGGCGGACGAGATCACCAAGCTGTTCCGACGCGCGGCCCCTCGTGTTTATGGGTATTACTATTTTAGGATCGTTGCGTGCTGGGGAGAAAGAATCCGTTCATCCGTCAATCGCAGCGCTGCGAGCCGCAATTGCTGACGACGAAGTTTATATGTGTCGGCGAGCGATTTTTGCGGGTCGCCACTGTCTGTCTAATGCGATTCTCGACGCTGGGGATAATCCACTTGGACGGTTTGAATTTCATACGGACGAATGGGCAGTGAGAATTGTCCGTTTGCTGCCACCGGGAACGACGATTCTTCCGGCTGCTCCACGAGATTTGTGAGCTTAGCGCTCGTGGCGCCAGCGGGAACGCCGATCCGCACGTCACTGCCCTTCCCGGCCCACTCATAGAAGCGTAGAATCAGCGCGTTGCTATCTTCCGCCTTCTTCACGGCCGTGAGCACTACATTCTCGGGCTCTATCGTTACCAGCGACTGACGCGGCAGCCATTTTCCATCATGCGCCGGCACTTGCATGGCTTGTAGTTTGTAGTTGAAATCGTAACCGTGCCGCACTGTGAGAGCGCGCTTCCAATCCCCGGCGTGCGGATACAGAGCATAGCTGAAATGATGATGGCCGCGGTCTGCGTTGGGATCGGGCCACGTGGGGGAACGCAGCAACGAAATTCGCAGCTCGTTGCTCTTCGCGTCGTAGCCGTATTTTGATTCGTTGATCAGACTGAAACCGTGACTGTCGTCACCGAGATCGGCCCAGCGCAGCGCGGGAACCTCAAACTTCGCCGCTTCCCAGCTGTTGTTGCGCGTGGTCGGACGCTCGATCGAACCGTAAGGGATTTCATAGGTGGCATTACCGCTCACAGCAGCGAGCGGAAACGCAGCCTTCAGGAGCACGTGCGTTTCGTGCCAATCAATATCGTTAACTACGTCGATACGATCAAGGCCCTCATAGAGGGTGATGTCCTGCACGAATGTCGATTGCTGCCATTTACGCGTGACGCGAATCGCTGCGCGCAACGGACCGCGTTCAATTAATTGTACGGAGTCTGCCTTATCGAGCTTCGCGAATTGCTTCTCAAAGTCTGCATCGATGTTCCAGGCGTCGTAGTCCTTCGGCGTGTCTTTGAAAGCTACGAGTTCGTTTCCGCAGCCGCCTGCGGCGATGGACTCGAACTTCGACCGTTTATCGTAGAGGCTGGTGATGCATCCTGTTTGAGCATCGACCGTCACACGGAGCAGTGCGTTTTCGAGTGTCAAGCCACTTGTGTGCAAATCGGTTCTGGCGTCGTTTGGTCCGGGCATCACGTGAAGAACTTCGTATCCGAGGGATGGCACGTCCGTTGCCTGGATCAGCAAATGATACGTATTGGTTTCCGCGTCCGACGAAAGCACCTGGAACAGCAGGGGCTTGCCGTGCTCATCCAGCACCGAGATACCGTTCTTTTCGGTTTCGGGCATTTGAACATCAGCGGTGACGAGATCGGTTCGTTCCCACGCGAGCGGATTGAAGACCAGCACCGGAACTCGGCCTCCACTGGCCGAACTTGTATTTACTTGGCTGGCCAAGGTTTTCAGCGCACTGGAAGTTGCTCCGGCGGCGGCCCAGCGCACCATGTCGTAATCCTTCTGCGCGTCCTGATAAATCACACCGATGCCGGAGCCCGCTGCGAGGTCGTGAAACTGGTTGAACAAGACCTTCTTCCACGCTTCGGTTAGCTCTATTGCGGGGTATGTAGCGCCCGAGAGCCACGCGAGCGAGGAATATTTCTCGGCATTGAGCATTTCCTCTTCGCTCTCGCGCATATTGCGCTTGTGATTGGCTTGCGTTGTAAATACCCCACGATGGTATTCGAAATACAGCTCATCGTTCCAAATCGGCAGGCTGATCTTGCCGTCCGCGGCGGGCGGTAATTTCGTATCTGCGGTCGGGATGGATTTGTAGTTCCAAACCGGGGAGTGCTCGCTATCCAACTTCCCTTCGACATCAGAGAAGAATCCCTGAGCGACGCCGAAAAAAGCTTTTGGAAACACCATTTGCGGCGCTGTCCATCGGTCGCCGCTATCGAGCATAGCGCGCGTGGGACCGCCTCCGTGATCGCCGACGCCAAACAGATGCATCATCTCGCTGACGCCGGGATTGCGGTCGCGCGACGTGGCGAGGTCTGCCGCAATTTGGACTGGATCAATTTCGTTCACATAATCGTGCGGAAAATAGGTGAGCACGCGGCTACCGTCGGGCGATTGCCACCAGAAAAGTTTCATCCGCAGCTTGTTGGTATCGTTCCAGGCCATCTTCTGCGTGACGAAATAGTCGATTCCAGATTTCTTGTATATCTGCGGCAGTTGCCAGTTATAGCCAAACGAATCGGGGTTCCAGCCGATGCGAACATCCACGCCGAATTTCTCTCTAAAATAGCGTTTGCCCAAAAGCAATTGACGCACCAACGATTCTCCGTCCGGCATATTCAGGTCCGGCTCGACCCACATGCCACCGACCAATTCCCAGCGGCCTTGCTTCACGCGGTCGAGAATCTCCTGATACATTGCAGGATATTTCTGAGCCATCCATTCGCTATAGGCCGCGGCGGATTGCGTGAAGGTGTACTGAGGGTATTCGTCCATGAGCTGGAGCGCGGTAGAGAATGTCCGCCGGACCACATCCACGGTTTCCGTCCAAGGCCACAGCCAGGCCGCGTCGATGTGCGAGTTGCCGGTCAAACGGACCGAAGTTCCTTGCAGGCTGGGTTTGAGCACTTCCAGCAAGGTCTGGGATCTTTCGAGCGAAGCGTCGAATGCTTTTTGATCAGCTTGGTGAAGCGCGTTCAAGTCCACGGCAGCGGCAGCGGTTTCCAATTGCTGCTGAGTAGTTTGGGCCGCAGTCCCCAGCGGAAAAACTAGCTCCGCGACGGATTCAATTTCCTGAAGGAGCTCAGAAGGGTTGGGACGCGACGGTGCAAACTCGATTCGGACATTGGCGCCGGCAAAATATTTCTGATCAACCGTGTGCAAAAGCTTTATCGCGACTAACACCTTGTCGCCTAGCTTGGCGTGATCGAACAGAACGATCGGCTCCAGGTCCTCACCGATCGCCACGCGGCGTCCGTTGAAATAGATGATTTCGGGCATGGGTCCATTCGCGTACGCCACAAATTGAAACCAAACTCTTGTGCCGGTGAGGTCATAGCCATTCAGCGTCTGCGGAATTTCGATCCAGCGCCGATACCAGACAGCTTCGGTCGGTGCGTGCGTGCTCTTTCTTACGGTTTGCCACCCCGAGTCATCGAGATCGGTGGATTCTCCGTGCGCCACATCGCCGGCATGGAAACGCCAATCATCCGCGGGCAAACCGACCAGCGACGACAGTTCCTTAACGGTGGTCTGAGTTCGGACCGAGAGCGACTGAACCGCTTTCTCAGCAACTGACTGCGACTGAGCTGCGGCACCCGTTACAGCGAAGAGCGAGACTACAAAGACAGCGACGACACTATATCTGCGCGGCGCGCCGCTGCGCGTTGCGCGGTAGTAAGAGCTCATGCACAGATCCTTTCCTCGAATGGTGCAGCCGAAAACGGGGGGCCAGGCTTTAGGCAACATGAAGCAGGTTTCATGATTTGGCCGGGCGGATTATAAAGCAACGTAAACCTCCTGTAGTATTGTTTCCGTCGAAGGGAAATTCAAATGAAGCCAGACGACTCAGATTGGCGGGATTGGCCGCTGGAGGAGCGCGAACGGCAGTATTCGCCGAGCCGTTGCGTGCCGGCGTACGCTCCTTACTTCGAAGCATACGTGGCGCGCAGCCGTGACGCCGAAAGGCGCTCTCGTGGGCACAAGGATTTGCGCTGGGGTGATCAGGCTGACGAGACTTTCGATTATTTTCCCGCTGCCGTCGCTGGTGCGCCCCTGCTCGTTTACTTTCATGGAGGGTATTGGCAGGAGCTGTCGAAAAACGAATCGCTTTTTGCGGCGCCCGACTGCGTTGCGAACGGCATTGCTTTTGCGGCGATTGACTACACCCTTGCGCCGAAGGGCAAGCTTGAAACCATCGTTTACCAAGCCCGTCGTGCTCTTGCCTCCTTGCATCGACAAGCCGCAACGCTGGGGTTCGACGCGCGCAGGATATATGTTGCGGGCAGTTCCGCAGGAGCACACCTCGCCGCGATGCTGTTGGTGGAAGGCTGGCAAACAGATTGTGGATTGCCGGCTGGAGCTGTTGCCGGCGCCATACTTCTGAGCGGCATCTACGATCTGGAGCCCCTGGTTGGGACTTACATTGATGCGGCCCTGCACCTGAGTACCGCTGATGTCTCAACACTCAGTCCTGCTCGCTTGAAACTCGGTCGGCCGGTAAAAACGGTTGTGGCGTGGGCCGAAAATGAGACCTCAGAATTCAAGCGGCAAAGCCAAGCGTTTGCTTCGCAGTTGCGAACCAGTGGCTTTCACGTTTCGGAGTTTGAAGTTGCTGGACAGAATCATTTCGATATTGTGTTTGGGCTGGCCGATGCTACGACGCTACTTGGAAGCGCGACGATCGCGCTGATCAAGGCAAGCGATGGCCCACATCGATGATTTGCCCCGCAGTGCTGCGAGTTTGCAAGCCGCAATGTTACGCCCGGATTTCTGTCAGGAACTTGTCCGCGAACGTATGGACGTCGAGGAATGAATTGTAGAGCGGGACTGGCGCAACACGCATGATGTCCGGCTCGCGCCAATCGCAGATGATACCGCGCTGCGCGAGGCTTTCGCACACAGCTCGGCCGTTCTTCGTAACCCGCAGCGAGAGTTGCGCGCCGCGTTGCGCAGGATCGCGAGGCGTGATGATCGAAAAGCCTTCCTGCGGCTTTTGCTCCAACAGAAATTCCAGATAGGTGGTCAACCTTTCGCTCTTGGCGCGTAGCCTCTGCATTCCTACTTCGTCGAAAATATCCATCGAGGCACGCAGCGCCGCCATGGACAGGATGGACGGATTGCTTAACTGCCAGCCTTCGGCGCCGGCGATGGGCTGAAACTGCGGCTCCATGCGGAAGCGCGCGTCCTTGTCATTCCCCCACCAGCCTGCGAAACGCGGCAGATCCGGATTACGCGCGTGGCGCTCGTGAACGAAGCATCCCGCAATGCAGCCGGGGCCGCCGTTCAAGTATTTGTAGTTGCACCAGACGGCGAAGTCGGGGTTCCAATCGTGTAGCTTCACCGGAATATTTCCCGCGGCGTGCGCCATGTCAAAGCCGACGACGCAGCCCTTGGCGTGTGCCGCTTCCGTGATTCGCGCACATTCGAAGGCCTGCCCGCTGTAGTAGTTCACGCCGCCGAGCATGAGCAGCGCGATCCGCTCGCCTTCTGCAGCGAGCAACTTTTCGATGTCCTCGGTGCGAATTGTTGTCTCGCGTGGACGTGGAGCTATTTCGACTAGCGAGGTCGCCGGATCATACCCGTGGTACCAGATTTGCGACCGAACAGCATACTGGTCGGAGGGAAACGCGTTGGATTCGACGACGATTTTATTTCGCGCACCTTTAGGCCGGTAGAAGGAAACGAGCATAAGGTGCAGGTTCACCGTGAGCGAATTCATCACCACCACTTCCTCTGGCAACGCGCCAACAAGCCGCGCGGTGGGCGCTGCGAGCATTTCGTGATACGGCACCCAGGGATTTTGTGCGTGGAAATGGCCTTCCACACCGAGCTTGGCCCAGTCCTCCAGTTCCCGCTCGACGTAGCCGCGCGCGGTTTTCGGCTGCAAGCCGAGAGAATGGCCACTGAGATACACGCAGTCGGCGCCGTCAGGAGTTTGTGGAATATGAAAAAGATTTCGATAGTCCGCAAGCGGATCGCGGGCGGTCATCGCCAGAGCACAGTCGCGGCCCACTTCGAATTTGTCTCCCGCCACCTTACAGATCCTCCAGAGGAGTCAAGTCGCGCCGAATCAGTAAATCCGCCTTTTGCCAATCGAGGTCTTCGATTCGGGCAATCGAATCACACAGTTCCGTTAGCAGCCGATCTTGAATCTTCCCGCGCGCGAGCGCGACGGAATAAGGCACGCGATGAAAAGTCACCATCGCATACTTGGGCACGAAAAGACGGGGATATTTGACTTCCAGCGCGAGTTCCACCCTCTTTTTGAACAGAAACCGAGGGTCGCCCACACGATCGCGCATTTCGATGAAATTCTCGAGCGCGAGATCCGCGATGGCGTCGGTATTCGTCTTTCGTGCCCTTTCGAAATCAACGAATAACTTCGGCCAATCGGGGCCGTGGCGATCCAAAAGCTCGAGGAAGAGCGTGCAATCTTCGAACGCGCAATTCATTCCCTGCCCGAAGAAAGGCACGATGGCGTGGGCGGCGTCGCCGAGCAACAAGGCTTTGCCCTCTACGTGCCACGGGGAACATTTGATGGTGACCATCGAACCGGTCGGGTTGTTCGAGTAGTTTTCTTTCAGCTGCGGCATCAATGGAACCGCATCAGGAAATCTCTCTGCGAAAAACTCGAGCGCTTTTTCAGCCGTATCAAGCGTCGCGAAGCTTTCTTCACCCTCAAACGGCAGGAAGAGGATGCACGCAAACGTCCCGTCAATATTGGGCAAGGCGATCAACATGTAGGAACCACGCGGCCAGATGTGCAGTGCATTAGGCTCGAGCACGTGTTTGCCGCCGAGCCCTGCCGTTATCGTGAACTCCTTATAGCCGTAGTCGAGATATTCCTGCGATAAACCAAACTGACTGAGCCTTTGCATTTCCAGGCGAATCGCCGATGCCGACCCATCGGTGCCCATCACGACTTCGGAGTCGACGGTAGTCTCGCGGCCGGTTTCGTCGTTGCGAAAGCGTACGACTCCGGTCGCCGCGTCGAAGCCAATGCAGCGTTCGCCGAAATGTATAGCGGCGCCGCGCCCTTCTGCGGCGTTCATGAGCGCCACATTCAGATCGGCGCGAGAGATCGAATTGATGACTTCGGTATCATTCTTGCCGTACGGCTGAAAAGTGAGAGCGCAGTTGAGGGAGTGCATCATGCGCCCCTTCATCGGCACGATGATGCGGCGCATTTCATCCCAGAGGCCGGCTTCGCGCAACGCATGGATCCCGCGCGTTGAGACCGCGAGGTTAATCGAACGCCCTGCGCTGGCGCGTACGCGGCGCATGTCCGGGCGCCTTTCGTAAATCTGCACGTGAAATCCGCGTTGCACCAGGGAAATTGCCAGCAGAGGACCCGTTAGCCCTGCTCCAACCAGTGTGATGGATTTAGAGCCTTCGCGCATATTTAGGAAAGTGCACCGAACGCCGGAGACTCACGATGGGAATGATCATCCTTCAAGATATGTTCGCGCTTCCCACAATTCCGGGAAGAATTTCTTATCGAGAGTCAGCTTCAGATAGGAAGACCCGGCGCTGCCCCCGGTGCCCATGCGAATGCCGATGGTGCGTTCAACCATTTGAATATGCCGCAGCCGCCACCCCACGACCAGTTCATCGAACTCCGTCAAGCGTTCGCAGACGTCGATCCAGTCACGGTGATTGCGCTCGTCGCGGTAAAGCGCGTGGATGGCTTGCGCACGCGCCCGGAATTTCTCGGCTTCGGTTGCATTTGCGCCCGGGTGAGACAGCGTTCCCAAAGCTTCCAGAGCTTGAAAGAATACATCGCGCAGAGAGTCCTCGCGCAACCTGCGATCTAGAACGGCATGGGTTTCCGGTGTCAATTCGTGGTAGCGCAGCATCTTTTCGTCCTTCAGGCCGCAGAGGAACTCCAGTTCGCGGAACTGCTCGGACTGGAAGCCGCTGGCCGGCGCCAGTTTTTCGCGGAACGCGAGGAAATGTGTGGGCAGCATCGTTTCGAGGATGGTGAACTGCTCGACCAGTACGCGCATGATTTCCGTGCAGCGACGCAGGAGGCGCGCGGCTTCGTAGACTCCATCGCGCGACGTGGGATCCGCGGCCGCGGCGCGCAGATTCGCGACGACTGCGTCCAAATCGTGCAGCAACTCCTTGAACCACAGCTCGTACGTCTGGTGAACGATGATGAATAGCAATTCGTCATGATGGGGAGGCGACGATTCCGGATGCTGCAGCTTCAATAATTCGGGGACCTCGAGGTATGAGCTGTAAGTCAACTTTTTGTCGCTTTTCTCGCGGCTCGCTCGCGAATCGTTTTGTTCTAACGCACCATGAACTGGACAGCCGACGGAGCTTCCTTTTCGTTCGGTGCTGCCCGCGGCCGCAGAATCTTCTGTCGCGTCAATCTGCTCGCGTTTGCCGAGCCACTTTGTCGCATTCGCTCCGAGCAGCTTCGTCTTCACCGACTGCGAGAACTGGCTTCCGCGAATCAGCGCGCCAGCATGCTCTTCGCCAAGCGGAAATGGGTAGTCGGAGCCTAGTAGCACGCGATCCTGACCCATGGTTTCCACCAGGAATTGCAGAGCGCGCTCATCGAAGACTGCAGAATCAACGTAAAACCTGTCCAGATAATGGCTGGGTGGAAATTGTGACGCACCGCGCGCCGCCGGTTGATGGTGCCAGGCGTTTTCGAGACGCCCAAGAAGAAATGAGAAACTGCCGCCGCCATGCGCAAAACAAATTCGCAGCTTCGCAGGCAAGCGATCAAACGCCCCGCTCACGATCATGGAGACGAGGGCCAATTGAGTTTCTGCTGGCATGCCCACCGTCCACGGCATCATGTATTTCGGCATGCGTTGCGAGGCCATCATGTCCCAAGGATGAACCAGCACGGCGGCGCCTTGGTCGGCACAATGATGCAGAAACGTCAGGATGCCGGGATCGTCGAGATTCTTTTCGCCGACGTGATTGCCGATTTCGACACCGACATGCCCGTCGTGCAGGCAGCGAGTAAGCTCCGTGCAGGACGCATCAATATCCTGCAGCGGTACCTGGCACAGCGATTGCAGTCTTCCCTTGCCTTGGTTCGACATTTCCAATGCGGCATCATTAAAAAGGCGCGCACATTCGAGGGCACACTGCGGCGTGCGGTTGTAGGCGAAAAGAACGGGAGTCGCGGAAATTATCTGATGGTCTATTCCGTCCCGGTCCATCTCCTCTAGACGCACTTCCACATCCCAGCAAGCCGAAGTTATGCGCCGAAATTCGCGTTCCCCGAGCATGATTACGGCTTTGCCGGGTTCGGTGTGCTTGATGCAGGGCCAATCGGGCGTACCGAATCGCGTCGCCAAGTCCGGCCAGGACTCCGGGAAAAAATGCGTGTGGATGTCAGTGACTGGCATCTTTGTTTGTGATTTCCGCGGACCCTAAGCTACCTGGGCGCCGGCTTGCCCGGGTGAACCGCGCCGCAATTCGGGCATACTCGCAATTGTTCGTTTTGGTAGAACCGCTCGAAAAGCGGCGGCAGATCCGTGACAATACTCTTCAAAAGTACTTCCGCGCGATGGACCAGGTGATGACACTTCCCGCAATACCATTCAAACCCGTCCTTGGCACCTTCGGGACGCGGAATTTCGACTACCAGACCGATGGTTCCCGGCGTGTGACGTTGCGGCGAATGGCGCATATGCTTGGGAAGTAAAAATATCTCGCCTTCCTTGATGGGGATTTCGATGGGTGGTTTTCCGGGCTGTTCCATCACTCGAATAAAAATATCGCCTTTCAATTGGTAGAAAAATTCCTCGGTGGGATCGTCGTGATAATCGACGCGCTGATTGGGTCCGCCGACGACGGTCACGATAATGTCGCCGTCGTCCCAAACCTGCGCGTTGCCAACCGGCGGCTTCAATTTGTCGCGATGGGCCTCAATCCAGCCTTGAAAGTTGAAAGCCTTCAACGTCTTGATGGAGGGCATTATTTCTTCCTTTCCGCCGTAGCAACCGGCTTATAGGCGATCGCCTTCATTTCGATGAGCAGGTCGGGATGTGGCAGCTCGCGAACAGCGACGGTGGTGCGCGCTGGTCCATTTTCGTCGAAGTATTCGGCGTAAATCTCGTTGTAAGCCGCAAAATCGTTCATGTTTAGGAGAAAAGTGGAAATCTCCACAACGTCGTTCAACTCCGCATCCATGCTCGCCAGAATGTCGCGGATATTTTCTATCAAGGCGCGCGTCTGCGCACGAATGTCTAGCTTCGTGGCGCCCGATGAATCGATATCCGCGCCTGCGATGGTATTGTCCGCGCGGCGCGAACTGGTGCCCGAGACGAAAAGATAGTCGCCGGCGCGTTTGATGTGCGGGAAACGGCCCCGCGGCTGGGCTTTCCCTGGAACTACCTTGCTGTCCATTCCCATCAATCACTCAACTTAACGCAGATATTGTTCAGTTCGGAATAAAAGTTCAACGAGTGCATCCCGCCTTCGCGGCCAATGCCGGAAAGGCCCGCTCCTCCAAAGGGAGTCCGCAAGTCGCGCAAAAACCAGCAGTTCACCCAGGTGATTCCCACTCGCAACTTTTCCGCAACACGATGGCCACGCTTCAAATTCGTGGTCCACACCGAAGCCGCCAGGCCATACTTGGTATCGTTCGCTTTGGCGATGGCTTCTTCTTCGTTATCGAAGGGAGCGAGGTGACATACAGGCCCGAAAATTTCTTCTTTCACGCAACGGGCGGTCTCAGGAAGCCCCGTGAGAATCGTCGGTTGGACATAGAAGCCGTTATCGCGGGCGTCGTCGAAGGAAGGTACGCCACCGCCAGTTACGACAGTGGCGTCTTCCTCGCGCGCGAGTTGATAGTAGGAGAGGACTTTGGCGCGATGTTCCTTTGAAATCAGCGGACCCGTCTTGGTGGCTTCTTCCATCGGCCAGCCGAGACGCAAGCCTTCCGCGCGTTGTTTGAGTGCCGCCACAAGCCGATCGAAGATCTTGCGCTCTACGTATAGGCGCTCGGCGCACAAACACACTTGGCCAGTATTCATGAACACCGCGTCGGCAAGGCCACTGATCGTTTGCTCGAAATCACAGTCCGCAAAAACGATCGCCGCATTCTTTCCGCCCAGCTCAAAGGATAGTGGTTTCACCGTGGGCGCAGCAGCGCGCATGATGGCAGCACCCGTTCGCGATTCTCCGGTAAAGGTGATGGCGTCCACTCCCTGGTGCGTGGTCAAAAATTCGCCTGCAGAATCCGGCCCGAAACCGTGGACCAAGTTGAAAACACCGGCCGGGATACCGGCTGCTTGCATCACTTCGGCGAGCAAGGTCGCGGTCGCTGGCGTCTCCTCAGAAGGTTTGACGACAACGCAGTTTCCGCATGCCAGCGCGGGAGCAACTTTCCACGTTAGCAGTAACAGCGGCAGATTCCAGGGAGTAATGATGCCAACGACACCGAGCGGCTTACGCACGGCGTAATTCAGCGCCACGGCGCCATCCGGAGTTTCGGTGCGAAATGACTCGAGGCTTGCCGACTTTAGGATGTCTGCAAAGAATCGGAAATTTGCGACGCCCCGCGGAACATCGATGCGCGAAGCGAGAGAGATGGGCTTACCCGTGTCCGCGACTTCTGCCTGCAGAAAATCCTGGAAGCGCGCTTCGATGCCGTCGGCGATTTTGTGCAGCATCGCCGCACGCTTCGGCACCGGCAAGCAGCCCCATTCTCCGGCAAGCGCCCGGCGCGCCGCGGCAACGGCGTGGTCAACCGTGGCGCGATCCGCTTCGGCCACCTGCGCAATGATCGAGCCATCAGCTGGATTCACGTCGGCGAACTCACGCGCACCGCTCACAAAACGGCCGTTAATATAGTTCTGAAGGATCTTCACGGAGAATTTGCGATCAGGCAAGGCCACAACGGCCCTCTGACCGCTTTTGGAACGATACCAAAACGAGCGGAGTTCGGACACCGAATTGCCCGGAACTATGCTCATCGCCGTCACGTCACGGCCGACGTGGCGTGGCGTTGCACGATCCCACTACTTACTTGATGGCTGAGGCGGCGAATCTTGCGAAAGAACCTGATGCGGCGTTGGAATTTGCGACGCGTCCCAACCTCCGCCGAGCGCTTCGACCAATTGAACGCTGGCGGTCATCTGCTGGATGCGCAGGTTGACGGCCGTCTGTTGATTGCTGAGAAGCGTGGTCTGGGCGGTGATCACGTTGAGGTAAGGATCAATTCCCAATTTGTAGCGGTCCGTGGCGATCGTCAGATTTCGCTCCGCCGACGTCACAGCAGTGTCTTGCTGTTGTATTTCAGCCGAGAGAATTCGCAGCGAGGCGAGATTGTCTTCCACCTGTTGAAAGGCCGTCAGCACCGTCTGGCGGTAGTTCGCTACGGTTTCATCGTACTGCGCGCGGAATTGCATCACGGTGGCCCGGCGCAATCCGCCATCGTAAATCGTTTCGGACAAGCTGGGACCCGCCGAAAAAAATCGGCTTGGCCACGTAAACCAACTGGTGAAGGACCGCGATTCCAGGCCAAGAGACGCGCTCAGGGTTAGCGTCGGATAGTAGGCAGCGTACGCTACGCCAATCTGCGCGTTGGCTTGCTCCATCAGCCGCTCGTTCGCTGCAATGTCTGGACGGCGCTCCAGCAATTGAGACGGAACGCCAAAGGGAATCGCGGGCGGATTCGACTTCAGCGGCTCGGCCTGAATCGAAAATGTGGAAGCCGGCTCACCCACGAGCATGGCAATCGCATGTTCAAACTGGGACCGGAGGATGCCGAGGTTTGTGTCCTGGGCTTGCGTGGTTTCCAGCTGCGTTTCGGCCTGCGCCACCGCCTCGTCCGAATCGATTCCAGTGTCGTAGAGAGCTTTGGTGAGGTTTAGCGACTCCTGAAAAGCGATCACGGTGGAGTCCAGCAATTGCTTCAGGTTGTCCTGCCCGCGTAGCTCATAATAATCCACCGCGACTTCGGCTTGAGCCGTGAGGCGAATGTTTTCGAGATCCGCCGCGCTAGCTTGTGCGGAAGCGGTGTTGGCGCGAACTTGATTGCGGACTCGGCCCCACAGATCGGGCACCCACGTTGCGTCGAATGGCAAACTGTAAAATGTCGAAGTGCCGGGTGTTACGGCTAGTGAGGCCGCGGCGCCTTGACGTGACTTCACGATCGAGGGGTCCACGGCGAGCGTGGGAAAGTATTGTGAACGGGCCTGTTTGACGAGCGCCCGCGCCGCCATGTAGCTCGCCATGGCAGACTGCACATTCTGGTTGGAAACGTTCACCTTCTCTTCCAAGGCGTTCAATTGTGGATCGTTGAACATCTCCCACCATTTTCCGTGCAGGACGTTATCGCTCGGCTGCGCCTCCTTCCAGCCGTCTGTTTTGCTGAAGTCAGCCGGCGTGAGTTCCTTGTAAGCAGCAGGGGCTTGTGCGGGCGGCTTTTGATATTTGGGTCCCACGGTGCAGCCACCAACGAGAAGCGCTGTGCCTATAGATGCCACAAGTATTGTTCGGCGGAATCCATGGATCAGAAAAATTCTCTCATCGCTGTGCCGTACAGAGTGGTTTGAGGTTTTTACAAATCGCAAAGTGCGTTTCATCAATCGGCTGGCTCCTCTGCCGTAGCTCCCATGGCGTGATGGTGTGTGCGAGCCCAGCGAACTCGCAGACGGTCCAAATAAAGATAGACAACGGGCGTCGTGTACAAAGTGAGCATCTGGCTCACGATCAAGCCGCCGATAATGGTGATGCCTAATGGCCGGCGCAGCTCAGAGCCGGTCCCCGTGCCCAAAGCCAGCGGCAGTGCGCCGAACAGCGCCGCCATGGTAGTCATCAAGATCGGCCGGAAACGCAGCAGGCAGGCTTGATAGATCGCTTCTTCGGAGGTTTTGTTTTCCTGGCGCTCTGCAGCCAGAGCGAAATCAATCATCATGATGGCGTTTTTCTTCACGATTCCAATCAGCAGGATCACGCCTATGAGTGCAATAACGCTGAGGTCCACGTGGAAAAGCAAGAGTGCCAGCACCGCGCCCACGCCAGCGGAGGGAAGCGTGGATAGAATCGTAATCGGATGAATGTAACTTTCGTACAGAATGCCCAGGACGATATAGACCGCCATGAGCGCGGTGATAATCAGAAACGGCTGGGTCGAAAGAGACGACTGAAAGGCCTGTAACGTTCCCGAGAACATTCCATGAATGGTGGAGGGAACACCCATACGCTGCTGCATTTGAGTAATGGCCGTTGCGGCATCACTGAGGGCTACTCCCGGCGCCAGGTTGAAAGACACTGTTACGGACGGGAACTGGCCCTGATGGTTCACCGAGAGCGGCGCTGTCTTCGGAGCGTAGTGCGTGACGGCGCTGAGCGGAACTTCCTTCCCCACCGACGGGCGGATATAAATGTCGTTCAGCGACGAGGGATCCTGCCAGTATTGCGGAGCGACCTCCATCACCACGTGGTATTGATTCAAAGGTGTATACATGGTGGAAACCTGCGCTTGGCCGAAGGCTTCGTACAATGTGTTGTCTATCATCTGCGCGGTGATGCCCATTCGAGCGGCTGTGTCGCGGTCGTAAACCAGCGCAGCCTGCAAACCGCTATTCTGCTGATCGGTATTTACGTCGGTGAGCATCCGCAATTTCCGCATCTCCGTCAGAAGGCGCGGACCCCATGCCACCAAATCGTCGATGTTGTCACTCTGAATCGTGTACTGATATTGCGCGTTGCTCTGCCGGCCCCCGATTCGCAAATCCTGGCCGGCCTGGAGGAAAACCGTCGCTCCCGGTATGGAAATCAGCTTGGGACGGAGGCGATCAATCACCTGACTGGAGCTGATCTTGCGTTCTGAAAGAGGCTTTAACGCCAGATAGACAAATCCCGTATTGACGGCCCCCCCGCCACCCGTGAACGCGCCGACGTTTTCCACCGCGGGGTCGGTCTTGATGATGTCAACGAACCGCAGGGTTAGATTTTGCATCGCCTGGAAGGAGATGTCCTGAGCGCCCTGGATGCCGCCAAAAACGGTGCCATTATCCTGCTGCGGGAAAAAGCCCTTGGGTACGATGTAGAAGAGGAACACATTCAGCGCGATCGTCACCAGCAGGACAAAAAGCGTGAGCGCCGAGTGTTGCAGCACCCATTTCAGCGTGCGTTCGTAGAATCCCAGCATACCGGCAAAGACTTTCTCGCTCGCCTGAAAGACCCGCCCATGTTTTTCTTCTTCGGGATTCTTCAGAAGCCGCGAGCACATCATCGGCGTGGTGGTCAAAGAAATCGCGAGGGAAACCAGAATCGCGACGGACAGGGTGACGGCGAATTCGCGGAACAGGCGCCCGACGATTCCACCCATCAGCAAAATTGGAATGAAAACTGCCACCAGCGAAATACTGATCGAGAGCACGGTGAACCCAATTTCCTCCGCCCCCTTCAAGGCGGCTTCCATCGGACTCATTCCCTGCTCGAGATATCGCGAAATGTTTTCGATCACCACGATGGCGTCATCGACTACAAAGCCGGTGGCGATCGTGAGTGCCATCAAGGACAGATTGTCGATGCTGTACCTGCAGAGATACATCACGCCGAAGGTGCCAATCAGAGAAACAGGAACGGCGACGCTGGGAATCAAAGTGGCACGAACGTTCCGGAGGAAGAGAAAGACCACCAAAATGACCAACGCAATGGAGACCGCCAGAGTTCGTTCCACGTCGCTCACCGAAGCTCGGATCGTGGCGGTGCGGTCCAGCACAATAGTGAAATTCATTGCCGCGGGAATGGAGGCTTCCAGAGACGGAATCGATTCCCGAATACGGTCAACGGTGTCAATGATATTGGCGCCCGGCTGGCGGAAAATGACCAGCAGCACGCACGGCTTTCCGTTGAGGAATCCCGCAGCGCGTATGTTTTCCACCTGATCGTAAACATCAGCGACATCGGAAAGCTTTATGGCCGCGCCGTTGTGATACCCAATGACCAAGTCCTTGTAATAATCCGCCTTCAAAAGCTGGTCGTTGGCGACGATGTCAGCAGTCGTCTCGCCATTGGTGATCTGTCCTTTTGCCAGATTCGCATTTTGGCGGCTCAGCATCGCATTAACGTCTTGCAGTCCGAGCCCATAGCTATTCAATTGGGTGGGATTCAACTCGACCCGGACGGCGGGCAATGAGCTGCCGCCGACGCTCACTTGTCCGACCCCCTGAATTTGCGAAAGTCTTTGCTCGACGATCGTGGACGCCGCGTCGTACATGGGGCCGCGATCGTAGACGTTCGACGTCAATCCCAAAATCATAATGGGCGCGTCGGCGGGATTCACCTTGCGGTACGTGGGATTCGCGGGCAGGTTCGCGGGAAGATAGCTTCGCGCCGCATTGATCGAAGCCTCCACGTCGCGTGCAGCGCCGTCAATATTCCGGTTCAGGTCAAACTGGAGAGTGATGCTGGTGGTGCCGAGAAAACTGGAGGACGTCATTTCCGTGACGCCGGCAATGCGCCCGAATTGCCGCTCCAGCGGCGTGGCCACCGAGGAAGCCATGATTTCCGGGCTGGCTCCCGGCAAAGTGGCGGCGACTGAAATCGTGGGGAAGTCGATCTGCGGGAGCGCGGACACCGGCAGCACTTGGAAGGCGACAGCCCCAGCAAGGGCAATCGCGATCGTGAGAAGAGTCGTCGCGACCGGCCGGTGAATGAATGGAGAGGAAATACTCATGGCTAATCCGCTGGAACCGACTCGGCGCTTCCATGACCGGCGCGATAGGACGACACTTTCTTGGCCAAATCATCGAAGAAAATATAAATCACGGGCGTGGTGTAGAGCGTGAGCACCTGGCTAAGCAACAAGCCGCCTACCATCGCGATGCCCAGCGGCCGGCGCAATTCCGAACCAATTCCGGACCCGAGAGCTAGAGGCAAGCCGCCGAGAAGAGCGGCCATGGTGGTCATCATGATGGGACGAAAGCGCAACAGGCATGCTTCGTAGATGGCGTCCTCGGAACTCATGCCGTGCTTTCGTTCCGCTTCCAAAGCGAAGTCGATCATCATGATGCCGTTCTTTTTCACGATGCCGATCAACAAAATTATTCCTATCAGCGCAACGACGCTCAGTTCCTGGCCGCACATCAGCAAAGCCAGAATTGCTCCCACTCCCGCGGACGGTAGCGTGGAAAGAATCGTGACCGGATGGATGTAGCTCTCGTAGAGAACGCCGAGAACAATGTAAACCGTAACCAGAGCCGCCAGAATCAATAGCGGCTCATTGCTGAGCGAAGCCTGGAACGACGCCGCCGTACCCTGAAAGGCGGCCTGAACACTCAAGGGCATGCCGATTTCCTGCTGCGCCTTATCAATCGCTTGCGTGGCTTCCCCCAGCGAGGCGTTCGGGGCAAGATTGAATGAGATAGTAACAACTGGAAACTGGCCCTGATGATTAACCGATAACGCCGCGGTCCTTGATTCGAAATGAGTGAACGCGCTAAGCGGCACGGCAGCCCCATTCAGCGCAGAAACAGCCGCGGGAGTGGCCGAGCCCGAACTCGGCGCCGACTTGGTCGCCGCAGGGGTCGGGCTTGAATTCGCGCTGCCGGAAGCAGTGCTGGCGGTGACCACCGTGCTAGTGGGCGACGTAGTGAGCGATGACGACGCCAGCGCGGAACGCACGTAGATGTCCTGCAGCTTGGTGGGGGTTTTTTGGAAATCCGGCATCGTTTCCAGAATCACGTGGTATTGATTCAGCTGCGTGTAAAGCGTGGTCACTTGCCGCTGGCCAAAACCGTCGTAAAGTGTTTGGTCGATCGTGGAAGGCGTGATCCCCATGCGCGAAGCCGTTACGCGATCGATCACCAGCGCGGCTGCAAGGCCGTTCGTTTGTTGATCGGTAGCTACATCGCGTAGCTCAGGCATTTTTCTCAGCTTGTCCACCAGCTTTGCGGTCCATAGATTCAGTTCGTTCAAATCAGGATCTTCAAGCGTGTACTGATATTGCGTACGGCTGACGCGGTCCTCTACGGTCAGATCCTGAACCGGCTGCATGTAGAGCGTAATACCGTCCACTTGGGCGAGTTCCGGCTGCAAACGGCGAATCACGTCGGAGGCGTTGATTCCCCGCTCTTCAAGCGGCTTCAGATTAATCAAAATTCGTCCGCTATTGAGCGTGGTATTGGTACCGTCAATTCCTATAAAGGAGGAAAGGCTTTCAACCGCCGGATCCTTCAGGATGATGGCGCTGAGCTGTTGCTGTTTTTGGGCCATCAAGGGGAATGAAGTGGTTTGCGTGGCTTCCGATATCCCCTGAATAATGCCCGTATCCTGCACTGGGAAGAAGCCCTTGGGCACGATGACGTAAAGGATGACCGTCAAAATGAGTGTCGCGACCGCGACGATCAGCGTGGCCACCTGGTGTTTCAAAACCCACTTTAAGGTGCGGCCGTAAAAATCAATGATTCTCTGGAAGGCACGTTCGGACGCTTGATAGAACCGCTTGTTTTGGGCCTCTGGATCGTGCTTCAGCAGTCGAGAACACATCATCGGCGTCAGCGTAAGAGAAACGACAGCGGAAACCAGGATCGTGACGCTGAGCGTGATGGCAAATTCGCGGAAGAGCCGGCCCACAATGTCGCCCATGAACAGCAAGGGAATCAACACGGCGATCAAGGAAATCGTCAGCGAAACGATCGTGAACCCGATTTGCTCGGATCCAATCAACGCCGCACGCAGCGGATCGTCACCTTCCTCGATGTAGCGGACGATGTTCTCGATCATGACGATGGCGTCGTCCACGACAAAGCCCGTAGAAATAGTCAAAGCCATCAAAGTAAGGTTGTTGAGGCTGTATCCCGCCAGATACATCACGCCGAACGTGCCCACCAGCGATAGCGGAACTGCCACGCTGGGAATGATCGTGGCGCGAACATTGCGGAGAAATAGAAAGATGACCATCACCACCAACGCAACGGTAAGCATCAATTCGAATTCCACGTCTTTCACCGATGCACGAATGGTTACCGTTCGATCCGTCAGTACGGTGACTTGCACGGCGGCGGGCAAGTTGGATTGCAGCAGCGGCAAGAGGGCTTTGACGCGATCCACCACTTGAATGATGTTGGCGCCAGGTTGCCTCTGGATGTTGACGATCACCGCGGGCGTTTCGTTCATCCACGCGGCTTGCTTGATGTTTTCAACGTCGTCCACCACATTGGCTACGTCCGACAGTTTCACGGGCGAGCCGTTGTGGTAAGCGATTACCACATTGGCAAATTCCTTGCTAGTAAGTAATTGGTCGTTCGCGTCAATCTGATAGTCCTGGTGAGGACCATCGAAGTTTCCCAACGCGGAATTCAAACTCGTAGATTGCAATGCCGTCCGAACGTCTTCCAGGTTGATCCCGTAGGAAGATAGTGCGGTGGGATTCACCTGTACGCGCACGGCGGGTTTTTGGCCGCCGCTAATGTTTACCAGTCCGACTCCCGGCAACTGAGCGATTTTTTGCGCCAGGCGCGTGTCCGCCAGGTCTTCCACTTGCGGAAGCGGAATCGTCTTGGACGTCAGAGCCAGCGTCAGAATAGGTGTGTCCGCGGGATTCGTCTTGCTGTAGATCGGCGGCGTAGGGAGATCGGCGGGCAGATACGATTGCGCGGCATTGATGGCAGCCTGTACTTCCTGTTCCGCAACGTCAATATTGAGCTGCAATGAAAACTGCAAAACGATAACGGAACTGCCGTCAGAACTCGTGGACGTCATCTGGCTCAGGCCCGGTACCTGACCAAACTGTCTCTCCAGTGGGGCAGTCACCGCGGAAGCCATCACGTCGGGGTTCGCACCGGGATAGAATGTGACGACTTGTATCGTCGGGTAATCCACCTCGGGAAGCGCCGACACAGGCAATTGCGTGAATCCCACAAAGCCGGCTAACAGGATCGCCGCCATCAAGAGTGACGTCGCGACCGGCCGGATAATAAATGGGCGAGAAGGATTCACTGATGACTTCCTCCGCTGCCGCTACTCGATCCTGAAGACCGAGTTCCGTTGCCCCGCACCTTCGCACTCGAGCCCGTAGCCGCGCCCGTCCCTGACCCACTGTTTGCGGGCGCATTGGGACCGCCAGAGGCATTACTGACAGACACTTTCGCGCCGTCCTGGAGTTTGTCGAATCCAGCGACCGCAATCACCTGGCCGGGCTGCACTCCTTGCACCGCAGCGACGCTTCCGTCGGTCGTGCCGACCGTGACGGGCTGCATGGCAGCGGTATTGTCAGGCTTAATGAGGTATACAAAAGTGCCCTGGGCGTTTCGTTGAATCGCCGCTGTCGGAGCGAGGGAGGCATTTTGCTCCGTATCCACCAGCAATCTGGTATTCACAAATTGGTTAGGGAAAAGAGCTGTATCCTGATTCGGAAAAATTGCCTTCAACTTCACGGTGCCCGTGCTGGTGTCGACCTGATTATCCAGCGTTAGAAGGGACCCAGTGGCTAGCTTCGTTTGTTGGGCACGATCAAATGCTTCCACGGACATTTTGGATCCCTGGCGTAACTGTTTCTGAATTTGCGGGAGGTAATCTTCAGCGACGCTGAAGATCACGGTGATCGGCTGCAGCTGAGTGATGACTACAAGCGCTGTGGTGCTGCCGGCGGTAACGATATTGCCGGGATCCACCAGGCGAAGACCTACTCGACCATCAATGGGCGCCTTGATCGTGGCATAGTCCAGATTCGTTGTCGCGACTGCGACGGTGCCTTGATCGTTCTTCACCGAGCCTTCATTTTGCTTAACAGTCTGGGTCTGGTCGTCGAGCTGCTGCTTGGCGATGGCGTTCCTATTAAATGCCAGCTGGTAACGGTCCAAATCGATGCGGGACTCGCCGAGCAACGCTTCATCGTGCGCCAGTGTTCCCTGGGCTTGCGTCAACGCGGCTTGATAGGGGCGCGGATCGATCTGGATCAGCACGTCGCCCTTGTGGACCATTTGCCCTTCGCGATAATTGACACTGACGATTTGCCCATCCACGCGGGTGGTGATGGTCGCCGTATAGACGGGCGTGACCGTTCCCAGAGCATTGATGTAGATGCCGATCGGGCCTTGGTGCACCGTGGCTGTGGTGATCGGAACGCTGCGGTTCGCGGCCGCTGCCTTGGCCTTAGCGGCCTGAGCCGCTGCTTGCTGCTTCCGGTAGTAGGTGAGGCCGCCGATGGCTAGTACCAGAATCACCACAATCCATATCCAGAGATAGCTTCGGTGCGCCTGCGGCGTTTCCGTCTTTTTCGGCTTAGGAGGCGGAGCAGTTCCGGTGGAGGGAGCAGCAGTCGTAGTGGTCGAAGGGCTGTCCGAAGTTGCAATTTTGGGATGGTTATCGGGCACTGTGTTTCCTCATTGAGTGAATGAAACCTAGATCTTATCGGTTCGCTTCTAACCTGCTGATACGTTGGCAATAGAGCTTACATTTTGTCCGTCAGGTGTGAAGCGGCCCGGTTCCGGCTGGCCTTTCGCAAATCCGTATCTGGGGCAAATAGGTGCATTACATTCCGACGAGGCAGAGTCGCATTTGGTTTCAAGCTACTCTGTGATAGTTGCAGCGACGACCGGCTCGAATGTTCCGCTGCCGCGCGGATCCAAGGGTCAACATCCCCGTGGGCCTGTGCCTATGCTGCCATGAGTCGGTTTTTGAAGCTAGTTTTCGCGCTGTGCGAACCACTGTGCGGCTGCACCGACGAGCGCGGATTCAGGTCCATATTGCGCACTCACAATTCGGACGTCCCGCCAGTGCGGGTTGACCGTCCACGTATCCAGGTTGTGCCGAATGTGGCTGCGGAAAGAAGTCATCATGCGGCCCAAGCCGCCGCCGAGAATTATCGCTTCGGGCTCCAATAGATCAATCATGCCGCCGAGCCAAATCGCCAGATGCTCAGCCGCTTCTTCTAGGATTCTCTTTGCCAGAGGATCGCCGCTCGATGCGGCACGACTCACAATTTCTGTAGTGATAGCAGAAACTTCACCGCCTGCTATTTTCAGCATCCGGGAACGCCCTCTGCGGCCGTGGCGCAGCAGGCTGCGAGCACGTTTCGCGATGGCAGTCCCGGAGGCATACATCTCGATGCAGCCGCGCTTGCCACAGCCGCAGAGCGGACCACGAAAATTAATGGTCATGTGCCCACCTTCACCTGCGCCGCCCGCTCGCCCCTGGTAAATCTCGCGCTGCAAAACCAGCGCCGTGCCGATACCGGTTCCCAGGCTCACATAGAAAACACCGTCGAATCCCTTGCCTGCGCCCCACCGGGCTTCCGCCAAAGCCGCTGCGTTTGCATCATTGGCCAGCTTCGCGGGCAATCCATAGTGTTTTTCGATTTTTTGCGCCAGCGGAAAATTCCGCCAGCAGGGCAAATTCGCCGCGCTTAGCAGCACTCCACGCTGGGAGTCCACCCATCCGGGTGAGCAAACGCCAATCGCCTCGACGGTCTTGTCGGGGGCTTGCATCATGACGGCATCGATCGCATCTTGCACGGCGCGAAATCCTTGCTCCGCGCTCCCCCGCGCAATCATGTGAGATCGTGCTGCCCGCAGTACTTTGCCGCGCAAGTTCACTAGCCCGGCGGCCACTTTCGTGCCGCCAATATCAACTCCCAGCACGAACTTTCCCGGTGCTCGCTCGCTGAGATGCTTGGGCAAGATTAGGGTCCCTTTTCCCGCGATGAGGTCTGAGTTTGCAGGCGGGCGCGCTGATAAACGCGGGGGGCACGCCGGCCCGATTTTATTGCATATTTCGCGGGTCAGTAGCAACGCCAATTCACCATTCCTCGCAGGTTGGAGCGCGCCTGGTGTTGGTCGCAGCGCGACTTGTGAACGTGTCGGCGCTTGCGCCATCTACCTGAAATTGAATGAATTCAGTGTTAATCTCGAATTCGAAACTGAAGCGAAATCTCTGGCAGGAAGCGACGTGACGTCATCGAATCTTGTTCTGCAACAGGCTCGGATTCTGCAGGACCAATTCAAAGAGCTCTATGGGCAAAATGCCCGAGTGTATTGCGCTCCAGGCCGGGTAAACCTGATCGGCGAACACACGGACTACAATGATGGATTTGTGATGCCCGTGGCCATGGACATGTATACCTGGGTCGCGGCTGCTCCACGGGAAGACACCCAAGTACACGTTTACTCTAGAAATCTATCCGAACATGCGGAAATGGATTTGCGGGATACGAATCTGCAGGTCCAGGGACATTGGAGCGCGTACGTTCTCGGGGTTGCGGCCAGTTTGCGTCTGGCGGGACAAAAGGTTTGCGGCGCCAATCTTTTGGTCGAAGGCAAGGTTCCGATGGGCGCCGGACTTTCTTCGTCGGCATCCGTAGAGGTAGCGGCGGGCTTCGCGTTGCTGGCAGCGTCCGGACTTTCGGTCACTCCCGTCGAGTTGGCGACAATTTGCCAGCGCGCGGAAAATGAATTCGCAGGCGCGCGTTGCGGAATCATGGACCAGATGATGGCCTGCTGCGGCCGCGCGAACTACGCGCTGATGCTGGATTGCCGCTCCCTGGAATTTCAGTTGCTCCCGCTTTTCCCCGACGCCCAGTTCGTCGTGTGCAACAGCATGGTGAAGCACGATCATGCTGCCAGCGGGTACAATGCCCGGCGAGCTGATTGCGAAACGGCGACGCGGATTCTCTCGGGCGAAATCCCCGGGGTGCGAGCGCTGCGAGACCTCACTCTCATGGACCTCGAGCGTTTTTCGCAATCGCTGACGGAGGTCGTCTACCGGCGGGCCCGCCACGTCGTCAGCGAAAATGGGCGCGTACTCGCCGCGCGGAGCGCTTTGGAACGCGGCGATCCGGAATTATTGGGACGCCTGATGCGGGAATCGCATCGTAGCCTGCGCGACGATTACGAAGTGAGCTGCCCTGAAGTGGACACGCTGGTCGAGCTCGCCTGCGAGCAGGATGGCGTCTACGGTTCACGCATCACCGGCGGCGGATTTGGCGGATGCACGATTAGTTTGGTACAGCGTAGCCAGGTTGAAGAATTCGGACGCTCGCTCGCGCAGCGCTACGAGCAGGCCACCGGGAAGAAATCAGACATCTACATCTTTCAGGCTTCGGACGGTGCGCGCGAAGCGCTGCAATGAACGACTCGTCGGCTGTTATTTCTGTTGTGGCCATTGATCTTGTCCGGAGCTTGTCGTGTCCTTTGATTTCGAAAAACAGTCTCATCGCCGTCTCAATCCCCTAACGGGAGACTGGGTTCTGGTTTCGCCTGGGCGCACCAAAAGGCCGTGGAAAGGGCAGACCGAGCCTCCTTCGCCCGAAAATGTTCCGGCCTACGATCCGCAGTGCCACATGTGTCCTGGCAATACACGCGCGAGCGGCGAGCATAATCCCCCATACGCCAGAACATTTGTTTTTGAGAATGACTATGCTGCGCTGCGCCTTGCCGGTCAACCTCACGAGCAGAATTTGTCAGGCTTGCTGGTTGCCAGCGCCGAAAGAGGTCTTTGCCGCGTCGTTTGTTTTTCTCCGCGACACGACTTAACGCTCGCAAAGATGAGCGCAGCCGAGCTTCGTGCGGTCGTGGATGTCTGGATCGAGCAATACCGGTCACTGGGAAGCGATCCCACAATCAATTCCGTGCTGATTTTCGAAAATCGCGGCGCGATGATGGGAGCAAGCAACCCACACCCGCACGGCCAAATATGGGCCAATACCACTGTGCCGAACGAACCCGCCAAGGAACAAACATCTTTGCTGGCCTACCAACGGCGACACGGGTCTTGTTTGTTGTGCGAGTACTGGAAGATAGAGAAGAAGCAATCGCAGCGCCTCGTTTGCGAGAACGAAGAATTCGCCGCCTTCGTGCCGTTTTGGGCTGTGTGGCCGTTTGAGACGATCGTGATCAGTAAGCGGCATTTTGGCAGCGTGGACGAATTTTCGGACTCCGAGCGGGACACTTTGGCGGACATATTGCGACGCCTGACTTCGGGCTACGACAAGCTCTTCGAAACTTTTTTTCCGTACTCCATGGGCTTTCATCAACGTCCCACCGATGGCCAGCCCCATCCCGAGTGGCATTTCCATGCACATTTCTACCCGCCGCTGCTCCGCTCTGCCGCGGTGCGCAAGTTCATGGTGGGTTATGAATTACTCGCGTCGCCGCAACGGGACATCACACCGGAAGATGCAGCCGCCCGTTTGCGTGAAGTCGGCGCGAAAGGCTAGCGGGATTTCATGCCGTTTCACTGGCCAGGCTCACGCTATCTTCTGGGCCTGCCACGCCAAGGACCAGGCGAAATTCGGTTCGAGATGACCTCCCAGGCGAGGCTCGACCCAGTCGACACTTGTCACCAATTTGACCCTAATGAATCGGCTCGACGACAAATGGATGACGGCGGCGGCGGAATGGATAGTGCAGAAAAGCGGCGTTGTTCCTTGGTCCCGTGGCGGATGGTATCGAGGTTTGCCGGCGCGAAGCGCAAGCGGAAGGGTGCTCGACGCGATTAATTTTTTGCAGACGCCGCAGCATGTGGCGCCGCCTCGTGCGATGAAGGCGTTGCTGGGCGGCGCTGATGTCAGTTCCGTTGACTTTGCCGCTTACGGAGTGGAGGTTCTCCTCGAAGGCAAAT
>Ga0210396_10001303_pt1 | contig 27711 bp, 18 predicted proteins | sample IncBWH17OmetaG_FD_155466 | JGI IMG/M metagenome (GOLD analysis project Ga0210396, IMG submission 155466) | Forest soil microbial communities from Barre Woods Harvard Forest LTER site, Petersham, Massachusetts, United States - Inc-BW-H-17-O ... | reverse complement strand
CAGGCAGCCAAGAAAAGTACAGACGCGCCCAGCTACTTCAAATCGAGAAGTTTAACCGTCGGAACGCAGCAAGAGTTTCGTTAAAAAAATAGTTGCTTCTTTTTTCTGCAATTGCTATTTGAAGGTTTGGGGATTTTGTATTTTGTCATACATGAATAATGTTAACCAATGGTTCCTTCATTTCCAGAAAGGTAATGAACAGGCCTTCCGCCAGATATATGATAAGTACTATCGGTCCTTGTCTTATTTTACGTTAAAGATCCTCAACGACAATTTCTACGTCGAAGATGTCGCGAGCGAGACTTTCCGCAAAGCCTGGGATGCCAGGGCTAAGCTTGCTACGAAACGCCACTCGAGAACTTCCTCTACCTGGTAACTCGCCACGCCGCTGGACATGGAAAGGGTGCAGGCGCGGATGATCGAAACCATTCTTGAGAAAATTGACTCACTTCCTGCCGGCAATGTGCTCGGCATGATTTATATTGATGGCAAGAGCACCAGTGAGATCGCACAAGAGCTCAATACCAGCGAAAACAATGTTTATATTTTAAAATCACGCCGCTTGAAAGCGATCAGGATGATGCTACGGCTGACCGCCCTATCTTCCATAAAAAACATTAGTCTCCTCTTCCTGGCGCTAGCTTTGCATCTATGCGCTCAGGAAAACTCGTAATTGATACCACCGCTATTGCCCGCTGGCCTACGCTCGCTGTTACCTGACTATTGAAATATACCATTCCATGCGCAAACGGAACAGAGGAGGCTATTTCGTCTGGTCGCCAGGCAGCCGGAGTTAAATCTGGCATGTGGAGCTGGTGGGCGCAAAAATAAATTTGTATTAAATAAACGGCGAAATTTGTAACTTGTAATTAGTTTCCTTTATAAGTTTCCCGCCAGCCCTTCCTATTAGTCACTACATTTTTTAATTTTTTGCAACTTGAAACAAGGCGTTGGTAGTAAATGGCTTATCCGAGTATGAAAACGGCAACTGAAGGCAATGATTGGTTCCACCTCTTTCAAGAGGGGGAGGAGCATGCATTCCGGCAGGTATTTGAAAAATACTATCGGCCGGTGAGCTATTTTGCACTGAAGATCCTGCATGACGATTTGTACGCCGAAGACATTGTCAGCGAAACATTTAGCAAGGCCTGGAATGCGCGCACTAAATTTAAGACGCCCCGGCACCTGGAGAATTTTCTCTACCTGGTGACTCGCAATGGTTGCATCTCCTATCTTCGCTCCGCAAGGGTGGTGCAGACTACGGACAAGGAATGGGTGAAATTGGCGGGAGATGAGGGGGAAAGACTGCCCCCAGATCTGGAGCAGGTGCAGGCGCAGCTTATGGAGACCATTTTCGAGAAACTGCAGGAACTGCCCGGAGGGAATATTCTTAGGATGAGCTATATCGACGGCAAGAGTACGAAGGAGATTGCAACCGAACTGGATATTACAGAGAACAACGTATATCTTATTAAACACCGGTCGCTGAAGGCGCTGCGTAGCATCCTGACGAAGAATGAATGGATGTTCTTTGTGCTCTTATTTATAATGCACTATCTCGACTAGTTTTCGGCCACGAGTTTGGCCAGTAAATCGGCCTTCGTTTCGCCCCCCAATACTTGTTTCAATCTCTTCTTTGAGTCAAAAATTGCCGTATAGGGCACCCCAGTAGCCTTGAAATAGGATAGAAAATAGTTTTTGAGGTCTCTACCCATAACGATATTAGGATATTGCGCCAATTTAAAATATCCATAGAAGGCTTTCATCTGGCCGAATGGGAAGGCAGTTACATAGTAGATGCGGGTGTCTTTCAATTCCTGCATGTGCTTAATGATATCCCGGGTTTCTGCCTGGCAATGCGTACACCATGGGGAAAAACCAATGACAATAAAAGGTTTGCCGGTAGGGATATCAGCCGTATTCAAATGCGTCGCACTGTCTGTAAGCAACAGATCGAAGGCAGGGAGCAGCCGGCCTTCCATACCGGTTTTGATGGTGGCCGGGGCGGAAAAAGCAGTAAATAGCGTCCAGCCAACTATCGCGAACAATCCGATTGCCGAGGTATTGGTGACCCACCGGAACCGCCTTGTAGACTCCTGCCGGCGACGGATCGCAATAGCCACTCCGCAGAGGACAATGCAGGCGCTGTTGAACAGGACATGCTGTTTGGGCGACAATTCCTCAATGATTCCGCCGCAACTGCAGGATAAATGGTTGTCCATGAATAGGATGATCATCACATAAATGGTAAAAAGGCTCATGAGGGCGAGGGTAATATAAAGCCCTTTCAATTGGAATTTAGGGATAAAAAGCATGATTGCCAGCAGGAGTTCTCCTATCGGCAGGGCCCAGGTAATGCTATTCGCCAGGACCGGCGATCCCAAAAGCGGGGCCGAAAGCAATTGCTCTTTGACCAGGTGGATTTCCATCAATTTGGCTACACCGGTATAGACGAAGAGCAGGATAAAGAAATAGGTGATAATATCGACGAGAATAGTTTTTTTCATGATCGTAGGGCAATGAAACCCAACTCAAGTTAGAGCGGATGATATTCTAAAACAGGATAGAAGTATATCCCCAAAGGAGAGGCCTGAGGTCGGATCGCGGTGAAAGAATTTATCTTCTCCGGCGTACTACACTAAAAATCAGCTGTTTTAAATGAGAAGATTATTTATTGCCTGCCTTTTTATTGGTACTGGATTGACGGCAACGGCTCAAACCATCGACTGGCATCCTGCCAGCCTCCAACTACCTACCCGTTGGAGTAAGGATGTGAATCCTGACAGCGCGTTGCCCGAGTATCCTCGCCCGCAAATGGTCCGTAAGGACTGGGAGAATCTAAATGGTTTGTGGGATTTTTCGGTTACGGATTCGTCGGCAAAAGCGCCGGAGAATTTTACCGGGAAGATATTGGTTCCCTATCCCCTGGAATCGGCCTTGTCCGGGGTGAAAGAGGCTTTGTTGCCCAACCAGACATTGTGGTATCGGCGGTGGCTGATCCTGAGGGAGAAAAAAGTTGATAGACTTTATATCCTGCATTTTGGCGCAGTTGACTATCAGGCAAGGGTTTTTGTAAATGGCAAGAGGATTGGGGATCATACAGGCGGGTACCAGGAATTCGACCTGGATATTACGGATGCACTGAAGAAAGGGGAAAACCAGCTATTGGTAGCGGTCCTGGACCCGACAGATAAAGGAAATAACCCCAAGGGGAAGCAGGTTCTCCATCCCGCCGGAATTATGTATACGGCTACCAGCGGCATCTGGCAGACCGTTTGGCTGGAGACGGTGCCAAGGAAGTTTATCAGTTCCCTGAGAATGACGCCAAATGTCGACGGAGGCTATTTGGCGATAGACGTGAACATAAATGATGATAGCAAGGACATTAGCATTGAGGCAAAGGCTAGTGATGGCAGTACGACAAAAGGAGAATCGACCACGGCCTTACAGTTAAAAATTCCCAACCCCCATTTGTGGTCGCCTGCGGATCCCTTTTTGTATGGTCTGACCATAAAGCTGTTTTATAAGGGCAAAATGCTGGATGAGGTTAGTTCGTATTTTGCTATGCGGAAGATCGAGATCAAGAAGGATAGTTTAGGCCAAGAAAGGATTTTTCTAAACGGCCGCTTTACATTCAATTTGGGTGTATTGGATCAAGGCTTTTGGCCGGATGGTCTATACACCGCTCCTACGGATGCTGCGTTGAAATGGGATATCGAAGCGATCAAGAGTATGGGCTTTAATACTATTAGAAAACATATCAAGATCGAACCGGCGAGATGGTATTATTGGACAGACCGCCTCGGGATGTTGGTATGGCAGGATATGCCTTACCCAGCCAATCTCAGCGCTGAGGCCAAAGCGGAGTTTGAAAGGGAAAACGCGGCCAATATCGATCAGCTGTATAATCATCCTTCGATAGTTTGCTGGGTCTTATTTAATGAGGGCTGGAATAAATATGATCAGGAACGACTGACCAGCTGGATGAAAGCAAAAGATCCCAGCCGGCTGATCGATGGACACACGGGCGAAAATTACGATCGTACCTCTCCGCAGGATATAACCCAAAAATGGATCAATTCCGATGTGACAGATGTACATTCCTATCCTGGTCCTGGCATTGCGCCTTATTTGGCCGGAAAGGCCAGGGTATTGGGGGAATGGGGCGGAGTAAGGGCGCCGACGCCCGGGCATCAATGGGATGGATCGAAAAGCTGGGGCTATATTGAAACCACGGCGACGGAGTTTACCCGGAAGTATACTTTCATGATCAGGCACCTAAAGCTGTTTGAAGAAGAGGGGCTCAGCGCGAGTATTTACACGCAACCGTTTGATGTGGAGATCGAAGAGAATGGCCTGATCACCTATGACAGAGAGGTATTTAAAATCCCTGTAGAAACCATCAAAGAAATTAATTCGATGATTTTCAAATGATTAATTAAAGACGCCAAGCGACCACAAAAAAAACCCTTTGTAAGTGTAAGATCGCGGCGTTTCCACGCGTAACTACTGCAGGAAAGTTATTAAAACGTTATTTCTTGGTGTCGGAGATAGGTGATTTTCTGTTACCAGCGTACAAGTAATAGGCCCATGATAAAAGACAGATTGGTATCGTTATTATTCCGGAAAATTGCCGGGAATCTATCACCCGATGAAGCCAGGGAATTGGAAGTATGGGCGGAAGCGGCCGCAGAGAACCTGCGGTTGTTGGATGAGATTTCGGATGAGGAGCAGTTGGAGCAGGCGCTTGATCAATATGAGCGGATCCAGCCCGCCGAGGGATTTGCCAGGTGGTTAAATTCCAGGGGCGGCAAGCTAACGAGCAGGATCCGGTATATCGCCGGTTGGTCGGTGGCGGCTTCCCTACTGATAGCCGTTTCGCTAGGTATCCTGACGAAAAATTCGCGACCTACCAAGCAGCCAGCCGTTTCCAAATTGAGCATTACGCAACTGGTACTGCCGGGTCGTAATACTGCAATGCTAACGCTGGGGAATGGGCAACGAATATTGTTGGATAGTGCGGCCAATGGCGATTTGGCTATACAAGGTGGTACCCGTTTAATAAAAGCCGATAGTGGTAGTCTTTCTTATCGTGCTGCGACGAAAGGCATTACAGTAGCTGAAACCTACAATACCCTGACAACACCACGTTCCGGTCAATACCAACTGACCCTTTCCGATGGTAGCCGGGTGTGGCTGAATAATGCATCCAGCCTGCGATACCCGGCGGCTTTTACGGGGAAAGACAGGACGGTGGAGCTTACGGGGGAAGGGTATTTCGAGATTGCGCACAAGGCCTCCCAACCGTTTGTCGTTAAAGTTCGAGGTGAGGCGGTAGAAGTGCTTGGCACGAGTTTCAATATCATGGCTTATTTAGATGAGGGCAATACGCAGACAACGCTCTTGTCCGGAGCTGTAAAGGTCAATGCGGGCGGATCTGCCGTTTTGTTGAAACCGGATGAACAGTCGCAATTGGAAACCAATGGAAATCTGAAAGTGATCCATGATGTCCCTTCGCAAGACATCGTCTCCTGGAAAAATGGGTTTTTCTATTTCGGCCGGGCTTCTTTTGAAGCTGTGATGCGGCAACTGGCACGGTGGTATGATGTGGACGTGATCTATGAGGGGAAAGCGCCGGAGATGGAGTTCGGCGGGAAGATCGACCGCAGTCTACCGCTGAATGAGCTCTTAAAATTTCTTGACAAAAACCAAATACATTTCCGGCTGGAAGGCCGTAAGCTGATTGTCCTGCCAAACTGAAGACGCTGAATACTGCAGCGTGAGCCTGATCTTATAGAACGGATACCACGATCATTAAACCTGGCATTGGCCCTGCTTTGTCTTGATCAACCCCCAAAACCGGGGGATGGAGCAGGAATGATTGTCAGCTCTCCTGTTAGAAAACTCTACCGAAACAATAAAACTTAAACCAACTGGCATGAGATCAACATCTGCTTTCAAGGTAATACCCCTCTCCGGGTAGCCTTCCCCGCTCCAAGGTAGATTAATCACAAAAAACCGGGAACGTCGTGACCGTACCCCGGTTGCTATGCAGCATTGCAGGCAGCATAAACGGTGAGGTCTACCCCAATGGCACTATCTATTGAACCATTCTGAATAAAAACCCCACCAAAAACAAAGGTACATGGAAATTTCCAATCCGGGTGCGGGGCTTCTATGCGCCGTTCGGAAGCTTCTGCCCCAACAACTGCGAAGAGTCATGAAATTGACTGCTCTACTATTGACCGTCGCTTGCATACAGGTGAACGCCCATAGCTATTCACAGACTGTGAGCTTTAGCGGGAAGAATGTGCCGCTAACTGTAGTGTTTGCTTCTATTGAAAAGCAGACCGGGCTATCTTTCTTTTTTAATTATGCGGTTATAAGGGATACGAAGCCCGTCTCGGCGGAGATGACGGATGTGCCCCTGCAAGAAGCGTTGGGGATCATTTTTAAGGGTCAGGATCTGGACTATTATCTGCAAGGTAAAACTGTTTTCGTTACGGTAAAAGAGCATCGACCGGGCCGGGGGGACGGATTGGGCTCAGCCGGAGGGCCTGTTTCTATGCAAATAGAGGTAATCGGCCTCGTAACGGATCTGCAAGGTATTGGGTTGGCGGGAGCATCGGTGAAGATAAAGAATGCCAGAAAGGGGACCATCACGGATGAAAAAGGGATGTTTAAGTTAGCGAATATTATGATCGGATCAAAGTTGGAAATTTCCTATACAGGATTTGAGATGAAGGAAGTCGATGTTGTATCCGATCAACCAATGACCATTACGCTCACCTTGTCCAAGAATCAATTAGATGAAACAGAAGTGATAGCTTACGGGAATACTACTCAACGATTAAGTACGGGGGACGTGACGGCTGTAAAGGCAGAAGATATCGACAAGCAGCCTGTAACCAACCCGTTGCTCGCATTGGAAGGTATGGTGCCTGGGTTAGTTATCACCCAAAACAGCGGACTGCCAGGAACGGGCGTCGTCGCGCTTATACACGGGCAAAATAGCTTATCAAATGGTAACGATCCTTTTTATGTGGTCGATGGCGTGCCTTATAGTCAGGGGACCGTTGCGGTTGTAGGCGGCATGCTCGGAACGTCTGGGAACAACGGAGGATATGGAAGCCCCCTGGATTACATAAACCCAAGCGACATAGAAAGCATTTCGGTTTTAAAGGATGCGGACGCCACTGCTATTTATGGGTCCCGTGCGGCTAACGGAGCCATTCTAATAACTACCAAGAAGGGAAAATCGGGGCGGATGAGAGTAGGTATTGATTGTCAAGCTGGTTATGGTCATGTTGGAAAAATGCTGAGTTTGCTGAATACGCCGCAATATGTGGAGATGCGATATGAGGGTTTAAAAAATGACGGGATTGCTGCTCCAGCGTTCGGCGATTATGATATAAATGGATTGTGGGATACTACCCGATATACCAACTGGCAAAAGTTGATCATTGGAAATAACTCACAGTACACAACTGTAAGCGGAAATGTTTCAGGAGGAAACACTAATACCCAATATTATGTCAGTGGTACTTACCACAAGGAAACTACAGTATTTCCCGCCGATTTTTCAGATCAAAAGGGCTCCCTGCATTTTGATCTTACCGGCATCTCCGAAAATCAGAAATTCAAAATCCAAGTCACGGGTAATTATGTTTTTGACGATAATAATTTGCCAGGAGGTGATTTTACAGGCATGTCCAATGAATTGGCGCCTGATGCACCGAAATTATATAATGCGAATGGCAGCTTAAATTGGGCCCCTGATTCAACCGGGGCATCTTCCTGGACCAATCCGCTTGCTGCTTTCTATCTATTTTATGAGAATAAAACGAATAACCTCGTGTCTAATTCTGTGCTATCCTACAAGATCATACCAGGACTCGAAGTTCGCAGCAGTTTCGGCTATACCTATATGCATACCAACGAGATCCTTGCGACACCTTTGACGTATTATCCACCTGAACGACGGGCTACAGGTGTTAGAGTATCCAATTTTGGTGAGGGTCAAATTACATCTTGGGTAATAGAACCGCAGGTGAATTACCGGCATGATTTTGGGAACGGAAAATTGGATGCATTGATTGGTTCGTCGATCCAGGAAAGAAATAAGAATTCGGATGATGTGCTCAATCTTGGTTATACCAGCGATCAGTTATTGCGTGATATTGCAGCGGCACCAACTGCGATTCAGCTTTCGAATACCACAGCCGAATATAAATATAATGCTTTATTCGCGCGTGTGAATTACAATTTATCTGATAGATATATAGTGAACGGGACTGTCCGACGTGACGGGAGCAGCCGGTTTGGTGCGGACAATCAGTTCCATGATTTTGGGGCAATTGGCGCGGCATGGTTATTTGGGAACGAGCACTTTATAAAGGATGACTTCTCTTTTTTAAGTTATGGCAAGTTGGGCCTTAGTTATGGTACAACAGGGAACGATCAGATTGGAGACTATAACTATTTGAGTTTATACAACCCATATAGCGTAGCGGTGTCTTATCAAGGAGTGGCGGCATTAACGCCGGCCGGCCTGTCAAACTCTCATTTGCAATGGGAAGAAACCAAGAAATTGGAATTTAGCCTGAACCTTGGAATGAACAAGGATAAAATTTTACTAACCGCAAATTATTTTAGGAACCGTTCGTCGAATCAGCTTGTGTTCTATACGCTACCTGTTGTCACCGGTTTCAGCGGCATAAATGAGAATTTTCCAGCAACCGTCCAAAATACAGGACTGGAGATATCCATTTCGACTACCAATATTAGAACGCGTGATTTCAAGTGGATTACTAACTTTAATATCAGCATTCCTCAAAATAAGCTGATATCATTTCCCAATTTGGCCACCTCCAATTACGCGAATAACCTTATAGTTGGCAAGCCGGTAAGCATGATAAAGGTTTATCATTATGAAGGTGTGAATCCTTCAACAGGTGTTTATCAATTCGGAGATGCTCATGGGGGAGTGACATCAATGCCTGATACGAATTCATTGGTCACAGCAAATTCAATAATAAATACACTTGCGCCAAAACTCTATGGAGGACTTCAGAACAACATAACATACAAAGGGATCGAATTGAGCTTTTTGTTGCAATTCCTGGATAGGATAGGACAGCGTTTCTACTTTGGAAATTCCGTTACGCCGGGAACTGTGAACAGTAACCAGCCAACGACGGTTTTGGCCAGATGGCAACAGGCAGGAGATAATAAACCAATTCAAGCATTTAGCTCTAATTCGAACCTGCAAAATGCTTATAATGATGTTACTAATAGTGATGCTCAATACGCCGATGCGGCCTATATCAAAATCAAGAATATAGCTTTGTCATGGCAATTGCCGTCAAAGTGGATCAACAATATTCACTTGAGAAGCGGAAGAATATATTTGCATCTGCAAAATGCATTTACCTTTACTCGCTACAAAGGATATGATCCGGAAACATTAAGCGTTATCTCACTTCCGACACTTAGGGTAATTGTGATGGGGGCTCAAATTAATTTATAATTTTTCCTTAACTTATTTAAATTCTGTTTATGGAATTGTTAAGAGTAAGATTTGTACCGGTAATCATCTATGCTGTTTGCGTGCTAGGCTGTAAGAAGTTAGTAGATGTTCCCGCGCCATTAACAAGCCTGAATGCAGCAAATGTTTTCACTACCGACGCGACGTCCATAGCGGCAGTTACAGGAATATATACCGAAATGAGCAATGAAGCGTTTTCGAATGGAGGTATAACCGCTGTATCACTTTTCCCTAGCTTGTCGGCCGATGAATTGAGTTTATACAGCGGACAATCAAACACCAGCTACAATCTATATTACAGTTATCTGCTATCCAATTCAAATACAGGCTCGTCTGATTTTTGGTTGACCATTTACCCCTACATTTATTTGGCCAATTCAGCATTGGATGGATTGAACAATTCATCAGGGTTGACCCCCTCCATAAAACAGGAATTACTGGGTGAGTCTAAATTTATGCGCGCCTTTTTTTATTTTTACCTGGTTAATCTATACGGTGACGTACCCTTAGTTCTTTCCAGTGACTACAAGGCAAATGCCAATTTGCCAAGAAGCGCAACATCCAACGTATATCAGCAGATCATTGCAGATCTGAAGGATGCGCAGGCTCTTCTTTCGACCGGTTATTTGGATGGAACATTGTTAAATCAAAGTTCGGAACGGACACGACCAAATCAGCCTGCTGCGACGGGACTGCTGGCACGGGCTTATTTATATACAAAACAATGGGACAGCGCCGAAATGGAAGCTTCGGTGGTAATCAATAATCCGCTCTATTCGCTGGATACCCTTAATGGTGTATTCCTCATGAATAGCCCGGAAGCAATTTGGCAACTACAGCCGGTAACGGGATCGACGAATAATACTCAACAAGCAATATTTTTCATTATCCCCCCGGCAGGACCCGGACCTGCCTTTCCGGTCTATTTGAGCAATAATCTGCTTAATGCATTTGAGCAAGGCGACCTCCGCAGAGCAGATTGGGTGGACAGCACCGTCGCCAGCGGAGTAGCTTATTATTATCCGTACAAGTATAAGATCAATAATGTTACTTTACCGGTAGCAGAGTACATTATGGTTTTACGGTTGGCAGAGCAATATCTTATTAGGGCTGAGGCAAGGGCTCAACAAGGAAATCTTACGGGAGCAATTGCTGATCTGAATACCATACGTGCGCGCGCCGGTCTTTCGGGAACTTCGGTTACGACTCAATCTGACTTGTTGGCTGCCATTCAACATGAACGTCAGGTCGAATTGTTTACAGAATGGGGTGATCGTTGGTTGAATTTGAAGAGAACCGGAGCAGTTAATACTGTGATGACTACCGATAAGGCGTCTTTGTGGAGCAATGAGTGGCAATTATACCCTATTCCTTTGACAGAATTGAAAAGTGACCTTAGTTTGACACAAAACGCCGGGTACTGATATATAAAAAGGCCGGTTGGACAACCGGCCTCAAAAGGATTTAAAAACCTTTATGAATCGAAATGACTGGAATATCAGTCTTTGCTTGCGCTGGTAAAGATGTCAACGCAGGAAGCACCAAGAGTGGAAGTCGTGGTTGCTACCTTGAATTCTGTACCGGCATTGGAAGTGTAGGTCTTAAGTTGCTCTGAGTTGCCTGCCAGAGTGCCATTTACACAATCCGTGTAAATCGTCGTCAAGGTAAAGGTGGTTTTTGCCTTGTATGCCAATGCACCGCCAACTACGCCCAATACAGCAATTGCTGAAAGGAAAATTCTTGCTTTTTTCATAACAATTTGCTTTTTTAATGTAAAAAGCTAAACTTTTGATTGTTCTAATTTTGCCTACTCTGTTTGATGGTTTTCGGCGGCCCCATTTTGACCTGGAGAGCTCAACCCGTCGGTAAAGTACCCTTGTCTACCACATTGTTTGATCAGGACAGTGTGGTTATGCGCGCAGAAAAAGTTAATATTATTTAATTAGGTTTTGGTGTGGATGAAAAGGCCGCATTTCAAATTAATTGTACTGATTGAAATGTCAATCTCTGGTTTTACCGGTAAAGATGACAGTGCAGAGTGCTCCTAGAGTGGAAGTTGTCGTTCCTACCGTAAAATGTGTGCCGATAACGGAAGTGTACGTTTTAAGAACTTGTGAGTTGTCCACGAGAGTGCCTACTGCACAATCCGTGTAAATAGTCGTCAAGGTAAAGGTGGTTTTTGCCTTATATGCTAATGCACCGCCAACTACACCCAATACCGCAATTGTTGAAAGAAAAATTCTTGCTTTTTTCATGATTAATTGTTTTTTGGGTTAAGTTTTGGAAATTGATGAAAAGGCCGCATTCCAAATTTTTTCCAATAGTAGTAGTGCCACTGAGATAAATATTAAAACCGGAAAAACCTGGAAACGCAAAGCGATCGGTGACGCAAATACGCTGAATGAAAAATTGATTATCCAAAGACAGCCGACAAGCCAAAGGATTTTTGACAAGGGGCCTAATTTTCGTCCTTCATTAAGCAATAGAAAAAACAAGACACTGACGAGAAAAATTACATTAAGAACCCCTACAAATACCGGATAAAAATTTAATGTATTGACCTTGAAATTGCTGAAAAGTGTCTTGACCCTGGTGATCTTCCATTTGAACCATATCTGTGCAATACTACCTATTCTGTCTTTACCCATGTTGTATGTATCCAGGAATTCTACCGGAGGAGCGTAATATTTTAGGGTGTTGGGCCATAAATAATACTCGAAGTATTCGCGTGGATAGGTCCGGATCAGCCACTTGCCATACGCTTCATACAAAGGAGCGACGGTTGCCCATTTTTTAAGCGTGGATGCGGTTGTATCATGTTTAAATTGAATCTGCATATAACGTTGAAGAGGGGCACCAGGTGTCCACATATAGACGGTACTTGCCTTGAGCAATTCCCAAGGGTGCTTTTTTACATCCCTGCTAGAATCAAAATAAGTTCGGATCATGTTATCCAATTTGCCGAACTCGTGAGGAGCTGGAACGCGCCGCTGACTGTCGACATATCGGTAAGCGTACATTGCATTATTGGCCAGTTGCCATCCAGTGAAAGGAGAAAATTCTTTTACTCCGGATAGTTCGTAATATTTGTTACTTGTAAATAAAATAAAAAATCCGATTAGCAAAATACTACTCGAAATTCCGACGAGCTTCAACCAAATCTTTTGGCGAGATAATATGAGCGCCAATGCGCCGATAAGAGGGTAGTACAAGGCATTATATCGTACGGTAAATGCCGCGAATATGAGTATTGCTTGTAAAATGAGCAGCCGAGGTGTAGGGCGATGTATGATCCAGAGCAAAAGGGTAAACCACGTTATACTTAGGGAGATGAATAGAGAGTCGCTTAGAATATAGTTGCTTAAGTAAAGGAATAGAGGATTGAGTATGACAAAACCCAAAAGAAGTACTTGAATAAACCGAGCCGGCCTGTATAAGTAAAAAAAAGTAAAAATAAAATACAAGGCGCTGCATTGTAGTAGAAAAAATTGAAAAGCAACGAGCGCCAGATCGGAGGTAGTAAATGCACTGAAAATTCTCAGAAATTTTGAATATCCGGTAGGATAGGTATTTATATCAGCGTTGGTCGTAGCGGTTTCCAGATAAACATAAGAATCGCCGTCGATAAATCCGGCATATGGATAGAAGTGTTTGAAAATACCGAATTGAAGAATGATGGCAATACCGGCGATCCAAAGGACTTTTCGGTTCCATCGATTGCGAAGCAAGAATCCTTTGAAGTATTCTGGTGTACTCGATGTGGGTGCTGGTTCCGCGGGTGGCGTTAAGTTCCCGGCGACCTTCTTTTCTTCATGGTATTCCTGTTCAGTATTGATGGACCAAATATTGTCTTTTGTAATTACCCCATCGATAATGTTATCGACTGCTACCATTGCAGTAAGCATGGAATGGTCTGAATTGTTGTACTTGTGCATTCCATTCCGACCGACCAGGAAGAGGTTTGTGATCTGGTCGGTAAACTGCTTGATCTCGTCAAAGCGCTCATAACTGCCGAAATAGGCTGGATAGGTTTTTTCTATTCTCAGGACGACTGTATCCAGGACATCATCCGTTTGGGCCAAGGCCATTTTTTCCAATTCGGATATAGCAAAAGCCTTGATATCCATATCTGATAGTTGCCAGAAATCATCGGTGATATCGCAAAAATACTCCATGCCGAGCCATATGGTGTTGGGATCATGCACCATATACGGGCTCCAGTTGTTGAAAACCTGAATCCGGCCCACTTTGACGTCTCTTTCCTGAATATAGATCCAAGTATCGGGCAGATGTTGGGGTAGATTCTTTAACAGGATGCCCACTGTGATGAAATCGCGGTACTGGAGACCGGCTGCGATATCGCGGACATCTTTGGGCACTTGATCACCCATGCCTGCGACCAATTCTTTTACCGGCATCGTAGAAAAGAAATAGTCTCCCTCCCAAAACGTGGTGTGGCCGGTAGGCCTATTTATGGTTGTTAAGGCCATTACTTTGCCATCCTTAAAACGAATATCCTTGACCTCCTGGTTGTCATGAATTTCGCCTCCCATCCTTTTCACTTCCCGGGCTACTTCCTCCCATAATTGACCAGGTCCGAATTTGGGGTAGAGAAATTTTTCAATGAGACTGGTTTCGGTTTGTTTTTGCTTGACGCCTTCAGCATCTACTATTCGGGTCTTATTAGGTTTTAGCGATTTTATGGCGTGGGCAAGGGCTTTGCCTATGGAAATCCCTTTGATCCTTTGAGCACCCCATTCTGCTGAAATTTTTGTGCAAGGAACTCCCCATACCTTTTCAGTATAGTCCTTAAAGAACAATTTATATAGCTTTAGGCCAAACCGATTGATAAAGAAATCTTCCAGACTTTTTTCGGGTTTGCGAGGAAAGAGTCTAACTTTTATGTACGAAAGCATGATCTCAACAGTACGGAAGAGACCTAATTTTTTTAATGTGTCGATCGATAACTGGATTGGGTAAGCAAAGAATTTTCGAAGGAAGTAGATGCGGGAAAGACGATTTCGTACCAGCATGACTTTATCAGGCGCTTCCTTGTCGATAGTCTTTGGAAGCGGTTTTTCCGCTTCAATGGTATGAGAACGACGCTGATAGATAATAGTAATCTGTTTTTCTTCTATTGGCTGTATCGGCATTATGTTTAGCCACCATTGCATGACGCGGTCCGACTTGGAGAAGAACCGATGTCCCCCAATATCGATTCGATTCCCCTTATAGTTAACAGTCTTTGAAATTCCGCCGATGTCACCCGACTTTTCAAGAATGATAGGAACTATGTCCGTTCTTTTCAATAGCTCGTAGGCAGCCGTTAAACCGGCCGGCCCCGCGCCAATAATAATGGCTTTCCTGGGCATGCGAATGCTGTTTTGTAGTTGCGCGATTATGGGTATAGTCCAAAAGAATATTAGACTGTTTTTTTAGAACAGGCCGCGTGAAAATCGATGATCAAATAGAGTTGAAAAAATGATCCGGGAAAAGTCGCATAAACGGTGGGCGATAGATGATTTTTGTCCTCATGATAGGCAAGGTTTATGTGAATAGCTGCATGCAAGTTACTATCAATGGGAACTGGATTGCAAATTTTAATGGTTTACTTAAAGATTTAAATGGTATACTAATGGTCCCCAAAAATAAATGGGAATATTTATGGTCTGACATCCTCGCTACGTTGGTGCAGTCGACGGAAAGACGCAGGGGTGAGATTGTAAATGGCCTTGAAGGTCTTGTTAAAACTGCGTTGTTTCTTATAACCGCTATCCAGGGCGATAGCTTTTATAGAATCGTCTGTTTCCAATAGCCGTTGTGCTGCACGATCGATGCGCTGTCGAACGATATATGCGTGGACTGTAGAATTAACTATAGCATGGAAGCCGGCTTGCAACTTCTCCCGGTTAATGGTGAACCGCCGACAGAGGCCTTGAATGGAATGTTCCTGGTAAAGCGTTTCATCGAGGTAGTCCTTGATCTTTTCGATGAGCTGGACATCTTTTCTTTTCATTTTTGGAGTGATTTTTTAGGACTACTAACCACAGCAAGCATTGGGCCGGAAAAATAAATTGAATTCCTGCTTTTAACCCGCAGGGAATGGAAATAATTTCCCGGAGTTTTGGGAGGGAAACCTGAAAGATCGAAGTTTTGAAAGCGTAATTACCCGGAGAAAGCTTATATTTTAGAATACAAAATTAGTTTATAGATGAGGATTCTGAATTTTATACGGACCAGACCCTTGTTTCTCGCATTGGCCTATTTACTCGCCTTTTCTAAGGGCACGATCGGCCAGAAAATATTAATAGACTCCAATGTTTATAACGCTTGGCCTGAGATTCGGGATATGCAGGTAAGTGCTGATGGGAAGTACGTAAGCTACATCATTGATGACAGGTCGGATCAAAAGAGCACGACATTTATTCAATCTATGGAGGGGAATTGGAAAAGGGAGTTTGCAGGTACAGGAGGAATGAATTTCTCAGACGATGGCCGTAAGGCGATTGTCTTTCAAAATAAGAAGGTGGTTATTTTGGCACTACCGGAGGGCTCAATTCACTATCTGGACAGTGTTGTTTATTGCCGGTTTTTAAAGGAAAATGATACGATCGATTTGTTGGTGTATAAAAAGGATGGCACTAATGAATTGAAGATCAGAAACCTGTCTACCGGTGAAGAATCTGTGTTCGCATCGGTGGATAAGTATTGGGTCGGGCCCAATGGAAAAATGCTGGTAACGTTGACTACACCCAACGCTAAGGGTGTATGCAGTATGGAGTCTATTGGCAACGCGGAGAACATGCGTAAAACTATATGGACCGGTTTTCAGTTGGGATCAGTACTCTTTGGGGGCGATGGAAGCCGTATGGCATTTGTTGGTGATGAGAATGGGAAACCTGGAAAGACCATTTGGTGTTACAATATAGGTGATTCGGCTGCTGCAAGGGTAGTTGATGGTCACAGCCAGGGGATAGATTCCGATTTTGTTATCGATAAAATAACAGGTTTGGGACCACTCAACGAATGGCTGACTTTTAGATTGAAAAGGATTATTCATCCAACTCCCGCTGTAGGGAATTTTGGAGTTAATGTTTGGAGTTATAAGGATGCCAAATTGCAACCGCAACAATTAATAGATGTTAAAGCTAGTCAAGGCGTTGAATTTTGCGAAGATGTCGTAAATGTGTCAGATAGAAATATCTTTCGGCTTGCAACAGGAGATCAATCTTTAAGAACGCCATTCTATTCGGATGCGGAGAATAGATTTGTCCTTCTTCTGGATAACGGACCAGGAGAGCTCCACGATGAATGGAACTGGAATAGAGATGCCAGGTCATCCATCTATTTGGTGTCGTTAATGGATGGGTCGAGAAAATTAATCCGGAAGAATGTTCCCGGCCCTATGTCACACGTTTTTTATTTGTCGCCTGACGGAAAGTACGTGCTCTATTATGATGCTGTGCGGGGCAATTACTTTAGCTATGATAGCCAGACCGGCGTAACGAGGAATTTAACGTCGACACTTGGGGGTAGATGGATTGTTCCTGATAGAGAGGACGAGCCTCAAGGCATTTATTCACCACTGGGAATAGCCGGGTTTGTTAAGAATTCCAATTCTGTTTTACTGTATGATCGGTTCGATATTTACGAGGTTGACCTGTCAGGAAAGGACGGATCTCATAATTTAACTGGTGGGTATGGACGCAGACATCATATTGAGTTTAGACTTGCAATTTCCTCCTTTCATGAGCCTATCGATCTTCATAGAGGTCTGATGTTAAGCGCTTTCGATACGGCAAGTAAAGAAAATGGTTTTTTTGTTACTAATGGCATTGATCGCGAACCTCGTTTATTGGTAATGCAGCCCGCAAAATTTGGAGAGGTCATTAAAGCAAAAAACGCTAACGTTTTTGTTCTTAAGCGAATGACTGAATCTGAATTTCCCAATATGTATGGCACCGTTGATTTTAAAATGTTTGTTCCGATTACGGCCGTGCATCCTGAGGAAAAATACAACTGGATGACAACGGAACTATTGACCTGGAAATCATTTGATGGGCGCATGGTGCAAGGAATTCTGTATAAACCTCAGAACTTCAGCCCGCATATCAAATATCCGGTTATATTTTATTATTATGAGCAGCTTTCAGACAACTTGCACAATTTTATATTGCCACACCCCAATAATGGGGTATTAAATATACCCTTGTACGTAAGCAATGGCTACCTTGTGTTTGTACCTGATATTCATTATAAGGTCGGCTATCCTGGCCGAAGCGCTTATATGTCAGTAGTTTCGGCCGCAAATTATTTAAGCCGGATGCCCTTTGTAGACGCAAGTAAGATGGGAATAGAGGGGCACAGTTTTGGTGGTTTTGAAACCAATTATATCATAACACATTGCAACCTATTTGCGGCGGCCGCTTCATCATCAGGCATGTCTGATTTTATAAGCGCATATGGCAGTATTGTCGGTGAGGGTACCAGTCGGCAAGGGCAATATGAACTGTACAGGGACAGAATAGGAGCTACACTGTGGCAAAGACCCGATCTATATCTGGAAAATTCTCCCGTTCTAAGAGCGGACAAAGTGAAAACGCCACTTTTGATGATGGCAAACAGCGATGATGACGATGTTCCCTGGCAGCAAGGAGTTGAGTTTTTTACGGCATTGCGGAGGCTTGAAAAGAGAGTATGGTTGCTTCAATACGATAGCGAGGGACATCTTTTGTCCAGACCGCGATCGACTCGTGATCTAAGTATTCGGATGTTTCAATTCTTTAATTTTTATCTTAAAGGATCGCCGGCGCCGATTTGGATGACGAGGGGCATACCCGCTCGGTTAAAAGATGTGGATAAAGGGATAGAATTAGATACGACCGGAACAATACCTTAAGTGCATGTTTGCTGCGGCGATCTTTTGTAAGTTTCCATTGGAAAATTACAGATATGCCAATTACAAAAAGTGATCTTTGTTTAGGGCCGGATCATTTGGAGAGAAAATTATCTTCTCGATTTGAAAAAAAGTTAGAAAAGGATCAGAGATTAAATCTTTACAAGCAGCTTATAAATGAAGCAGACTGGCGATCCAGGGATTCTCGTACGCGAAAATTTTGCCTGGGATACCTTAATCATCAGGCTGCGCGATTGGCGATTGACCTTGCAGAAAAAATGCATTTTCGCGAGGTCGCGTTACAACATTATCTAGATTTTATTCGGAGGAAAGCCGTTTCCGAAGAACAGTTCTTCGCTTGTTTTTCCGCAGGGGTTTTATCGGAAGCATTGGAATTGCCGTGGAAAGGCACCGAACAACAATTCCTAATGGCCTATGAGATGCGTCCAAAAAGGGGAGAACCGATTTCCCGGATAATTGAATATTACATTTCCAGGCAACAATGGGCAATTGCCTTTCTCTTCAGTAGTTCCGCAAAGGACTTTTTCTTTGGCGGATTGCCTAAGAAGGAAAAATGGGGAGTTGACGAAAGCTTTTATAACTGGCGTGTTTTGCATCTGCACGCCGCGGCTTGTTATTCGCTGGGAAAAAGGAGCGAGGCCACGGAGACCTTTGGATTACTTTATAGTTTGACTCAGAACGAGCCAGGGCTATTCCTCCAAGAAGAGATTGATCGGATCTCGAGCCAAAAGAGTTTATTTCCTGAATTTGAAATATATGTCAAGAATAGCCCTCAATTTCATTTGCAAAAATGAGAGCCACATAATTTTAAGGATGTTGACGTCCGTAAGGCCGATCATTGACCTCATCGTAGCGGTCGATACCGGTTCATCTGATAAGACAATATCTATTATAAAGGATTTCGGCAGCAGCGCAGACATCCCGACATTCGTTTTTGAAAGACTCTTCGATAATTTCTGCAATTCCAGGAACTATGCAGCCGAAAGGCTGGAGGCGGTGATTACAGAACTTGGCTGGGATCCTGATCAGGTTTGGGGATTAACAATCGATTGCGACGAAGTGCTTCAAATCTCGGACAGATTTGACAAAAGTCAATTTGCGGCTGATCTTTACTTGGTTGCATTTAGGCAAGAGCGGGAGTCTGCAATACGGCGGGCAATTTTTCGACTTTCAAAGGGGTTCAGATGGGAAAACCCAGTTCACGAGGTGATAGTTTGGAACGATGCCACCGTCACGGTAGCTCTTATGACGGGCTTATTTATTAGATGTGAACCTAAGGGCGCTTCATGGAAAGGTAACCTGGAGCAAAAATTTCTGAATTATGCCCGGCTGCTTGGAGAATACGCCGCGGATGGCCATGAAAATTGTAGAACGATGCACAATATTGCAGATAGTTATAGGGCAGCGGCAGAACATTGCAAGTCTAAAACGAAAGCATATGAGTATCGGCTGATGGCCAAGGGCTATTATGAAAGAGCCTTGAGCCATGCGACGAATAGAGTACAAGATAGGGTTATTATTTTTCATCATTTAGCCGAAATTAAGATCTTGCTTCAGGAGGAATGGCCTGAAATTGAAGAATTATTTCTGGCTGCTTATACCAATGATATACGTAAGGCCGAATCGCTTGCTGAAATTGCCCTCCATTATATGAAAAAGAAAAAATGGAATATTGCATATCTATTTACTTCAGTTGGGCATAGAGAGTACAGCGGGAAGCCGCCGGCGCTTGACATGACTGGGGGGAGAATGAATATTTCGTTGTATGAATGGGAGCTTTTATTTTATCATTCCATATGCTGCTATTTTACGGGAAGAATCAATGAGTTCAAAATATTACGCAAACAGTTAATGAAATATGTCCTCTCGCATATTAATTCTTTTAGCATCAGGGAATTGGTTTTAATACAATATAATTCTCCATTTTATTTGTTTATGAGATCTTGGATACGGCGATAGGTTTGCGGGGAAAAGAAATAGTTTTCCCGTCCTAATGTACAGCCGTGGGTTCAGCTAAATTCGTTATTTTTTTATTGTTTTTTTGCATAACTATGGACGTCGGGTATGGACAAGAGAAACCTTTGTCTAAAAATTCGAAAGACTCCGGCTTGGTCAAGATTGATACACTTCGGACAGCTACCGTCATTGGAGTCATCCGACCGCGAATGAAGGGGGATACTATTGAATACAATACCGAGCATTTCGCGGCGCAACCTAATGCTGTAGCTGAAGACTTATTGCGTCGTTTGCCTGGGTTGCAGATCGACATTAATGGAAATATTACCTATAACGGCGAAAAGATCAGTCACTTGCTGGTAGATGGAGAAGATATCTTTGGCAACAACCCTGCTTTAGTGACGCGAAACTTCGACGCCAGCAAAATCGCCAGGGTACAGATTCTAGACCGTAAAAACGATCAGGTCATTTTTACGGGGGTCGATGATGGCGCTCGAAGTAAGACACTAAATCTGGTACTAAAGGAAAGTGCAAAAAACGGTTATTTTGGGAAGGTGGAGGTAGGAGGCAACACCAATGGCTTTTACAATGGTAACCTGGCGGCGGCGGTATTACGGGATAGGGAACAAATTGTTATACTTGGTATGACTTCAAATACAGGGTCACTGTCATTTACCAGTGATGCAGGCGGCACGACAACCGCAGTTGGTTTTTTAAATGGCATCAGTGATCCTTTGGGTACTTCGGCGGGATCCGGTATTCCTAGATTTAATGCTGTGGCATTGCATTATGGCAATAGTTGGAACGGACCGGTCGACCATGTTAGCGGTAATTTCCAATATAGCCATTTTTTTACTCAACCTACAACTACAATTCAAAGTTTTCAAACACAACAGGATAGCGTCTATGGACAATATCAACAGAGCATCTCCTCTAACCAGTATGATCAGTCCTGGGTCTTCGCCACTTTCGATTGGTTGCCTAACGCCGCGATGGCTCTTAGGTTTACAGTGCGGGGAAACCATACAAATGAGCAGAACCAGTTTGGCGCCACGGAAACCAGTACCTTTAACTATACCTTGATCAATTCCAGTGAACGTACGATACAGGACCAGATGATCCGGCAAAATTCAGGCGGTGACTTGGCTTGGCGGGTACGAATTGGAAAGCCACCGAATCGTATACTTTCCCTGACGGCATCTATTACACAAATCTCTCCAGCTGTTAACGGTTACTTGTATTCAATCAACCGGTTTTATCAGTCTAATGGTCAATTGCAAAGCGTGGATACAGTCGATCAGCGGAAGGAGATCGTCAGCCATCCGGTATCCGCCCAAGCTAGTATAAATTATGTGGAACCGCTCTGGAAAGGAGCCGCATTGGCTTCAAGTTATGGCGTTTCCTTTGACGGTGACCGGCCACGTCAGATGACGTATAACCGGGGTAATGGTAAATATGATGAAGTGGTGGACAGTCTTAGCAGCCAAATTGCAACCCAGGTTATTACTCAACGTGTTACACTAAATCTTCAGGGGAAGACCGGTTTGGTAAACTACACGGTTGGCAATGACTGGATCGGTTATGCTTACCATCAGCGAGATTTGATGCTCGACTCCACCTTAAGACTTCACTATTTAAATTTTGCTCCTAGGGTACTAGTAAACTTTATTCCCAATCCCGCTACTCGTTTTGGTTTCAACTACGACGCAAATACGCAAGAGCCTACGATTGACCAGCTTGCACCTATAACCAACAACAGCGACCCCCTCCATATTAGTTTGGGTAACCCCAAGCTAAAGCCAACTCTTAACCAAGCATTCCGGTTAAGCTTTCATCGATTTAAGGTTTGGTATCTGAGTGTTAGTTTTAACACGAATCTTTCCGGCAATATGGTCAGTACTAAGACGGTCACCGACAGTCTTGGCCGACAAATCAGCCAGCCTGTAAATGTAACTGGAGGTCAGAACTCAAGCCTTCGTTTCTCGCTCGGAAAAAAATTGCTGGGTTTCAATTTAACACTAAATACTTCGGCAACGTATTCACGGACCCCAAGCTATGTCAACGCCGATCTTAGCCGTAATAGTGCATATACTGGCGGAGGTGGGATCAGCCTATATAGTTATATGACGGATAAATATAGTCTGGAGTTGAGTACAAACTTTACCTATTTCGATCAGGTGAGCAGTATCAATTCTTCAGCTTCCGTTCGGTACTGGACACAAAGTCATACAGTATCGACTTCACTCTATTTTATAAAGGAGTTCGTGGTTAATACCAACGCTACCTTTACCTGGCAGGAAAAGACGGGTGCCTTTACTGGCAAGAACTATGTATTGCTTTGGAACGCGAATATCAGTCGGAATTTTTGGCACAGCAAGCTGGCCATTAAGGCCCAGCTCAACAATATTCTGAACCAGAGTGCAGGTATTACCCGTAGCAATGTCAGCAATGTCAATACTCAAAGTACTACCAATATTCTGGGGCAGTATTGGATGATTGGTGCAACCTACCATTTCGACAAAAAAATCAAGCGGAAATAATTATCTTAGATAATCTTAGATAACTAAATCATTCTGCATGAAGCGGTTGTTCCTGCCTGTGCTGGTTTTTTTTGCCAGCGTTGCTTATAGTCAACCTTTTAATGGGGTCGAATCAAATCTTGGGAATTTGTACCGGCTCTCGTCGGCCAAGAGCCGGAGTATCAGCCCCGAGAATTTCAACGGCGCGCCCGGGGCCGGGGGAAAGGCTGTTTCGGGGACGGGGGCATCTGCATCGAGGGACCTTGGGCAGGGATGGAAGGTCAGCCCTTCCGTGGATATCAAGGCCGGGGAGACCTATACGATCGCGGAGATCGAGGGGCCGGGCTCCGTGCAGCATATCTGGATGACGCCGACGGGGAACTGGCGCTATTCTATTTTGCGGTTTTACTGGGACGGCGAGGCGACGCCTTCGGTGGAAGTACCGGTGGGCGATTTCTTCGGCATGGGGTGGGGACAATATTCGCCCCTTCAAAGCCTGGCCGTCTGCGTGAACCCGGGCAGCGCCTTTAACTGCTTCTGGCCGATGCCGTTCCGGCATAAATGCCGCATCACCCTGGAGAATATCGATAGCAAAGCTATGACACTGTATTACCAGGTGGACTACATCCTCACGGAGATACCTTCCGACGCAGCCTATTTCCATGCCCAGTTTCGGCGGACCAACCCGCTACCTTATAAGCAGCCTTATGTTTTATTGGACAGCGTCCGCGGAAAGGGGCAGTACGTTGGCACCTACCTGGCCTGGGGCGTCCATAACAACGGCTGGTGGGGCGAAGGGGAGATCAAATTCTTTATGGACGGCGACACCGAATGGCCTACCATCTGCGGCACCGGCACCGAAGACTATTTCTGCGGCAGCTATGATTTCGATACGCATTCCAGGAATGCGGCCGGGGTCACCGGGTCGCACTATACAGAATTTCACTCTCCTTATTCCGGGCTGGCCCAGGTCATCAAGGGTGACGGCCACTACGATGTCTCCCAGCGATTTGGACTATATCGCTGGCATATCACCGATCCGATCGGGGTCGAAAAGAATCTGAAGGTGACCATCCAGGCGCTAGGCTGGCGGGACGGGGGGCGGTATCTGCCCCTGCAGGACGATATTTCCTCTACGGTCTTTTGGTATCAGACGGAGCCGCATGCGCCTTTTCCGAAACTGCCAGGGAAGGATGGGTTGGAGGTAGATTGATAAACTCGAATCCTGAAGAAATTACTTTAAACAAAGATTTGGCAGATAATAAAAGCTTTATAATTTTGTAGGGCAACTCAGGATAACAATCACTGTTAAGACTCGAGAAATCGAGATCATGTGTCCCACTGCCGCGCTTGAAAGCAACGACCACGCCTTTCCTGCCTCCCCATCCAACCAGGCGCCACGATATTTTCTTCAAAACCAGGGGACTAAATAGACTATCCTCTTATGGCGGTTAGCACTCATAAATTCGGTAAGTAGTATATGAAGAAACTCGCTCTTGCGCTGATTATCTTCGCCGGCCATCCGTCATGGGCGCAATTCGAGTATCTGGCTACGCTCAACTATACTAATCTTACCCTTAGCCAGTTGAAAAATATCCCAGGAGTGACCTATATCGAGGGGACAGGGGCTTTTGATGCAAATCATAATCTCTATTTTTTCATAGGCATTCCTGCAAACGGCGGCGCCGGGCAATTGTACACCATCAATGCGGTCACCGGCGCAATAATCTCCAGCCCGAACGCTCCGGCTGGGAATGTCGGCGGAAACATCTACGGATTGGAATACGACAACGCTACAGATACACTGTATACCCTCTATGGCGATCTCAATGGGAATGCCTATTTCGCCTGGGTCGACCCACCCACCGGCACCATCCACCCGATACGGGCGATCCCCAACTTCCTGGGTTACCTGGAAAGCACCTTCGATATTCGGGACCATCGGTATATCGTCAGCGGCGGGGGCGTTCTGCTCGTGATCAATGCTTCAACCGGAGCCGTACTCTACGATTCACCAAATCCAGACGTCGACAATATAGTGTTCGATAACCTGACAGGCCTGTTGTACGGGATCGATTACTCCGGCCCCAATCCAACCTTCGACTCGGTTTCACCGACTACCGGCACCAAATACCAGCTATCTTCCCTGCCTTCCATGTCCTATCTGCAGATCGGGGCCTTTACCATTGACGAACAAAACGCGAAATTCATCGTCGTCTCCGGCAATACGACCTCGCCCACGTGCATCCTGACGACCCTCTATGTGCTGGATATCCCGACAGGCGCAATAGTATCCCGGATGCCCTATCCCTATGCACAAAATGCCAGCGCCCCAAATGATGAAAATCTCATTGATTTCTGTTTTGACAACAATAGAGGCGTGCTCTATGCCCTCAACTGGTACCCGCCCAACGCCAACCTGCCAGTGACCATCAGCCCATCCGCCCAGCCGCTCTGCGCCGGAGACGCCGAAACCTTCACCGCCACCGTCTGGCCGAGCTTTAACAACCCTTCCTACCAATGGCAGCTGAACGGCGCCGATGCAGGCTCGAATAGCCCCGTGTTCACCAGCAGCGCCCTGGCCAGCGGAGATACCGTCCGCTGTATATTCACCGGGCAATCCGGTTGCCTGCTGAACGTTCAGGATACCTCCAATGCTATCACGGTCAGCGTCAATCCGAAACCTCCGCCAGCCAGTCCCGGTTCGCTGGACATAACAGCCTCCGCCAATCCCTTTTGTCCAGCGACCAACGTAGTCATTTCAGCCATACCGAGCGGCATCCCTTCCCCCTCCTATCAATGGAAATTGAACGGAAACGACGTGGGGGCAGACAGTGCAACCTGGATCGATACGGCGCCTGCAACAGGTGATACGATTCTTTGCGTGGTGACCAGCAGCCAGCTTTGCGCGCCGGCTGATTCTGCGGTTTCTCCTCCCATCGTCCTGCAATCCTTACCTGGTCCTCCACCCTCCGCCCTCAGCATTTCGGCCTCGACAACGACCATTTGTTCCGGGGACTCCGTAGTTTTTACGCCCACAGCTGTCAACGGCGGAGCTTCTCCTGCTTACCAATGGCAGGTCAATGGGCTGGGCACCGTATCCAATAACGATACGTTGATGACCAATGGACTGATGAACGGGGACATCATTAGCTGTATCCTTACAAGCAGCATGACGTGCGCCCTGCCTGTCCGGTCCACCAACAGCATCCTCATGACCGTCTACCCGACCCCCGTGATAAGCTTCGATCCTGATACCATCGTGATCAGACCCGGTGAGGCCGCGGCATTGAACCCCATAGTCAGCGGCGATATCAGCAGCTACCAGTGGACGCCCGAAACCGGTTTAAATAACCCCACCCTGGCCAACCCGATGGCCGATCCTGCCGCTACACTCGTTTACCAGCTTAACCTGATCTCCAATAATGGTTGCCAGGCCTCGGGCAAAGAGACCGTCCTGGTCTATTATTCGCTAAAAATGCCCAGTGCCTTTACGCCTAACGGCGATGGAAGGAACGATGTATTCCGAATACCGCCTTACACGCTGCAGGAGATAAAACGCTTCTCCATTTACAACCGGTGGGGGCAGTGCCTGTTCATGACTGCCAACAGCAGTGAAGGATGGGATGGCACCTTCAATCGCCAACCGCAACCCGCCGGAACCTATGTCTGGGAGATCAAATACCTGGACTTATCGACCAGGATGCCGACAAAGAGCAGCGGAACCGTGTTGCTGATCCGGTAACAGCCGCGATTCCCAGCACGACAATCTCCTAAAGGGCTATTTTGTTAAGATCATTTTCTTTGTGTCGACATTCTTGCCGTTGACAACCAGAGAATAGTAATATATGCCAGATGCCAAATCACCTGCGGCAATAACTGCCTGCCCCATTCCTTTACTATTGCTCAACGCAACATCCTTTAACACATGACCCTGACCATCTGTTATAATCAATTGCGCATTGGAAGAATTGTTCGGTAAATAATAATTGATCGTGGTGGTGCCATTAAATGGATTAGGGGCGTTTTGCTGCAAAGCCGGTGTCTGTCCCGACAGAGCTGTTGCTTTCAGGCTGTTTACTTGTTGTATAATATTATTGACCTGCGTCTGTAAATTGGCCTGAACTGATCTAAGGCTATCAATAACTGAATGAAGACTATCATTCGTAGCGCTCAATTCCTGTAAAGCTTTCACCATAGGCACGACGAAATCTGAATACCGTAAGCCATAAAGATCTTTATCATTTTGGGGAGCTACAACACCGCTGAAGGTATAGTTCACTTTCCTCGCAGAAACTTCCACTTCCTGAGCAACAAACCCAGTGTATACTATCTGCTCCTTTTCCGAGATCGAGGATTCATCAGAAACAGAAGACGGGAGGCCCTTTTCACCCCGGATAAAGCTATTTATGCCTTTAATATCGAGGGTATAAGTAACAGGTCTTAGCAGCCTGATGAACGCCAATCCGGGTACATTTTCCTGAATATTCTTCTTGTAGCGGCCATCAGAATAATTTGTCCATCCTGCGTACCCTCCTATACTTGTAACACTGCTATTGCCTATTACGACTTTATTGCTGGCAGCAACGGTAGCCTGATATCCAAATGCCGATGAATTTGTTAATGCAGTGCTGCCGCTTCCCGGACCGGCATATGCACCTATAGCTGTATTATTGCTGCCGGTGGTGTTGACTTCCAGAGCAGAATCACCCATTGCAACATTTTCTTGTCCTGAAGAGTTGTTCAATAAAGCGTAAGCACCAAAGGCATTA
>Ga0210396_10001299_pt1 | contig 27738 bp, 17 predicted proteins | sample IncBWH17OmetaG_FD_155466 | JGI IMG/M metagenome (GOLD analysis project Ga0210396, IMG submission 155466) | Forest soil microbial communities from Barre Woods Harvard Forest LTER site, Petersham, Massachusetts, United States - Inc-BW-H-17-O ... | reverse complement strand
CGCAGCTTCGAAGATTAACGAGGAGAAGTCATTGTGGGGGGAAGAAGGACGGCAACTCCGAATACGAAGATCAGACTGTTTTTTGTTGACGCCGCCTTCCTTGCGATGACAACTTTCGCAGTCAACGCGCACGCGCAGCTTAGTCCACAGGACCAAACCGAACTTACTGCGCCACTCGAACCTTTACGAGCTGGCGTCAGGGCAATCCAGATCTTCGATGAGTTGCTCGCTCACAATGCCCTTCGGACCGCGACGCTCGTGAACTACACCGCCTTCAGGACCTATCAGGTGATGGATCTGAAGGGGAAGGTACATGCCGAGGAAATCGGGCAGATGGAGTATCGGGCGCCGGACCAGAAGAAGTTCGTGGTCACGTCTGAAAAGGGGTCGGCCTTGGTTCGTCGTTTGGCGCTCAATGCGTTAATCGCCAGTGAGATCGAAACCACGTCGGGTAAGCAGAATCACGATAGCGCTATCTCTCCGGCAAACTATTCTCTGGACTTGCTCGGGGAGCAACAAGTGGGGCCCTACCACTGCTTCGTCGCGCAGGCAATTCCCAAACGGAGCGACAAATATCTGTTCAAAGGCAAGGTGTGGATTGACACGGAAGACTACGCGGTTGTCCGGATTGAGGGTCATCCGGCTAAGAAGCTTTCTTTTTGGATCCAAAGGGCAGACTTTGTGCGCCAATACCAGAAAATCGACAATTTCTGGCTTCCGCAACGAGATATAACATTCGTTGACGTTCGGCTTTATGGCAAGAAGGTTTTGACAATTGATCACCACGACTACAGCGTGAATTTGTCGGTCGCTGTCGATGGGTCCATCGAGAAAACGCAGAGTTTGAGGTTTTGATTTTGTCTTGAGCACATTTGTTCCCACAAACCGAACCGCAGCCTGAATCTCTAAACCGCCGGAGGATTTTATGGCCACGAATTTCGTCCAGATTGAAAATGACTCGGAAATCAAGCAGCGATTGGAGGCCGAGCGCATGCGGTTACGGAAGATTGCCGGGCTTGACCAGCCGACCCACTTCCACCGTCCTATCGAGCGAGCCTTTACGGCAGAGGAACGCAGCCGTGTCACGATCCTCTTCGGTGGCTTCACCTGGAAGCACGAAGATCTGATCCGCGCGGTCTTCCAAGGCTGCGGATATCGCTGCGAGAAGTTGCCGGTGCCTGATGTGCCTGCTTTCCAGATCGGTAAAGAGTATGGCAACAATGGGCAGTGCAACCCCACTTATTTCACCGTGGGAAACCTGGTGCAGTATCTGCAGTTTCTGGAAAAGGAAGGAGTTCCGCGCCAGGACATTCTGGACAACTATGTTTTCTTCACGGCGGGTTCATGCGGTCCGTGCCGGTTCGGCATGTACGAGGCCGAGTATCGTTTTGCGCTGAAGAACGCTGGTTTCGACGGCTTCCGGGTGCTGCTCTTCAAGGACAGCGATGGGATTAAGGCCGCCTCGGGCGAGCCTGGATTGAAATTCACGGTCGACTTTGGATTTGGCATGTTGAACGCCATGCACCTAGGCGATGTGTTCAACGATCTGATCTACCAGATTCGGCCATTCGAAGTGGATAAGGGCGAGACCGACGAAGTATTCCGGGAAGCGGTGAATGGACTCTGTCGTGATCTGAAAAACCGTCACTCGTTCGAGATTGAACAAAGCGCGCCCAACTGGGCCAAACCCAAGTTCAGGAACAACAAGATTCTCCGCAACACTGTCAACGTTTTCGGCAAAATGCACGAGCACCTCTGGGGAAAGGACTACCTCGATGCCCTGGCCGCTGCCCGCAAGAAGCTCGATTCGATCCCGGTGGATCGCACCAAGGTAAAGCCGGTGGTGAAAATCACGGGCGAGTTCTGGGCGCAGATCACCGAGGGCGACGGCAACTTCCATATGTTCGACTTCCTCGAGCGGGAAGGCGCACAGGTTCTGGTCGAGCCCATTGCGACCTGGGTGGCTTATCTGATGTACCAAGCGAAGGCGCACGCCAAGGCCAAGTGGCCCGCGAACCGTCCGCATAGAAATCCAAAATGGTGGGAACTGAAAAAGCATTTGGCCAATGATCTGGGATTACGAAAGAAACTGATAGGGCTCGGTATTGGCGAATGGATGTGGAACGGCCTCTATCACCGCACGATCAAGCATCTCGGCGGGATTACGCATCACCTGGTTCCGCAGACAGAGCTGGCCGAAATGGCTCACCCTTTCTACAACCAGTTTGCGCGCGGTGGAGAAGGACACCTTGAGGTCGGGAAAAACGTGTACTACACCGTCCACCGGCTGTGCCATATGGTCTTGGCGCTCAAACCGTTCGGGTGTATGCCGTCTTCACAGTCCGACGGAGTTCAATCAGCAGTCATCAATAAGTTTAAGGACATGATCTTCCTTCCGATCGAAACCTCGGGCGAGGGTGAGGTCAATGCCCACAGCCGGGTCCAGATGGCTCTTGGCGAGGCGAAGGTGAAAGCCAAACTCGAGTTCGAGGAGTGTTTGAGTTCTACCGGGAAGACTATGGATCAAATTCGGGAATACATCGCCGAACATCCTGAATTGAAGCGGCCCTTCTACCCCGTACCGCATCGCAAAGGGATCGCGGGTACGGCGGCGCAGTTCATCTTGCATGTGAGCGATCGCATGGACAAGAGCAGCCGCTTCTGGCGCCGGACCCGCGTGCCGGGCATTGCTCTCCCCGGGGCCGCTTAGCCGATCTGGCCGGCAGCGCGTGAGCGTCTGCCGGCCCATGTTAACCGCTGGAAGCTGATCGGAGAATTGAATGCACGACCATCTTGCAGGACACGAACAGAAAGCACCCCAGCTACTTCAGATTGCCGCGGCTCCCTACCAAAAGCCGCACGACCATCACACCCAGTTCCTGGTCGGCCTCGACGTTGGCTCGACCACCGTGAAGGCGACGGTGGTCGACGCTGCGACGGAGCAGATTGTCTGGCAGGACTACCAGCGTCACGAGACCAAGCAGCCCGAGAAGACCCTGGAATTCTTGCGGCGGATGGAAGCCGAGGTCGGGATCAACCGTTACAACACGCGCATGTTCATGACTGGTTCCGGTGGTGGGGGCATTGCCGAGCAGATTGGCGCGAAGTTTGTGCAGGAGGTCACAGCCGTCTCACTGGCGGTCGAGAAGCTTCATCCCGAAGTGTATTCCGTGATCGAGTTGGGCGGACAGGATGCGAAGATCATCGTCTTCAAAGACGACGACGAGACGGGCCGGAAGAAGAAGATTCCGTCGATGAACGATAAGTGCGCCGGCGGCACTGGCGCCGTCATCGACAAGATCAATGCGAAGTTGAAAATTCCGGTATCCGAGTTAGCCCTGCAGGGCTATCACGGGATCAAGCTGCATAAAGTCGCTGGCAAGTGCGGCGTGTTCGCCGAGACCGACATTAACGGCTTGCAAAAAGTTGGGACGCCGCCGGATGAGCTGATGGCTTCCCTTTTTGAAGCGATCGTGCTGCAGAATCTGAGTGTTCTGACCCGTGGCCACACGCTTCGGCCGCACGTGTTGCTGCTGGGTGGCCCGAACAGCTTCATCAAGGGCATGCGCGAGGCATGGCAGGCAAACATTCCTCGCATGTGGCAGGAACGCAAGGTTGCTGTTCCCGATGGAGCCAAGCCCGAAGACCTGATCAAGGTTCCGAACAATGCGCAGTATTTCGCTGCCCTGGGCGCGATCGAATTCGGCAAGAGCGAAGACGACTGCGTCGGCTGCTACCAAGGCTACGAAAAGCTGGTGTACTACATCGAGTTCGGCCGGCAAGAGGAAAAATCGAAATCTGGCGCAAAGGGTTTGGTTTCGAAAGAAGGAGAACTCGACGGATTCAAGGAAGTCTACCGGCGGAAGAAGTTTATGCCGGCGAAGTTCCAGAAAGGCCAAACCGTCGGCGGCTTTATCGGCATCGACGGAGGTTCGACTTCCACCAAGGCCGTGTTGCTCGACGAGCGCGGTGACATCCTATGCAAGGCCTACCAGCTCTCAAATGGCAACCCGATTCAGGACACAATTGAAATGTTCGAGAACCTGCGCGGGCAAGTCGAAGCGCAGAATGCCAAGCTCGAGGTCCTGGGAGTCGCCACAACAGGCTACGCCAAGGACATTTTGAAAGACGTGCTTCACGCAGATGTGGCACTCGTAGAGACCGTAGCTCACACCGAGTCGGCGCTCAAGTTTTATGAGGATCCGCACGTGATCGTCGATGTGGGCGGCCAGGACATCAAGATCATCATTCTGCACAATGGCCGAGTGAAAGATTTCAAGCTGAACACGCAGTGCTCTGCGGGTAACGGCTACTTTCTGCAATCAACCGCCGAGGGATTCGGATTGGGTGTTGAGCAATATGCCGATCTGGCTTTTTCAGCTCAATCGATGCCGGTGTTCGGCTACGGTTGCGCGGTGTTCATGCAGTCGGACATTGTGAACTTCCAGCGCCAGGGCTGGCGAGCGGAGGAAATTCTCGCCGGCCTGGCAGCGGTGCTTCCCAAAAACGTGTTCCTTTACGTGGCCAGCATCCCCAATCTGGCCGCTCTGGGCACGCGTTTTGTGCTGCAAGGCGGAACCCAGAACAACATGGCGGTAGTGAAGGCGGAAGTCGATTTTATCCATAACAGCTTTCGCGCGGCGGGCAATAAACCTGAGATTATCGTGCACGAGTTCTGCGGCGAGTCAGGCGCGATTGGAGCGGCGGCCGAATCCCTGCGTTTATGGCGCAACGGCCAGCAGACGACATTTATCGGTTTGGATGCCGTGCGAAAAATCAAATACCGCACGACGCGAAACGAGGAGACGCGCTGCCATTTCTGCAAGAACGATTGTTTGCGCACCTTCATTGATATAAGAACCGCGCCTACGGACGACATGAGCTTTATCCCCATAAAGAAAGTCACCAAGGTTCCGCTGATGCATGGCGAGCAACGATTGATTATCGCCACTTGCGAAAAGGGTCTGGTCGAAGATGTCAACGATATGAAGGACATCAAGGCCGGCCTAGACGAGATCAAGGGGAAATATCCTAACTTCGTGGACTTCGCTGCCCGCGAGGTCTTTCGTCCGGTGAATGCGAAGAACGTAGCTGACCTGATTCCGTCTCCGAAATTCTGGAACAAGGCCGCCAAAGAGCGCATCCCGCTCATGGAAAATCGCAAGAAGCTTCGCGTGGGCATTCCGCGCGTGCTCAACATCTACAGCTATGCGCCCCTCTTCAATGGATATCTGGAAAGCCTGGGTGTGCAACCGGAGAACATCGTCTACTCCGACTACACCAGTTCAGATCTGTATCGGGCGGGCGCAAACCGGGGTGCCATCGATCCCTGCTTCCCCGCAAAGATCGGTATTTCGCACGTCTATAACCTGATTCAGGAAAAACACCGGAAAAAACCACTCGACGTAATCTTCTTCCCGATGTACGACGTGCTGACATCGCCGCTGGTCAAGATTGTGGGCGCAAACGCATGCCCAACGGTGACCGCGACACCAGAAACGGTGAAGGCCGCATTCACCAAAGAGAATGATGTCTTTGCCGAGCACAATGTCAAATATGTGGATCCAGTACTGAACTTTGCCGATCGGAAGCTGTTCGCTCATCAAATGCTACAGGTGTGGCAGCCGATTCTCGGGCTCTCGCCAGAAGAGAACGACCGCGCGGTCGAGGTGGGGTACAAGGCGCTGGCTGACTATGAAAGCAGCATCCGCAGGAGAGCTCGCGAGGTGATGGACCAGTTGGAACGCGAAGATCGCATCGGCATCGTCATGCTGGGCCGGCCGTACCATCATGACCCGGGTCTGAATCACGAAATCATGGAAGAGTTCCAGAAGCTGGGCTATCCCATCTTCTCGCAGAACACGTTGCCTCTGGATGAGGACATGCTGGAGCGACTGTTCGGCGACGAAGTTCGCGCCGGCGTGATCAGCCACCCGCTCGATATCACCGATGCCTGGAAGAACTCTTATTCCTGTAGCACGAACCACAAAGTGTGGGCGGCAAAGTTCACGGCGCGGCATCCCAACCTGGTGGCGCTCGAGGTTTCGAGCTTCAAATGTGGACACGACGCACCCATCTACGGAGTGATCGAGGGAATCATCGAGCAGTCCGGGACACCATACTTCTGCTTTAAGGATCTCGACGAGAACAAACCGTCAGGCTCGATCAAGATTCGCGTCGAGACCATCGATTATTTCTTGCGGCGTTACCGCGAAGAAGTCATCCGCAAGCGCAAAGCTGCGGAAGACATCGATGCTCAACTGGCGGCGTTGGAGGCGGAGCTGCGCGGCTCGATGACACCCGGGCCAACTCAGACAGAGCGGGAGGTGCAGGAGATGGCGGCCGATTGATTGTCGCCTACGCGTACACGCTGACGACGGCCCCGAGAATCGAGCGCGACTGTGCTTCCTATTTTCGGTCTTTTGCTGAGGGGATGACAAAAGGCGGCCGCGTATCGTAACAACGCTCGACACTTTTCTGAGAAAGGAGCCTGCCATTTTGGACGGGCAAGTGCAGTCTAGAGAACGGAAATACCGGCGCGAAATTGTCTCCTTCGGCAGGATGTTGCATCAGCGCGGCTATGTGGCCGCAACGGATGGCAATCTCTCCGTGCGCCTTGATGAGCAGCGCATTCTGGCGACCCCCACGGCGATGAGCAAGGGCGCGCTTCGCCCGGCAGACATGGTCATTGTCGATCCCGCGGGCCGGCAGCTCGCTGGCCGCCGTCACGTTTCCAGCGAAATCTCCATGCACTTACTGATCTACAAGTTGCGTCCCGATGTGCGGGGGATCGTGCATGCCCATCCCTGCACGGCAACTGGCTTTGCTGCCGCAGGCATGGCACTGAATCAGCCCTTGGTTTGCGAAGTGGTGATCGGTCTCGGTTCGATTCCACTGGCCAAGTACGGGACACCGGGAACATCAGAGCTATGTGAATCTCTGGAGCCTTTGATTCCGCAGTATGACGCTATTCTTATGTCGAACCACGGCGTCGTGACCTACGCAGACACGCTGCATCACGCCTACATGAAGATGGAGACGGTCGAGCACTTTGCCCGAATCGCGCTGGTGACGCACTGTCTCGGCCGTCAGCAGCCGCTCGGCCAACAAGACTTGGAAAAGCTCCTGCTTGCGCGGAGCAAGTATGAAGGCCATCACTCCGCCGCAGCGATGCCACTGGCAGCCAGTTCCCGGTTTCCCGCGGGAAACCATGGGGGGAAGGCGAAAGGTCCCGCCCGAGCCAGTACGGCAAGAGTCGAAAACGGAGACTTAGGGTTGAAAGAACAAGCGGGCGGAGGTTAACTCATGCAGTCGAAATACCGTCCGGGATTAACGCTGGGTGAGCTGTTTGCCGCCTGGGGCAGCATCCTGAGCGGCCGGGCTCCCATGCTGTCCATCGAGGTCACGCGCGAATGTCCCCTGCGTTGCCCGGGTTGTTATGCGTATGGCGATTCCCATTTGGGAGGCGGAACTACATTGCGCGAGCTCTCCGACCTGCGCGGAGAGAAGTTGGTCGAGGGCGTGCTTGCACTGGTCAGAAAACATAAGCCTTTGCACGTTTCGCTGGTCGGGGGCGAGCCCTTGGTCCGGCACCGTGAACTCAGCCACATTCTGCCGGAACTGAGCCGCCAGGGAGTGTTCACGCTGGTAGTGACCAGCGGAGTGATTCCGATTCCAGCAGAGTGGATGCAACTGCGGCGTTGCCGGGTCGCTGTCTCCGTAGACGGACTGCCCGAGCACCACGATGAACGTCGCAAGCCAGCGACTTATGCGCGCATCCTCGAGAACATCCGCGATCGCCAAGTCAACGTTCACTGGACAATCACCGCTCCCATGCTAAAGCGCCAGGGCTATCTGGAAGAATACGTCGCATTCTGGCATACGCGTCCGGAAGTCAACCGCATTTGGGTCAGCCTTTATAGTCCGCAAATGGGTGAGCACAGCGCGGAGATGCTGAATCCCGAAGAACGCCGGCGCGTCGGCAGCGAACTTCCCGGTTTGCAGCGAGCCTATCCCAAGCTGTTGATGACTCCGGGAATCGCAGAGGCGTTTGTGACACCTCCCCGAAGTCCCGAAGAGTGTCTGTTCTCGAAAATGTCCACGAACTACTCAGCTGACTTAACCACTCGGGTGGAACCTTGCATTTTCGGCGGCACGCCAGATTGCAACCAGTGTGGTTGCGTGATTTCAACTGGATTGCACCGGGCACAAAAAGTGCGGGTAGCAGGACTGTTAAAAGTCGGACACCTGGTTCGCGGTTCGATGGCCATTGGTTCACTGCGCAACCGGCTGCGCTCGAAGTCGGCAGATCCATCACGCTGGAACCGCCATCCCACGCAACAGACCAGCTCCGGCCTAGTACAGATTGGCGGGGGTGACCACAGCGTCGATTGATGTCTCAGAGCAACCGTCGCCTTGAGCTCATAAACCTCGACAGCGTGTTACGGGCCACTTTCCCGAGCATGTGGATTTGGCGACTGTCCGGAGGAATACTCCATCAAGCCCGAAGTAACAAAGCTGACTGTGCTCGCATTCCTTGGCAGTCGTCAGCCGTATGCTAGCTTAGGAGTATGCCGGCGGGTGAGATGGAATCAAAAAGCGCTGCGGACGGCAGGTATCGGACCTTGCTTGAAGTGTCCGGCGCCATCGCATCCCAGCCGAACTTAAGGGCGGTCCTGCAGAGCTTGCGCCGTTTATTGTCTGGCGTTGTTGCTTTCGACTCGATTAGCCTTTCCCTGCTGTCCGACAACGGGAACTCGGTTCGGCTCATAGCATTTGACCGAGCTTCGGAAGCTTATCAAGTTGAAATCGGTACTGAGGTCCCGCATGTGGGGAGTGCTGTTGGAAGAGCGCTTGACGAACAAAAACCGATATACATTCCCGACCTTCAGGCCGAGCTCTTAAAGATTCCCCAACTGGCGTCGCGAGCCAGGCTTGGCACCCCGCACAGCGCGCACATCTTTCCAATCTCAATATCCGGGAAGAAACTTGGGGCTTTGACATTTGGGATCGCGCAGGGAGAAAAATTCAGCCCCGACGACGTGGAACTCATGACCTCCGTTTCATCGCATGTTGGGGTTGCCCTGGAGGGCGCAATTGCCACCGATGCCGCGGAGAAGTACCAACGGCAGTTGGCCCGGGAGCGCGATCGGCTCCGGCTGCTACTCGAGATCAACAATCAGGTTGTAACGCAGTTGGACGTTAATGAGCTGTTCCGTTCCGCCTCGGCGTCGATTCGCAAATACTTTGCAAATGACTTCACCGGTTTCTGGCTCATCGATAAACAGTCCAACCAACTGGAATGCGCAATTCTCGATTTTCCCAGCGGCAAGGGCTTTCTTGCGGACATTCCCGCCCGTGCAGTCACCGACCGGGAAGCTGAGAAGATGCGCACCCGAACCGCTGAGATCTGGTCGCAGCAGGATATCGACAAGCTTCGGCCGGAGGTTCTCGAACGACTGAAGGCTGAATCGATCGCTGCGATGGCGGTTGCCCCGCTGGGCACCTCGAATGGACCGCTTGGGCTTATGTCCATGGGGAGCAAGCGGCCCAACAACTTTGGACAAGAAGACCTCGACATTTTGTCCCAAATCAGCGCGCAGATTTCCCTCGCGTTGGACAATGCGCTCGCGTATGGACGACTAAGCGCCTCGAGGAATCGGCTGGAAGACGAGCGCTTGTATCTCGAATCCGAAATCCGCGCGGAATACAACTTCGAGGATATCGTGGGCAAGAGCCCCGTTCTGCGCAAAGTCCTTGACCAGATCGAGATTGTCGCGCCAACGGGATCTACTGTCTTGCTACACGGCGAGACGGGCACCGGCAAAGAACTGGTTGCGCGCGCAGTCCATAGCCTTAGTCCACGACGAGACCGAACGTTTGTCAGGCTCAATTGCGCTGCCATTCCATCCGGGCTGGTCGAAAGCGAGCTCTTCGGACACGAGAAAGGTGCATTCACCGGCGCTTTGATGCAGAAGCGCGGTCGTTTGGAGCTTGCCGATCGCGGCACTTTGTTCCTGGATGAAATCGGCGACATTAGTCTGGAGTTGCAGCCTAAGTTGCTGCGTGCGTTGCAGGAACAAGAGTTCGAGCGACTGGGCAGCAACAAGACCATTCATGTGGACGTCCGCCTTATCGCGGCGACGCATAGAGATCTGTCGTTGATGATCCGCAACAATCAATTCCGTGAGGATCTGTTTTACCGGCTCAATATTTTTCCGATTGAGATACCGCCACTTCGTGAGCGACGCGAGGACATCCCACTGCTCGTTCACTATTTTGTTTCGCGGTTGTCGCGCCGGATGCAGAAGCGCATCAAGTCAATCCCCAAGCCCGCAATGGATGCACTGAGCAACGCGGCATGGCCCGGTAACGTCCGAGAATTGGAGAACTTCATTGAGCGCGCCGTCATCCTGACACATGGTGATGAGCTGAATGTTCCCCTCGCTGAACTCAAGAAGTCATCCCTCCGCAATGCCGCTCCCGTATCGACGTTCCAACAAGCGGAGCGCCAAGCGATCATTGAGGCGCTGAAAGCGGTATCGGGAAGAATCTCGGGTGCAGGAGCGGCCGCGGAACGTCTTGGCCTGAAGCGCACAACCCTGCAAAACAAAATGCGGCGACTCAACATCACAAAGGCCGACTACTGAGACCGACCCGCTCCCAACCGTCTACGGCCCGAGACGGGGACCGGTCCTTGCTCTCGGACTAGTCTCCAACCCTGCCCTCATTCGGGCACTGCCCGCAATAGGGCATGACGTTGAGCAGCGTCACGTTTTGCCCCCCTAGCACTCGCAACAGCTTACGTCCAACTTTTATTGGCACGCTGCCTGCACAGTGTTATGCGGCGGAACCACGAAGGCCTAGCCGATGGAGGTGGTATCCCCGCAACGGAAGACGGACATGATAGAGGGCTATCGGTGTTTGCGTATTCTCTCGCGTATCCTCTTACTGATCGCCGTGGTTCCGCTTGGCGGTTGTTTGTCCCGATCCCGTCCAGTCGCTCTTCACATGAGCACAGCCGTGTTTCAAACAGCGACTACTAAGGACTTAATTGAGCGCATCAACGCCGAGGCCACCGAGATCCAGACGTTAAAGGCCACTGTAGGCATTACAGCTGCCGTCGGCGGCAGTAAGCTGGGAAAGATTACGGAATATCAGGAGATCCGTGGCTACATCCTGGCGCGGAAGCCGTCTTCGCTGCTGATGATCGGACGCGATCCGATCTTGCAGAACCATGTGTTCGATATGGTGAGCATTGGTCAGGATTTCAAGTTGTGGATTCCGTCCAAGAATCAGTTCGTTGTTGGCAACAGCGACGTAGCGAGACCATCTACGCAGCCCTTGGGAAACCTGCAACCGCAGGTGATTTATGACGCTCTACTGCTCCAAGCTGTGGACCTGCAGAACGAACTGGCTGTGCTGGAAGACCGCGACCGGGAGGTGATCGATCCCGGCACACACAAGCTGACGCTGCAGCCGGAGTATACGCTCCACATCATTAAACAGGATGGCAACGAGTGGTATTTATCGCGCAAGATCGTATTCGACCGAACTGATTTGCGACGGCACCAGGAGCTCTTTTATGACGAGCACGGGTTTATCGTCACCGACGTTCGCTACGACGATTATCGGGAATTCAATGGGCTGTTCTTTCCCACGAATATACAGATTCGGCGACCGCTGGAGGAATGTTCTATCCAGCTTGAAGTAAGGGAACTAACTATTAATGATCCCATTGTGGACGGTCCATTCGTCCTCGAAGTCCCATCGGGCGCAGGCTTCGCGTCGCGGTAGGTTTCGCTCTAAAACCGGAGCGCTGCCAATTGGAGGACATCATGGAATACGCAACGCTCGGCAATTACGGGTCTCCTGGTTTCGAAACTCTGTTTCGGAATCATGACGTTCAGGGATGGCAGAGGACTCTTCAGGGGCATCCGGCACCGTTGACCAGGCCGTTGCCGATGAACTAGTCAAGACCTCGATTGACGGCGGCATCAGCTTCTTTGATACGGCGGACAATTACACCCAGCGATCATGTCAGCGGCACATCGTACGAAAACTCGTCACATCTGCAAGGAGAAACCCATGCCTGAGCTGTCGCACATTGATCCCAGGAGCACCGCGCTGCTGGTGATGGATTATCAGGTCGATACCCTCACGAGATTCATGACGGCTGCGCAGTCCGCCGATGCGATCGCGAGCGTGCCTGATCTGATCGCCATGGCACGAGACGCGGGCATGAGGGTGGTTCATGTCGTTGTCGCATTCCGGCCCGGTCATCCCGAGGTCAGCGCCCGTAACCTTTTGTTCAGCTGGGTGAAGGCAAACGGATTGGCGGTGGCCGGGACCGAAGGCGCCGCGATCCATCCAGCGGCAGCGGCACGAGAGGGGGAACCGATCGTGGTCAAGCACCGCCTCAGCCCGTTCGTTGGCACCGACCTGGAGACGCTGCTCCGCGCCAACGGCATCGACACGCTGGTGCTCGCCGGTGTCTACACCAGCGGTGTCGTGCTGTCGACCGTTCGCCACGCCGGCGATCTGGATTATCGTTTGGTCGTCGTCCGCGATTGCTGCGCCGACCCAGATGCAGAGGTGCATGCGATGCTGCTCGACATCGTCATCCCGAAGCTGGCGGTCGTCGTCACCACGGCGGAACTCGCCGGCGCCCTGACTGGCAGGTCTTCATGAACGAACGCGAGCGCTAGACTCGGAGAAGCATCGCCACTTCGTCACCAATCCCTTTGCTCGGCTGTTTGATCCTCGCGCTCTGCGTCCGCTTCATATCCAGCGGCGATCGGCTCCAACACCACCCACGTCCAAGTATTCACTCGATATGATGTCCAGGAGCGCCGCTTCCCGCAAATCGCATGCTGGCCCTGTTCGGAGTCGGTTGAGCCTGACGAAGTAGCACAACGCTGTCGAGGTTGAACTAGGCCGTATCTGGTGGCGCTCCCCGCTTCGGCTCTGCCCACATTCAGGCACCGCCCGCACTAGGGCATGACACCGACTCCGCTCACGCCAAAAGATCCTGCGCCTCCAACAAGTTAGCACACCAACTGCGATGGCATTACAGCTGCACTATCCCAAGTCGTCGATCGCGAAAGCTCGCCGATGGGGATTATCGATGTTGCGTGTCGAATGCCACGATATTGGGGACACTGTGACCTTGCGACTGGAAGGCCGCTTCGTCGGGGAATTCGCAAAGGATGCAAGGGATCTGGTGACGCGCTGCAAGATTCCGCTGCGACTTGTTGTGAATTTATCAGAGGTGACATTCGTCGATCTGATGGGTGAGGAAGTGCTGTTGTGGTTAGCGCGAATTGGAGGGGAGTTTGTTGCTGAGAACTGTTATCCCCTTCATGTCTGCGAACGCCTGCATTTGCCGATGGCGCCGAAATGCGCTGGGGCTCTCCCCCGGCCGATGTAACGCGTTCGCAGATGTTTTTGGACCTTCGTGATCTGGCGATGCAGACCCGCAACGAAAGGGAGCGAAGTGCCATGCGAACACAGGGAAACCAAAAAGCAACTCGAAAGGACCGGTGTTTGGGCGGGGTGGGCAGTAGGCTGAGAGCCACCGGGTTATCGGAACAATCGCCATCGAAACGATCCGCAATGGCCGGAAACCACGACCCTCTGTACTTGTTTGCTTGCCATCTGCAGTGGCACCACTGGAGAAAACTTGGAGCTTATCAGGCACTCGTTGCCGCATTGGACGATTCCGATCAGAGGATCCGCGTGATCGCAGAGGTGTTGCTTCACCGTAGTTCGCCCCGTCCGCGGAGGAAAAGCCGTGGCGTTTTTTCACAGTAGGAGGCCGGTCATGAAATGGTTTCATTCGACTGAGCGAAAACAACCGGACCAGCCCAAGGGCGGCCTAGCCTCGAGCCATGAGGTCCAATCGGCGTTCGCTGAGCAACGCAATTACCTGTACTGGATCGCGCTGCTCATTACCGAAGACCACGCGCTCGCGGACCTGGCGGTTGTAAACGCGAGCGCTCTGTCCGCGAACTACATCGGTGTATTTCGCGACTGGCTCATCAGGTGGGCGACCTATGCAACTGTCGGGGCGGCGGTGAGAGAAGTCCGCGATCTCATTTCCGCGTTGGCGAGCCACTATGTAGATTCATCTTCGGAACACTCTGACGATGAAGTGCTTTCCGACGATCAGATCATGTCGCCTCGCAATGTCGATCCACGAGAAATCATTGCGGCGCTCGATCCCCTTGCCCGCTGCGCATTGGTGGTGCGGGGAATACAACACGCCTCGCTCGCCGATTGCGCACTCTTGCTGGACGTGTCCCGCGGAATTGTAGCCGGGGCCTTCTCCCACGCACTGCGATGGAACGGTGAACACATAGGTGCTCATGCGGCGCCGAACGAAGATCAGATCGATTGCCGAGTTTGATTACGCACGGGCAAAGAGAAGGTAGCGCACTCGAAAAAAAGAGAAAACGATGCAGCGGATGACAAAAAGAATGCAGCACGGAAACAAACTAATGTTAGCGAGACCTAGTTCTGAGAGTGTCGGCTTCTCCAGCCGAAGAGCCCTCGGCATGGACAGATTGTGCCTGTTGATGCTGCTAGTCCTCGCGACGACTGCATCCTGGGCACAGGTGGTCTCACCGAATCTTGGAAGCGTTCCCGGCGGCCCCGCCACCAGCGAAGTTTTACGGCTGACGCTCAGCGAAGCCATCAGCCGGGCTATGCGCTATAACTTGGGCGTAATCGAAAGTGACGAGAACATCAGGTTCGCCCGCGGTCAACGACTGATCGCCTTAAGCAGTCTCCTTCCGCAAGTGAGTGCGGGGATCAATGAGAACGTCGCCCAGGTTAATTTCACAGCCCTGGGCCTCGGCGCGGTCAAGATACCCGGCATCCCTGCGGTTGCCGGCCCATTCAGTTACAGTACGGCGAGTGCAAGCCTTAATCAGACGCTTTTCAGCTACGAATCGATTCAGCGTTTCCGTGCTGCGCGCACCGCCGAACAGGCCGCCCAGCTCAGTTACAAAGACACGCTGGATGTGATTACGCTGACCGTGGGCAATGCCTATCTGCAAGTCATCGAAGCCCGCTCCCGCATTGAAGCCGAAGAAGCGCAAGTGCAGAATGCAAAGGCTCTCTATGATCAGGCGGTGGACGAATTCCAGGCTGGCACCAGTCCACGAATCGACGTGACTCGGACGGAAGTCCAGCTTCATACCGAACAGTACAATCTGAGCGTTGCACGCAACAATTTCGAGGTTGCGAAACTCTCCCTCGGTCGCGCCATCGGCTTGCCTCTTGGCCAACCCTTCGAGATTGCCGACCAACTTCCGTATGCGGATCTCAACCCGTCCACCGTCGAAGACGCACTCAAGACGGCCTACAATTCGCGCAGCGATTTCCGCTCGGCTCTAGGCTCGGCGAAATCAGCCGAGAAGGCACTGTCGGCGGCCAAAGGCCAGCGCTATCCCGTGGTGGCGGTGATTGGCGATTACGGCGACCAAGGACCAACGTTCGGTCAGTCCCACGGAATTTTCAGTTTCCAGGCAGGAGTCAACCTACCAATCTTCACCGGCGGCCGCATCAAGGGCGACATCACCCAAGCGGAAGCGGCTCTGCGTCAGAGGAGGGCAGAAGCAGAAAACATGCGCGGGCAGATTGATTACGACGTTCGTACTGCATTTCTCAATCTGAATGCCGCCAAAGAGCAAGTTGACGTCGCTCATCAGAATGTGGACTTGGCCAACGACAACGTAGCTCGTTCCAGGGAGCGCTTTGTTGCAGGCGTCACTGATAGCGTCGAGGTAGTGCAGTCCGAACAATCCCTGGCCAGCGCAAATGACCAATACATCACCAGCCTGTATAGCCACAATTTCGCAAAACTGGCGCTCGCTCGTGCGCTTGGTGTTGCACGAACCAACTTCAGCCAATACCTCGGAGGACGCTAGATGTCTGGACAAGAGACGGAGTTGGACGAAGCGTCCACTCCGGTTGCAAAAGTGAAGCTAGAACTGCCCGACGACAACCAAACGAAGCAGGGCCTGCGCCGGATTTTTCGCGAGCATCCACGGGGGGGAGGCGCGGCGGCGATGCTGCTACTCGCCGTCGTGATCGTAGGCGGCGGCCTCTTCGTGAGGAATAGCCTCGCGTGGGAGTCGACGGACGACGCACAAGTGAATGGCCACATCATGCCCTTGAGCGCACGAATCAACGGATACGTGCTCGAAGCCCCGGTCATCGAAGGACAACTTGTCCACGGTGGTGATGTGCTCGTGACCATCGATCCTAGGGATTACAAGATTGCGGTGGAACGGGCCCAGGCAACGTTCGCAGACTCGCAGGCCAGTGCCGTTAGTTCTCGCTTCAACGTACCCATCACCTCCGTTACCACGCAGAGCAACCTCGATTCCGCGGGCACCGCAGTGCTGAACGCACAGGCAGGCCTCAGTGCCGCCGAGCAAAAGTTCGAGTCCGCGAAAGCGCTTTTGGAACAGGCCGACGCCAATGCGGTGAGAAGCGACGCGGACCTGGTGCGCTATGGACAACTCGTCGCGAAGGAAGATATTTCGCATCAGCAATACGATCAGGCAGTTGCCGCCGCCAAAGCAAATCGATCGGGCGTCGTGTCGGCGAGGGCGAGCGTACAAGCGGCTGAGCAGGCAGTGCGCCAGGCACAAGGGAAGCTCTTGCAGGCGAGAGCCGATCTACGGAGCGCTCAGACCGCGCCGCAGCAGGTTTTGATGACCCGCGCCAAGGCGGACGCAGCCGATGCCCAGGCACGAGAACGCAGGGCGCAGCTTGATCAAGCGGAACTGAACCTCAGCTATACCGTCGTTCGTTCTCCAGTCACAGGAATTGTCGGCAAGAAGACAGTCGAGGTGGGCCAGAACGTCGGCATCGGACAGGAACTGGTGGAAGTAGTTCCGCTTGACGATGTCTGGATTACGGCCAATTTTAAGGAAACGCAACTGGCCCACATGCGTCCCGGGCAGCCGGTCGAAGTCAAGGTGGACGCCTATGGCCGCACGTGGAAAGCGCATGTAACCAATCTCGGCGCCGGCGCGGGCTCGGTGTTCAGTCTGTTGCCTCCTGAGAACGCGACCGGAAACTACGTAAAAGTTGTGCAACGGGTGCCGGTGCGCATTGATTTTGATCGCACTTCTGATCGCAACCTGGGATCGGACTTCAATGCGGAAGGTCTGCTGAAGCCGGGCTTGTCCGTCGAGCCCGAGGTGAGGGTGCGATGACCGCCATCGGATCTGATGCAGCTACGGAAGAACTGTGGCAGCCCAGCGTCAATCCTTGGCTGATTGCGGGTGCGGTTTCTCTGGCCGCGTTCATGGAGGTCCTCGATACCAGCATCGCCAATGTGGCTCTGCCCCACATCGCTGGCGGGCTGGCGGCTAGCAATGACGAGAGCACGTGGGTACTGACCAGCTATTTGGTCTCCAATGCAATCGTACTGCCGCTAAGCGGATGGCTGGTCGCATCGCTCGGTCGGAAACGCTTCTTTTTGATCTGCATTACGTTTTTTACAATCAGTTCCTTTCTCTGCGGGATCGCACCGAGCCTTGGGTTTCTGCTGTTGTTTCGAGTCATGCAAGGCGCGTTCGGAGGAGGCCTGCAGCCGATGGCACAGTCCATCCTGGGTGATAGCTTTGCTCCCGAGAAGCGAGGGCTGGCCTTTTCCTTGTACGGGATCACAACCATCTGCGCTCCTGCCATCGGTCCAACCCTGGGAGGCTGGATCACGGATAACTACTCGTGGCGATGGATTTTCTACATCAACGTTCCCGTGGGAATTGTGGCCCTCCTGCTGGTCTCTCAGCTTGTCGAAGATCCCCCGTACATAGCCCGTCTGAAGGCCCGTCTCTCGGGCTTCGACTTCATCGGATTTTCTCTCCTGACCGTAGGCGTAGGCGCGCTACAGATCGTCCTCGACAAGGGACAGGAAGATGATTGGTTCGGATCTCATTTCATTACGACACTGGTCGTGATTGCTGTCGCTGGCCTGGTTTCGCTTGTCATTTGGGAATGGTTTCAGAAAGAGCCAATCGTGGATGTGCGTTTGTTCAAAAACTTCAACGTCGCGACCACCAACCTAATGTTCCTGATGCTCGGAGCGGCACTATTCAGTTCAACGGTGCTCATGCCGCAACTTCTCCAGACTCTGATGGGATACACGGCACAAAAGGCAGGGATGGTACTTTCCGCCGGAGCCCTGGTCGTGCTGGTCGTGCTCCCCCTGGTGGGCAGACTCACTACCCGATTTCAGGCGCGTCACATCATTGCTTTCGGCTGGATAGGTCTGGCCGTCGCGATGTACATATCGAGCAAGCAGGTGGATCTGCTGATGAGTTTCCGCTCAGCCACCTTATTACGTGTGTGGCAGTACATCCCCGTGGCCTTTCTATTTGTCCCCCTCACGCTTGCCGGCTATGTCGGGCTGGCGCCGGAAAAAACCAATGCTGCCGCCGGGCTCATGAATTTCTTCCGCAACATGGGGCAGAGCGTTGGGACGTCCGCAGTCACGACCCTGATTGCTCGACGCAGTCAGTATCACCAATCGGTTTTGGCGGAATACACAGCTTCTGGCCGATTTCACAGCTCTATCACAGCTCTTACCATGCGCCTGACGCGCGCCGGGGTAAGTGCGCATACTGCTCAACAACAGGCAGTGGGGCGACTGTATGCTCTCGTTCAGTCCCAGGCTGCTGTTCTCTCATACGTCGATATTTACTGGCTGCTGGCAATGGGCTCAATGATTATGTTTGTCGCTTCATTTCTGCTGAAAAGAAATGAACTAGGCAAAGGTGCGAAGGTCTCGGTTCACTAAAGGCTGTACAAGCATGCTCAGCTTAGACTCTGAATCAACCCATGGAATTTGGCGAAAAAGGTGCGACCGTCCATCGCCATTCGTCATCTTCCTTCTTGTTGAAGAAAGCTCGTGACAAAGTTCCGAGAATCGCACGCCTAGGAAGTTTATGAACTCAGGAACGCAGTTCGCGCCAGCAAAGGATGCTCAGCGACTTGGAACGCTGTTTCGCATCTTCGAGGCGTTCTCCGCTTGTGGAGAGCCTGATGAGTTGGCACGAGTTCTTGCTGACCAGTTGCACGATCTCATCAGTTTCGACCATCTCGACGCGCTCATCTTTAAGGAAAATTCCAACGAAATCGAATGGCAAGGGTGGGGAACGGAGGCGATCGCCTTACCCGATCTCCCAGTCGAGGAGACATCAAATTGGCACGTTTTCAGTACCCAGGAACCCCTGCACGTCGCTGACTGGAATGCGGATGGCAACTTCCCGCAGTTGAAACGGCTTCTGGAAAATGGCGGTTACAAGATCGGTTCTGTCATTCGCGTGCCATTGACCACACCGCACCGGCGGTTAGGTACGTTGGGTATCGCCAGCCGTGATCGCAATGCCTACGGTCCGGAGGACGTCTGCTTCTTGCAGTTGGTTTCGCGTGGTGTTGCCCTGGCCATCGATGATGTTCTTAATTTGCGGAAATCTCAAGCGGCGCGATTGAAACTGGAACGCCAAAATACTCGGCTCAAACTGCTCCTTAATATGACGAACCGGATTACCTCCAACCTCGATCTAATCGACCTATTGCGTACAGTCTCAGGGAGCGTTCGACACGTCATGGAGTCCGATCTTGTCGCCATTAGTTTGCTGGATTCGGAGAGCGGACAATTTCGGATTTACGCGCTTGATTTCCCGAACGGTAAGGGGTTCGTGCATGAGGAACTGGTCACTTCTCACGACGGAGTTACTAGAAGAGCTTTTGAAACGCTCAAGCCGGTGATTGTGAATCAATTCGACCCGGTGGAGTTTGGCCCCGAGGCGTCTGAGATCGTCATCGGTGAAGGACTGAAGACTTTCTGCATTATTCCTCTGGTCAATCGCGGACGTGCTCTTGGTGTACTCTGTCTCGCTCGGAGGAAAGAAAACTCTTTTAGCGAGCACGATGCGGATTTTCTTACTGAGGTAACAGGCCAAGTCACAATCGCCATTGAAAATGCCCTTGCCTACCGCGAGATCTCCGAACTGAAAGACAAACTTGCCCACGAAAAGCTGTATCTCGAAGAAGAGATTCGCAGCGAACTGAATTTTGAGCACATCATTGGAAGCAGCCCAGCCCTGAAGAAGGTCTTAGAATTGGTGGAGACGGTCGCATCCAGCGATTCTACTGTGCTGCTGCTGGGCGATACGGGTACGGGAAAGGAGTTGATCGCCCGCGCTATTCACGACCACAGCCGGCGTAAGGACCGCACCTTTGTCAAACTCAATTGCGCTGCCATTCCGACGGGTCTGCTCGAAAGCGAATTGTTTGGGCATGAAAAGGGGGCGTTCACCGGCGCCATCAGCCAGAAGATCGGACGGCTGGAACTCGCCCATGAGGGCACACTATTTCTGGATGAAGTGGGCGACATCCCGATTGAGATCCAGCCAAAGCTACTGCGTGCTCTGCAGGAGCGGGAATTCGAGCGCTTGGGTAGCACTCAAACCAGGAAAGTAAACGTGCGGCTGGTTGCTGCTACCAACCGCGACTTGGAAAAGATGATTGCGGCGCGCGAATTTCGGAGCGATCTCTACTACCGCTTAAACGTATTCCCCATTCGCATCCCGCCGTTGCGGGAACGGAAAGAAGATATCCCCTTACTGGTTCGCTTCTTTGTCCATAAGCTCGCGGGGCGAATGCAAAAACACATCGAAAGGATTCCGGCCGCCGCGATGAAAACCTTGACGAATTGGGAGTGGCCAGGAAACATTCGGGAACTGGAGAATTTCATCGAGCGTGCCGTAATCCTGACGCGTGGGAAGACGCTCGATGTACCGATCCCCGAATTGCGCGAATCGGTCGTGGAAGCCCAGGCGCCGAACCACAACGGCACCCTGGACGAGATTTCCCGGATCATAAGGCAAACGTTCAGCGAAATCTGCAAGGAAAACTCGAAAAGTGAAGTCAAAGCGCATAACGAGTCGGAGCGGCAGGAAATTATCCGTGTTCTGCGGGAGACAAAGGGTCGGGTTGCAGGCGCAAACGGCGCTGCGGTGCGGATGGCAATCAATCGGACGACACTGATTTCTCGTATCAAAAAGCTCGGCATCAATCCGAGACTGTTTTTCTGACTGCACGTTTACCACCGGTTCGGCCTATTCCTTGAACGTATCCGTCGATCTTGCATTTCTCCCTCACATGAGCGAGGCAAGATTTATCCGGAGTGTTCACCGACTCACCCGCGTTGAACCCCTGCCACCGCGTTCTGACCAAGACCGCTTGACCTGCAAATCTCGCTGTTGAGAGCCGCTTCGTCAGTTTTGACACCGCAACACCCAGGTTTCCCGCACAGCTTTGGAAGTAGGGAGCTTACCGCTCCCAAAGTTTGGTATACGAATTGCCTTTCCATGAGGGGCAAAAGAGGAGCGGCATGTTGAAGATTTCTGTCATTGATAGCCGGACGGAGCTCCGGTTGGTTCTTGAAGGAAAGCTAATCGCCCCCTGGGTTGCGGAGCTGAGGACCGCATGGAAGACCGTCAACGAGGAGATCGAGGGGCGCGTTTTAGTGATTGACATGGGAAATGTAGCCATCATCAGCCAGGAGGGAGAGAATGCCCTCTTGGAATTGATGAATGCAGGAGCAAAGTTTCGTTGCAGTGGCGTGGTCACCAAACACATGATCAAAGAGCTCAGGCGGAGGAGCAAGAGGGACGCGAGCAAACCGGTCCGCGAAGAACATTCCTGTGTGCTAGACGACCAAGGACAAAAATGAAATTGCTATGCACAAATCGGAGACTTTCTGGTTTGACAGGTAGCCTCGTTTGTCCTTCGTCAGGCTCTACACTTATGCCAGCCGCTGGTTTGGCCCGCGCCTTGCGTTCTCAGGTCCGCACGGAGAGGAAACCAGCGAACGGAGTGAGTCGAAGTCTTCGAGCTGTATTTTTTGTCCCTGTGCGGGTTTCTCCTCCGGATCCTCGCGATGTGGCGTTATGCCGAGCACTGTCGAAGCTAAATCGACAGCTACAACATTTGTCATGCACCGATAATTTCATCTTTGAAATCCTCCTTGCATTTCAACCACTTGTGTAGATCAGATTCTCCGTGAGCTTTGGCCCGAGGCTTGCACTTCCGCTCGTAGGTGGGAAGCCCTACCCCTTCCACCGGAGATACAGACCGCATGCACAAGCTCAACGGACCTATTTCGACCAAGGTCTTGTCATTCACACTTCTCGCTGTGTTTTCCTCAGCGATGGTGGGGTGCGGGAGAACCCAAGCAGCACCTCCCGAAGTAAGGGTTACCCCGTCGTCCAACAAGATGTCCCCGTGTACAGCGAATGGGTCGCGACATTGGACGGTTACGTCAATGCCCAAGTGCGACCCCAGGTTTCAAGCTACGTAATCAGGTAAAACTACAGAGAAGGCTCGCGAGGCGGGGGATTGGACTGGCTTCGGCTGGAGACTCGACATGATAAGAACGATGACCCGAGTGGAGCGGAGACCCGTGCTTGCATTATTCTTTGTCCACGCGATGGAGTTCATCCTGTACCGGCCGTCTTGAGCGCGGTGGACCAACACAGCAGGTCATGTAGACAAGTCAAAGGAGTGAGAATCGTCATGGCGACAGAAAAAGTCCGTGTTGGCATCATTGGAGCAAGTATGCGCAACGGCTGGGGGCGCGATGCCCACATTCCGGCATTGAGCGCGCTTCCTGAGTTCGAAATCAAGGCGGTCAGCACGAGCCGCCAGGAAACCGCAGACGAAACGGCCAAGCATTTCGGAGTTCCCCACGCTTTTGCGGACCCTTACAAAATGGTTCAGCATCCCGACGTGGACCTCGTCGCGATCTGCGTGCGCGTGCCTTTTCACCATGAGCTGGGGATGGCTGCTTTGAATGCCGGCAAGCATCTTTACAGCGAATGGCCGCTTGCGGCCACTACCGAGCAGGCTCAGCAGATGCGTGATTTGGCCGTCCGCAAAGGGGTCCACCATATGGTGGGACTACAAGCCCGCGGGGCCCGCGAGTTCAATCGCGTCAGAGACCTAGTCGCCGAGGGCTACATTGGCAAAGTGCTTTCGTGCACGATGATCGTAACGACGCCTACGTGGGGCGCCGAATTCACGCATGACTGGGCCTATATGGCAGATCGCTCGAAGGGTAATACTCTAATGACCAGCGTCGGGGGACACTCAATTGACGCGCTGTGCTACTGCCTTGGGGAGTTCAAGGAGCTGTCCAGCGTCGTGGCGAATCAGCGCCAACGAGTAAAGATCGTTGAGACGGGCGAAACGATCCCGATGACCTCGCCCGACCAGGTGCTGATAAGCGGCGTCCTTCAAAGCGGCGCGGTCGCATCGATCCACCTCAAAGGCGGCTTCGCCAGCGGAACAGGGTTCCTGTTCGAGATCCACGGCACCGAGGGCGACCTGGCTATCGTGCCGGGAGATCCTCGTCTTGCGACTTACATACAGGTCTCCGAGTTCACCGTGCGCGGTTCGCAGGTGGGCAAACCTCTGGCGCATCTCTCGATACCGGAGAGCTATCGCTGGGTTCCACCCGCGGTCCCGGCGGGACTTCCTTTCAACGTTGCGCAGCTATACATGCGGATGGCTGAAGGCATTCGCGAAGGAAAGTCCGTCAGCCCCGACTTCGATGCTGCCGTCAAACGCCACCACTTGCTGGACACGATTCAGAAGGCGTCGGACACGGGGATCCGCCAGACTGTTTAGCGACGATTCGCAAGCTCATCACAATCTATGAAGCGCGTGGAAGAGAGTCGATCCAACATTCGACAGAGAAAATAATCTGAACAAGCATTGTAAAACTCTGCACTCCTGGCGCAGAAATCCTGCAACTGTTAGTCGAGGTCGCGTTCATAGAAGTCAAGTCCCTGCCGCTCGACACGATAGCGTTCGGTCTCTCGAGGAGCCTCAAGTGTGGAATCGTTTGCGTCTTCGGATCAGGGCTAATGATTTTTCTGCTATGCACATCGGGAAGTCTCTTATAACCGCCGGCACGGTGTTCTTGGTCGTGCTTTTGGTGACGCCGGTGTTGGCCGAGAAAGGTCAATCGTCCTACAAACAGGGCAGAGACCTGGAGGCTCGGCAGAACTATGAAGGCGCCTATGCTGCGTATGAGCGCGCTTATGACGCGTCCCCGCGGGACACGCGCTATCGCGCGGCACTCACCAGAATCCGGTTCTTGGCGGCGGCATCAAAAGTGCACCGAGCAACGCTACTGCAGCAAGCGGGACAACTCGATGAAGCTTTGATGCTGTTTGAAGAAGCCGTCAGGATCGACCCGTCGAGTCCGATCGCATCCCAGCAAGCGATAAATACTCGCAAGATGATTCAGCAAGCGCATGGGAGTCGTGCCGAGAATCCGTCTCAGCCCCGACCTGTCCTTAGCCCTGACATTTTGGATGCGCAAGGCCCAGTGAAGCTAACCAACGTTTCCAATCTTCCCGTCACGCTGAAATTGTCGCAAGACACCAAGATCGTCTACCAAACCATTGGACGACTGGCAGGGGTTAACGTGCTCTTTGATCCGGACTTTACTTCGCGGCAACTCAACATCGAGTTGAACGGAGTCACCTTGCAAGAGGCATTTGATCTCGTCGCCGCGGAATCAAAGACGTTCTGGAAACCTATGACTCGCAATACGATTTTCGTCGCAGCAGACAATCCGGCGAAGCGTAAGGAACTGGAGGAAAATGTCATCAAGGCTTTTTATCTCTCAAACCTCACGGCACCCACCGAACTCCAGGATCTGGTGAACACACTACGTTCCGTCCTCGATGTGACTCGCGTTCAGCAACTCGTTTCTCAGGAAGCAATAGTAATTCGGGGAACGCCGGACCAGATTCTCCTGGCAGAAAAGATCGTGAGCGACTTTGACCAGGCTCCTCCCGAAGTGGTCGTCGATTTCGCGTTAATGGAAGTAAGCCGCGATAAAGTGCATACCCTGGGAATCAATCCACCGACCAGCGCTTCTGTCCAGCTCCAAGCGAATATAGGTAGCAATTCAAGCAACATAAATGGCGGTTCTACCAACGGTTCGAATAGTTCAACTACCTCATCGAGTTTAGGCAGCAGCTCTGGCAATGGTATCAATTTGAACTCATTAGCCAATTTGAACGCCACCGACTTCGCCGCGACGATTTCGAGCGCTAATGCGACTGCCTTGTTTACCGACAGTAGCACCAAGATTATTCAGAATCCGCAGATACGATCTTTGAATGGGCAAAAGGCATCCCTCAAGATCGGCCAGCGGGTGCCGACTGCGACTGGTTCTTATTCGTCAGGGATCAGCGGTTTTGCTGTGAGCGGTCTGGTTAATACTCAATTTCAGTACATCGATGTCGGGGTCAACGTTGATATCACGCCACATATCCATCCCGATGGAGAGGTCACTCTCAAGATTGCACTCGACGTCTCGTCCGTTATTAACCAGCAGCCGATCGGCGGGATTAACGAACCTGTGATCGGTCAACGGAAAGTGGAACATGAGATTCGCCTGAAAGATGGTGAGGTGAGTCTCCTTGGCGGAATGCTCCAGCAGCAGGATGCTCAGTCACTCACCGGTATTCCCGGGCTGTCACAGATTCCGATATTGAAATATCTTTTTTCTCAAAAGAATACCGAAGCGATGGACAGCGAAATCGTGTTTGCGATAATTCCGCATATTGTTCGGCGTAAAGATGTGAACGAATTCAATGGAAGGACTCTCGATGTTGGAACGGCGAGTTCCATTCATCTGCGTCACGCGGCTGGAACGAATCCGACCCCGGAATCTGACAATGGATCTGAGACCATACCGGCAGCAAAGTCCTCCGGAGAAACAAGCGCCGCTTTGGAGTTTGATCCGACCGCAATCTCGGTGGCTGAAGGTGCAACCTTCACCCTCGATGTAGTCCTATCTGGCGCACAGAATGTTTATTCCGTTCCCTTACAGATAGCCTATGACAAAGAGGGTTTAGAACTCTTGAATATTTCGAACGGCAGTTTCCTATCTCAAGGAGAACAAGTTGTTGCCTTGGTTCATCGGGAGAACCCCTCCAGCGGCACTATCGAGATCACTGCTTCTCGCCCACATAAATCGGAAGGGGTATCAGGTCACGGCGTTGTAACAACCTTGACCTTTCAGGCCAAGACCGCTGGACGATTCCCTGTGAAAATTACCAAGGCCGCTCTCGTTCATCCTGACCAACCGGTGACTGCTGCGTCAGGCTCCGAGGTTACTGTTTCAGTACAGTGATCGCGTTGATTCGCTGAACAGTCACGTTTGTCTTTTGTCTGTAGATCCATCCCACCGGCGAAGGTTTAATCGCCATCATGGCAGCTTTGTGAAGCAGGATTCTTCCAAAGATCCGGCAAGCAAAGCTTTCGTGGCCACGATCGTGAGCGCTTGACCCGCAATCATCCGCGCTGTTGAGTGCCGCTTCGTCAATCTCGACACCGTGACACTCAGTCTTCCCGCAGAGCTTCGGAACTCAGCGAGTTACGGCTCCCACAATCTGGTATGCGAAGTGCCTAGTCATGATGCATGTGGTAGAGATGCACACCTGAATCCTAGACTCGCCCACGCGGGATGGTTTCCCGCCGCGGAATTGCCCTGTCAAAGAAGTGCGGGCGAGCGTAATCGCAACCTAATTCAAGGAGAAAATACAGATGTCAGTTAAGAATCGTGACGTGTCATTTCCAAGGGCCGCGTTCCTCAGCGTCCTATTATTAGTGTCCGCAGTAAGCGCGCAAAGCCAATCAGATTTGTCCCGATCGGGCCGATGGCAAATCGCCGGCCAGAATCTGAACAACACCTGGAGCCAGCCCGCAGAGCATTCCATCACTCCTGCCAACGTCAACGGCCTGACACCAAAGTGGGTATTCACGACTGGGGGAGATGTTTCCGCCACCCCCACTGTCGATGGTGACGCCGTTTACTTCCCCGATTGGGGTGGCAATCTCTTCGCGGTCCAGAAGGAGGACGGGCGTCTCATCTGGTCTCACAAGATCTCCGATTACGATGGTGTTACCGGAGCTATTTCTCGTGTCAGTCCCGCAATAGATAACGATCAGCTAATCATTGGCGACATTCTTAGTCCAAATGAAACGCACGCTGGCGCAAATGTAATCGCAGTCGATCGGAAAACAGGAGCACTCCGGTGGATTAAGCAGGTGGAGACCCATCCAGCGGCAATCATTACTGGATCTCCCGTGGTTTTCGACGGCGTGGTTTACATTGGCGTCTCTTCGAGCGAAGAAACTCTGGCGGCGAATCCCGCGTATCCCTGTTGCAGCTTTCGCGGCAGCATCGATGCGCTCGACGCGAAGAGCGGTGCAATCCTTTGGAAGACCTTCGACATGCCCGATAACGATGGGCAGGCCAACCAATACAGTGGCGGCGCGGTTTGGCAACCACCCGCGATTGATCCAAAGCGCGGGACGCTGTTCATCGGCACGGGAAACAACTACACCGTTCCTGCGGATGTGGTCGCTTGCCAGAATGCAAATCCTACCGCGGACTGCACTGCTCCGGACGATTTCTTCGACACTGCCCTGGCCCTGGATTTAAAGACCGGACAGGTCAAGTGGTCAAAGAAGTTGCAGGGTTCTGATACTTGGACCGTAGCCTGTCTGACTTCTTCAGGACCCAACCCAAATTGTCCGGTACCGAGCAGCCCGGATTTCGATATGGGAGGAGCAGGACCTAATCTGGTGGGCAAAATCGTCGGCTTTGGGCAGAAGAGCGGC
>Ga0210396_10001298_pt1 | contig 27742 bp, 23 predicted proteins | sample IncBWH17OmetaG_FD_155466 | JGI IMG/M metagenome (GOLD analysis project Ga0210396, IMG submission 155466) | Forest soil microbial communities from Barre Woods Harvard Forest LTER site, Petersham, Massachusetts, United States - Inc-BW-H-17-O ... | reverse complement strand
ACCATTACCTACCGGATACAATTACCGGCGATACATTCCTATGCCCACCGGCCTTTTCTTTCCTCCTATGGCGGCCTGGTGGGCGATATCCACTCTTTTTTTTACATGGTCGGCGAGACCCGCCTACCCGCTACCGTGCATTTCCAATTACCCCCGGGCTGGCAGATCGCCACGGGGCTGGAACCAACAGCCGACAGTTCTACCTTCACTGCGTCTTCCGCCGAAACGCTTATGGACTGCCCCGTGATGATCGGCCGCTTCCGTCGCTGGCATTTTCAGGTCGACAACATCGGCTATACCGTCGCCTATTTGCCGGTCCCGGGATCACCGGCCTTTGATACGACGCTGCTGTTGGAAAACATAAAAAAGATCGTCGTACAGACGGTACATCTTTTCGGCGGCGCGCCCTATAGACATTACACTTTCCTGCTGGAAGACGGGGTGTTCGGCGCTCTCGAGCACGCTAATTCGGTGACTCTCGGGATGCCGGCCACCGAACTGGCATCCCACATGCAGGAGAGTTATGAAGCCATCGCCCACGAATTCTCCCATGCCTGGAACCTGATAAGCATCCATCCGGAAGAATATACCGGCCTGACCTGCGGCCCGCAGCAGCGGTCGGCGGGATTGTGGTTCAGCGAAGGGATGACGATGTTCTATGCCGATCTGCTTGTCCGCCGGGCAGGACTGCCTTGTGAAGATTCTACCCGCATAGCACATCTCGAATCCCTCATCGGCAGGTATTACGCCGATACCGGCAATCGCGTGTTCTCTCCCGCGGCCGTGAGCCTGGCTGCCAACGCAGACCCTGGCGCCATGGGCGATTACTCCGCCAGCACCCATCTGCAGGGGGAACTCCTGGGTGCGATGCTGGATATTCTCATCCGGAACTGCTCCAATGGGAGCCATTCGTTTGACGACGTGATGCGGTTGATGTACAAACGTTTCAGCGGTAAAAAAGGATTCAAAACGCAGGATGTCGAACAAGCCGTCGATGCCGTTTGTGATAACCTGGCGGTGCATACCTTTTTCGACACCTATCTCTACCAGGGCAAAGCGCTCGATTTCGATCCTTACCTCCGGTTGCTGGGTCTCCGGTTGCAATTGTTCTGGCTGCCGGCCACCGATGCACAGGGAAAACCAACGCTGGATAACCGGCTATATGTCTGGCAACTGCCGGGAGACAGCCTTTTTCGGCTGCTCATCTCCGATCCCCGAAGCTGCTGGGGACGCGCGGGTCTCCATACCGGCGATGCCGTATTGACCATGAGCGGCCAGACGATAACAATCAGGACTTCTTTTTACGCTCAACGTAACGCGCTCCGGATGGGTGATACGGTCTCCTTCCAGATCCGGCGCTCCGGCGGGGTCCAGATGGTCCGGGTAGGTGTCACCGGCTATATACAGGTTGTCGCGCACCTCCAACCTGCCATGGATGCGGATAACAAAACCCTGGCGCTATTCCGCCAGTGGAATTCCGGATGGTAAAGGACGGATTGCCGGGCTACACGCCCTCCAATCCATATTGTTTCAGGACCTCCAGCGGCACGCCTTCCCATTTGCCCGGACTATTGCCTTTGTATCCCAGATCTTCGATGCCCATCTTGCTGGTGAAAAAACCGATCGCGGCGAGATCCCGCATCTTGTTGAAAAAGACCACTCCCTGCTGCATCTCCGGTTTCGCCTTCATGGGATAGGCTATGTCGTCCAACATCGCTGTTCGCTGAGCAGGCGTACAATCGATAAAATCCTTGCCATAACGGTTCAGACATTGAATGTCCAGCCAACGCAACCCCCCGCGCATCGGCAACTGATGCACCGGCTCGTCTTTGACGATGAACTCGATAAAGGCCGGAACACCGGCATCCGACGCGTTGCCGCTTTTGGCATCCCGTGGAAGGATGAGGTCGGCGATCAGCGTGATGGTAGCCCTTTCGTGCGCATCGAAAAAGGTGGCGGCAGCCAGTTCCTTGTCCCGGGCGATCTCGAAGTCCTGTCTGCCGGCGATGTCCACCGTAGCCCCCGCATCGGCGAGAGGCGCCGGTTTGGACTGACATCCTTCCAACAGCGACCCTACGCTGAGGGTGCCCATGCCGAGTAAGCGTAAACTATCTCTTCTGTTCATACGATCAGATGTTATATTGTTTGCGTTGCCGGATCAGGTATTCGGTGGTGCGCATCGACAAGGCCAGGATAGTCAGGGTAGGGTTCTTCTCCGATTGCTGGGTAAAAACCGACCCGTCCGTGACAAAGAGATTTTTGCAATCATGCGCCTGTCCCCACTTGTTGAGCGGCGCCTTCTTTGCATCATCGCCCATCCGGACAGTGCCGACCTCATGGATGCCTTTGCCCGGTTTGTCCAATCCATAATTGGTTTCCGGCCCTGCGGGAGGACCCAGTGAGATGCCGCCCATGGTCTTGACGATCGCCATCGAGGTTTCCTGCATATGCCTGGCCTGGTTGATCTCGTCCGAAGTCCATTTATACCGGAAACGCAGCACCGGGATGCCGAATTTATCGACCACTCCCGGGTCGATCTCGCAATAGTTGTCTTCCCTCGCCGTAGCCGTCCCATGACAACCGATGCCCGCCATGGTGCCATAGAAACGACGATAATCCTCTTTCAACGAAAGTCCATAACCTCCTCCGGCCTTTGGCTTTCCATCGGCGCCGGGGAGATACCCGTTGAGATAGGGGACGATCTGGCCTTCGAATCCAAAATAACCACCATAGCCGGGCATCCACATCCCGCCAAAGACCTCCAGGTGATATCCTCGCGGGAAATCCAGTTTTTTATTGTCCAGCCACCAGGGCGCATACAGATGCAGACTGCCTACCCCGTCCTCGTTGAACCGCGGTCTTCCCAGCAACTGTGGCAGGATAGCCGCTCCGCCGCCCTGCGTGCTGTCATGCAGATATTTTCCCACCGCATTGCTGGCATTGGCCAGTCCATTGGGATGGGCGGAGGATCTCGAGTTGAGCAGGATCCTCGCCGACTCGCAAGTGCTCGCGGCCAGGATGACGACCTTGGCCTTTACCTGGTATTCCTGCATATCGTCCTTGCTGATATACGAGACCCCCGTGGCCTGTCCGTTCGTATCCGTGAGGATCTCCCGCGCCACCGCATTGGTACGCACGGTGAGATTGCCGGTCTTGATAGCCGGGATCACCAGGCAGGAGGACGACGAGAAATCGCCGTAGATCTTACAGCTGCGGTTACACTGCCCGCAGAAAAAACAGGCCTGCCTGTCCGTATTACCCGGTAACGGCGCAGTCATCACGGCGCCACGACCGGCGATCACCGGAATACCCAATCCCTTCGCCGCCTTTTTAACAAACAACTCGTTGAGCCGCGGTTTAGGCGGTGGTAAGAAGATGCCGTCGGGATCATTCTCCAGTCCTTCCATGGAGCCATAGACCCCGATCAATTTATCCACGCGATCATAATACGACCTGATCTCGTCATACGTGATCGGCCAGTCGTCACCGACCCCATAGCTGGTCCGGCATTTGAAGTCTTTGGGCCCCATCCGCAGGGCGATACGCGCCCAGTGGTTGGTCCGACCACCGAGCATCCTGGCCCGGAACCACTGGAACTCCGATCCCTCTTTTTGGGTATACGGCTCCCCGTCGATCTGCCAGCCGCCATAGGCGGCATCGAAATCACCCAGGGCCCGGGTCGCATTGCCGCCTCTGCGAGGACTCTGATACGACCATTTCAATTGCTGCGAGTCCCTGGCCGGGTCGAAGAAAGGTCCGGCCTCCAGCATCAACGCCTGGATACCCGCGTTTGCCAGCACATAACCAGCCATGCCGCCACCCGCTCCCGACCCGATGATGACGACATCATATACGGTCGATGATTGTATTAACTGCATAATCCGGCTTTTTCTACTAGTTTTTTGGTGGCGAGGGTACCGGCGTAATCATCCAGGTACTTCGCATCTTTTGTATACATTTTGAAGAGGCCGCCTTCGTATTCAATGCTCACCCAGCCCGTGAAACCGGACTGCCGGATGATCTTGAACATGCGGCAGAAATCCGTTTCCTGGTCATTGCCATCGGCATCGAAAACATGCGTCTTGGCATGTACCCCTTTGGCATAGGGCATCAACTCCGTGATCCCTTTATAACGGTCGTATTCCTCCAGACATTTGGTCTTCATATAACCGGCGATGTCCTGCGTCTCCGGCCGGGTCCGGTTGATACAGAAATTCCCGAAATCGGCCAGCGTGCCGCCATGCGGACTATTGAGCTGTTTCATCACGCCGGCCAACCAGGCGCCATTACACGAGATGCCGACATGATTCTCTACGATCACATCGATGCCACCATGCTGACGTCCGTATTCGATCAACCGGCCCAGGCTGTCGACCCCTGCATTGGCCACCGCCTCAGGTGCGCCTTCTCCTTCTACGTTTACCCGGATCATCGGACAACCGAGCGCAGCCGCCGCCTCGATCCATTTGTAATGGTTCTCGACCGCCTTCAGCCGGCTGGCCTCATCGAGATCACCCAGCACCCCTTCGCCGTCGACCATGATCCGCAGGTTATAACGGCCGGCATCCGCTGATCGTTTCTTCAACTCGTTCAACCAGGCCGTATCCCGCGCCTTGTCGGCAAAGAATAGGGAACAGTAATCCAGTCCGGCTATTCCCAGCGCTGCGGATTTGGCCGGGAAATCCAGGGGGTCGAGCTGTTTGGTCCAGAACTGGCTGGCAAATGAAAATTGGGAAACCGCGATCTTGAAAAAGAGGTCGCGCGGGACTTTCAATCCCCCGCCAAGATATACTCCCGCCACACCCATCGCGGCCCGGCGGATAAATGCTCTCCTGTTCGCTTTCATGAAAAGAAATTTAGGAAATGCTTATTTAGTGAAACTTACTAAATAAAGATAATGTTATTTAGTAAAAACTACCAAATAATTCTTTTGTCCTGCCTTTTGGCTGAGGTTTGCTAATTTTATTCTATTATGAACGAAGCCGAAGTCCGGGATTTTTTGCTCAACGGTCATCTGCATTATGTACCGCATGTCTCCATCGACTGCGCCATCTTCGGCTATCATGACCAGCAGCTCAAACTGCTGCTGATCCGCAATAGCTTCGTCAACGGCTGGTGTCTTCCCGGCGGCTATATCCTGCGAACCGAGACATTAGGGCAGGCCGCTTCCCGGATCGTTCGCGAACGCACCGGCGTTGATAACCTCTTCCTGCAGCAGTTCAAGACCTTCGGCGATCCGGATCGGGCCCAGATCAGCAAGTTCGACCCGAAACGATGGTTCGAACTCACCGGCTTGCGCGATGGGGAAAAGAGCTGGCTGCTGGATCAGACGATCTCGATAGGCTTTTATGCGATCACCGATTTTTCCAAAACTGTTCTCCATACCGATTTCTACAGCGCCGAAAGCGCCTGGTTCGATATCGACCGGCTACCCAGGCTGGAATTCGATCACGACGAGATGGTCAAAGAGGCCATGCATACGCTGAGACTCCAACTCTATCATTACCCTATCGGGTATAACCTGCTTCCCGCGAAATTTACCCTCAGCGAGATCCGTGCACTGTACGAGACACTGCTGGGGAAAAAATTGGACGTGAGTAATTTCCCCAAGAAGCTCATCGCCCTCGGTTTGCTGAATAAACTGTCCGAAAAACGCAGCATAGGCGCTCACCGGAGCCCGCATTTATATTCCTTTAACAAAACGCGGTACAATCAAGCCCTTAAAGAGGGCATTGTATTAAGTTAAAATAGTACCATAGTGGTATCCATCCGGCCCGTATATTTGGCCTCCTAATCGCCAATTATGCAATTCTTTCTTTTCTTGCTGGCCGGCATGGTCCCGTTCCTGGCCAATGCCACTCCCAAACCCAAAACATATGAGCTGAGATCTCCCAACGGCGCCGTCGTCGTGCACGTTCTCGTGGACGAGCATATCCGCTGGTCTGTCGACCACAAGGGCCAATCGGTTATCGCACCATCCGAAATAAGCATGCAGTTGCAGAATGGCGAAACCCTCGGCGAAAACGCCAAAGTCCTTTCCACCCAAACCGTAACGGTCAACGCCGCGTGGACAGCGATCAATTACAAAAAAAGCACAATACAAGATCACTCTACACAGCTGACCCTGTTTTGCAAAGGAGACTATACCGTCATCTTTCGCGTCTATGATGACGCCGTTGCCTATCGCTTCGGCACGAAAAGAAAAGGCGAGCTGATCGTAAAGAACGAAGCCGCGAATTTTAATTTCACCGAAGACGACAAAGCCTTTATTCCGATCCAGTGGGACTACCGCGATGGCAAGAATTTCAACTCCTCGTTCGAAGCGCTTTATCACGAGGTCAGCTTATCCCAATTTCCTAAGGACTCGCTGGCCTTCCTGCCGCTGCTGATAGATATCGGTGAGGGGAAAAAGGTCGCCATCCTCGAAGCCGATCTCGACGACTACCCCGGTATGTATCTCGACCTGAACGCCACAGGCAAAGGACTCAAAGGCGTATATGCACCCTACCCGCTGAGCGCGAAGCTGCACAGTATCAATTATATTCCCACAGAACGCGGCGATTATATCGCCAGGACTGCCGGCGCCCGTTATTTCCCCTGGCGCGTCATCGTCATCAGCGAACAGGACAAAGACCTGCTCAACCAGGACATCGTCCAGAAACTCGCGGAAGCGCCCCAGATAACCGACGTCAGCTGGATCCACCCCGGCCAGGTGGCCTGGGACTGGTGGAACCACTGGAATGTCTCACATGTGGATTTCAAAGCCGGTATCAATACGCCAACCTACAAATATTATATCGATTTCGCCGCCGCCAATCATCTCCCTTATATCGTCATGGACGAAGGCTGGTCCAACGATCTCGACCTGATGCAGATCTCGCCCCGGATAAACCTGCAGGAGATCATCGATTATGGCAAGGCCAGGGGGGTAGGCGTGATCCTTTGGGCGACATGGTACGCCGTGACACAGCAGTTGGACAAGGCCTTCCCATTTTATGCCAATATGGGCGTCAGGGGGTTCAAGATCGATTTTATCGACCGCGACGACCAGGTGGCGATCGCCTCGACCTACAAGATCGCGAAGATAGCGGCGCAGAATAAATTGATGGTGGATTATCACGGCACTTCCAAACCCACCGGCCTGCAACGTACCTGGCCCAATGTCATCGGCTACGAAGGTGTCAAAGGATTGGAGAATTTTAAATGGGCGGACGAAGACCAGCCCCGCTATGTAGTGACTATCCCTTTTATTCGCATGATAGCGGGCCCTATGGATTATACCCCCGGCGCCATGCGGAACGCCACCCAGGCGGCGTACCGTCCGATCAACGACAACCCGATGAGCAAGGGAACGCGCTGTGCGCAGCTGGCCGAGTACGTGGTGTTCGAAGCGCCCCTCCAGATGCTGGCCGATAACCCCACGATCTATAGACGGGAACAGGAATGCACCGATTTCATCACCAGTGTACCCACCACCTTCGACGAGACGGTGGCCCTCGATGGCAAAGTAGGCGAATACCTCGCGCTGGCCCGCCGTAAAGGAGATACCTGGTTTGTAGGTGCGATGACTAATTGGACGCCGCGGTCCCTGACGATCGACTGTTCTTTCCTGCCGGCGGGCGAATATGAAGCCGTGGTGTTCAAGGATGGCGTGAACGCGGATCGCGACGCCACCGACTATAAAAAAGAGACCCTCCGGGTTCACCCGGGTGATAAGCTGCCGGTACAGCTGTATGGGGGTGGCGGCTGGGTAGCGCGAATCCAAAAACTTTGAAAATGAACCGTACTTTATCGGCCTATTCCAAAGGGCCGCTACACTTGAAAAATCATCTGGTCATGGCACCCATGACCAGGAACCGTGCAATAGACAATCTGCCCAACGCCCTGATGGCCGAATACTATGCCCAACGTAACGGAGCCGGACTCGTCATTACCGAAGGCACTTCGCCGGCGCCGGAAGGATTGGGCTATCCGCGCATCCCGGGGATCTATTCGCCGCAGCAGGTCGAAGGTTGGAAAAAGATCACCGCCGGTATCCGGGCGGGCGACAGCCGGTGTTTTTTGCAACTGATGCACACCGGTAGGATCGGTCATGTCGATAATCTCCCCCAAGGCGCGACCGTCGTCGGTCCTTCGCCCATCGGGGCGGCCGGTCAGATCTATACCGACCGGAATGGCATGCAGGAGTTCCCGGTTCCCAGAGCGTTGACCACGCAGGAAGTGGAAGCACTTATCGAAGCCCATGTGGAGGGAGCCCGAAATGCGATCCTGGCTGGTTTCGACGGCGTCGAATTACATGGCGCAAACGGCTACCTCATCGAGCAATTCCTGAACCCGAACAGCAATAGCCGGACCGACGAATATGGGGGAACCATGGAAAGACGCGCACGGCTGGCGGTCGAAACGGCGCAACGGATCGCGGCGGCTATCGGCGCGGGGCGACTAGGCATTCGTTTCTCTCCTTTCAATACCTTCAATGATCAGCAACCCTATCCGGAGGACGATGTACACGCCCTATATCGCTATCTCGCCGAAGAAATGGAAAAGATCGGGTTGGCGTATCTGCATATTGCCGTATCACCAAAGATCCCGCAAAAGACCTTGCAGGTGATCCGGCATTCTTTCCGGGGGACCGTGATACAATGCAATAGCCTTACCCCTGAAACGGCGGAAGCCGCCTTACATGGCAGCTTCGCCGATCTGGTCGCATTCGGAAAATCATTTCTGGCTAATCCCGATCTCGACAAACGCGTCGCGGTTGGCGGGTCTCTGAATCAGCCGGATGTAAAAACATTTTATACGCCGGGACCCAAGGGTTATACCGACTATCCGGTGTTAATTCCCCAATCCTAAAAGGTCGTTGCTTTGCTTCAGCGACTGGGCCGACTCGCGCATCAGCCGGTGGAACCGCTCGTTGGTCGTTTCATCCAGGATCGCGGGATTGTTGGCCTTTGTCTGCAACGGCACGTTGTCCGATGGAGCAACAGGCGCTACGGGATGCTGCGGTAAAGGCGTATTCAACCCTTCGCTTCCTTCGAAATAGTAGGTGGTGGCGATAAACTTTTTGACATGTTCCCGCGATTCCGCCGGCAGATAGTTCTGCAAGGCCCAGAAATTCCTGCTATGAGATTTGTGGATCGCGCGGTATACCGGACGGGGGCCACCGTTATAAGCGGCCAGCACGAGCAGCCAGTCGCCGAACTCGTTGTGCAGATCGCGCAGATATTTGGCGGCCGCACCGGTGCTTTTGTAAAAGTTTACCCGGTCGTCTGCGCGCCTGCTGACCTTCAGACCCAATACATGGGCGGTTCCGGGCATCAGCTGCCAGGGGCCCTTGGCGCCTACACGGGACAACGCCGTCGGCTTCAGCTCCGACTCGATGACGGCCAGGTATTTCAACTCCAGCGGAAGACCATAATGGTGGAGCACGGAATCGATGATCGCAAAAGGCCCTTCGCTTCGTTCCTTGACGTTTACCAGACACTCATCGTTGTTCCGGATATACGAATTCACGAATTTCATGCCCTGCTTCCCCTCGTCAAGGGGCAATGCGATCTCACTGGTATTCGATGGGCTAAGTTTCGCGTTGTTGCTGCTGTCGGTGCTGTTGTTACCTTTGCTGGAGTTGCCACTGGCACTGGTATAGAGCACATGTCGCGTCGGCTCCGAAGTGGGTTTTCCGGGATTTGCAGCCGAAGGCAGACCTATCATAAAGGCAACGCTGCAAAAAGAGGGTACTACGGACTTCAACATCGTTTTAATTTTTGGGTAAAAAACAATGCCGGCCCCAGGTATGGATTCTACGGTTTGCTCATAGGTATATGGATAGGATTCTTCTTATAGCCTTTCCGTGGGTTCGGATAATTAGGGTTTTTCATTTCCGGAAGACTATAACTTCGCCCCAAAGATAACCATAACCGGCCGGAAGATATAGGGGTTTATACGTCGTAAAATTACGATGATGTTGTAACTCATTGGCTCGCTATTTGTTACCTTTAGTGATCAAGGAGGCGGAAACGTATTATGACATCGGACGGAAACATTCTTGCTATCGACATCGGCGGCTCGCATATTAAATGCACGATTCTCAACCCCCAGGGGGAAGCGCAGATCAACTACCGCAAACTGGTGACACCGGCCCAGGCGACTCCGGGCAATGTCATCGACACCATCCGCCAGCTGACAAAAGAGATCCCGGATTACGAAAAGATATCGGTGGGGTTTCCCGGCTATGTCCGTAACGGCGTCGCATTCACCGCCCCTAATCTGGGGAATGTCTACTGGGGGAAAATCGACCTGGGACAACAGCTCAGCAACGCCCTTGGCAAACCCGTTCGGCTGGTCAACGACGCGGATCAGCTGGGATTGGGCGTCGTCAGCGGCAAGGGTTTCGAAATGGCCGTGACCCTCGGGACAGGGGTGGGGACCGCGATCCTTATCGACGGCTACCTGCTGCCACACCTTGAACTGGCGCATCATCCCATCCGCAAAAACATCGATTACGATCAATATGTCGGCGAGGCGGCCTTGAAGAAAGCAGGCAAGAAGAAATGGAACGCACGGATGGCGCGCCTGCTAACCGTCTGGAAGATCGTTTTTAATTACGACCGGCTTTATCTTGGCGGCGGAAACGTCGAATACCTGAGCATTCCGCTCGATGCCAATATCCATAAATTCAGCAATCAGGATGGGATCAAAGGCGGCGCCAAACTTTGGATGCTGGAAGATAAATACCACATCACTACTAATTATCCAAAATAGTCTGGTTTACGTTCTTTTGCCTATATTGGGGTCTATTAACTTGCCTGATTAGTGAGACCCTATTCAAAGGACCCCGAGGTCCATCTATCTTCCTTTATCGAGATGACTCCCGATCTCGTCTGCATCGCCGGCCGGGATGGATTTTTCAAAAAAGTGAACCGCGCGGTCATCGAGAAATTCGGCTATACCGAAGAAGAGCTGATGACCCGACCCATTGCCACCTTCATGCATCCCGAAGACAAAGAGCTGACCCTGCATAAACGCGCGGAACTCTTCGAAGGCAAATCCCTGGTCAATTTCCGGAACCGCTACATCACTAAAAGCGGTGCTACCCTCTGGCTGGAGTGGACCTCGCTTTATTTCCCCGACGAGGCCGTGGTCTTTGCCATCGCCAAAGACATCACCAAACGCCGGCAGGTGGAACTGGAGATCGAGGAGGATTACCGGAAATTCAAAGGCCTCGCCTCGCATTTCAAGAGCAGCATCGAGGAGGACCGAAAATTCCTTGCCAGGGAACTGCACGAAGAGCTCGCACAGCTGGCTTCCATTCTAAAGATGGACATCGAAGCGGCCCGGAAACACCTGGCCGTCCTGCCCCCAGCGGCCAGGGATAGGATCGAAGACGCCACGGTTGTTTCCCAGCAATTGATCGTGACCATCCGGCGCCTCTCGTTTTCCATCAGCCCGAACATGCTGGAACATCTTGGTCTGAACGCCACGCTGGAATGGCATTGCAAAGAATTTTCGATCCTGAGCGGTATTGCCTGTGTCTTTCAAAGCACCTTTGACGATAGCCGCCTCACGGATGAACTCCGGATCGACCTGTTCCGCATCTGCCAGGAGGCCCTGCAGAATATCCTCAAACATGCGCAAGCCGCCGAGGTGAAGGTGACGTTGGAAGAGCTGGGGCGACAGATCCGCATGACGATCCTCGACGACGGCAAAGGTTTCGATCAGACGGCCCAGAAGCGCCAACCCGGATTGGTCCGGATGCGTGAGCGCGCCACGTCCATCAACGGCGTACTGTCCATCCACAGCGCACCGGACTGCGGCACGGCCATCTCCGTGACGATCCCTAAGATCTAACGGTCCGTGGAAAGTCTATGTGTCTTAATTGTGTATTATTTTAATTTTTTTCGGTACGAATATGTACAATTTACCGTTAACATTGCACATATTCGTTTTTTAATGATTCATTCTGCCAAGGGCACGATTGCCACTGCCGAAAAAAGAAAATCTGGAAACTTTTTGGATCACGTGCTGGAGCCTCCGTCTTACGGATGGAAGGACGAGGAGAACCGGCTGGTCATCCCGACCCCCCGCCAGCTTTTCAGCGAATTCCTTTTCCGGGTAAATATCTTCAGAGACAGAAAGAACTGGCTGACTTTTTTCAGCTGGGCGAGACTGCTTATCCTGGTAGCCTGTCTGTTTGTGTTCCTGTTTAACTATTTTAGTTTTTATTTACTGGCCATAGCCTTTCTGTATAGCATGATCGTCATGGGAACCCACGGGACCATCTGGTATCACCGGTATTGTACGCATGGCGCCTATACCTTCAGCAATAAATTCTGGCGGTTCGTTACCCGCAATCTCACGATCAATATCGTCCCCGAAGAAACCTATGTCATCTCTCACCACGTCCACCATGCCAAATCCGACGAACCGGGTGATCCTTACAACGCCCAGGCCGGTTTCTTATACTGTTTTCTGGCCGATGTGAACCATCAACCCATCGCCCTCGACCTCGACGAAACCGGGTACGCCCGGGTCCTGAAACTGATGGATCACACCGGCGTTAAACCCAACACCTTTGCCCAATATCGCCGGTGGGGCTCGGTCGCCAATCCCGCCAGAGCTATTATCGGCTGGCTGGCTAACTGGACATTCTGGGGCCTGATCTTTTATTGGATCGGCGGTCCGGCATTGCTGTTCACCTTGTTCGGCGCAGCCGGTTTTTGGGCCATTGGCGTTCGCACCTTTAATTATGAGGGCCATGGCAAAGGGAAAGAGAAGCACAGGGACGGAAGCGATTTCAATCGCAAGGATCTTTCCATAAATCAGCTATGGCCGGGATATGTAGCGGGCGAGTGGCATAACAATCATCACCTTTTCCCCTGTAGCGCGCGCAGCGGGTTTCTCAATTACCAACTCGACCTGGCTTGGTGTTATATCAAACTCCTGAATCTCCTCGGCGGCGTCAGCGCGTATCACGACTCCAAAAAGCTATTTCTGGCGGATTACCATCAACCTTATCTCGAAAGTAAAAAAGCCGTACAGGCTTAATACCCGATCTCTACAATGCCCATATAGGTCGATGTGTCGTCGATATGATGCAGCATGAAATGTGCTACATCCGCACGCGAGATGCTCAGGCAGTTGCGTAAAAAGGCGTTCACGCTCCAGCGGTATTTCCCCGTCGCCGGTTTGTCGAGGAGTCTTGGTGGCCGGACGATCGTCCAGTCCGCTTCACTTTCCCGGATCAACCGCTCCATGGCGCGCAGATCGGCATACATATGGCGCAGCAACTTTTGGAGCACATATTTTGCGACCAGCTTCACTATAAACGGCAGCAGCGGGCTTATCTCTACTGCGGACGCGGAGATGAAAAAGACCCGTTTCGTCCCCGCCTGCCGCATCACGGCCAAAAGCCGGAGATTTCCCTCGCTATAAAGCGTCGTAGGCTCGTCGTGTGTTAGTCCTCCTTTGACGCCGATCGCGGAGATCACGGCATCTTTATCCCGGAGATGAGCTTGAAATCCCGCCGGCTCCAGGATATCACCCCTAACGATCTCCAGGTTCGGATGCACTAACGGAAGTCTCGAAGGGTCACGCAGGATCGCGGTAACCTGAAAGCCGGATGCCAGCGCCGCCTCCACGGTTTGGCGACCGATGCCGCCATTAGCGCCGATGACCAGGATGTTTTTTTTCATGGATCAGAATTGGAAAACGCTTAAGATAAAGATCACCAGGAACAGCAGGAGTTCGATCACGTGAAAAATGCTCATTGTTCTGCTGAGCGCCAGGATCTGATGGTTACCCGCATTCCCATTCTCCGCCAGCAGGACTCTTAGCCGGCCGGCCTGCCTGCGCAAAACCAGGCTGCCGTTCAACGCCACCAGGACCACAAGGATCATCTTGATCCGGAACCACAACATCCGGGCGACGACACCTTTGAAAAGAACAACCATGCCGATGCCGGTGGTCAGCAACAGCAGGCCGCCGATGCCGATGAGCGCGGGAAAAGCGGCAGCGGCTTCCAGCATGCTCAGCGCCTTGCCCTTGTCGGTGAGAAGATATTTGCCCCGCCGTCTGCTGAGGGCGAAATCCGCGGCAATTGTTCCAGCCATTAGCGTAAAGCCGGTGATGTGCAGGACGAGATACCAGTGCAGTGCATTCATAAAGCCTTTTTTATATGTTTTAATTTATCCGGGTTGGTCTGTAAATAGATGTTATAGATTCGCTCTCCGTCCGTTTCAAGCGAGATGATACCCATAGGCTCCTCGCCCGAATAGGCGATCACGGAGGGCAGGCCGTTGGTAAAAGCCAGCTCAGTATGAAAATCCGGTGTGGCGCGACGAAAACGCGGGAAAGTATATAGCAATGCCTTGACAACATTCTGGCTGCCCTTGATGGGCTTGGGAAAGGCCGAAAGCCGTTTGTTGTCGATGAAAATGGGTTTTCGGCCGCCGCCATCCGCGAAGAACTGGATATCTTCTTTCAATAAGCCGATGAGTCCCTCCAGGTCTCCGGCCGATGCGGCCTGCATAAAATTACGGAGCATCTTTTCGTGTACGCGCATGTCGACCTTGAACCGATGCGTTTCCTTGCCCAGGTTGTCCTTGGCGCGTTTCAACAGCTGCCGGCAGCTGTCGGTACTTTTGTCAAAGATCTCCGCCAGCTCATAATAATCATAGGCAAAGATCTCTTTGAGCAGGAACACGGCTCTCTCCTGCGGTGTCAGCCGTTCCATCAAAACCAGCATCCCGATCGAAAGGGCATGATAGGATTCAATCCGGGCCTGGTCCCTGTCCGGATCATAATTACGCAGCGGTTCGGGTAACCAGACCCCGATGTATTTCTCGCGCTGTACCCTGGCGCTATGGAGATGGTTGATGCACTGGTTGGTGACGATCCTCACCAGGAACGCCTTGGTATTCCGGATGTTACCTGCATCCGTTTCCATCCATTTGAGATAGGTATCCTGCACGATATCCTCCGCGGTGTCGATGCCGCCGAGCATATTGTAGGCGATGGAAAACAACAAGGCCTTATACTCCAGAAAGGTCTCCGTTTTATTGATCATAAAAGCGATTTCCTTTACAGGAGACAAACAACCCTGCCGTTTTGTGACGGGCTATGCCGATAATTTTTTATTCACCCCGTACTTCTTTTCCATGTTTCCAATCCCCATCCGGCGCCACCAGAGCTACCCAAGGTTCGGATGGCGTCAGCCGGCCTTTGAAGACCACCTCCATCGCCGTACCCGGCCGCAGCTCTACCGTTTTTTCGGCCGCATCGAATGCCACGCCGTCCGCCCGTACTGCGACCCGATGACGTCCCACTCCCCGTAGGGTCACCCACACGGTCGCCATCCGTCCCGACACGCTTTGCCGGACCGTAAAACTCAACGCACTGTCCACCCGGAGATCGAAGGAATAATCGCCGCCCGGCAAAAGATCCTGCTCGGCTTGCACGCTTCCGCTGGTGATCCGATATCGTCCCTCCGGCAGATGAGCCGAAAAAGTGCCTCGCGGCCCGGCAGGCATTACGGCCGTCTTCCGACCCGATACAACCTCGGTAAAAAGCACCGTCGAATCGGCCTTGCCGCTGACAGCCGCCGGCCCCTCGATGGCCGAAAGCAGCCAGATCCAGTTAGTCACCGGATGCCCCCAGATCTCTTTATACGTCCAGGTGCTTTGGACCGGCCAGTAAGGAACGTCCTTGACCCCACGGGTCTGTATACCCACCGGCAGCCCCCCGACCATATCGCCGGAGCTGGGTGTGTACAAGGGCACGAAATCCTGTCCTTCGCCATACATGGTGCTTTCCGCAAAAGGATTTCGCCCGATGATCCATTCCAGCTGACGCTCCGCCAGGTCGGCGGAGGCAGGGTCATTGCGTAAGGCCGCCGCCGCGGCCAACGCCTGGGCCTGTGGCAGGATGGTCCCGAAATGCCCGCGATAGTCCATCCATACCGGGAAAAGCCGGAGGTAATGTCCTTTGCCCAGCGGGACGCCGTTCAGCACCTGCTGCCGGTACGACTCCATCCGGCTTTCCGGTACATGCAGGTACTCGGTATCGGCATAGACCCCCCCGGGTAATACCCCATAGGGGCCGGTATAGGCGGAGATCTTCTTTAAATATTCACTGTACAGGGTCACCGAAGTATACCATTTCATCCAATCGGGATGGTCGGGAAAGGTACGGCACAAAGCCGTCAGCGCGAGGGTAGGGGCCTCGTCGCGCCCCCGGTGACAATAGTGCAGCAACCGGTCCCTGGCCGTACCGGTATAAAAAAATCCGGTGAGCGGGATATCCCAATCCGGTCGCGTACGCTGCTGTGACCCCGTGATCGTCGGCGCAAAGGCCACCGCCCTGTCTTCATAATTGCCGCTCCCCGTGGCCTTGTATAATTCTACGGCCGTCAGGATCGCGATCGACGGCAATTCGTCTTCGACATTGTCCGAGTCGAAGTTGCCCCGGAACAAACCCGCCGGCTTGACCAGGGTCGGCAGTCCTGCCACGGCGAAGCGCCAGTCCGCCCTGGCCATCTCCAGGGCATAGTTCGCCAGCCGCGGGTCGCTGTCCTTCAGTACCCGGTAGGCGATCGCTTCCACCAACGCCGCTTCGAAATTGGTCAACGGATTGTTGCGGGCCACCGAGGTGATATCGTCGTCATTGCCCATGACTCCGTCCGTCCGTCGGCTGTTGATAGACCCCACATTGCGGAACCCGTCGCCAAAGCTGGTTTTCAGCACCCAGTCCAATCCCCATCGCGCTTCTTCGAGAACCCGCGCATATAGCTCAGGGTTATCGTTTCGCTGTTGCAGCTTTTCCGCCATACTAAAGAGCGCATAAGTGATCTCATCGGTGGCTTCCGCCTGCTGGCTTAGATCGCCGGCATCGTGCCAGCCGCCATTGATGTTGATGCGTTTATCGCCATGCATACAGGTCCAATCACGGTGGCAGGCGCCGTGCACGCCCGGCACGTCCACGCCGCACCGTTCCGTGTAAAAAAAGTTGAGGGCTTTGCGGACCGTCTCTTCCCAGACATCGGCATCGATCGGAAAGGGTCGTGTGAGGGCTGCGCCACCCCGGAGGGTATACCAACCTGGCGTGCGGCAGGGGGAGAAATCCATGACCTGGAAAACGCCGGTAGGCGTGGTCACCGTTTCCACGGCGCCGGAGTACGCGACCTTCCCGGTATGCTCATCGACCAGCTGAAATGTTTTAGCCTCCAGCCCGCTGGCGACGGCACTTTTGGGCGCACCCGTTTGATACCCGGCCTGGCTATAGGCGATACGACCTTTCCATACATCCCAGCCATCGATCTTGTCGGCATCCACCCGTTCAAGCGAGAGGTCATCGAAAAAGAACCGAATGGAATCGGCTTCACCCGGCGCGCTGCCCGAAAGCCCATAAGACGCTTCGAAACCCGTGATCTTGTCACGCGCTACATTGCCGATCTCCCATACGATATGATTCCATTCATGGTTACGCAGGATCAGCGAAGTCTCGCCTTCCTGCCCGAAAAGTGCAGGCAGCTTTTCCTGGCCATCATTATACAGCCGGAAATCCAGTGCGGTGGTATAAAACCCAGGGAGATCGGGATAGATCCAAAGCGAGATACGGTTGTAGGTTGTCCAGTCCTCGCCGTCAAAATGCCGCCGGATGCCGGATCGTCCCCAGCCCCGGCCGGTCGCCGGCGCCACGCCGGGAAGCCGGGTAGGAGTGCGCATCAACAGCGACCGTTGGCCATGATGCACCTTTTCCGTCGCCAGATCGATCTGCGCCACGGTACCATTGGAATCGACAATCTTCATCACCTTCCGCGCGTCGACGATGGCGCCGCCGCTGGTGGTGAACGAACTCCAATGGCCAAGGTCTTCCATATCGTCGAGGGGACGGCTCTCCAGAACCGGCTTATTGAGCCAACGGTAGGCAGCGGAAGCTTTTTCATCGGCGACGAGGGGTTCCCTGACCTGGGCTTTCACGCCCATGTTAAAAAGGCTTAATAACAATAGAATAGCAATTCGCATGCGGGAAAATAAGTAAATTTAGGTAGATAAAACTTGCCAAATAATATGAAAAAGTCATCACTTTCCTTGTTGATAGGATGCTTTTTAGTTTTGTCAACAAGAGCCCAATCTACTTGTGGCGTCTATCTGACCGCTCAGGATTTTGTCTCCGGCAAATTGTACAGTCTTTATCTTTCCAAAAAAGGGTCAAAATTACCGGACGAAGCACTCATCGAAAAAAAACACCTGGTCCTCAACAAAAATGGCGCGGAAATGCGTGTTGATCAAAAGGATGTGTATGCCCTGCGCTGCAGCGACGGAAGCATCATCAGGATATACCGCGACGGCCGCTATACCCTGCTGGATCCCGGCGAATCCATCCTGATCTACATGGTAAAGGTCTATCCTGCGGCTAAAGGGAATGTCCTGCGGACCCGGTATTATTTTAGTAAGGAGGCGGGATCCGATATCGAGGCGCTGACCCTCGACAATGTAAAAAAGGCGTACAGCAGGAACACTAAATTCGACGATGCCCTGGAGACGGAATTCCGGAACGACAACGAATTGTGCGCATTTGACAAGGCCCACAATTGCTATAAGCTTAGCAGACTCTACGCCGCCAATAAGCTGTAGCGGAACGGTTATATATACTTCAACCACTTCTTTTCCGGATGCGCCGCTTTAAACCCTGCATACCAGCGGCAGGCAAAATAGAGAATGACTACATCGGCCAGCCAGACCCCATATAACAAGCCAAGCGTCCAACGCTCGGACGGGGGGACCCAGTCGTAAGGCGCGGTACCATACCATTCCTGGTGCGCCATGCCGGTTCGTAGAAGATTGACGCCGAGCGCACTCAGATGGATCAGCGGGATATGCACCAGATAATAGAACAGCGGTACCCGGCCGAAGACCAGGAGAATATTGGCCGCCCATCCCCTGGCCCTAGACGCCAGCGGCAATAAAGCGATGATCGGCCCCAGCGTCATCATCAGATACAGTTGCGAGGCGGGATATTTGGTTTGATTCAGCAGTTGCAAAACCGGGGATAATCCGTCGGCAGGTGCGGGATGCCAGAGGACAAGACCACCGCCAATGAGGAGGAACAATACTGTAGCCGACACCCCGATCCACAAACAGATCTTTTTCCGGACCGCGGGTTCGAGCAACAATACCAATCCAAAGGCATAACCCGCCGCCATAACCCCGATCCAGGGCACCAGGGTATACAGGATATTCAGACCCTGCCAGGGTTCGGTGCCGGTAGGGTAGACGAAATCCCATAGGGGACGTATGGATACCGGTAACAACCGCCCCAACCAGTTGAACGCCTGCTGCAAAAAGATGACAGCAAATCCAATGATCGCGATGACCCGCAGCGGCAACCGTACCAGCACTGCCAGCAGGATCATACACCAGCCCAGCATCCATATAACGCCTGCCAGCATAAAATGCGCATAGTCGAGGTTGAAGGTCCAGCACCACCGGATCACCGTCAGTTCCAGGGCCACGAGTAAAAGGCCGCGTCCTACCAGGAATCGCGTAAGCCCCGTCTTGTCGCCGGTTTTTTGTCCCTTTAGCCACGCACTGGTGCCGGCAAAAAAGACGAAGGCCGGGACGCAGAAATGCGTGATCCAGCGGGTAAAGAAGATACCCGCGGTGGGGCCGCCGGCGGGAAGACCGGAATAGACCCGAACATGATCGATGGCCATCAGCACCATGACGACGCCCCGTATAAGATCGATAGAAGTAAGGCGTTTGTTCATACAACAATTTACCCCCGTCCCCCAACCCGATAAAATCGATATGACCCCAGGTCGAAAAATCTACGCAGCTGACCCGTTTTTCGTGAAATCAGGCAGGGTGCCCATATCTTCATCGGGAATAGTTATCTTTCAGTGTGAAGAACGGTATCATTTTTCATCTCCTCTTTTGGCTCATGTACGCCGCTTTTATGATCTTTGGCGACCTGGGCGACTATATCCTGCGCAAAGGCGTCCTGTTCATTACGATCCCTCTGCTGATCTATTTTGTGCTCATGGCTGCACTGGTCTATGGTAACACGCTTTTTCTCATTCCCCGTTTGCTGGAAAAAAAGAAGACCATCGCCTATGCTATCGGACTCATCGTGGTAATTGTCGGCTATACCTACCTGCGGGCACTCAATCAACAGCATTGGGATGGCATCGTGTGGCCCGACGAGCCCATGAAGATCCAATCCTATTTCAGATGGAATGCCCTCTATGCCGTGTGGTTCCTGCTGATCTCTACACTTTTGTTCTTCACGCAAAAATGGGTCACCCAACGCCAGCAGGTCCGGAACATCCAGATCAGCCAGCTGCAAACCGAACTCAAATACCTGCGGGCCCAGGTGAACCCGCATTTTCTGTTCAACGGCCTCAATACGATCTACGGCAATATCGATATGCGTGACCAAAAGGCGCGGGACATCTTATTGCAGTTCTCCGACCTGCTCCGCTACAGCCTTTATGAGGCCGATACGGACCTGGTCTATTTGCAACAGGAAGCTACCTGGCTGGAAAATTATGTAGCTTTACAAAGGGCCCGAAGCGACAGCGGCCTGCGGATCGAGCTGACCATCGACATTGAAAACGGGTTCGTGCAGATCGCACCCCTGCTTTTTATGGCGTTCGTGGAGAATGCATTCAAGTTCGCGACACACGAGGAAGACCGCGTCAACGCCGTCGGCATCCGTCTCTCGCAAAAGGGCGACTTGCTGATCTTCGAATGTTCCAATACCGCTGAAGAACTCGAGCAGACACCCGGTGGCATCGGACTGAGCAACGCGCGGAGACGGCTGGAGCTGCTCTATCACGACCGCTATACCCTCGAGATCAAACAAGAACCCAACAATTATTTCGTGCAGTTAACGATTAGAATATGACAAAATTACGCTGTGTCATCGTGGACGATGAGCCCGTTGCCCGCAAGGTGCTGCGGGAATTTACAGGACAGGTACCCTGGCTCGAGCTGGCCGGTGAATTCGAAAACGTCTCGAGAGTAGAGGCCTTCCTGACCGAAGCAACCGTCGATCTGCTGTTTCTCGATATCGAGATGCCCCGACGGTCGGGCCTGCAATACCTCAAATCCGAGAACTTCGCCCTTGCCACTGGCAAGGACTCGTTCGCAGGCTTGCGCCTGCCAGCGGCGGCGCGGCCCCTGGTGATCCTTACCACGGCCTTCCCCAAATATGCATTGGAAGGCTACGAACTCGATATCATCGACTACCTGCTTAAACCGGTAGCCTATGTCCGCTTCCTCAAAGCCGTTCAAAAAGCCAAAGATTATCTTGAACTCCGCCAGGCGGCGACCGCTCCCCTGACCCTTGACTCCTGGCTCTTCGTCCGCAGCGAGAAACGTATCGAGCGCATCGAGATCCGCGACATCCTCTATATGCAAAGCCTGGGCAACTACGTCACCATCTTTACCACGACAAAACGCATCCTGACCTACCTGACCCTCAAAGGTCTCGAAAGCCAGCTGCCCACCGGCGAATTCGTCAAGATCCACCAGTCCTTCCTCGTCAGCCTGTCCCGCATCGACAGCATCGAAGGCAACCAGATCCTCGTTAGCGGCAAAAATCTGCCGCTTAGCCGAAACTATCGCGAGATCGTGATGCAGGTCGTGGAACGCCGGCTGCTGAAAAGATGAACATCCCTGGCGCAGCGCCAGGGCCTGCGATCTAAAGCCCTCCACCGCGACGGCCTCCGCCAAATCCGCCGCCTCCGCCTCCACGCCCGCCACCATCACCACCACCCCTGAACCGGCCGGGGAAGACGCCCGGCATCCGTCGCTGATTCTTGCCGGCAAAATTGTTGAGGTTGTAGGTAAAGGTGAGCATCGCATACCGTGTTAACGTGGTCGTCCGGCTGTCGGAGACCTGGTTCAACGAGACGGCCCTGCTCACCGACGTATTCTTATTTAACACATCGAATACCGTGAGCCGGATCTCGCCATTCTTTTTCTTGAAAAGAGATTTGGCGATGCTGGGACTCCAGAGGGGTATGCTGGCATTGTACCCCGGCGTATGGTTGTCGCTATAGGTATAGGTGAAGGTGGAAGCGACCAGCCAACCGCTATTGGTATACGCGGTGAACTCCGCGTCGACGACTTCCGACCAGTAATCGAAGTCCGCGCTGGGACGAATAGAGTTCCGCGCAATATTATAATTCAACGCCGAGCTCAGGTTCATGTCGAAATTCTTCTTGATATTGGTCGTCCAGGAGATCGTCTCGGCGAGCGAAGTATTCCGCGTATAGTCATGCTGCAATTCGATGACAGCCGGATTACGGTTCGTGTCAACCAGGTTCTGACTCTGGGAATAACTGATATTGGTGATCAGGTTGAGATTCGATTTCGGTTTTTTCAACGAGAACCCATAATCGAAATAGCCGGAGACGCTATAGGTCCCATTGAGATTGATCGATTTTGTGGTCTGACCGCCTTTGTCGTTAGGGATGATCTCGCTTTGGATATCATTCACCGTAGTGCTTGCATTGACGGTAGCGAAGACAACATTCTGCGTCGACGGGTTGAACGAAGAATAAAGCATACGCAAGGCATGCGTGAACTGCGGCTTTAATGATTGATTGCCCACCGTAAAATTGATGTCGTCGGAGGTGGTGGTCAGCGGCTGAAGCTGGCTGGCGCTGGGATTCGACGTCCTCCCCGTATAATACATCCGCAGCCGTTGCCGGTTCGAAAAAGAATAGGTAAAGCTTGCCGTCGGGGTCAGGTTGACGAAATTGCCGGGGACGGGAATGTCCTTGGTGGTATTTAAACTGTTGAACCTTAGGAACTGCAGGCCGGACCCGAGGTTGAAATTGGCTTTACCCACCTGTAGGCGGTAGCTCAGGCTGACCCGGTCGCTGTTGCTGACGAACTTATAGGAATTGCTGAACAGGCTGTCGAATTGCGTATAGGCTTTTTCGGCATCTACATAGTCGTACGTATTATTGGTCGTGGTGCTCCTGGTATACGAATGGTTGTAGTTGAACTCGATGATGGAATGACGGCTTATCGGCTCCGTATAGGATAGGGTAGGGCTGAGGGTCACGGAATGCAACGAGTCGTTATAGTGTTGCCGGAGATTCTGCGTGGAATCCAGCATATAGAAATTGTTCAACGAGTTGTAATAGCCATTCCCGTTGTTCACATTCACCGTGCCGGTAATGTCCAGCGAAAGGGTCCGATAGGCCTTTTTGAATTTATGCCGCAACGTGAGATTGGAACCGTTGATATTGAACCCGCTGTTAGCGCTGTAGCTGTTTCCTACCGAAGTACTCACCGGCCGGCCGTCCTGGTCTGCCGTAGAGGAATTGGAAGAGGAATTGGGGCTCGTGTTCTGAAAGGCAATGTTCGGCCGGAACACAAAGGAGTTGCCACTGTCGCTTTTATTCTCGACGTTGAAAGCGAACCGTTGATTGGTCGTGCGGCTGATGGCGGGGCTGCTCCTGGTGGTAGTGTTCGACGTGTCGTCTCCGGTGGAAAAGAATTTTTCAGTGAGGCTTTGCGTGTTGGTGGATACATGGTTGAAATTGTAGAAATAGCTGCCATACGCGTCATACTTGCCCCAGGAATCCCGGTAGTTGGCGCCACCCGCCCAGACGGTAGTGATGCCGGAAGCGCTCTGATTCGTCGCGGCGCTGGGGCCTCCGCCGCTCCCCCTGCGGCTACCGGACGACCCCAGGACATCCTGTACCGTAAAATTCTGTTTGTTGATATCGTTTCCCTGCCCTAAAACCGAGATCTGCTGGTCATTGTCGAACCGGTGGAAATTAAAACTCTCGTCATATTTCTCATCCGTTCCCGCCCCCGCGATCGCCCGGCCGAAATACCCTTGTCTTCGGTCCCTCCGGGTAACGATATTGATGGTTTTGATCCGGTTGCCGTCGTCAAAACCCGAAAACTTGCTCTGGTCATCCAGGTCGTCGAAGATCTGGTATTTTTCGACGATCTCCGGCGGGATATTCCGCGTAGCTAATTTGGGGTCGTCGCTGAAGAACCGTTTGCCATTCACCAGGACCCGGGTGACTTTTTCTCCCTGCGCCGTGATATTCCCGCTGGCATCCACCTGTACGCCGGGTAGTTTTTTCAGCTGGTCCTCCGCTACGGCATTGGGCTTGGTGGCAAAGCTCTCCGCATTGTATTCCACCGTGTCTTTCCTGATCTGCATAGGGGGGCGCTGGATCACCACTTCCGCGAGCAGGTCGGCCTCCCGGTGCAGGTACAGAGTGGAAAGATCGATGTCCCGTGTCACGCCATTGATGCTGAACGGTTTTCGGATATGATGGTAGCCTTCGAAAGTGATCAGCAGACTATAGTTGCCTGCCGCAAGATTTTTGAATACAAAGGCCCCGTGCTGATCCGTGATCATGAATTGCACGTCGGACGTGTCTTTTTCCGGCGTGACGCTCACCGTGGCCTCGCTCAACGGCTGTTTACCGGCCGTATCGGCGACAATACCCTTGACGGACCCCCTGATCCTGACCTGGGAAAAGGCAGGATGAGCCAGTAACAAACCGGAAAAAAGAACCAGTACGATAGTTTTTCTCATAACGTCAGGGCTTGTGACTTCAGACTGCTAAAGTAATGGCCAGGTTTGCTGCCGGCCCCCGGATAGTTACTAGTGGGGGAAATCCGCTATCGCCGGGTGAACGTGTCCAACGCTGCCGGGTGAATACCCCGCATTTCCCGGTGTATGGACAAAACCCCGGCACACATAGGTCAAAAACCCTTAACTTGCAAGTTACTGCACAAGTTGCCGGACTCAAATTGGATGTATGAAAAAGCTGACCTTGGTACTTTCCCTGCTGGTTTTCCTGCAGGTGGCGCATGCTCAATTCGAAGGGATACTCTATTACGACTGTACGATCAAGAACAAGACGCTGACGACCGTATATTTAGCTAAAACGAAGGTGCTTCTGGAATCGAAGATCTACCCCATGAAGGGTGGCGCAGCGGACATCAGCGCCGGCAAAGAACAGGACGATCTGATCTTCGATTTCGATGCGGGCAAGGTCTACCGCATCTCGTCCAAACACAAGGCTGCCGTCACCGGTGACATGAGCCCCGTTACCGCGGATCGGTTCGACAAGATCAAAGGCGAGGACATCGCCGTGGAGGACAAAGGCGAGGAAAAGATCGGGGATTATAATTGCCACCACTTTGTCATCAGGATCAAAAATAAAAACCTGGAACTATGGATCACCAAAGACCTGGGCAGCACCCCGCTGTGCATGGTCTCGCAATTCGACTATTACCCCATGGGTTCCGTGCTTTTCGATAAGCTCAAGACCTCCGGTGCCGATGGCGTCGTCGTCCGGTCCAAGGTGGACGACGTGGTCGTCAACCTCACCAACGTACAACGGAAGACCGTTCCGCCATCCTATTTCGAGATTCCCGCCGGGTATTCAAAAGGTCAATAGAGGAGACCTCCTGCTACTTCCCTAGAGCACCAACGCCGCATGCAGCCGCTTAAGCGCTTCCGCCGGTTCGCCGCAAAAACCCGGATGTACTCTCGATGTCTGCAGGATCGTGCTCCGCTGCGCCGTCAACCAGCGAAACCTCGATGCGGCATCCAACTCACCGATAGGCCCACCCGTAGCACCTCCGCGCACGACTTCCGCAAAAGCATGAAGGTGGCTTTCCAGCTCTTCGATATCCAAACCCGGCGCAAAGGCCCGCAGCCGGTGGAGATCGAGCGTATAGATCAACTCCAGATATTTCTGCCTGGCACAAAACAATACGACCCCGACATTCAGGAACTCCTCCCGGTCTACCCGGGGCACCACACGGATAACGGCATACTCAAATAAATGCTTGTCTTGCATGCAGGGCTTCGTTTAGAAAATTGCTCGATGACGCGACACGTGTCGCCAGGAATTCCTTGTATATTTTACGGATCGCCGCAGGGTCCTCCGAGGCGGCAGCGCCCGGATAATTCACCAGCCATTCGTCCGGGACCAGCTCTACCACAGCGTCTATCCACTCCGGCGTCAGTAACGCACGGAACGTCCTATCTACTTCCGGAAGCCGCGAAGCCCACGGCAACAGCACATGGTCCTTGATGGGGACAAAAGGCCGCTGCGCCTGCTCTGTCACGGATGATAAGACGCCCCAGCTGTGATGAAAATACAAAGCCGCGCCATGATCGATCAACCATAGCTCTTTGTTCCAAATGAGCATATTGGTGTTACGGGCCGTGCGGTCCACATTCGTGAGCAGACAATCCAGCCACACGATCTGTGAAGCCAGCAAGGCATCGACCTTATTAACCACCGGATCGAATGTGATCGACCCCGATAAATAATGCAACCCCAGGTTAAGTCCCACACTGGCTTTTAAGAGGTCCTGTATCTCTTCATCGGGTTCGGTGCGTCCAAAAGCCGCATCCAGCGACGCCAGCACCAGCTCGGGTACGCGGAGACCCAATATCCGGGCCAGCTCGCTGCCGATGAGCTCGGCAACCAACGCCTTGACGCCTTGTCCGGCGCCCCGAAATTTTAAGACATATAGAAATCCATCGTCGGCTTCCGCGATGGCAGGCAGCGAACCGCCTTCCCGTAGCGGAGTGACATAACGGGTAACCTGTACCGATCGCAAGGATAGAGAGGGATGCGCCATATTCGATAATCAAAGAAGGCGAAAATAGGTAAAATTGATTGTTTATTTTTGGCGCCATGGAATTCCTGCAAGTGGCTTTAAAGAACATCTCCTTTTCTCAAGGTAAGGGCCGGCGTCTGGCGATCGTGGGCGAGACCGGTTCGGGTAAAAGCAATCTCCTCAAGATCATCGCAGGCCTGGCAACGCCCGCAGAAGGAGCGGTATATTTCGAAGGCGCCAGGGTCCTCGGCCCCCTCGAACGCCTGATTCCCGGCCAGCCGGGGATCGCTTACCTTTCCCAGCACTTCGAGCTTTGGAACAACTATCATGTGGAAGAGATCCTGAGCTATACCAACGACCTCAGTTCCCGGGAAGCCTCCGACCTCTACCGGCTCTGCCATATCGATCATCTGCTCGAACGACGTACCGACCAGCTCTCGGGCGGCGAGCGTCAGCGGATCGCCCTGGCGCGGATCCTCGTCCACCCCCCCCGCCTTCTGCTGCTGGACGAACCTTTTTCCAACCTCGACATGATCCACAAACGCACCCTGAAAAAAGTCATCGCCGATTCGGCTTCCCGGTTCGATATCACCTGCACCCTGGTCTCTCACGACCCCCGCGATATCCTACCCTGGGCGGATGAACTCCTGGTCCTGCGTGAAGGCCGGCTCATCCGGCAAGGAACACCCCTGGACGTCTATAGCAGGCCCGGCGACGAATATACGGCGGCGCTATTGGGCGACTATATACGGGCAAAAGACGAGTTTCTAAGACCCGAAGCCCAAACAGCCTTCTTTTTTTCCGCACATCCTTAAAATGGGCCGGACTGCTCACTGCTTTCCTACCTTCGCACGCGTCACCAAAATCACCAAAATCACTAAAATCACCATGAGAACGTTCATTGGATTTTTAACCGTGGCGACCTGCCTGCTTGCATCACAGGTTGTCCACGCCCAGTCTACTACCACCGGAAATGATTACGACCCGCATGAGGCCTTTGCCCCGCTTTTCTATCCTGCCTATGGCGACGATGTCCGCACCGCCGCGGGTACCCCTGGTCCCAAATACTGGCAGAACAGCGCCGACTACAAGATCACCGCCGACCTGGACGACGAGAA
>Ga0210396_10001297_pt1 | contig 27744 bp, 24 predicted proteins | sample IncBWH17OmetaG_FD_155466 | JGI IMG/M metagenome (GOLD analysis project Ga0210396, IMG submission 155466) | Forest soil microbial communities from Barre Woods Harvard Forest LTER site, Petersham, Massachusetts, United States - Inc-BW-H-17-O ... | reverse complement strand
CTTGCACAATGCGATCCACAGAAATTTTCGCGGTATCCGCCAGACCTTTTGGAAGCGCGAATTCTTTTTCGAGCAGCGTATCGACAGATCGCACGATGAACCGCACGACTGGCAGGGGGGTATAAAATGCGCCGAGTTTCTTGCGCTGTTCTGCATCGTACTCTTTCAGGAAATCCTCGTAGAAATGGATGACTGGATCGGGGCCGTCTTTGCCGTTCGATTTGAAATACTGGTTCATGAGCGCCCGCACGTCGGCGTGAGAGAAAACATCGCAGAGTTCGTTCACGATGTACGCAAGTCGCTTGTCGAATTCGGGACCGACGATGTGATCGAAGAAATGCCGCAGAAACGGATTGGAAGCAGGTACTAAGTCTCGCGCTTTCTGGCGAGTGAAGTTGCCGGTTGCGTCGTCGTTGAAACGTGCGGCGAATAGACCGTAGACGACCGTTTGCGCGTACATGTCAGCAAAGGCTTCCGGCGAGAGATCGTGAACGAGCAATCTTTTGACCGTCTCATATACGCGCTCAAGTTCGCGATTCTTGTCCGAATCCGTCGAAAGAAAATGCCGTACGTTGTCACGGATGCGCCGTGCCTTGCCGCCCATGATTTTTGCGAGGCGCGTACCGCTTTTTATTTGCTCGGGCTCGCCAGAGAGGAAATCGCGCAGAGTGCTGGCGAGCAGTGGAAAATCTTCCGGCTGGGAAACGATTTTGCCGTGCTCGATTTTTCCGATGGCGAATGGTTCGCCGTAGCGCTCGCCATTTCTGAAAAAGCGAAATTCGAGATAGTTGGTGAGCACGAGATTGGAATATCCGAAATAACGCTTGAGCTGCTCGCTCGCTTCGGTTTTGTTGAGATCGCCATCGACATCTTTTGTCTCGGCGTATCCTGCTATGAGATCGCCGCGAGAGAATATAAAATCGGGCGCGCCGAATTCGGTGCGCTTGGGATCGTTGACGATTTTGAGCGTCGGATCGAGCGTAGCAACGAGCCGCTCGAAAGCGGGTCGGTAGGCGTGCTCACCGGCACGGCCTGTAGCAAATTTCTCGGATAATTCCGATAGGTAGGTTTCTATGGGCATAGGGGTACAGCTCTATGCCTCGACTATCCAAAACAAAAAGGGACAGCCGAGCTGTACCCCATAGACGGTGTCCTCACGAGAGAGGTCCTGTTATGGACTCGACTGCCCCTTCCTACCCGTAACAGGATGGAATGGCAGTACTCTCTCGAAAACACCTAAACTAAAGACACCTAAACGTCCACGGGGTACGCAAAAACTGTAGCACAATACCCCCTGTTTTTATAGGGTTTTTTGCCAACAGGTTACCAACTCCTCGACTTTGAGGGAGCCTGGACTCCCCAGACCGTTGCGTCATCCATTGTGGTATATGAGAAATCACTATACGAGGGATCGGGTTTCGGGGCCATTACCAGTCGCCATTCCATTACCAGTCAAATACTGCCTTTATGCTCGCAAGAGCACCGAGGAAGAGGACAAGCAAGCGCTCTCCATCGAGTCGCAGGTACGCGAGATGACGGTACTGGCCGAGCGCGAGGGTTTACATATCACGGAGATTAAGCGCGAGTCGCACTCATCCAAAGAGGTGGGCCAGCGAGCGGTGTACAACGAATTGTTGCGCGAAATTCGAGAGGGCAAATTCAACGGCATCCTCACGTGGGCACCGGATCGCCTAAGCCGCAACGCGGGAGATTTGGGCGCGGTCGTCGATCTCATCGACCAAGGCAAGCTGGTCGACATCCGCACCTACTCGCAGCGGTTCACAAACAACCCGAACGAGAAATTCATGCTGATGATTCTCGGATCGCAGGCGAAGCTGGAGAACGACCAGAAAGTCATCAACGTAAAACGCGGGCTGCGGGCACGGTGCGAAATGGGCTGGCGGCCGGGGCCCGCGCCCACTGGCTACCTCAACGAGAATCACCTCGACCGACGCGGCCAGCTGCGGATCGATCCGAAGCGCTCGGTGACGGTGCGCCAAATATTCGAGAAAGTCGGCAATGAGAGCTGGAGCGGGCGGCAGGTATACCGATGGCTGAAGAAGATTGGCTTCAAGACGAAAAGCGGCAAGGCACTCGTGCTCGGGAACGTGTACCTGCTCCTGCGTAACCCCTTCTATTACGGAGAATTTGAGTATCCGGCAGGGAGCGGCAATTGGTATCAAGGCAAGCATCAGCCCATCATCACCAAAGAGCTATTCGACCGGGTGCAAGCGAGTATCCAAGACCACTACATACCGAAAACGGAGAGCAAGGAATTCGCGTTCACCAAACTGATACGCTGCGGGTACTGCGAAAGTGGCATCACTGCCGATGAGAAGTTCAAGCGGCTCAAGGACGGCGGCACCAACCGGCACGTCTACTATATGTGCACGCGAGGCAAGGGCGTCGAGTGCAAGAATCCGCCGATCAATGAGAAAGATCTCATCGAGGAGCTGAACGGCCTCTTGGATACCGTCGACCTCGACGAGATCGGCATGCGCTCCAAGATTGAGGACGAGATCGCCCGATTCAACCGCTTCCGTGTCGGCGTGCTCGGGATGAAAACGAAGGAACGCAATACTGACGTGGATGTGCGCAGCTACTCGAAGTACCTGCTGCGCGACGGCACGCTTACAGAGAAGCGGGAGCTGCTCGCGTGTCTGAAAAGCAGGCTCGTGATGAAGGATCGGAAGATAGTTTTAGAATAATCAAATTTCAAATCAACTTCAGAGCCAACAGCCGTATCGTCATCGCTTGCTTGCTTACTCCAAAAGTACTCGCAAGTTTATCGAGATCGACTTTGCTCAAATCTGAACCCTGCGCTTTGAATTCTTTCGTTACCCACTCACTCGGCATGAGGAGGGCGGAAGCGAACAAGTTGGCTTCGCGTTCTTGCGGGTACGGCTTATCAAAAGTGTCGTCGATCGTTTCGTCCACACCTTTTTCGATGTCGTGCCCGAGAAGGAAGTGCCCTAATTCATGTGCGATCGTGAAGCGACGACGTACCGGGTGCTGTCCTTTATTCACTGCAATGATGCCCTCCTCTTTTTTGAGAAGGCCAGAAATCTTTTCGTGAAAAGGAAACTCGACAACTTCAAGCCCGAGCTTTTTTGCAATTTCTTCGACAGGTACGGGCGGTTCTTTGCATTCAATATTTCCTAGTGCCCGCTTCGCTGTCTCTTCAATGTGTTGATCGTGTAAATTCATTCCTTCTTTTTGCGCTCGCTCAAAAATTTCTCAAAGTCGGTTAGGGACTTCGTTACCCCAACATCTGGCGACCCACTAGCGCGAAACATGGTCAGCCCGGGCGTAAGGAAGAACGTTATGCTTTTTCCAAAAAAATCGGCCAGCTTTTGAATGTCTGATACTTTCATCTCGCGTATGCCGTTCTCAAAATGGGAAATGCCCATCGCAGAATACCCAAGGACATCACCGAGTTCCTTCTGCGTCATGTTGCGTGCCTCGCGCACCTCTCGCACTTTTGCCCCAATAACTTCCCCGATTTCCTTCATAAGATAAATAATGATTTATGGGGCACGTCAAGCCCCTGATCCATTGACTATACTAAACCTTTGGAATTATACTAAACGACAGGCGGCTAAAACGCAAACTTTTGGATAGTTCGCATGATAGCACCGCCCCGCACGGCAATCAACCCTGCGCCCCGTGCACATTATACGGCGCAGAAAATGAAATCATTATGGGATCATCAAGTGGAAGTGGAAAAAAGAACGATAAAGGCCCTCTCCTGTCGCCGCGGGTGCGCGTGAAGGGGTCTGGCAGCGGCGCCGGTGGCGCTACGGGCGGTACCGTCGAACGCGAGCGCCCCGAGACCGTGTGTCTCACGAGCTTCGAGGTCGATCTCCAGCAGTTGCCCATTCTTAAGCCGCGCCTCCCGCTCACCTTGAAGGGCGGTCAGGTACTCCTTTCTGGTACCGTCGTCGGAACTTTGGGCGCTCGACGCCGCGCAATGGTCGAGCATTGCGAGGAGCTCGGCGTGAAGTATCGAGGCACTGTTGAGCGCCGCAAGCAAATTTATTATGGACTCTTCCGAAAATACTAAACCGGTGACCATGCGACTCGATGCTGTCTTCTGCGATGCCGTCGCCGGGAAATACCCCGGCATGCCGCGAGAAGAGGCCGCGCGCGTCCGGCAGTCGTGCGCAAATGCGCATGAGCACGGATCTTTGAGTTGCAAGAACCCAGACTTGCAACTTTTCGTCGAAGAGGCCGATGGCTTCGATCTGAAGAGCAAGCGCGTCACGGGTACGCGCATCGATCTCCCGCGTTACATGCCCGTTCCAGATCGAGATAGCGCAGATCTCGAGCTCCCAGCGAGCGCTCCCGGGATCTTCTGCGTGCGCCTCGGTGATGTAGTGCCGAACGGAGTGCATGCGTATGAGGGATCGTTGCGCTTCGGAAAAAGCCCGAGGGTGGATACTTCCTACGCAACGCGCCCGATCTTTCGCGGTCGCACGCTTCTACTCTTTTCGTCGGGACCGGATGCCCTGGTGAACGGCCTCATGCGCGATCGCGATCAGATCGATCTTTTCAACGAACTTCGTTCGCTCGGCCTCGCAGCGGCCACAAGTATCGACCTATCTGTCAATCTCGGCGACTGTTACGTCGGACAAATGCTCAACATCAACCGTGGGCTTACGTACGCGACCGAAATGGAGAAGGCGGGCATCCCGGCAATCCCAAATATTTATGCGTTCGACACAAATCAGAGAACCCTGTGGGCGGAGTTTCTCGTCGCAAGCGGGGTACGCCTCGTCAGTATCAACTGCCGAATGCAACGTCGGAAACCGAGCGACATAGCTTTCGTCAAGGAGACCATCCGTTTTCTGATGGAACAGGTTGGCGCCGATCTCCATATCATCCTGCACGGCTTCCCGCTCTCGCGCAGGTACGTAACGGGCCTCGGCCCATACTTCTCCCGTTTGCATTTCGCCGACTCCGCTCCTTTTTACAAAGCCCATATGGGAGAGGTGGAATTTTTCAATCCTGTGTCGGGCAACATCGAACAGTACCATCGTAAGGCAACGGATCGGGCGGAGATGGCCGCTATAGTTCAAGCAGGCATCGCTGCCCGCGAGAATTTTCTTCTTTCGATAGACGTACGACGCGCCGCATTTATGGCAAACCTGTCAACGCGAGTGGTGTAGCATATCACCTTTGAGTGTCGAACATTATTAGACTAACTACACAACATATGGCCTGGAAATTGATAAAAGATCCAAATGGACCGTTGGTTCCACCGAAGCCACCGAGGGCACCGCAGCCGCCCCGGCCTCCGCGACCGCCACGAGCACCACAACCTCCCAAGCCTCCAAAGCCACCGGCACCGCCTGGCTACAAATACGTCTGGAGGCCCTAAGTCGAGGTCGAAGTTATTATCAGATAGGTTGATTCAATCATGGCAAAAACAAGCAAGAGAGTAGCCAGCGAGGCCAGCAAGCTTCTAAGAAACGGCAAGCGCCGAATCGTTCGGAGTGTTGCTGGCGCAGCGTTGCGCGAGCGTCGCGGCAAGAAACGCCGATAAAAATTGCGCGAACGTTGGGGCCGGGTTATATAATCCGGCCCTTCGTTTTTAATGCGCATTGTGGTGAATTTTTTGGGCCGCGCTTTAGACGATGCATCCCAGTTTCCCTAGAGTGAACTATATTTTCCCATCTCGATGCAGTTGCTTTTTCAGCGTGTCCGCGACCAGTTTCAGCAATTTTAGCTGCTCGCCGATCGGCATGAAATCCAAAACGAGTTTATCCTTACCCACGGACAAACTGACCCTGGGATCGGAGATTTTGTTCAGCACGAAAACATAGTGCGCTCCTTGAATCACCAAACGGCACATGGGTATCCCTTCCTTGATGTCGCAATACGGAATCATGGTGAGCCCCGTATACATGAGGTCGAATCCGCGCTTGCCGTCAGCGGGATTGACCGTGAGCGGCGGCAGTGCGATCACGCACGGATACTCGTATATTTCTCCTGGGGTTTGACTGAGGAGCATGCGACGCAGATCTTCTCCCACATCGGGCGGCAACTTCACCTTATCGAAGAACGGCCGCGAAGAAATGCTCACGCGCCACAAGAGCGAGAGCAGAAATAGCTTGAAGCGTGCGTAGTCGTACTCGGGGTTGTTTTCGACAACAAAATATTCCTGCCCATGATCGTTTTCAATGTGAAAGGCCGAAGGATCGCGGAAACTGTCATACAGAAACGTCGCCGCGTAGTCTTCGAGCTTGCCAATAATTCCATTGTCGCAAGCGGGGCACAAAATCCCGCCTTCGTATTCGCCGTTGAATTTCGTTCGCGTACGGTGCGTATCGACGTACACCATCGAATTATTCTCGCCGGTCAAAAAACGGTACATGAATCGCGGGATAATATGCGACTCACGGCAAAGCTCTTTACGCTGGAGGCAGAGTTTACAGACGCCTTCTTTCATACGTGCGTTACGATAGACACCTCTTAATTTCTTGCGAGACGGTCGTGACGCTCTGATCGGGAGGGTATATTTGTCGCAGCGTGTAGGGGAAATACCCACGGACGCCATCCCATATTTTGAAATATTTTGATGGCTCGTAGCTGCCGAAGTGCGCCGGCCTTCCTTCAAGAATATTTTTGAACTTCTCTGGATCGCTTGGGTTGATGACGTACAAACTGAGCCCGTGCTCCTGTACCCCCTTCAGCAAAATGTCATTGACGTGAGCGTCGCCGAATCCATACCCGATGATCAATAATTTTTTATTGCCCTCGTAGATGAGCGATTGGAACAGCTCGAAATACCATTTCAGGAGCGGCTCACTGTTGATGATGTCCGACTTGTTTCTGCCTATCACCATTTGCGAACCTGCGTGCGAAGAAATCCAACCATATGAGCCGTGCAGTTTTATATAGCTCGCGTTATTGAGTCTGCCCTTTATTGTCTCCAGAGATTCTGGATCCGGTAGCACGGTCAGCTGCACGCCGCCGCCCTCATGGCCATCAACGGATTGTCCGAAGGCAGCGCCGGGTGAGCGGAAACCGCGCTGCCTCTCCATGAGCAGATCTTGGTTGAGTGTAAAGAAACAGCCCTTTTCGGAGCCTCGCTCGGAAACGAAGCTCAGCAATTCACCAAGCCCGTATATGTTAAGGGCGGTCGGATTTTCATGGTTAAAAGTCCATCCCTTCACGGTGTCATCGAGGTCTTTGTATGCGCCTTCAACTGCCTGTCGAATCGCTGCCTTGGCTACGTCGTTGTACCGAGTGCCGGTCAGGACATCGGCATATACGGACTCGAAGTCGAAATCTTTGAGCAACAATTCACGCACTTCGGGAGAGGATTGTACAAGGGGGTGATTGAAGATCTTCGACCACATCTCCCGGGCAAGAAAGCCGCCGAAGTTGTGAGTGAATCCAGCTCCGGTAAGGAGCATTAGATTTTTCGTGCCGTTAGACATACTGTTATTGTCGCTCCCTAATATAGACCTTGACGCAAGAAAACTCCATCGCGTGAAGCGCGACGCATCCCAGTCTCTCGACTTAGCATCTGTTTGTGCCCTCTGCAGGAATCGAACCCACATCAACCCCTTAGGACGGGGCTGCTCTATCCATTGAGCTAAGAGGGCGGCGAACGCATGATACTATAATTCGCAATGGAACCGGCCAACAACGACCAGCTGTTGCGGGAGATCTACCGGTTGACGCGCGAGAACAACGAACTGATGCATCGCGCACGGCGTAGCGCGTTTTTCTGGGGGTTCGTGAAGTTCCTTATCTACGCGGCGTTCCTGCTCGCGCCCATCTGGTTCTACGTGACGTATCTGAACGGGACCGTCCAGCAGATGCTCCAAGCAGTTGATAAAATTGAGGGCGTTAATACGCAGGCGCAGAACCAATTCCAAGGCCTGCAAGTCGCGTGGCAACAGTTCGAGGCGCGATTCGGCACCTCGACGACAACGTCAAAATAATCTTTGTGCCCAGGGCCAGACTCGCACTGGCGACCCTTCGCTCTTCAGGCGAATGCTCTAACTAACTGAGCTACCTGGGCGTTACGCGAGCAACTCTAGCACATTAGAATCCCATCGAAAACGTCATCGCACCGCTTTTTGGTTGGAGCCATTTGGACGTATCCAGTTTCACCTCGCGTATCTGGCCGAGGTCCTTGTATTTGATCGAACCGTTCTTGAGCGCGTAGTCGAATATCTTTCTCGTGATCTCGACATCTTTGAGACAGTAGTCGCGGACCTTATCGACTTCGCCCGCGCGCCACCAAACGAGCGATTGCGAACCGCTTCCGATCTTGTTAATGCCGAGCGTTCCTTCGGCGATCGAGTCGAGCTTGAGCCGTCGGCCCATCGCGTTGTATATCTCGACCATGAGATCGAGCGATTTGATGCGCGAAAGATCGCCCGGATAGTATTTGTTCAAAAGAGGAACGTCGAAGTGATCTGAATTATAACCGACGAGCATGTCCGTGCGCTCCAAGGTCGGCCATAGTTTCGAAAGTTCCGGTTCCAGATAGCTCGAGTATGAATCCGTCTCCGAATCGTGAACGCAGACGATCGCGATCTTCAGGTCAGCGGGATCGTTACCGTCGATCTCGTTGAACCAATTCGCTGTCTCGATGTCGAACGTAATAATTCTCATGCTATTCCAATGCTGAAAACAAATGTTCGGCGATGCGGTCAGCGGGAAGGATGACCTCGTTGCCGCTCTCGAGATTTTTTACCGCATAGCGACCGGAATCCCGCTCTTTTTCACCGACGACGATGATGAACGGGACTTTCATTTTGTCGGCACCTTTGATCTGGTCCCCGATGCGCTTGCCGGAAAAATTCACCGAGACGGCGATGTCCTGCCTGCGCAGGTCCTGCGCGAGCTGGATCGCGTGGTTCGTCGCCGTTTTGTCGACGATGCAGACCATGAGCTCGGTCGCGGGCGCATATTGCGGCATCAGATTGTGGGCTTCGAGAAAGTCTCGGGCGGTGACGTCGCCCATGCCGAATCCGACCGCGGGAAGAGAATCTGCGCCGAACAGGGAGAGTAAGTTGTCATATCGTCCGCCGCCGAAAAGCGAACGGTTGTTTTCGGGGGAGGTGTCGAATATCTCGAATACCATGCCTGTGTAATAGTCGAATCCGCGGGTGATCGATGTGTCGACGATCATATTGCCGACGCCCATATGCTGGAGCTGTACTCGCAGGTCCTCCAGATATTTCGTCGAAGTGACGCGGTCGATCTCCTCGATCAAAAGAGCCGCCTGTCGCGCATCGCCCACGGCCGCGGTCAGAACCTCCTCGAACTGTTCGATCTTTTTTCGTCTGTCGAGCAGCCGGGTAACTTCGAAGCGGGCGTCCGCAGCGACGGATAGAGAATCATAGATGGTCTCCAAGATCCGACGATCGGAAACCCGTATCTCGAAATCACGTTCGTCCGCACCGAGTGAACGAAGTACACCATGGGCGACAGCGATGATCTCGGCATCCGCCTCGATACCTTCCGCACCGACGAGGTCGACATTAAGCTGCCAGTGCTCGCGGAGGCGCCCTTTCTGCGGACGTTCATAGCGGAATACGTTCGGGATCGAGTACCATCGGGTGGGGAGCGGGAGCTCGCGCGCCCGCGCGGCGATCATGCGCGCGAAGGTTGGTGTCATTTCCGGACGCAGCGTTACTTCGCGGTCGCCGCGATCGGTGAACGTGTAGGTCTGCTCGTTGACGATCTCTTCGGAGGTCTTCGAGCGATATAAGTCGGCGGGCTCCAGAACGCTCGCGTTGTATTCCTCGTATCCGTAGAGTTCGCAGACGCGCTCCATGTGCTCAAAGAGGTAGCGCTGGAAGAATTGGTCCTCGGGGTAAAAGTCGCGAACGCCTTTGTAAGCATCCGTCGAGACCCGCTCGCGCTTGTTCATCGCAACATTATGCATTACAACATCTGCTATGCAACAGATGGATGCGCGTTTTGAGGTTCGTCAGTCTCCCGGCATGGGTTGGGGTCTTTTTGCGCGCGAAGATATCGCGCAGGGCGATTTCATTCTTGAGTACACGGGCAGGAAAGTCCCGACCGGATCCGCGGACGAGTCCGGGAGCAAATATCTTTTCGAGATCGATGACGAATGGACCGTCGACGGCGTCGCACAGCATAATCATGCGCGTTGGATCAATCACGCCTGCGTGCCCAATGTCGAAGCGGAGGTCGACAACGGAAAAATACTCATCCATGCGCTCCGCGATATTCACGAAAGCGAGGAGCTTACGATCGATTACGGGGAGGAATACTTCGACGAATTCATCAAGCCGTATGGCTGTAAATGCGGCGCGGAAAGACACCGCGGTTAGGCGTTGCCGATCAGGAGTCCGGCTGTGAGCACGAGGCCGCCACCGAGGATCACTTGCAACACGGAGAGCCAGAAACGCATGTGGAAATAGTGGAAGCGGATATAAGCGATCGCGATGAGCTCGAGTCCTACCACGAAAAAAGCGACAGTGACCGCGGCGTAGAAGTTCGAGATGAGAAAGGGGAGCGTGTGAAAGATACCTCCGACGAAGGTCATTACGCCGATAATAAAACCGCGATAGGTCGGGCGTCCGCGTCCTGTCTCTTTGCCGGTGTCAGAAAGCGCTTCGGCGAATGCCATTGAAATGCCGGCACCGACCGCCGCCGAAAGGCCGATCAAAAGTGCGGTGTGCGAGTCTTTCGTTGCGAATGCTGCGGCGAAGATCGGCGCAAGCGTCGAGACCGAGCCGTCCATGAGTCCCGCGAGCCCAGGCTGGACCACCTGCAGCAAGAACGACGCATCGTGTCGGTCGGGCATATGGTTTGCCTGCAGTATAGCAAATTGAGGCGGCGGCGGGGCAGGCTGGCAGTGCTCTGGCAAAACTCGCCCGCTTCACGGTTGGGGAAAGCCACTTCGCTATGCTGGGGGTTCGTTGAAATAGCAGCACTCCCGTCTGCTCAAACAGTTGCCGGAGCACTGCCAGCCTGCCCCGCCGCCGCGACCTACATCTTCTTGATCATGCTGCGCTCGATGTCCTGCATCGTGCCGCCGACTTTCTTTCCGGGGTTCAGAATATCGAGCGGGTCGAATATTTTTTTTACGTCCGCGAACAATCCGGCCATCTGCTCGCCGAACATCATGCCGATGTACGGCGTGCGGATAATGCCGTCGTTATGTTCGCCGGTCGACGAGCCGTGATATTTCGCGACGAGCGCGTACACCTGCGGCTGAAGATCGAGGATCTCTTTGCGCATCTTCGGATCGCCCAGATTCATGAGCGGAATGATATGGAAGTTACCGTCGCCGATGTGTCCCGCGATCGTATAGAGCAGATGGTGCCGCGACAGAAGCGCGTTCAACTCCGGAATGAATTTTGGATAGTCGTCGGGGTGCACGACGATATCGTCGATGAACGGCGAGGCATACAGGCCGCGTAGATTTTTGCGCAGCAGCGAGAAGCTCTCGCGTCGGATGGTCCAGTATTTTTTCGATTGGATCTCGGATGCCGCGAGTTTCGTGCGCACGGGAAGTCCGTGCAGTTCCGCGCGCGCCTGCACGGCCGACTCTTTCGCCTCATCTGCAGTGTCGGCGGAAAATTCAGCCATGAGCACGAGTTTCGGGACTCCGCCGGTCAATACCGCCCACATCTCGGGGATAAATGCGAATCCGAGCGAGATCATTTTCCTGAGGCCGAGCTGCGAGACGATCTGTGGAATGAACCGCACGGCCAATTTGAATGTCTGGTCGTCATAGCTTTCGAAACTTTCCGGCGCGAATTTCATAACGCGGCGCACGATTTCGGGCAGGATCTCGATATCGGAAAGAAAGACGACGAGCATCGCGCGATGTGCTTTGGGCTTTATGAGTCCGAGCTTGGCTTCCGTGATGATAGCGAGCGTGCCTTGGGAACCGCAGACAACCTGCGTCAGATCGAACGTTTTACGCTGCACATCCGATATATCCCAGAGCGCATATCCGGCAGAATTCTTGGTGACTGTCGGCTTCGCTGCCGCGATCGCCGTGCCATGCTCGTCCACGAGTTTATGCATGTCGCGGTAGATGATGCCCTCGAGCGTTTGCGCACGTTCCGCTCCCGGTAACTCGTGGATCGAAAGCGGTCTGAGCGTCGCTTTTGTCCCGTCGGACAACACGACCTTGAGCTCGCGCACATAGCGATTGGTTTTACCGTATTGCAACGTGAGTTCGCCTCCGGAATTATTGGAAACGATGCCGCCGATCGCGCAGAGTTCGCGCGATGCGGGATAAGAGGGAAGTAGCGTACCGTTTTTTGCGAGCGTCGCTTTTTCGAAATCGCGATAGTACACGCCCGGTTCGGCCACGGCGTAATCGTCACCGATCTCTTTCATATGATTCATGTATTTGGTGAACACGAGCGAGATCGAATCGGTCAAGGGGCCGCCGGTCATGTCGGTACCGGCCGAACGCGCCGCGAGCGATATGTGTTCGCCGCTTTGTTTCGCGTCGTGCACGAATTTCACGACGGCAGCGACGTCGTCCGCGTCTTTTGGGAACACAACGAGCGCCGGACGGCGCTCGAAAATACTCGTATCGCGACTGTACTGCTTCAGTGTCGCGTCGTCATCCGCGCAATCGCCTTTGATGAGAGGTTGCACGCGATCGCGAAGAGCCATATATGTAATTATATCCCGAAAAAAAGAATTGGGCCGCCCAGAGTAGGCGGCCCATGGCATTCGCGTGTCGGCGCTTCAGCGCTTCTTCGCCAACTGGTCATTGATGTAGTGCATGATCACGTCGACGCTCTGATGAGCGACGAGCCGCACGCACACGCCAAGTGCGATCTTTGCGTAGATGTCCGACGGCCGAACCCGCATCGTATGATCGTCGAGTGCGTGGTGAATGTACGACGTCAACGTGCTGGCGATGATATTCTCCGAGCCGGCCGATTCCGGTGACCTGATCTTTGAGAGGCCGTCGCGCAGGTGCTGTTCGAAAGGGTTGGGTCCCTTTTCGATCTGCGGCGGACTGCTGGCAAAAAATGCCGGCGACGACGCGACGAAGCGGCGGTGCGATGCTGCATCGTGTGAGCTGTGTGGCATTCGATTTCTCCCTGTCCACGTTTCCCGACCCGCATTATACATCTGTTATCTATTATTGGCAAGTTATCCGCAAAAATAGCGTTAAAATAAGGGCTAATGAAGCATCCGCACCACGGCCACACGCACCACTTCGTACTGACATATCCTGTTTCGTTCAGGGAGCGGATATACGCGATCGTGCTCGGACCGCTCGCGGTGGTCGGCCTACTCGGACTTGCGTTCTATTTTTATCCGATCCTCGAGCCGACCGGTACCAGTCTCTCGTTAGGTACGATCTGGCTCGCAGCCACATACACACTGTTCCGCCTTACCGTCGCATATGTGTGCGCCGTTATCATCGCGGTTCCGCTTGCGATCGCCGTAACGCACAACCGGATCGTGGAGAAGATCGCGCTGCCGGTCTTTGACGTGCTGCAGTCGGTGCCGATCCTCGCACTCTTTCCGGTCATCATCATGTTGTTCGTGCGATTCGGTAATCTGAACGGCGCGGCGATTTTTATCTTATTTCTTTCGATGCTCTGGAACCTCGTATTCACGCTTGTCGGAGGTCTGAAGCTGATCCCGCGCGACATCGTCGACGCCGCACACATATTCGGACTGCGCGGATTTTCGTATTTGAAACGTCTCATATTACCGGCACTCGTGCCGCAGCTCGTCACCGGTTCCATTCTTGCCGTCGCGCAAGGCTGGAACATCACGATCGTCGCGGAAGTGCTGCACACGTATATTCCCGGAGGAACCTCGGCGCAGGACCTCTTCGGTGTCGGGTCGATCCTCGTTTCGGCGGCGGCGAACGCGCAGAACGGGACGTTCCTCGGCGCGGTGTTCACGATGGTCGTCATCATCGCGGTCTTTAACTTCTTCATCTGGCAGAAATTGCTCCATTATGCCCAGCGATTCCGCTTTGAATAACATATGAATGCGATCGAATTCGAACATGTCGGAAAACTCTTTGCGGGTGAGACCAAACCCGCTCTGAAAGACGTCACCTTTTCCGTCGCTGAAGGCGAGTTCGTCTGCCTCGTCGGCGCTTCGGGGTGCGGCAAAACGACCGTATTGAAATTGATAGCTGGATTGGAGGAGCCGACGGCGGGAAAATTGGTAAAACCGGAACAGGTCGCGATGGCATTCCAGCTCGGCGCGCTCTTTCCGTGGCTCACGGTCTTTGAGAATGCGGCGCTCGGCCTGCGACAGCGCGGCGCAAGCGAGAGCGAAGTGGAGCGCGTCGTCGAAAAGCAATTACGCGCGATGAACATGCACGCGTTCGCGGGAAAATATCCGGCCGATCTCTCCGGCGGTCAGCGGCAGCGTGTCGGCATTGCCCGCGCGCTTGCCGTCGACCCGCAAGTGCTGCTTCTCGACGAACCGTTCTCCGCCCTCGACCCCAAAACGACGGCGGAATTGCACGACGACCTCATCGCCATCTGGCGCGAGACCAAAAAGACGATCCTCATGGTCTCGCATGTCATCGAGGAAGCGGTGTCGCTCGCGGATCGGGTCATCCTCATGCGCGACGGCGTCGTAGACAGTATTTTCCCGATCGAATTGCCATATCCGCGTCGCGAGAGCGAGAATTTCCACCATGATGTGATGCGTATCCGTCGTGAATTTTTCAGATAAACAACAAGGCCGCGATATCGTGCAACCTTGTTGCACGATATCGCGGCCGTTCAGTCCGGAATTTCTCCGGCTCGATTGCGCGGCGCTTTCCGGTTTTCGATGTCGATCTGGCGATTCCGCTTCTGCAGAGCTTCCCGTTCGGAATCGGAGATCCGATAGAGCGGGGTGAGGTCGTATACCGATACCGTCATGGCCGTTCCTCCGTGTGAGCGCTCGCGTTGCGCTGGCGAAAGTTTTAGCACGTTTCAGGGTACTATACAATGACGATATGCTGTTGTTCCTGATCTCCTTTGTTGCGGGCGTTCTCACAGTCCTCGCGCCGTGCGTACTCCCGCTTTTGCCGGTCATCGTCGGCGGGTCGCTCGCGCAGGGCGGCAGATGGCGCGCCTACACCATTTGCGTTTCGCTAGGCGTTTCCGTCATTCTTTTCACGTTACTCTTGAAGGCTTCGACGGTGTTCATCAACATTCCGCAGAGCTTTTGGGAATGGTTCTCCGGCATCATTTTGATCCTGTTCGGTCTGGTCATGGTCTTCCCGCAATTGTGGGATCGGCTTGGATTCGTCAACCTGATGAACCGCAGTTCCAACAAACTCCTTGCGACGGGCTATCAGCGCAATTCGCGCATCGGCGACATGATCATGGGCGCCGCGCTCGGACCTGTCTTTTCGAGTTGTTCGCCGACGTATTTCGTTATCCTCGCGACCGTATTGCCCGCCAGTTTTTTCAACGGATTTCTGGACCTTCTCGCGTACGCGATCGGACTTTCCGGATTTTTGTTCATCATCGCTATAGTCGGCCAAAGGTTAGTGGACAGACTTGGAGTGACCATCGATCCGAGCGGCTGGTTCCGTCGCGGCATCGGTATTCTATTTATTGTCGTCGGACTCACCGTTGCCCTAGGGTGGGAAGCGAACGCCGAGGCGTGGCTTCTGAACCATGGCTTCGATCTCGGTGGAATTGAGGAAACGTTGTTGGGCGCAAAGAATACTAATTTGAACGTGACAGCGGTGGCGACCTCGACCGCGACGATGACGCCCGCAGAAGAAGCGATGGTCTATCAAAAAGCACCGGAGCTCGCTTCGATCGACGGCTACATTAATACGCCTAATGGTCAGCCGATCACCATCGCGCAATACACCGCACAGCACGACGTCGTCCTCGTCGATTTCTGGACGTATTCCTGCATCAACTGCCAGCGCAGCATTCCGTACGTCGAAGCGTGGTATCAAAAATATGCACAATACGGGCTCGTCGTCATCGGCGTTTCGACGCCGGAGTTTGCCTTCGAGCACGTATATTCGAACGTTGGGAATGCAGTGAAGCAATTTGGCATCACGTATCCGGTCGTTCTTGACAACGAGTATGGCACATGGAACGCGTTCGGCAGCCAGTATTGGCCGAACGATTATCTCATCGACTCGAACGGCTTCGTCGTCTACAACTACGCCGGCGAGGGGGATTACAGCGGCACCGAGGCACAGATCCGAAGAGCACTTGTGCAGCGTGCGGAGGAGCTCGGACAACCGATACCGGATTTTAGTGCCACTTCAACGACGCCGACCGATATTATTCCGATCAGTTTCGGCCAAGTGAACTCACCCGAAACCTATTTCGGCTCGAATCGCAACGAGTATCTCGGCAACGGTTCGCAGGGCGCACAGGGGACGCAGACGTTAACGATCCCTTCGTCGAACCAGATCCAACTCAACACGCTGTATCTCGGCGGAGCGTGGAATTTCCAGCCGGAATATGCGCAAAATGAGGCGGCTGGCGCGCAGATAACGTATGAATATGATGCGAAAAATATGTACATCGTCGCCGCTTCCGCGACGGGTAAGCCCATCGCGCTCAAGCTGACGTTGGATGGACAACCCATTCCGGCGAACATGCGAGGAGCCGATGTGAACGCAAATTCGGAGATGATGATCAGCAGCGACCGGCTCTACGACATCATCGAAGGGCAAACGTACGGCGAACACATCCTCCAGATCACCGTCCAAAACCCCGGCCTCCAAGCCTACACCTTCACCTTCGGGTGATGCGTAAAAAAGGAAAAGCGCTGCTATAGTGCACCGCTTTTCTCTTTTATTGCAGCTGAGGTTAATTGCCCGAGACCTCCGAACCTCATCTTCACTATTGACACACTATCCGTTATCGCGTAGTCTGTTTCAGCTTTATCGAGGGTACCCATTTATAAGTGTGCGGTCTCAGTCTTGTCTTACTAATTGAAATATTTATGACCTCGACCCTTCGCGCGACAGCCGTCACGGCTCTCTCCTCGCTTATTCTTATCGCGCCGGCATCTGCGTTCCTGCTGCCGGCTTTGGCCTATGCTGCGACCCCGAACTGGGATGTCAGCGGTACATATTCGATGGATTTGCATTATAACGGTAAGGACAATACGCACACGATGACCTTGTCCCAAGACGCGTCGGGAAATCTCACCGGCAGCGGAAGTTCCGGAGCATATACGTGGGTGATCACTTCGGGCTCGGTAAGTGGAGATACCGTTGACTTCACCGCTGACTATACAGCCACCGCAGATGCAGTGACTCCGCAGACCGTGTTGACCGTCAACAGTACGGTCGCTCCCGACGGAACGATGTCAGGCACGTGGTCTGACAATTATCAAGGAGGCGCTAGAAGCGGCGCATGGACTACGATAAGTGGTAGTGCGATCCCACTCCCAACCACCGAAGCCGCCAGTCCTATAGCGGCCACCGGAGCAACGTTGAATGCAGTGAATGGCAATACGTCCGCGGACGACCAGACTTCTTTCTGGTGGGGCGCATCTCCCGGCGGCCCATTTACGGCCGCTGCTGACCCCAGCAGCCAAGTTCCGGCTGGCTGGACGCATGACTCCGGTTTGGCGTCCGCGTCAGCCAACGCCCCATTTAGCGAGGCCGTTACGGGCCTGACGCCGAATACCACCTACAACTTCGTTGCGTGGGTACACATCGGAGGCATCTGGTATCCGGGAAGCGTCTTGAACTTCAGCACCCTAAGCCAAACGCCTTCCACCATATCGGTCAGCAATCCTTCGGTCACGTACGACGGCTCGGCGCAAGCGGCCGTCGTAGCCAGTAACCCTGTCGCAGGGACTGTAAGCAATGTCAAATATAATGGCTCCGCGACAGTACCGACCAACGTTGGTACGTATAGTGTCACGGCTGACTTCACCCCGACCGATACAGCTCATTACACGACGCTTACGAACGCGTCAGCGGGGACTTTCACGATCACTCCGATCACGGTCACTCTCTCAAGCGTTACCATCGCGACGAAAGTCTACGATTCAACGACCGCCGCCACACTCGGTCTCACGACACCGACCTTGGTCGGCGTGCTTCCAGCCGACGCTGCGCAGGTTGCTGCGAACTTCGCGGGCGCGACATACAACTTCACCGGCCCGAATGTTGGCAACAACATACCCGTTACCGTGGCGGGCATCACGCTTGTTGGCACGGCAGCGGGGAACTACTCTTTGACGCAACCGACGCCGACAGGCGATATTACGCCAGAACCTATAATCTTCACGGCCACAACGAACTCGAAGGTATTCGACAGTACTGTTTCGGCTGCGGCGATCCCGACGATCACCACCGGTGCGCTGCAAGGTTCCGACACGGCAACGTTGACCGAAGCCTACGCTGATAAAAATGTCGGGATAGGAAATAAGGTCGTTGTTCCGAACGCAGTGATCTCCGACGGCAACTCCGGTAGTAATTACAGCGTCACATTGGTCAACGACACTTCGAGCACGATCTCTCCGGCCTCTCTTACTGTGGACGCTACGGGGGTCAATAAAACCTACGACGGTACGACCAGCGCGACAGTGACGCTTTCCGACAACAAGATCGGAAGCGACGATGTCGTCGACAACTACACGAGTGCGTCGTTCTCCGACAAGAACGTCGGCACCGGCAAGACCGTGACGGTGAACGGCATTTCGATCACCGGAACTGACGCAGGCAACTACACCCTTACCGACAACACGACCACGACGACCGCGGACATCACTGCCGCGACCCTGCACCTTACGCCGCACGTTCCCGATAAGGTCTATGATGCGACCACCGGAACCACGGTGACGTACACGGATGACCGCGTCACCGGCGACGTGCTCGGCGTGACCGGCACGGCGGCGTTCAATGACAAAACCGCCGGAGTTGGCAAGCTCGTACTGCTCTCAGCGGTGAGCGTATTCGGCCCCGACGCCGGCAACTACACCGTTTCCCAACCTCTCACGACCACGGCTACCATCACGCCGGCATCGCTCGTCGCTTCGTTCACGGCATCGGATAAGGTATATGACGGTACGACCGTCGCGAACATCCTTACGCAGTCGGTTTCAGGGGTTATCGGCACAGACATCGTGACCGTCTCGGGCGGCAGCGCGTCCTTCAACAACAAGAAGGTAGGGCACAATAAGACGGTCACCGGCACCGGATTCGTGCTTGGAGGTGCTGACGGAAGCAACTACACCATTACGTCGATCAACACGACAAAAGCTGACATCACCAAGAGAAGCTTGACCGTAACGGCGACCGGCATAAACAAGGTCTATGACGGCACGACCGCAGCGACGGTGACGCTTTCCGACAACAAGGTCGCGGGCGACACCATCTTCGATCACTACGCGAGCGCGTCCTTCTCGGATAAGAACGTGGGTAACGGCAAGACGGTCAGCGTATCCGGGATCTCAATTTCGGGTAGCGACGCCAGCAACTACAACTTGAGCAATACGACCGCTAACACGAGCGCGAACATCACCCCGCTCGGCGTCACTGCGAGCATCACGCCTTCCAACAAGGTCTATGACGGCACGACCGCCGCGACCGCCACCTGCTCCGTCACCCCGCTCGGCGGTGACAATCTCACGTGCTCGATCGGTGGCACGACGACCTTCAGCAACAAGAACGTCGGCACCGGCAAGACCGTAACCGCAACGGGCATCACGCTCGGTGGCACAAGCGTGGCCAACTACTCGCTCAACTCGACTACAGCGACAGGACTCGCAAACATCACCCAGTTCCCGGTAACGCTCCATTTCACCGCGTCCAATAAGACGTATGACGGCACCACGACCGCGAGCATTACCGGTACAAGCATTGTCAGCGTCATCGGTTCCGACAATGTCACGGTTTCGGGAGGTACCGCTAAATTCTCCGACAAGAACGTCGGCACCGGTAAGACGGTGACCGCAACGGGATTCACGCTCGGCGGCACTGACGGCGGTAACTACAGTATCAATAGCGTCACCTCCACCACCGCCAACATTACGACCCGGACGCTCACCGTGACGGCGACCGGTGTGAATAAGGTCTATGACGGCACAACCACGGCCAGCGTCATATTCGGCGATAATCGTGTGACGGGTGACGTTTTGAGCGACAGCGGCACTGCCGGCTTCTCCGACAAAAACGTCGGAACGGGCAAAACGGTGAACGTAAATAACATCTCGATCTCCGGTACCGACTCTGGCAATTACACCCTCGCCAACACGACCACGAGCACGACCGCGAACATTACGTCCGCGCCTCTCACGATCGAATTCACGGCCGACGACAAGACCTTCGATGGAACTACTGACGCGACCATCGCGTCCAAAGGCATCGCTTCCGGCGTCGTCGGCACCGATGATGTTTCGGTAACCGGCGGTACGGCGACATTCGCCACTAGCACGGTAGGTACCGGCATAACAGTTACGGCCACAGGCTTCACTCTCACAGGGGCTGGTGCCGGTAATTACAGCATTGGTACGATCAATACGACCACGGCGAATATCACTGCCGTATCTTCAGGCGGAGGCGGCAATGGTCCAATCGTAAGCGGAGGTGGTGGAGGAGGAGGTGGAGGTGGTGGAGGAGGCGGCGGGGGCAATGGTCCGGTCGTCGGCTCAGGCGGGCAAGTTCTCGGTGCCTCAACCTCGACTGTTCCTCAGGGCGGAGAAGTTCTAGGCGCTTCAACCTCGACAACAGGTAGCACCGGCGGCTTTACTTTCAGTAAAAACTTCGGATTCGGTTCCCGCGGACAGGACGTCGTCGAGCTCCAGAAGATACTGATCGCAGACGGCTTCCTCAAGATCAGTGCACCGACCGGCTACTTCGGTTCCCAGACGCGGTCTGCGCTCAAGCTCTATCAAGCGGCGCACGGCATCTCGCAAACCGGCTTTGTCGGCCCGCTCACACGAGCTGCGCTCAACTCATAGCGAAGCCGTATTTTCAAAGCAAAAACCCGCCCACAGAAGCGGGTTTTTGCTTTTGAGCAGACGTGCGAGAATGAGCAGATGCACAAGCGCGGACAAAAGCGCAGAGGTCGATCGAGCTCCTTTCTGCCACGAAATTCACGCGAACGCCGGCAGGTTGAACTTCTGGGCGGTGTCACGTTCATCCTTCTGTCCGGCATTATTGTTGCGGCCTTTCTCCTCACGGGTTTTCATCAATTCGAGCTGCGCTCTTCAAACGTTGCTGCGGTCGTTTCGGCTGTGCTTGTGGACCTAGCCAACGGGGACCGCTCGCAAAACGGCCTTGGGAACCTCACGGTGAGCCCTCTCCTTGTCGAAGCGGCACAGGCAAAGGCAAACGACATGGCCGAGAAATCCTATTTTGCCCACACGTCGCCGCAAGGCATCGATCCGTGGTTCTGGTTTTCGCAGGTGGGCTACAAATTTTATTACGCAGGAGAGAATCTCGCGGTCAATTTTTCAGATTCCGGCGACGTAAATATCGCATGGATGAATTCGCCCGAGCACCGCGCGAACATCCTCGACCCGCATTTCACCGAGATCGGCATCGCCACGGCACAAGGCGTGTACGAGGGTCAGACGGTGACGTTCGTCGTACAGGAGTTCGGGACGCCGGCGCCGCAGCGCGCTACGCAGAAGCCGGTCGCAGTGCAGAACATCCCTTCGACGCCGACGCAGCCCGCGATCGCATCGGCAACGGGTAGTCAGAGCGTTCTCGGTACGACCGTCACAGAAAAACCTTCAACGCCTCCTCCCGCTCCTAAACCCGTCGTCGTGAAAACGCAGCAAGTTGCAACGACACCGCCGCAGCAGATAGCAACGACCGCGCCTGCGGTGGCCGCGTCGCTCGCCAAGAACGTGAACGGAAATATTCCATGGTGGGGCTACGTGATAGCGTTCCCGCGAGATGCGCTGCAGGATACATACTTCTTCTTCGGTGCCATAATCTTGGTCGCGCTCGCATACGAAACGGGTTTCGAGGTCCACACGAGGCACGCGAAGAAAGCAGTTGCGGTCGGAGGATTGTTCGTCGCCATGCTCGGCTTCTTTGTGCTTGCCAACCTCCTATTCTTCGCGCACCCGGTCCTCGCGCTCACGGCCGCGTCGCTCTAGACGGTGCATGCCGCCAAGAGCTCGCCCATGATCGAAAGCGTTTCCCGCGGATCCTTCGTTTGCCACGTCTGAATTCCGGTTTGGATAACGACATGATCGTTACCGCCTTCGTAGAGCGCATCGCCTATATACAGCATCTCCGATGCGGGAGTCCGCAAATGTTCCGAAAGCCAGCTGACGGCACGCGCCTTGCTGACGCCGTGTCTCGAAATATCTATTGAGGTGAGACCGCCGATGTATACGTTCCAGTGGGGAAGCTTTTGCGAAATGGCGGCATATAACTTTTTCCTTCTTGAAAGATCCGGATCCCATGTTTCGCGTACCTGCTGGGGAGCCCCAGCGCCGAGCGTAGAGAATGTCACTCCGGCCTCTCTATCGAGCATCTGTTCACCGTACGAATGAATACCCTCAAGGCTTCCTGTCTCATTGACCGCGGAAAGAATTGCGGTTTTGATCTCCTCGCGCTCTTCCGTGGATATGGTTTCCATATAGGCGATCTGCCATTCATCGTTGTGCCGCATGCGGCACTGCGCGCCGTTCTCGGAAGAAACATAGAGGTTCTTGAGGTCGGATGCTGAAGGCAGACGGCTCAAAACATCCCGCTCGATCCTCTGGAACGGCGCGGCGGTAACGACGGCAACGGGAATGATCGCCAACAATCGCTCCAATGCACGGGCCATTTCCGGCTCTATGGGGATATGCGGGGGAGAAAGGGTATCGTCGAGGTCAAAGAGTATCGCTTTCGGGCACTGCATTGGTAGAGCGTAGCACGAAACGCGCTTCTAGGGCCAAAATGAAGGACTTTTCCACATTTCTATCCACAACCTATCCACATTTTGCGCTATAATTTCAACGGGTCTGCAAGGTTTGCCGGTTTTGAATGAAAACACGTGTACTCATGTTCGGGTGGGAATTTCCACCGCACAATAGCGGCGGTTTAGGCGTTGCCTGCCAAGGACTCACCCGCGCTATGGCGGCGCGGGGCATCGAGATAGTCTTCGTGATGCCGAAAAAGATCGATGTCGCCGCGCCGTGGGCGCGTTTTGTGTTCGCCGACTCCGGCGTGGAAGCGCGTGCAGTCAATTCATCCCTCAAGCCCTACGTCACCGGCAATGGATACGCCCGCGCACTACACGACGCGGCGATCTACGGGGTTTCTCTGCTGCAGGAGGTTCGCCGGTACGCACTCCTCGGCGGTCAGATCGCACAGGAAGAGCGATTCGATGTCATTTACGCGCACGACTGGCTTTCGTTCGGCGCAGGTGTCGAAGCGAAACGCGTTTCCGGCAAACCGTTGATCGTGCACGTGCATGCGACCGAGTTCGATCGCTGTGGTGGCCCGATGGGCATCAACGAAGAAGTGTATGAGATCGAGAAAGAGGGAATGAGAGCGGCCGACCGGATCATCGCGGTCTCGCAATTCACCAAAGATCTGATCATGCGCGAGTACGGCGTCCCCGAATCCAAAATAAAAGTCGTGCACAACGGCATCGACGAGCTCGGGGAATCCCAAGGTCCCAATCGTTTGCGGCTCGCAGCTCTGAAAGCCTCCGGCTATTCCATCGTGCTTTTTCTCGGACGCGTTACGCTCCAAAAAGGCCCTGACTATTTTTTGCGGGCCGCGCGCTCGGTGCTCGAACGCGAGCCGCGAACGGTATTCTTTATGTCCGGCTCCGGAGACATGGAACGCCAGATCATGGACATGGCGGCGCAGTTCGGGATCTCCGATCGCGTGTTGTTCACCGGATTTTTGCGCGGACACGATCGCACGGAAGTGTACAAAGCGGCCGATCTCTTCGTGATGCCATCCGTGTCGGAGCCGTTCGGCATCACCGCGCTTGAGGCGATGAAAAGCGGCACGCCGGTCCTTCTTTCCAAACAATCCGGCGCGGCGGAAGCGGTGAAGCATGCGCTCAAGGTCGACTTTTGGGACGTCGACGAGATGACCAACAAGATCGCGGCGGTGTTGCGGCACAAAGGACTCCGACAAACCCTCTCCGAACACGGCAAACACGAAGCGAGTCGCCTCACGTGGGAGGACGCTGCCGGAAAGGTGGAGAACGTCCTGCAGGAAACGCTTCTGGCGGGTGTACAATGAGAGCAAGAACGATATGAAATCGGTATGTTTTTATTTCCAAGTACACCAACCCTATCGGGTGAAGAACTACCGCGTGTTCGATATCGGCAACGACGCCGAGTACTTCAACGATCGGGGGGAAAGCAACCTCAATAATCGCAAAATAATCGAAAAAGTGGCTCAAAAGAGCTATATTCCAGCCACGAAGCTCCTCATTGACCTTCTGAATCGGCATCCGGAGATGCGGGTGTCGTTCTCGTTCTCCGGCGTCGCGCTCGAACAGCTCGAATTGTACGCACCTGAGGTGATCGCGCTTTTCAAGCAGCTCATCGACACGGGTCGCGTCGAGGTCCTCGGCGAAACGTATTACCACTCCCTTGCGTTCTTCTATTCACCGTCGGAATTCGAGCGGCAGGTCGCGAAGCATCGTGATAAGATCCGCAAATTTTTCGGTGTCTGGCCGCGGGTCTTCCGCAATACGGAACTTTCGTACCGCAACGACCTCGGGCAATGGGCGGACAAGAACGGGTACGTCGGTGTGCTGGCGGAAGGCTGGGATCCGGTCCTCGGGTGGCGCTCGCCGAATTACGTGTACCGGCCCAAAGGTTCGCAGAACGCGAAATTGCTTCTAAAAAATTATCGTCTTTCCGACGACGTGGCCTTTCGTTTTTCCTCGCGCGACTGGAGCGAGTGGCCGCTCACGGCGGAAAAATTCGCACAGTGGCTCGGCGTGGCGGAAGGGGACGTCGTGAATCTTTTTATGGACTACGAAACCTTCGGGGAACACCAATGGGAGGACACCGGCATCTTCAGCTTTCTCGAAAAGTTGCCGGAAGAGCTCGCGAAGAATGAAGGTATCGATTTCAAAACGCCGTCGGAAGTTATCACTTCCTACGATGCCCGCGACGAGATCGACATGCCGAACACGGTGACATGGGCCGACACCGATCGCGATCTCACCGCGTGGACGGGGAATCCGATGCAACGCTCTGCGATCGACGCCATTTACGCACTGGAAGACAAGATCATGCTCGCGAACGATCGCAAACTATTGGAAGACTGGCGCAAGCTCCAAACCTCCGACCACTTCTACTACATGTGCACCAAATGGTTCTCCGACGGCGACGTCCACGCCTATTTCTCGCCCTACGAATCACCCTACGACGCGCATATCGCGTACATGAATGCGCTGCAGGACCTGAAATTGCGTCTGGAAAAAGCGAAGTAGCAAGGGTTGCAATATCGTATTTTCGTGTTTTACTGGAGCCCGATCAACAGGAGGGCCCCATGGCCGAGACAGTGAAACCAACCCCCGCAGAGTTGTGGGCCGAAGCAAAACTCTTGGACGCGGTCGAGTTTTTTGGTCCGGATTTTCTCGCGACGGTCAACGCTCCGAGGGCACGCGTGGCGAAGATATTTGCAGCGGTCAAGAAGGCGGCAGCAACTTCGCCTCAAAAGTCATCGGTCGGAAAGTTCGCGGAGGAGCATGTCTTTTTCGCCGGCGGGAAACTGAATGTTCGTAACCTCGACGGGGTTGCGGGCAAGGCGGCCAGAAGTTTCTTAGATCTTCTGCTCAAAGCCGGATACACTCATCCGGATATACCCAAACCGCTTTCCCCCGAGGCACGTTCATTCCTCAGTAAGCTCAAGACGATCAAGTGAACGCTGTGGACCACAGTGTCCTCTGCTCGACGCGACCTAACGGCCGCGTCGTTCTCTTTTTATGAGTGATATACTTTTTATATGTCGCGTTCGATTGTTCTTTCCAATGGCGAACTGTGCGTCGCGCTCGATTCGCACGGCATGGTCCGCGACGTCTATTTTCCGCATGTCGGGTCGGAAGATCACGTGCGTGGGCGCTATATCCATCGTGTGGGTGTTTGGGTGGACGGCCGCTTGAGCTGGCTCTCGGAGGACCCAGCATGGTCCATACAGGTGCTCTGCGAGGACCAGGCGCTCCAGAGCGCAATTACGGCCAAACACGAGGCTCTGGGCATCGAGCTGACCTTTACCGACATGGTCTACAGCGACCGACCGGTATTCATTCGTCGGGTTTGCGTCAAAAATCTTGGCTCGCAAGAACGCTCCGTTAAGGTCTATTTTGCGCATGAGTACGAGATATACAAGTCGCACGGCAGCGACACGGCCTATTTCGATCCGATCTCTCACTCGATCATCCACTACAAAGGCCGACGCGTTTTTTTGATGAACGCGACGCTCGACGAGGAGCCGTTCCAGGACTTTGCGACCGGTCGCATGAATTTTCAGGGCAAAGAGGGAACGCACCGCGATGCGGAAGACGGGCAACTTTCCAAGAACCCGATCGAGCATGGTCCTGCGGATTCCGTTATCGGCGTCTACGGGCAATACAAAGCAGGGGAGACGCGCATTGTGCACTACTGGATCGCGGCGGCGCAGTTCGTCCACGAAGCGCAGGAGCTCAATCAGTACATCGTCAAAAAAAGCGCTGAGTATCTGGTGCGCGCGGCTGTCGATCAGTGGAAAGATTGGCTGGGAACGCGGGATTTTGCGGACCTTGCCGACGCGCATCAGTCGCTTTTCAAACGTTCGCTCATGTACATGCGCGCACACGTGGATCAGGACGGCGGCATTCTTGCGTCCCTCGACTCCGATATCCTGCAGTTCGCGCTCGACACCTACGCGTACATCTGGCCGCGTGACGCCTCCTACGTGGCGCAGGTATTCATACGCGCGGGCGACACGATCATAGCGAAGCGTTTTCTGGAATTCTGCCGCCAGACCATTACCGGTAACGGCTATTTTTTGCATAAATACCTGCCGGACACATCGCTCGGGAGCTCGTGGCATCCGTGGTGGAAAGACGGCGAAGTGCAGTTGCCGATACAGGAAGATGAGACCGCGCTCGTAGTGCTTACCGCCGCGCGTGAGTATCAGGCGACCGGCGATATAGAATTTCTCGAGGGAATATACGGGCCTGTCGTCGAGCGGGCTGCGGACTTTCTTGTGGACTACCGCGATCACGACACGAAATTGCCGCAGCCTTCGTACGATCTCTGGGAACGCAAGCGCGGCATCATTACATTCACGACCTCATCCGTGTACGCGGCGCTCCGCGCCGCTGCCGAGCTATCTGCGGCGGTGGGAAGGAAAGACAATGAAAAGAGATACCGCGAAGCCTCCGAAGAGGTTCGTGGGGCCATACTGAAACATTTGTGGGACGAAAAGAACGCGCTTTTCGTCAACATGCTCAATACTACCAAGGACGGCGTCGTGTACGATCGGACGCTCGATGCCTCGAGCGTGTACGGCATCTTTTCGTTCGGCGTGCTTCCGGTCGACGATCCGCGACTCGAGCGCGCATGGAATACAACAGTGGGGCGATTGAGCGAAGGGATCTCGTCCGGCGGCATCGCTCGATTCGAGAACGATGATTACTACCGCATTCCCGGAGCGTCGCAGGGGAATCCGTGGATCGTGACAACGCTTTGGTACGGGGAATACCTCATCGCAAAAGCAAAAAAACGCAGCGACCTGAAACGTGTCAGGGATATGTTCGACTGGGTCGTGCGCCACGCGCAGCCCTCCGGCGTGCTGTCGGAGCAGCAACACCCGCAAACCGGCGTACAGGTCTCGGTGGCGCC
>Ga0210396_10001296_pt1 | contig 27749 bp, 22 predicted proteins | sample IncBWH17OmetaG_FD_155466 | JGI IMG/M metagenome (GOLD analysis project Ga0210396, IMG submission 155466) | Forest soil microbial communities from Barre Woods Harvard Forest LTER site, Petersham, Massachusetts, United States - Inc-BW-H-17-O ... | reverse complement strand
AGTACGTGCCCGTCGATGTTGCATTCAAAGTCGTCGGCACCGGCAGCGTGGGTTTGCGCGATTATCTCGTCTACCTCGAGGGCAACGGCGAAAGCGACCCGCTCTTCTTGCAGGTAAAGGAAGAGCTCGGCTCGGCCTATGCGCCATATCTCACGGTCCATGGCGCCGCCTCCCACGCCGCGACACATCAGGGCCAGCGTGTGGTGGAAGGCCAGCATGCCATGCAGTGGCAATCCGACCCGTTTCTCGGCTGGACCACCATCGACCATCGCGATTATCTCGTCCGTCAGCTGAACGACCACAAAGCCTCAGTCGAACTTGAGGAACTGCGCGGCGGTGGCCTCGCTGAATATGCCGCCGTCTGCGGCGAGCTGCTGGCGCGTGGTCACGCGCGCTCCGGCGATGTTCACCTCATCACCGGCTATCTCGGCGGCGGCAGCAGGCAGGACAAGTTCGATGAGGCCCTGGGCGAATTCGCGGAGGCTTACGCAGACCAGACGGAAGCCGACTGGCGCGCATTGGTGACATCGCTCAAACCTGCGCCGCCGCCGAAAGGGCAGACGCCGGCGCCCGCAGCAAAATGAGAAAATAGCAGCAGGGACTTCCACTGCATGCTGCAACTCACCTCCGCCGGAAGGCGCTTCGGCCCACGCATTCTTTTTGAAGACGCGAACTGGCTCATCACGCCGGGCGAACGCACCGCGCTGGTCGGCGCGAACGGCACCGGCAAATCGACCCTTCTCAAGACCCTTGCCGGGCTCGAATCGCTGGATTACGGCACGCTGGAGCGTGCCCGCAACGCCACCGTGGGCTATCTGCCGCAGGACGGTCTCGCGCTCTCAGGACGCAGCGTCTTCGAAGAATGCCTCTCCGTCTTTGACGAGATCCGTTCTATCGAGCAGGAACTGGAGACGCTTTCTGTCAGCTTGGCTGAACTCGACCCGGCCTCAGCCGCTTACGCAGCGGCCGCCGAGCGGTTTTCCAGCTTGGAGTCGCGCTTTCGTGCCCACAGCGGCTACGCATTGGATTCCCAGGTAGGCGCCGTGCTGGATGGGCTGGGTTTCAGCAAGACAGATTGGGCACGTCAGACGCAGGAGTTCTCCGGCGGCTGGCAGATGCGCATCGCGTTGGCCAAGCTGCTGCTGGCCAAGCCAAGCCTGCTGCTGCTCGATGAGCCCACCAACCATCTCGACCTTGAGACGCGCAACTGGCTCGAGGACTACCTCCACGGCTATCCCAACGGCTACATCCTCATCTCGCACGACCGCTACTTCCTCGATGTCACCGTCACCAAGATCATCGAAATATGGAACAAGGCGCTGCACGTCTATCACGGCAACTACGAGCGCTATGTAGAGCAGAAGCAGGAGCGCCGCGCGCAGCTCGAATCCGCATACCGTAATCAGCGCGAGCACATCGAGCATCTGGAAACCTTCATCAATCGCTTTCGTTATCAGGCCACCAAGGCGAAGCAGGTCCAGAGCCGCATCAAGGAACTCGACAAGATCGAGCGCATCGAGCTGCCGCAGGAAGAGCCGGTGATCCACTTCACCTTCCCGCAGCCGCCTGCCTCCGGCCGTACCGTCGTCGAAGTTCGCGACCTCGCGAAAAATTACGGTCCCAAGCAGGTGCTCGAGGGCGTCAACTTCACCATCGACCGCGGCGACCGCATCGCCCTCGTCGGAGTGAACGGCGCAGGCAAATCCACGCTGATCCGCATGCTCTCCGGCAGCGAAGGTCCGTCGACCGGCACGCTCAAGCTCGGCCACAACGTCACCGCCGAATACTTCGCGCAGGATCAGTACAAGGTGCTCAATCCCAACGCTCGCATGCTGGATGACATCAGCAGCATCGCGCCGCGCGTTCCCCAGGCGGACCTTCGCGGCCTGCTCGGTTGCTTCCTCTTCTCCGGCGACGACGCATTCAAACAGCTCGGTGTGCTTTCCGGCGGTGAGCGCAATCGCTACGCACTGGCCCGCATTCTCGTTAGCCCGGCGAACTTCCTGTTGCTCGACGAGCCCACCAACCACCTCGACCTTCGCGCCAAGGAAGTGCTGCTCGAAGCCATCCGCAACTTCAGCGGCACTGTCATCTTCGTCTCGCACGACCGCTACTTCCTCGATGCGCTCGGCACCCGCGTCTTTGAGGTTGCAGAAGGCACCGTCCACATCTATCCCGGCAACTACGAAGACTATCTGCGCCGCAAAGCCGGGCTGGCCGATCCCGTTGCCGCCGCTGCTGCAGCACAAGCGGTGTCGCTGCCTTCGGTCGAACCCGCCGAGACCAACGGTCGCCCCGTACGTCGCGTGAACCCCATCAAGCAAAAGCAGATGCGTGATCGCCTCACCTTTGTGGAAGAACAGATTCCGCGCGTCGAGAGCTCCATCGCCGAGACGGAAAAAGCGCTCGGCGAATATGTCAGCGTCGAAGAGACGCACCGCCAGAACGCTGCGCTTGAAACCCTGCGCGCCGAGCACGCCAGCCTCTCCGCCGAGTGGGAAGATCTGATGCAGCAGTTGGAGGAGCAGGCCAGCGTCTAGGCCGCCTCTCCTGCATTCTCACTCACGGAAGATCAAGAAGTCTCCCGATGACTGAATCCCACAATGCACTGCGTCTCTATTCCACGCCATGGAAAGGCGAGGCCGTCTTTGCTTGCCGCAAATGCCAGCGCAGGATGAAAAAAGGCGGCGGGCCGGCTGCGCTGAGGAAACTGAAAAAATGGTTCAAAAGGCGCATGCACGGAACGCCGGACGCGCCTCCGGTGCACCTCATCGACGTCTCGTGCCTGAAGTTGTGCCCGAAGGGCGGCGTCACGATCTTTTCCGCGCGCCAGCTTGGAAAAGAGACGCCGGCAGTGTGCATCGCGCGTTCCGAGCAAGATCTCGAAACGCTTTACTGCGAGGTCACCGCAGTCGCCTTGTTCCCGGAGAAATCAACGCTGAAGTGACGCGTCTTCCCCTGGTCGATCGTGACGTACTTCACGGTGCGGTTGCCGAGATTCTTGGAATCGGACTGCTGCAGGTTGCCCAGAGCCATCGTCGTCTGTAACTCGCTCATGCCCTGCTTCGCCGTGTGCTCGGAGACCGCCTGCCACACCTCCGGCGGCCAATGATAGAGCGTCTTCGGATCGTCGTAGAAAAAGATGTCGTCGCACGCCCAGCTGGAATTCGCGCCATCCAGCGACGCGACCGGCGCGGCAAACTCGCCGTCGCGACCGGGCTCAGTGAAGACGACAAACGCATTCTTCGGCCCGCGCGGAATGCTGCTCGCCCAGTCGGGAGGCGTGGTCACCTCCACAAAATCCTTCACCTGCAACTCCTGCGCCGGTGGCAGCCAGCCTGCCGGCTGCGTAAAGACGATGCGGCCGGTGCGATATGGATAGAAGACGAGGGTATAACCGGTCTTCATCCACACCGACTTGCCGTTGAGCACGCGCGCCGATTTCACGCTGTCGATCAGCATCTGCTTCACGAACACCAGTTGGTCGTCACTCATGGGGCGTTGTGCCAGCTTGTTCGCCACTACGCCCGGTGCATTGCGTTCGCGTTCGTAGACGATGATCCGCCACGCCGCGATCGCCAGCACCAGCAAGGTGATCGCTCCAATGATCTTCCAGTTCTTCATCGAGCCTCTTTCGACTAAATCGACTAAATCGATGGCTGTTTGGAGCCAAAGCACAGACAGTGTGATGTAGCAATCGAGGCTGAACGCAGCTGTTCCGTCAAAGAACAGCTGCACGGAACGGCTCTCACCACACTACGGTATCTGTGCTTTGGCTATGAATTGCTCCTCCGGCTGCATCAGCGATTCCGCCGACAACGCATCGGCATTCCGCAGCGTCGGGAAGAACGTCGCCCACAATCCGGTCACAATCAACGAGCCAATCCCGCCCAGGACCACGGCGCGTACCGGCCCCATCCACTGCGCGGTCAATCCGCTCTCGTATTCGCCCAGTTCGTTCGATGCGCCTACGAACAGAGAGTTGACTGCGCTGACGCGCCCGCGCATCGAAGGCGGGGTCGCCAGCTGCAGCAGGGAAGAGCGGATCACGACGCTGACCATGTCCGCCGCGCCCAGAATGACCAGCGCCGCAAGCGACAGCCACAGGCTGCGCGACAGCCCGAAGATGATCGTCATCACGCCGAAGATGGCGACGCAGAAAAACATCATGCGTCCGGCGCGACGGCGGATGGGACGGAACGATAGCAGGATCGACACTGTCAGCGCGCCCATAGCTGGCGCAGCGCGCAGCACTCCCAGGCCGCGCGCGCCGGTGTGCAGTATGTTCTCTGCGAAGATCGGCATCAGCGCCACCGCGCCGCCCAACAGCACAACAAATAGATCCAGGGTCACTGACCCCAGCAGCAGCTTCGCGCGCCACACGTAGCGCAGCCCGTCCAGCAGCAGGTCAAACGTGGTCGAGCGATGTTCCATGCGTCCCGGCCGCACATGGAGCATCCCGATCAGCACGAGAAAGCTCACCAGCGTGAGCAGCGTGAAGAGAAAGACCACCGGCGCTCCGGCAACGTGTCCCATGCCCCAGTGCGCCAGCGGCAGCGTAAACAGCAGGCCGCCCACGGCCGGGCCGGCAATATTCGCGATCTGAAATACCGTTGCGCCCCACGTGACCGCATTCACGAAGTGCTCCGCCGGCACCAGGTGTGGCACCAGCGCCGAGCTCGCCGGGCCGCTGAACGCGCGCCCCGTTCCGATGAAGAACAGCACCGCATAGATCGGCACGATGCGGTGTATGCCGTGGAATGCAAAGAGAAAGAGTGTCAACGTGCAGACCAGTTGCAGCGAGTAGCAGACCAGAATCACCGCTCGCCGATCGAAGCGGTCTGCCGTGTGACCGGCGGGCAGCATGAAGAGCAATCCCGGTAGAAAGAGCGCGAGCCCGGTGTAGCCAAGGTCGATGGCGCGATGGGTGATCAGGTAAACCTGCCATGCCACCGCCACGGACTGCGCCTCCGCGCCCATGATCACGATGGCGCGGGCCATTTGGTAGAGCCGGAAATCGCGGTAGGCAAATGCGGCTGCGCCGCGACTGCCAGGCTCCTCTTTCCCAGGCTCCTCTTGCTCATTCTTGCTCATGCGGCTCGCTCCATTGTCGCAGGACACCGAGTCTGCGCGCTCGATTTACTCTTGAGTCTCGCCCGCCATGCCTGTTCCCGACGGCAACCCGCCGCATCCGCTGCACGAGTCCGCCGCGCCCCGGCTGCCTCTCAGTGAAGCCGCATTCGCGGCCTCCGCCGCCCTCCCCGAAGAAGGGACACCGCCGCGGCATCCTCTCCATCCGGTGTCGGGTGTTGTCGGTGTTTTCCTCTGTGGCCTTATCGCCTTCCTTACGCTCTACGCCACTCAGCCGCTACTCCCGCTGTTTGAGGGTCTCTTCCATGCCTCAAAATCGGCGGTCGGCTGGACCGTCAGCGCCTCCACGCTCGGCGTCGCCATTGCTGCTCCGCTGCTCGGCACCTTCACCGAGCGCATGAATCGCAAACGCGTCATTCTCGTCTCAATTGTGTTGCTCGCCGTGCCTACCTGCGCCGCGGCCACCTCCACTTCGCTCGGCTGGCTGGTCTTCTGGCGCCTGCTGCAGGGGCTCATTACGCCCGGCGTCTTCGCCACCACCATCGCCTACATCACGGAGGCGTGGCCGCCCACCGCGGTCGCTCCCGTCATGAGCATCTATGTCAGCGGCACAGCACTCGGCGGCTTCTGTGGCCGCGCAGTCACCGGCGTCATGGCAGACCACGTCGGTTGGCGGCCATCGTTCGTATTGCTCGGGCTGATCTCTCTCGGGGGTGCTGCGCTCGTGGCGTGGCTGCTTCCGGACCGTCCATCCTCGCACCTCGCAGCTGTCCGTCCGCCATTCCGCCAGGTCTTCCTGCCCATGCTCCATCACCTGCGGAACCCGCGCCTGCTCACTACTTACCTCGTGGGCTTCAACGTCCTGTTCTCGCTCGTCGGCGTCTTTACTTACATCACCTTCTATCTCGCCGCGCCGCCCTTCTCGTTGTCTACCGCCAAGCTCAGCCTGCTCTTTGTGGTCTATCTCGTCGGCCTCGTGGCTACACCGCTTGCGGGCGCGTTGCTACCGCGCGTTGGTCTGCGCAGCGGCATCACTGGTTCCATCCTGCTCTCGCTCGCCGGCGTTCTGCTCACTCTCGTGCACTCTCTCCCGGTAGTCGTCATCGGCCTCGCGCTTTGCTGCACCGGCGTCTTCATCTCGCAGAGCTGCGCCACCAGCTTTCTCCGCGAAGCCGCGTCGGAGTCCTCACGCGCCTCCGCCGTTGGAATGTATGTTGCGTGTTATTACCTGGGAGGAACAGTGGCGGGGGTCGCGCCCAGTCTGGTATGGAAGCTCGGCGGATGGACGGCATGCGCCGCCATGATCGCTGTCATCGATGTTGTGTCTATCGTGATCGCACGACGCGGCTGGAGAGACGCTTCGCCCGCCTAGGGCTTCTTGCCGTGCAGGTATGTCATGTACTGCGTATCCACGATGCCCAGGTTGCGGGCCAGCCCCAGCTTCGCCTGGTTGTAGCTGAGCGTGTCGGCGATCAGTTGCGACTGCGCCTGCGACAAGGTGGCCTGCGCCTGCACCACCGGCAAGTTGTCATCCACGCCGGCGGCGAAGCGATCGTTTGCGTCCGACAGCGCGCGGGTCGCCAGCTCCACGTTCTGCTGCGAGACGCGCACCAGCGCCTGCGATGAAGTCAGGTCCAGCATGCTGTCACGCAACTGCTGGTCGATCTGCTGCTGCAGGTCCGCCATCCGGTTCATTGTGTCGGACTTCTGCGCCTCGGCCACATCGGCATCGCCGCGGAACTGCGCCTCTTTGAAGATCGGCAGTTTCAGCTCGCCCATCGCGACAAAGGTGCCGTGATACAAACCATGCGTCACTCCGGTAACGCCATAGTTGCCGCTTGCGGTGAGGGTGGGCAGCCGCTCGTAGCGCGCCGCGGAGCGGGAAAGGTCTGCCGAGCGCACCTGCCGCTGCATGCCCTGATAGTCCTGTCGGCTCTGATATGCAAGGTGACGCGCATCCTCAATCGACATCTGCTCCAGGTCCGCATAGGGCGCAGCGTCCGTCAATTGAATGGCCTGCTCCACCGGCACGCCGATCTCCCGCTTCAGCAGCACTTTGTCTTTCTCGAATGTGTTCTGCGCGGCAATCACCTTCTGCTGCTGCGTCTGGTACTGCACCCGCGCACGCAGCTCATCCAGACGCGCCGCCGTTCCTGCTTCGTGCTCCGCCTGCGCCTGCTTCAGCAGGGTTTCGTCGGCGCGCAGCAGCGCCTCGGCGCTCTCAATCTGGGATCGGTCGGCCAGCGTTTGCAGGTATTGGTTGCCGACATTCAGCACCACCAGCCCACGGCTTGATTGGGTGTTGTAAAACGCGGCCTTCACGCTCTCCTTTGCCGAGCGATACCGCGTGATCGCCGCCAGATCCAACATTGTCCAGTCCAGCGCGGCATCCGCCGTCGTCACATCCACCTTGACGATGGGCTTGAAGTTCGCAATATTCACGCCGGGAAACTGTGGCGCAAACTGCGACAGCAGAGTCGTGCTGAACCCGAAGGTCGCCAGGTTGAACTGGTGCGCTCCCGTGGACGCCTCTGCCTTCAGATACGGCAGCACCTCATTCAGCGACTGGAGCCGCTGCGCGTCCGACTGCTGTTGCTGGATGCGTGCCTCCGTGATCGCGAGATTCGCCTGGATGCCGCGCTGAATCGCGTCATCGAGCGAGAGTTGGAGCGTTTCCGGCGACGCCGTCCCCACCGTCACTCTGCCGTAATAAGGATTCTGCGCCGAGCTCGGGTTCGTCAGCGATTGCAGCGATGGAGTGGTCAACCCCGCGGTCGTTGGCGTGTATGACGCCGTCTGTGATGCTCCCGTCCCGCCTCCTGTTCCTGATCCACTCCCGGCGCTCGCATCCGTCGTACCCGCAGCGCCTGCAGAAGTGGAAGGAGCCGAAGCATTCACGCCGGCACCAGCCAGCGCATCCTGCGCGTACAGCCGCTCACCGCCGAAGGCGATCGCGGCGCACACCATCCCGATTGCAATCCGTTGCTTCACCCGTTCGAGGGTCTCCAGAGGAGGAAATCTGACCTTTAGATCATTCGAGATGCGTCGAGTTGCCAAAACTTTGTGTCGGAGCGGCCATGATTCGTCCCAAAACCGCTCTTTTCTGCACCTTACACTGCGTCGCTGCATACAATTGTGCAATGTCCGGCCGCCTGACGCCACAGACCGAGTCCCCACTGCACGTGGTCCACGCGGTCTGCTCGCACGATTGCCCGGACTCCTGCGCCGTCCTGGTCAGTGTGGATGCCGACGGGCGCGCGCAGAAGGTTGCCGGTGACCCTGACCACCCCGTCACCCGTGGATTCCTCTGCGGCAAGGTCGCACGCTATCTGGATCGGGTCTATTCGCCCGACCGCCTGCTCTACCCCATGCGTCGCCGTGCCAGCGTCGCCAAGGGCCCGCTGCCTGCCGGGCACGAGGCGGAGAGCTTCGAGCGCATCTCCTGGGATGAGGCGCTGGATACAATCGCCCACCAGCTGGCCGTCATCACCAGCGAACACGGCCCCGAATCCGTACTGCCCTACTCCTACGCTGGCACCATCGGCGTGCTTGGCTACGGCTCGATGGACCGCCGCTTCTTCCATCGGCTGGGCGCCTCCCAGCTCGATCGCACCATCTGCGCCACCGCGGGCGGCGATGCCATCCTCTCCGTCTACGGCCGCAAGCTCGGCACCGATACCGAGCAGTTCCATCGCGCGCGCCTGATCATCGCCTGGGGTGCGAATATTCACGGCAACAGCGTCCATCTCTGGCCGCAGATCGAGGCAGCCCGCCGTGCCGGCGCCCGCCTCATCGTCATTGACCCATACCAGACGCGCACTGCGAAGCTCGCCGACTGGCACATCGCCATTCACCCCGGAACCGACGTCGCACTCGCGCTCGGCATGATGCACGTCATCTTCACCGAAGGCCTCGAAGACCGCGCCTACATCGATCAGCACACAGTGGGTGCAAAGGAACTCTCCGACCGCGCCGCCGAGTACACGCCCGAGCGCGTCGCCGCCTGGACCGGCATGACCGCCGAGGAGGTCCGTGCCCTGGCGCGTGAATACGCCACGGCGAAGCCCGCGGCCATCCGGCTCAACTACGGCATCCAGCGCTCGGAAAACGGCGGCACCGCTGCCCGCGCTGTCTGCATGCTGCCCCTGCTCACCGGCGCATGGAAAGATCTCGGCGGCGGCCTCCAGCTTTCCACCAGCGGAGCATTCCGCTTCAACACACGGACCCTGGAGCGGCCCGACCTGATGTACGCCAGCCCGCTCGGCCGCGCCGCGCGCATTGTCAACATGTCCCTCCTGGGCCACGCCCTCACCGAGCTCAGCGATCCACCGGTCAAGGCGCTCTTCGTTTACAACTCCAATCCCGCTGCCATCGCGCCCAACCAGAACACCGTGCTGCGCGGCATGGCCCGCCCCGATCTCTTCACCGTCGTGCATGAGCAGTTCTGGACCGACACCGCCGACTACGCCGACATCGTGCTCCCGGCCACCACCTTCCTCGAGCACGCCGACCTGCAGGGTGCCTACGGCCACTACTATGTGCAGCTCTCCGACCAGGCCATCGCGCCGGTGGGCGAAGCTCGCTCGAACGTCTGGCTCTTCGGCCAGCTCGGCCAGCGCATCGGTTTTTCCGAAGCTTGCTTCCGCGACACCGAACAGGAGCTGCTGGCCCAGGCCTTGCCTGACCCGAAGCAGGATGAAGCGCTCGAGACTCATCCACAGATGCACGGCATCACGCTGGACCAGCTTCGCGCCCAGCACAGCGTCCGCCTGCGCTGGGCGGGCGAGCCGGATGTGCCCTTTCAGCCCTTCGCCAACGGAGGCTTCGGCACGCCCTCCGGCAAGGGCGAGCTCTTCTCCGCCGCGCTGGCCGCGCAGGGCCTCGATCCGCTGCCGTCCTTCAAGCCTCCTAAAGAATCCCGCCATAGCGCCGGGAGTGCCTACCCCCTCGAGTTCCTCCCGCGCAAGGCCGACAACTACATGAACTCCACCTTCGCCAACCTCGCTCCGCACCAGAAGATGGAGTCGGCGCACACCGGCCGGCTCGAAATCCATCCCGACGATGCAGGCCGGCGCGGCATACAGGAAGGCGACGCGGTGGAGGTCTTCAACGATCGCGGCCGCATCCGCCTCGTGGCACAGGTCCACACCGGCGTTCCGGCCGGCGTCGTAGCATCGCGCCTCAACTGGAACAAGCTCTCCCCCGGAGGCAGCAACGTGAACGCGCTCACCTCCGAGCGTCTGACGGATATCGGACGCGGCCCTACCTTTTATTCCACGCTGGTCGAAGTGGCGCGCGTTGCACCGTCTCCGCATGGCTGAAAGTAAGTTTCAATGCGCGGGATGCGGACAGTGGAACGAGACCGTCGTCGATGAATCCGCCGGCAGCCACCAGAGCTACGTCGAAGACTGTCAGGTCTGCTGCAAGCCCAACCTCCTCGACATACGCTGGAACGCCGCTGACGAGGCTTTTATGATCTATGCCGAGCTCGAAAGTTAAGGCAGCGGCGGCCCTTGGCCCCGGGTTGCGCGCCGCCGATTCGCTCGCCTCGTTGGTCGGCATCCCCTCGGTTGCTATAGAATCGGCTTTCCAGCACGAAAGAGCGGAAGTTCGATTTTGGTTGCAGTGAGGGTGTGCCTATTTTTCCCGTCATTCGGCGGAGCATGAGCTCCCAGATCCAGCAGGACAAGACCATTCGTCCCCAGATCTTTCAAACTATGTCGCTCAAAGGCTTGGGTGCTCTGGCCCTACTCTTCTGCATCGTTGCGCCCGTATTCGCACAAAACAGCAACGTCATCTCTGAAATTCGCGTCATCGGCAACCGCCGCATCCCCAAGGAAACGGTCCTCGCCCGTCTCTACTCCCACGTCGGCGACAACTACGACCCAGCCACCGTCGAGCGCGACTTCAACTCGCTCTGGAACACCGGCTACTTCGAAGACGTCCGCATCGAAAAAGAGGACACCCCCAAGGGCGAGGTCCTGGACATCTTCGTCCGTGAAAAGCCCACTATCCGCGAGATCAACTACAAGGGGCTGAACTCCGTCACGCAATCCGATGTACTCGACCGCTTCAAAAAGGAGAAGGTCGGCCTCACTGTGGAGAGCCAGTACGACCCCACGCGCATCGCGCGGGCGATCACCGTGCTCCGGCAGCTGCTCGGCGAGCACGGGCACCAGTTCCCCACCATCACCCCGGAGATCAAGACCATCCCGCCCGCCTCCGTCGCGGTGACCTTCAATATCAAGGAAGGCCCCACGGTCAAGGTCGGCAACATCCGCTTCACCGGCAACCGGAATCTCAGCAGCCGCACCCTCCGCGCCTCCATGCGCAACCTGAAGCCGATCGGTGTTCCGCATTCCATATTTCTGGAAAACCTCTTCGCCCGCACCTACGACGCCAGCAAGCTCGAAGAAGACGCGGAGCGGGTACGTGTGGCCTACCAGAACCACGGCTACTTCAAGGCCATTGTCGGCGAGCCTTCCACGCACATCCGCAATGAAGGCGGCCTCTCGCTGCTCACCTTCCGGCCGAAGAAGGGCAAGCGCATCGACATCACCCTGCCCATTGAAGAAGGCGAGCGCTATCGCCTCGGCGGCATTACCTTCACCGGTAACGAGCACGTCAAGAACGTGAAGGCTCTGCGCGCTCAGTTCGCCATCAAGGATGGCGATTACTTCAACTACACCGCCATCGGCAAGGGCCTGGACAATCTTCGCAAGGCCTATGGCAGCCTGGGTTACATCAATGCCGGCATCGTTCCCAATACGCGCTTCGACGAGGCGAAGAAGATGCTGTTTATCGATGTCGACATCGACGAAGGCAAGCCGTACTACGTCTCGAAGATCGAGTTCACCGGCAACACCGTCACCCGCGATCCCGTGATCCGCCGCGAGCTGCTGCTGGAAGAAGGCCAGGTTTACAACAGCAATGTTTGGGAGCAGAGTCTGCTTCGCCTCAACCAGCTCGATTACTTCGACCCCCTCAAGGTGGACCAGGACTCCACCGCGACGCAGGATACAACGAACAATACCGTCTCCCTGCTGCTGCGCGTGCACGAGAAGGGCAAGAACTCCATCGGCTTGAATGGCGGCGTCAGCGGCCTCTCCGGCTCCTTCCTCGGCCTTAACTATCAGACCAACAATTTCCTCGGCCTCGGCGAGACGCTGAGCGTGCAGGCCAACATCGGCAACCTGCAGCGCAACCTGAGCTTCGGTTTCACCGAGCCTTACTTCCGCAACAAGCCCATCTCGCTCGGCTTCCAGGTCTTCTCCAGTAAGTACGACTACAACGCGGCCAAGAACTTTCAGATCGCCTCCGGCGGCGGCAACCTGTCAGCTGCGCAGCAGTCACTGGTGCAGAACTACAATCAGTCCTCCACCGGTCTTTCCGTGTCGACCAACTACTTGATCCGGCACAGCTTCCATCGCGTCGGCCTCACCTACTCGTTCGACAAGAGCTCGATCACCGCCTTCAGCCCGGCATCTACTTCGCTCTTCGATTCCCTTGCCTTCCGCAGCGGCATTGAATCCAACAACGCGCTGAACGGCATCTATTCCAGCAAAGTTTCGCTGTCGTACACCTACAACAAGATCGGCAACCCTTATAACCCGCACGACGGCGTCTCCTACACGGCGCTGATGCAGGTCGCCGGCCTCGGCGGTAACGTCAAGTACTTCAACCCGATCTTCGAATACCGTCACTTCAACGGCATGCACGGCATCAAGCCGAGCAAAGAGGGCCGCAACGTCCTCGCCTTCCGCTTCCAGGCGCAATACATTCAGGGCCTCGGCGGCAAGGTCGCGCCACCCTTCCAGCGCTTCTACCAGGGCGGCGAGCAGGAGCTGCGTGGCTTCGACATCCGCTCCGGCACCCCGTACGCCTTCATTCCCCAGCGCACCCAGTTCATCCTCACCAACCCGGATGGCACGCTCGTCCCCCGCGATCCCACCAACCCCACGCTCGGCAACATCACCATTCCTATCCCCACCTTCGGCATCGTTTCCGTCGGAGGTGATACCTCGTTCACCAGCAACATCGAGTACCGAATCCCGCTGGGCGGCCCGGTCACCTTCAAATTCTTTGACGATTTCGGCATGACCGTGGCCACGCGCCAGTCCCAGTTGGTTGAGAGTGTGATCGCCATCGATCAGCTCAATGCACCGCTCTACGGCTGCCCGGTCTACGTCAGCGGCTCCTGCCAGGGTGGAAGCCGCATCTCGTTCAGCAGAAACATCACCCCGATCGAAGGCGCGAACGCGGTTCCCCGCATGTCTACCGGCGCAGAGGTCTCGGTGCTGCTACCCATCGTCCGTGCGCCGTTCCGCATCTACTACGCCTACAATCCGCTCCGGTTGCTGGAGCAAATCCGCGGCGAAAACTTGATTACTCGCGACATGTTCCCGGCGGGCGGCGCCGGCGACTTCAGCTACGCGCAGTCCCAGCAGCTCTACGGCTCGCTCTACCAGCTGCGGGAGCCGCGCAAGACCTTCCGGCTCGCCGTCAGCACCACCTTCTGATGGGAGTTACCTGCAACCGGAGACCTGCTCTATAATCGTCGCAAGTTCCTGAGATGTCCTCTGTCCGTGTCTCTTGTGCACAACCGCGCCCTTCCGGGGTGGCCGCAACGGAAGTACGCAAGGGGGAGAGCACAGGGCAGCGTGCCGCAAGCGCCCCTTGTACTCGCAATCAGGACACAAGCAAGAACTCAAGGAGTTTCTCAACCAAATGAAGCGTTCTTTGTCACTCGTCTGCATGCTTGCGTCCACTCTGGGCGCGAGTGCGCTCGCTCAGACCGCAGCAGAGCCACCCTCCGCCCCCGGTGCGCCCGCTGCCACTGCGCCCGCCGGCCCCACCAAGATCGCGGTCATCCAATTCGAGGCCGTTGTCGGCCAGACCAATGAAGGTCAGCGCGCCTTTGCCGAGCTGAACACCAAGTACCAGCCCAAGCAGCAGCAGATCAAGTCCGAAAGCGACGAGGTCGACACGCTGAAGAAGGATCTGCAGACCGCCGGGGACAAGCTGAGCGATACGGAGCGCCAGGCGCGCCTGCGCACCATCGACGAGAAGGAAAAGACGCTGCAGCGCAATGTTGAAGATGCGCGTAACGACTTCTCGGGAGAGATGAACGAAAAGTTCAGCGGCATCGCGCAGAAGGTTGCCACCGTCATGACGCAGTACGCGCAGCAGAACGGCTACACCTTGGTCCTCGATGCCGGCTCGCAGCAGCAGCAGCAGCCGTCGACGATTCTCTGGGCCTCTGAGTCGACCAACATCTCCGAAGCCGTCCTGCAGGCCTACAACAAGCAGTCTGGTGTTCCGGCCCCGCCCGCCGGCTCTACGCCGCCTCGGACCGGCGCAACGACCACCCGGCCCACGACCCGCACCCCCCCCACCACTGCCCCCCGGCCTACGACGCAACACTAGCCCAGCACTACCCGGACAAGCGGGCTTCGGAGGGTCTTCCGGAGCCCGCGGCAGACCTGTTCAAACCCTCGCCTCAGGTGTGGAAAATTCTGTGGATCGCGGGTTCTCCCCGCAAGGTCGATTCCGCATCTGTACCGAAATCGCGGCATGCCAGACACCCTGAGTCGGCGCAAACCACTGATTAACAGATGTTTAGTGAGATTTACTGCCGAAGCACTTCTGTGAACAGGAAGTGAACTCCTAAATCGGATACATTAAGCTTTCCACAGATTGGCCGAACCGCTGAAAATCTAGCGCTTCATTTGCCGGCGTCTTCGCCGACTTTCAGCACTGCCAGAAATGCCTCTTGTGGTATGTCTACCTTCCCGATCCGCTTCATACGTTTCTTGCCTTCCTTCTGCTTCTCCAGCAGTTTGCGCTTGCGGCTGATATCGCCTCCATAACACTTGGCCAGCACGTTCTTGCGCAGCGCAGCCACCGTCTCTCGCGCCACAATCTTCGAGCCGATCGCTGCCTGGATCGCCACTTCGAACTGCTGCCGCGGGATTAGCTCCCGCATCTTCGACACCAGCGCCTTACCCCGCTCATACGCGAAGTCCCGGTGCACGATGATCGAGAGTGCGTCCACCGGCTCGCCCGAGACCAGGATGTCCAGCTTCACCATCGGTGACGACCACGAGCCGGACAGGCTGTAGTCCAGCGATGCGTAACCGCGGGAGACGGATTTGAGCCGGTCATAGAAGTCCAGCACGATCTCGTTCAGCGGCAGCTCATAGGTCAGCATCACCCGCGTCGGCGTCACGTACTCGAAGTTCTGCTGCCGTCCCCGCTTCTCCTCCACCAGCTTCAGGATCCCCCCCACATACTCCTCGTTGGTCAGGATGGTGGCCCGGATCACCGGCTCTTCGATCTCTTCAATCTCGCTCGGGTTCGGCCAGCGCGAGGGGTTGTCGACCTCGATCTCGCTCCCATCGGTCAGCCGGATCTTGTATCGCACCCCGGGCGCCGTAGTGATCAGGTCCAGATCAAACTCCCGCTCCAGCCGCTCCTGGATGATCTCCATGTGCAGCAGGCCGAGAAAGCCGCAGCGAAAGCCGAAGCCCAGCGCGGCAGAGCTCTCCGGCTCCATCGAGAAGGACGAGTCATTCAGCCTCAGCTTTTCGAGCGCCTCGCGCAGCAGGGTGTGCTCGTGCGAGTCCACGGTATAAAGTCCGGCGAAGACCATCGACTTGATGTCTTCAAAGCCCGGCAGGGCTTCCTTTGCCGGCCGCTCATCCTCCGTGATGGTGTCGCCGATCTTGGTGTCGCCGACATTCTTGATCGTGGCGACGAAGAACCCGACCTCGCCTGCCGCCAGCTCTGAAACCTCTACGGGCTTCGGCGTCAGCACGCCCATCGACTCCACGTCGAAGACCCGCCCATTGGACATCAGCCGGATGCGCGCCCCTTTGCGCAAGGTGCCGTGCATCACGCGGGTCAGCACGATGACGCCGCGATAGGCATCGAACCACGAATCGAAGATCAGTGCCTGCAGTGGCGCCTCGGGATCGCCGGTAGGCGGCGGCAGCCGGTGGACGATGGCTTCGAGGATGGCCTCGACGTTCTCGCCTGTCTTGGCGCTCACCGGAATGGCATCGGTAGCGTCGACGCCGACAGCGTTCTCGATCATCTCCTGCGTACGCACGATGTCTGCGCTCGGCAGATCGATCTTGTTGATCACCGGAATCATGTCCAGGCCATTGCTGATGGCGAGATAGGCATTCGCCAATGTCTGGGCCTCCACGCCCTGGGTGGCATCCACCACCAGCAGCGCGCCCTCGCACGAGGCCAGCGAGCGCGAGACTTCGTAGGAGAAGTCCACATGCCCTGGCGTGTCGATCAGGTTGAGCTGGTAGAGTTCGCCGTCCTTCGCCCTGTACATCATGCGGACGGCATGGGCCTTGATCGTGATGCCGCGTTCGCGCTCCAGGTCCATGGCATCCAGCACCTGGTGCTGCATCTCGCGCGCGCTCACGGATCCGGTCAGTTCCAGCAGCCGGTCGGACAGCGTGGATTTGCCATGGTCGATGTGCGCGATGATCGCGAAGTTACGTATGTGCTTGTTGTCCATGGATGCGGATATATGCTTTGCGAATGAGTCGTGTGTCAGATGCGTCCTGCGGGGATGAGCGAGCACGCGGGCGCAAGAGTACCGAAGTCCGCTCGAAGCTTGAGTTTATCATCGGCACGCCGCGGGCCGTCGCTCTACAATGACGCGAGGACCACGTCTGAACCGCATGGATGTTTCAAAGCCCTCCGCCGCTATCGTTCAGGCGGCCCTCCTCCTCGCTCTCTGCTGCGGCCCTGCTGCCGCGGGGGCGGCGCGGCCATCCGGGCAAAAGAAAGCGCAGACTCCGCCGCCGGCCAGGAATGCGCAGCAGCCGCAGGCGCCGCCTACCCCGCGGGAACAGCAGGTAATCTCCGCCGCGCAGAACGACTACGAGAGCGGCATGCGCAATTACCACGCCGGCGATCCGGCCGCGGCCAAGCGCGACTTCGACAACGCGGTCGACACCATGCTCTCAAGTGGGCTCGATCTGAAAACCAGTCCGTCCCTCAGCGATGAGTTCGAACGCATCGTGGATGCTGTCAACGCTTTGGAGATGGACGCGCTGAAGCAAGGCAACGGCTTCGCCCCACCCATGGAGCAGACGCCGGTGGGCGTCGCCAACGACGTGACCTTTCCCGTGGATCCGAATATCCGTGCCGCCGCCGAAGCTGAACTGAAGACCACGCAGTCGGATCTGCCCCTGGTCATCAACGACGCGGTCACCAGCTACATCGGCTACTTCTCCAACACCACCACCGGACGCAACACCATCGTCAGCTCACTGCGCCGTGCGGGACGGTACAAGGACCTCATCGAACGCACCTTGCGCGAAGAAGGCGTGCCCGCCGATCTCATCTATCAGGCCATCGCCGAATCGGGCTTTCAGGTGCAGGCCGTCAATGGGCGCTCCGGCGCCGCCGGCATGTGGCAGTTCATGCCATTCCGCGGCGCGTACGGGCTGGAGCGCAACGGCTGGGTAGATGAACGCTTCGACCCAGAAAAGTCCACCCGGGCCTACGCGCGCGAGATCAAAAAGAACTACCAGCAGTTTGGCGACTGGTACCTGGCGATGGCCGGCTATGACTGGGGTCCCGGCAACGTCCAACGCGCAGTCCAGCGCACCGGCTACGCCGACTTCTGGGAACTCTATAAGCGCAATAATCTGCCGCAGGAAACAAAGAATTACGTCCCCATCATTCTGGCCGCAGCCGTGATGGCCAAGAATCCGGTGCAGTACGGACTCACCGACATCAACGCCGATCCGGCCGTAGCCGATGACACCGTAACCGTAAGCGGATCCGTCGACCTTCGTCTGGTAGCGGACATTGTCAACGTGCCGGTGCAGCAGATCGTCGGTCTCAATCCCAGCCTGCTACGCATGATGACGCCGCCTGACGAGCCGTACGATCTGCATCTTCCAACCGGCAGCAAGTCCACGTTCATGGAAGCGATTGCGGAGATCCCTCCGGACAAGCGGACCGCTTGGCGCTACCATCGCGTGCAACCGGACGACACGCTGGCAGCCCTGGCAAAGACCTATCACGTCTCCGCCGCGGATATCGCCTTCGTGAATCAGATCGAGCCGACCGCCGACATCTCCGGCGAAGATGCGCTGATTATTCCCACCGTTCCGCCAGCAGCATCCGGCATGCAGCGCAGCAGTGCCCGCTATCGCGTGGAACGCGAAGATACCTTGGTTACGCTTGCGGACCGATTCAACGTCACCACGGAGCAGTTACGGCGCTGGAACCATCTCCACTCGAGCGCCCTTCGCCCCGGCCAGACGCTCTTTGTAGCCGAGCCGGCGCATGTTTCCGCGTCAGCCAGGGGCAAACGCGGGCGCGGTAGCCGGGGCGGACGAGCGCACGCAACAGCGAAGAGCACCTCGAAGAGCGCTCACAGTAAGCAATCGTCGTTGGCGCAGACAAAGCCGCATCACAATTGATGGGTCGCTCGCAAAGCGAATTCGCGATGTATTTCTTGCATGGCGCGCGATCCTGCTCGGTCGATTCGCGCGACACGCAAGCGTTTCCCTCTTGCGTTCGGTAGCAGACCGTTGCATGCTGTTGCTATAATCCGCGCCGCAGGTGCAGTGGTCGATATTTGCGCTCGCTGCCACAAGCGAAGCCAACGAAGAGTGAAGCCCGGAGGCGAACAGATGCAGGACGAACGGAAGCTTTTAGCAGCGTACGACGATGGTGAACACGAGCCCGAGGGCAAAGACTACTCGGATGAGTTGGAAGAAGAGATCGACGAAGACGAAGAAGATGAAGAAATCAGCGTTCCGCTCTCTTCCGAGGACGACGGCAGCGATGATGACGACTACGGCGCGCCCGCGGGTGGGTCATTGACACCCACAGCTGGCACACCTGCGAAAAAGGCAGCTGCGAAAAAGGCACCGGCAACCAAGGCCGCAGCCAAGAAGGCACCCGCCAAGGCACCTGCGAAGAAGGCGGCGAAGAAAGCTCCCGCTAAAAAAGCAGCAGCCAAAAAAGCAGCAGCCAAAAAAGCAGCCAAGAAGAGTTCAAGCAAATCTGCCGCGAAGAAGAGCAGCAGCGCCCGCAGCGGCGGTAAGGCAGCCAAAAAGGCAGCCGGTAAAAAGGGTGCACGTAGTAAATCCACGAAGCGAGGTACTCAATTGGCGGTAAAGAAAGCAGCAAAGAAGAAGTCGGCGAAGAAGTCGGCTAAGAAGGCAACCAAGAAAGCGGCGAAGAAGAAGTCCACCAAGAAGGCCGCCAAGAAGGCAACAAAGAAGAAGTAGTCCAACCGTAGTACGAGGCAAGCAAAAAAGCCCGGCATCGCGCCGGGCTTTTTTGCGTCTGTACTCTGCCGCTTCGGTCTATCCGTTCTTCTTTTCCATATCCGCCAGCGTCGCCAGCACTTCCGTGCTGTGGTTCGAGGGATCCACGCTGGTCCATACCTTCACGATCTTTCCTTGCGGATCAATCAGGAAGGTATTCCGCTTGGCGATCTTCATGCCCATGTAGTTTCCCAACGAGCCATACTTCGAGACGGTAGATTTCTGCTCGTCGGAGAGCAGCTTGAAGCTCAAGCCGTCCTTCGTGCAGAAGGTTTTGTGGCTCGCGACCGAATCGACGCTGACGCCCAGGATCACCGCGTTGTCCCGCTCATACTTCGGCAGGTCTTCCTGGAACTTGTGCGCTTCCATCGTGCAGCCCGAGGTCATGTCCTTGGGATAGAAATACAGCACCACCCACTTGCCGCGATATTGGTCCAGGCTGACCGGCGTGCCTTCCTGCGAGGGCAGAGAAAACACCGGCGCCTGCTGACCAACAGCGGGCACGGAATCATCTGCGGCCCGCACGCTCCGCGTTGCGAATACACCCGCGATGGCTGCGATCACCAGCGCGGCCAGAACTGCATAACGTGACGTCGACATCGATATGCCTCCTCCAGAGGACCTTTTTATTAGAGCATTTTCCGTCTACCTGACGCAGGAACACGAAGAGAAGTGACAATTTCGTGAAGATTGACCCTATCCGAGTTCCAGCAATCGGCGCGCATGCTCCAGACCCCGCGGCTGCGCGATGATCGCGATTCCAGCGGCATCCGCCGCGGCCACGACCGCCGCACGATCGAAGATCAGCGTCCGCTCCGCCTCCAGCGACAGGCAGGTCGCGCGTGCTTCGCGCATCGCCACAATCGTGGCCTCCCCGATCACCGGCACGTCGAAGCGCATGTCCTGTTTTGGCTTTGCCATCTTCACTACCGTCAGGCTGCGATCCAGCGTGGATGCCTCGTCCTCGAGCGTGCGCATCAGCGCGCCTGCTCGCGCAATGGTCGCATCCGTGCCTTCCATCGCCTCCACCGCAACGCACGCCTGTCCCGCGATGACGACCGTCTGACCGATGTCGTAACCCGCGATCGCTGTCGCCACCCCGCGTCCGTATGCGATGTCTTTTCGCTCCTGCTCATTCGGGGCGCGGCGCGTCAGCACGCCCGCCTGTGCCAGCAACGGCACCAGGAAGGATGTGGACGAGATCAGCTCGATGCCTTCATCGTTCAGCACCTTCGCGATCGCCCCAAGCAGCATGTCCGTGTTGCGCGTGCGCAGGTTCAGCAACAGCTTGGCCAGCCGCCAGTCCGGCCGGATGCTCGAAAAAATCTGCTTGTGCTTCACCTGTCCGGCCATCACTGCCTGCGTTACAGCGGCGTGTTGAAATGTCTCGATCAGTCGCGAGAGTTCGCCAAGCGAAAGCCAGTGCACCGTTGTACCGGGGTCTTCCGCAGCGCGCGCATTCATCGCCGGGTCGGTCTCTTCACGGATCGCTGCCACCACCACCGGCCGCCCCTGCGCTCGCGCGGCATCGAGCAGCAGAAAAGGGAAGCGTCCGTTGCCGGCAATCAACCCCAGCGGCGCTCGCGGATCGTGCGGCTCGTCTGTCATCGCGTTGCTACTTCAGCACCCCGCGCTCGCTTGTCTCCACGAAGCGAAGCAGATACTGCACCTCTTCGCAGGCGTTCGCCTCGGCACGCAGAGCCTCCAGGGCCTGAGAAGTATTCCGCCGCGAAGCGAGCAGCAGCCGGTAAGCATGCTGCAGTGCGCGCAGTTGCTCCCGCGTAAAGCCGCGCCGTTCCAGTCCAACCTTGTTCAGGCCGTATGCACGCGTCTCGCGCTTTGCGGATGTCAGCGAATAAGGCAGCACATCCTGGGTGATCGTGGTGCCGCCGCCCACATACGCATGCTGTCCAATCCGGCAGTACTGGTGCACCGGGCACAGTGCGCCCACCGTCGCCCAATCCTCTACCGTGACGTGCCCGGCGAGCGTAGCCCCGTTGGCAAGGATGCAGTGATCGCCAATACTTGAGTCGTGCCCGATGTGTGTGTACGCCATGATCAGGCAATGCGAGCCCACGCGCGTCACGCCGCCGCCTCCGGCGGTTCCGCGAGAGATGGTTACGCATTCGCGGATCACCGTCTCTTCGCCGATCTCTACGCTCGTCGGCTCGCCGGCGTACTTCAGATCCTGCGGCGCCACGCCTACCGCCGCAAAACTGTACACGCGGCATCCGGCGTTGAGCGTCGTGTGCCCATCCAGCACCACATGCGATACCAGTTCACATCGCTCGCCGAGCACCACATCGGCGCCCACCGTGCAGTACGGACCAACCTTCGCTGTTTCGGGAACGATGGCCCCGGTCTCCACCAGGGCGGTCGGGTGAATGCTCACTCGGCAGCGGCTCCGGCAAGCGCCGGCGTCTCCTGCGGCTCCGGTTTACGCGCCGCCCGCGGCACCACCAGACATTTGATCTCCGCTTCGCACACCAACTTGCCATCCACGTGCGCCTTCCCGCGCATGGTGGCGCCGCGGCGGCTCCACTTCATCACCTGCACTTCGATGCGCACCTGGTCGCCTGGCACCACCGGCGCCGGGAAGCGCGCTTGATCGATCCCGGTAAAGACCATCAACTTGTCATCGCGGTCCGGAACTTCGGTTAACAGCAGCGCGCCCCCGGCCTGCGCCATTGCCTCCACCATCAGCACGCCGGGCATGATCGGATAGGTAGGGAAATGGCCCTGGAAGAAAGGCTCGTTGATGGTGACGTTCTTGATCGCCACGATCCGCTGCATGCGCACCAACTCCACCACCCGATCGATCAGCAGGAAGGGATAGCGGTGCGGCAGGATCTCCATGATCTCGGTGATGCCGAGAGAAGTTGCCGTCTGTGGATTCTCCGTGCTCATACGGAAGACGATTATATATAGCCGGCCGGCCTACTTCTTCAGCTTCCGGACCGCCGCATCCACGTCGAACATCTCCGGCGGAATCGCGCCGCCATACACCACGTTGTAAAGAAAACGCTGGTTCGTCATGTCGCCGTTGTGATATCGCGTGATCGAGAAGGGCGTCGAGATGCCGTTGAACTTGTGGTAGTCGTCGTACTCCTCGCCCTCGACGTTCTTGTCCTTGTAGACCGGGTCGCGCCACTCGAAGCTCCGCCGCACGGGGAGGTGCGAGTTCGCATCCAGGTCCAGCGTCAGGTTGTCGTTGGTCGAGGAGAGAATCGTGATCTTGTCTGCCAGATGCCGCTCCACCTGCTCCTGGCCGGCGTAGAGGTAAAGGGCGCCCGGGTCCTTCATCCAGACGCGAGCCACCACATCCACGGAGTGGTCACGCCGCCGCAGGTAGTCATCCATCTCTATCTTTGGGATGGATTGCTTTCCCTTATAAGTGACTTCCCATCCCTGGTCGCCGATGTACATCTCGTAGACCTGCCGCTTCTTGCCCAGCTCCACACGTTCCTTATCCGGCGGCTGCCGATAGTCCCAGAAGTCGGTGATGGCCCCCGTCGGTTTGCCCTGGTAAAAGCCGGATGTCCGTCCGATCAGCTCGTAGCCCGGCGCGTTCAACCATGCATCGCCGCCCAGCGCCTGGATCATCTGCTGCAGCAGTGTCTTCACCTTCTTCTGCTCGGCCTCCGTTGTCGCATCGCCGGCCGCCTGCGCGCGCAGGGCAAGCCCTCCGCACAGGAGCATTAGAAGCACCAGTCCCACTCGCCGTATCGTCATCCCACCAGCACCGCGCCACCGTTCACGTTCAGCACCTCGCCGCTGATGAAACCCGCCCACGGCGTGCACAGGAAGAGAATGGGTGCGGCAATCTCCTCCGGCCGCCCCACGCGTCCCAACGGAATGGTCCCAAAGATCTTTGCGCGGCCAGCCTCCGTTGCCAGGGCCGGCGCGGCCATCTCCGTGTTCACCCAGCCAGGCGCCACGCAATTCACATAGATGCCCTGGGACGCCAGCTCGCTCGAAAGGCTCTTGGTCAGGGAAATCAGCGCACCTTTGCTTACCGCGTAATCGGCATGGAAGGCCTCGCCACGCTGGGCCGCTGTGGAGCTTACCAGCACAATGTGCCCCCGCACCTCTCCTTTGGACGCAGACTGCCGCTGCATGGCAGCCACTGCCGCTTGCACCAGCCCGAAGACGCTGTCCAGATTCACATCCATGGTGCGACGCCACTGCCGCTCATCCATGGTGGCGATCGGCGCGTCTTCCGGTGGCCAAATGCCGTGGTTCACGATCAGACAGTCGATTCGTCCAAAGGCGGCAATCGTCTCCGCCACCAGCGCGCGCCCCGCCTCGGCCGAGTTCAGTTCCTTGCCAAATGCGCGGCAAAACTCCACGCCCCCGCATTCCGCGGCGAGAGCCTCCGCGCGCTCCCGCGCCGCGCGATAGTTGAAGGCCACCCGCGCACCCGCTTGGCGAAAGAGCCCCACCGTAGCCGCACCAATGCCGCGCGCGCCCCCGGTGATCAGGGCGACTTTGCCATCAAGCGCCATCGGCACAATTGTCGATTGCATACCTGGACGCTACCGAAGCTTCAGCATGCGCGCAACCCGCCACAGTTTCAGCGTTGCTTTCCGCCCTTGGCCAGATCCTTCTTACGAGCCGCAATCAGCTTGCGCCGCTCTGTCGGCGGCATGGCCAGCACATCGCGCGTCCGCTTTGGCAGCTTGGCTTCAATGATCTCCCGCGCTGCGCGCAGCCGCGCCTCCAGCTCACTCGCCCGCAGCGCGTTCCATCGTTCCAGTGCTACCCAGTGGGCGCGCGCGAGGTAGGGGGCAGGGAAGACGCCGTCTATCTCTAGCAATTCCGCAGCGCCCTCGGGTCCGGCTGCAAAGGAGAGCACGCTGTGGCTGTCCGCATCCAGGTTCAGCACCGCAAACATCTTGCCGCCAATCGCCTTATCGCCCACCCAGAAGACCAGGTTGTTGCCCCACTGCAGCGTCTCCTCCACGTGGGGAAGACGCAGCAGGAAGGCGCGTGCGCTCTCGCTGTCCATCCCGAGAGTATGAAGCTGCAGCGTTAGACTGTCGACCGTCAGCGAGATATTCAACCTGCCCCACGCGTCATCCCGATGTCGCCGCACAGACAGGAGCACGGTGGAGACGCTGGATCGCAGCCGCCTGCCTTGGCGCTCTCGCATGGCGCGAACTTTATACTGTCTCCACGCATGCCTGACAGCACATCTGCCAACAACTTTCCCCCCGCCGATGAACAGCTGGACTACCTGCAGAAGGGCGCCGCGGAGATCATCCGCGTCTCCGATCTGCGGGAGCGCCTGGAAGAATCGCGCAAGACCGGCCGCCCTCTGCGTGTAAAGGCGGGCTTTGACCCGACAGCGCCTGACCTCCACCTGGGCCACACGGTGCTCATGCGCAAGCTCAAGCACTTCCAGGACCTGGGCCATCAGGTCATCTTCCTGGTGGGCGATTTCACCACCCTCATCGGCGACCCTACCGGTCGCTCCGTCACGCGCAAGCCGCTGACCCGAGAGGAGATCGACCAGAACGCGAAGACCTACACCGACCAGGTCTTCCGCATCCTCGACCGCAACAAGACGGAGGTTCGCTTCAACTCCGAGTGGCTGGGTACGCTCGGCTTCGAGGGCATCATCCGGCTGGCCGCGCACTTCACCGTCTCGCAGATGCTCGAGCGCGAGGAGTTCCACAAGCGCTTCCAGGAAGAGAAGCCCATCTTCATGCACGAGATGCTCTACCCGCTGTCACAGGGCTACGACTCCGTAGCCCTCGAGGCGGACGTCGAACTCGGCGGCACGGACCAGAGGTTCAACTTGCTCATCGGTCGCGAGCTGCAGCGGCACTACGGCCAGCCCTCGCAGATTGTCCTCATGACCCCGATCATCGAGGGGACGGACGGCGTGCAGAAGATGTCGAAATCGCTGAACAATGCGATCGGCATCCATGAGGCGCCGGGCGAGATGTACGGAAAGCTGATGTCCATCTCCGACACCCTGATGTGGAGCTACTGGACCCTGCTTACCGATCTGAAGCAGAGCGAGGTTGACGCGCTCAAAGCCGCGGTCGCCCGCGGCGCCGAGCACCCGATGGATGTCAAGAAACGGCTGGCCCGCACCATCGTCGCCGGCTTCCACGGAGAGGAAGCCGCGATGCGCGCCGATGAAAACTGGGCAAAGCAGTTCCAGCGCGACGAGGCCCCCGAGGACCTGGACGAGATTGCTGTCTCGGCCGCCGAGGCCGGCTGGACAGCCGAGACCCATGGCATCCGCCTGGACAAGCTGCTGGTCCGGCTTGGACTTGCTGGCTCTGCCGCGGAAGCCACCCGCCTGGTAAAGCAGGGTGCGGTACGGCTGGATGGCGAAGCCGCGCAGGGTACGCATGCCCGGGTCGCGGTTCCCGGCCGCGTGGTAGTGCGCGCGGGGAAGCGCGCAAAGGCGGCGCTGCTCAGCTAACTGTCAGCCCGTCGGCCACGTGCGCTCCCGACACGCCCGTCGCCCCTATAGAATTGCGTTTCGCATGGACGATACTCATCCCGGTCATCCCCACGCAGCCTCTCTCGCGGAACTCGAACGCCGCCATGCCCTGGCCGAAGAGGCCGGCGGCGCCGAACGCCGCGAGCGCCAGCACCGCGCCGGCAAGCTCTCCGCCCGCGAGCGCGTCGAGCTCCTGCTCGATCCCGGAACCTTCGAGGAGACGGACAAGTTCGTCACCCACCGCGCCACCGATTTCGGCATGGATAAGCAGCGCATCCCCGGCGACGGCTTCATCACCGGCTACGGTGCCATCGATGGCCGCACGGTCTTCGTCTACGCCCAGGACTTCACCGTCTTCGGCGGCTCGCTATCCGAATCCAACGCCGCCAAGATCGTCAAGATCATGGACACCGCCATGCGCGTCGGCGCGCCGATCATCGGGCTGAACGACTCCGGCGGGGCACGCATTCAGGAGGGCGTCGTCTCGCTCGCCGGCTATGCGGACATCTTTCTGCGCAACACGCTTGCCTCCGGCGTCGTGCCACAGCTCTCCGCCATCATGGGCCCCTGCGCCGGCGGCGCTGTCTACTCGCCCGCCATCACCGACTTCATCCTCATGGTCGACAAGACCGCCCACATGTTCGTTACGGGGCCGGATGTCATCCGCACCGTCACGCACGAAGAGGTCTCCAAGGAAGAGCTGGGCGGCGCCGCCACCCACAACGAGGTCTCCGGCGTTGCGCACTTCCTCGCGCATGACGATCAGGAGTGCCTCGCCATGCTCCGCGAGCTCTTCAGCTTTCTGCCCGCGAATAATCTTGACGCGCCGCCCCGCCGCGCCACTGACGACCCCGTCGATCGCGAAGACACATCGCTCGACACCATCGTTCCTGCCGACCCGTCACAGCCCTACGACATCAAGGATGTCATCACCCGCATTGTCGATGACGGCTACTTCTTCGAAGTGCAGGAGCACTTCGCGCGCAATATCGTCATCGGCTACGCACGCCTGAACGGCCGCTCCGTGGGCATCGTGGCCAATCAGCCTGCATATCTTGCTGGAGTACTCGACATCGATGCATCGACCAAAGCCGCACGCTTCGTCCGCTTCTGCGACGCCTTCAACATCCCGCTGGTCACGCTCGAGGACGTTCCCGGTTTCCTCCCGGGCACCGAGCAGGAGCACCGCGGCATCATCCGCCACGGCGCGAAATTGCTCTACGCATTCGCGGAAGCCACGGTCCCCAAGCTGCTGGTCATCACGCGCAAGGCTTATGGCGGAGCCTACTGCGTCATGAGCTCGAAGCACATCCGCACCGATGCCAACTTCGCGTGGCCCACCGCGGAGATCGCCGTCATGGGTGCAGAGGGGGCAGTCAACATCGTCTACGGCCGAGAGCTGTCGCAGGCAGTGCGCGAGGCCGAAGCAAAAGAAGGCAAGCTGAGCGAGGAGCGCAAAGCCGCTGTGCTCGACGAGGCGCGCAAGGAGCGCGTAGCGGAGTTCCGCGAGCGCTTCGCCAACCCATACATTGCGGCGGAGCGCGGTTATATCGACGCCGTGATTCGCCCGCGCGAGACGCGCCGCCGTCTCATCCACGCGCTCGAGATGCTCGACGGCAAGCGCGACTCAAATCCGCGGAAGAAACACGGGAATATTCCGCTGTGATTTCATCGGAATGCGTCAACGTTCTCTCTCAACCACTGATCTAACGGAACGGGTTTGCGACCGAGGACGCGTTCGACAGTGTCCGTCACTGCCGCGAGACGTCCTTCGCGGATCGCGCGCCACAGCGCAACATGAGCGTCCGTCTCCTCAGCTGATCCGCTGACAGCCGAATACCGCTGGCGCGCCTCTTCGTCTGAGACTGGTTGAAACGTGAGTT
>Ga0210396_10001295_pt1 | contig 27759 bp, 18 predicted proteins | sample IncBWH17OmetaG_FD_155466 | JGI IMG/M metagenome (GOLD analysis project Ga0210396, IMG submission 155466) | Forest soil microbial communities from Barre Woods Harvard Forest LTER site, Petersham, Massachusetts, United States - Inc-BW-H-17-O ... | reverse complement strand
CGCATTTCGTAAGGCCTACGCCGAGGCCAAACAGGAAGCGAAAGAGCCGCCCGCCGCGAAGATCGGGTCCCAGGTTGCATCGGACAATCCGGCTCGGCAGCAGTTGCTCGACATTTTGGCCGGTTCGGAGGGCCCAGCCTGGTTCCCGCGGAGCAACGCTTACCTCTATATGTCGCGGGTCGAGCGGGATCGGTATCACCGTCTGCAGCTCGAGCTGGATCTGGTGGCCGTCAAGTCGCGGGTGACTCCGCCTCGGGCGATGGTCGTCAACGACGCGGCCAGTCTCTGCAACCCGCGAATCTTCGTGCGGGGTAATGCGTCTCAACCGGGCGAGCCCGTGCCGCGACAGTTTCTCCGAGTTTTGGCCGGCGATCGCCAGCGGCCCTTTGCACACGGCAGCGGACGGCTCGATCTGGCGCGGGCCATCGCCTCGCGCGAGAACCCGCTCACCGCCCGCGTCTTCGTCAACCGCGTCTGGATGAATCATTTCGGCGACCCGCTGGTGCAGTCGCCCAGCGATTTCGGCGTGCGGGCCACGCCGCCCACCAATCCCGAACTGCTCGATCACCTGGCCTCGACGTTCATGGCCGACAACTGGTCGATCAAGAATCTGCATCGGCGGATCGTGCTGTCGGCCACCTATCAGCAGTCGAGCGCCGACCGTCCCGATTGCCGGCGAATCGATCCGGAAAATCGGCTCGTGTGGCGGTTCAATCGGCAGCGGCTCGACATGGAGGCCATGCGCGATTCGATGCTGGCGGTCTCCGGCCGGCTCGACCCCACGCTCTTCGGCCGCGCGATCGACATCGTCGGCGATCCGCAGTGCGGCCGCCGCACGATTTATGGACTGGTCGATCGTCAGCACTTGCCCGGCTTCCACCGCGCGTTCGATTTTGCCAATCCGGATCAATCGGCCGAACGGCGGCCGCTGACCACCGTGCCGCAGCAGGCGCTGTTCGCCATGAACTCGCCCTTCATGCTCGAGCAAGCCCGCTCGCTCGCCAATCGTCGGCAGGTCGCGGGCCGGCTGTCGCCGACTGATCGCGTCGAGAGCTTGTACCAGCTCGTTCTCGCGCGGCGACCCGACGAAACCGAAACCGAGCTGGCCCTGCACTTCGTCGACGCGGTGCAGGCCGACTCCACCCGAGACGACGCCAATAAGCAAGCCCACGATGCAACGGCCCGGCTCGACGCATGGGCCCAATACGCGCAAGTGTTGTTAGCGTCGAACGAGTTTATGTACGTCGATTGAACCGTCCGCGAGCGAGACCATCGGATGCTCCCCTCATCTCTCCTTAAGAACGCAACGCTCGGACGAGATCTGCTGTCTCGCCGTGAGCTGTTGGCCAAAACGGGAACCGGCCTGGGAATGCTCGGGCTGGTCGGCTTGCTCGGCGATGCCGGCGTGCTCGGTTCGACGGCCCAGGGGAGCGAATTGTCGCAGGCGCCCAAGCGGGCCCACTTTCCCGGACGGGCCAAGCACGTCATCCATATTTATCTGAACGGCGGGCCCTCGCAGGTCGACACGTTCGATCCTAAGCCTGCTCTCGCGCGGTTTGCCGGGCAGCGGCTGCCGATGGGCAACCTCAGCACGGAGCGGCCGACCGGTGCCGCCCTCCCCTCGCCGTTTCGCTTTCGTCGCTACGGGGAAAGCGGGCTGGAGTTCAGCGAGATCTTTCAGAAGACTGCCCGACACGCCGACGACATCTGCGTCATCCGCTCGATGTATTGCAACACCCCCAATCACGAGCAGTCGATGCGGCTGATGAACACGGGCGACGAACGGCTCTCGCGGCCCAGCTTCGGCTCGTGGCTGTTGTACGGCATGGGGACCGACAACCAGAACCTGCCCGGCTTCATCGCCATGTGCCCCGGGCTGCCGGTTTCGGACGTCTCCAACTGGCGATCGGCCTTTCTGCCGGGGGCCTTTCAGGGCACTTACATCGACACGCGGAAGACCCGCGTCGACGAGTTGATCGACAACATTCGCAACCCGGCCCTCACGCAGTCCGCCCAGCGTCGGCAGCTCGACCTGCTGGCCGCGCTCAATCGCCGCCACCAAGAGTCGCGCACGGACGAGCCGGGGCTCGAAGCGCGGATCGAGTCGTTCGAGCTGGCCTTCCGCATGCAGACGGCCGCCACCGACGCCTTCGACGTCACCCGCGAGCCCAAGCACATCCAGGAGATGTACGGCCCCGGCGTGCAGGCCCGCCAGTTGTTGATCGCCCGCCGCCTCATCGAACGGGGCGTCCGCTTTGTGCAGCTTTACCATGGCGATGTGCAGCCCTGGGACGCCCACTCGCAACTCGAGCAAAATCACCGCGAGCTGGCCAGTCAGTGCGACCAGCCGATTGCCGCCCTGCTCACCGACCTCAAGCAGCGGGGCCTGCTGGAAGAGACGCTCGTTTTGTGCGGCGGCGAGTTCGGCCGCACGCCGGCCGTCGAGCTGGGCCAGGCCGGCACCGGCAACCCGCTTTTCGGCCGCGACCACAATCACTGGGGTTTCAGCGTCTGGCTGGCCGGCGGCGGCGTCAAAGGGGGCATGACCTACGGGGCGACCGACGATTTCGGCTACCGCGCGGTCGAAAACCGGGTCCACGTCCACGACCTGCACGCCACCATGCTGGCGCTGCTGGGGTTCGACCACACGCGGCTGACCTATCGCTACGCCGGACGCGACTACCGCATGACGGACGTTTCCGGCACCGTCGTGCGTGATATCATGGCTTAAGGCGGCTGCGGAATTCGCCGTGTCCGGCCCGTGCGCTCGAACTTCTTTTCGACGCGCAGCGAATTCTTGGCGTCCGCGTTGTTCCTCCAGGTGTCGGCTTGCGATTGAATTTTGGACTGACCCGCAGTCGCGAGCCCGCCGGCGCCGAATTGCCGTCGCCGCCTGAAGCACCGCTCGAGACCTCCGCGGCTCCCCCTCTCGATGCCGCGCCAGATGTAGCACCCGGAACGACCGCTCCGCCGGTTGCCGATCGACAGTCGGCACCGTTGCGCAAGCCCCGGTTGCGGTCGAACTTCCTGCTCGGGGCACTGCTTCTGGCGCTAACCTTGGGCGTCTACTTCCAGGTCTGTGGCTTCGATTTCATCATCCTCGACGATCCGTCGTACGTGAAATGGAATCGCTACGTGCTCGACGGACTGAAATTGTCGGGCCTCAAATGGGCGTTCACCCAGTTCAACGATTCCAACTGGATCCCGCTGACCTGGCTGTCGCTGATGCTCGACGCCACGATCTATAAAAACTGGCCCGACGGCTACCACGTGACGAACGTGCTGTTGCACGCGGCCAACGTGCTGTTGGTCTTTATCATCTTCACGCGGATGACGGGCCGTGCCGGGCCGAGCGCGTTTGTCGCCGCGATCTTCGCCGTCCACCCGCTGCACGTCGAATCGGTGGCCTGGATCACCGAGCGGAAGGACGTTTTGTGCACGTTCTTTGGCCTGCTCTCGCTGTGGGCCTACGTCAGCTATGCCCACAACCACCGGCGCTCGCGGTACATCGCGGCGTTTGTTTGTCTCGCGCTCAGCCTGATGGCGAAGCAAACCTTTGTCACGCTGCCGTGCGTGTTTTTGCTCCTGGACTATTGGCCGCTGGGGCGATTCGGACAGTCGGACGGCCTGTCGCAACTGCGTGCCGACCTGCGTCACCTGGTGGCGGAGAAGATTCCGTTGTTTCTGCTCGTGGCCGGCTTCAGCGTGCTGGCCGTTTTGGCCCAGGCGGAGGGCGGCATTCGCAGTTTGGCCGCCGTCCCGTTTTCCGCGCGGGTTTTGAACTCCATCTGGGCGTACGGCTGGTACGCGTGGAAGGCGCTTGTGCCGCTGGACCTGGCGATCTTCTACCCGCATCCGCTCGAGCGCCTGCGGCCGATCGGCGTGTTGATTCCCGCGACGTTCCTCGTGGCGGCGAGCGTGGTCGCGGTCGTCAACGTGCGGCGGCGTCCGTACCTGATCGTCGGCTGGCTCTGGTTTCTGGGAACGCTCTTCCCGCTGATCGGCTTGATTCAAATCGGCAAGCAGCGCGTGGCCGATCGCTACGCTTACCTGCCCCTGTTGGGGCTCTACCTGGCCGTGGCCTGGCTCGTCCCATCGTTGCTGCCCGGCCGCGGTCGCATGCGGCAATGGATTTTGGCGGCGCTCGCCCTCAGTGCGGTCGGCGTCTATGGACTCTTGGGGTTTCGAGAGGTCGCGCTCTGGGGTGACGACGTCCAGCTCTTCGAGCACGCTCTGGCCGTGACCGAAGACAACGCCATGAGCCGTAGCGCCCTCGGCTGCGCGCTCTTGGTCCGCGAGGACATCAAAGGCGCGACCAAAAACATCGAGCGGGCCGTCCAACTCGACCCCGACGACGCATTGGTGCACGATGACTTGGGCAGCGCCTACCAGGCCGCCAAACGCCTCGAGGACGCGGCACGCGAATATCGCAAGGCAATCGCGATCAAGGAGGACTCCGCTTCGCCGCACGAGGGGTTGGGCACCATCCTCAGCCAATGGCACCAGTACCCGGAGGCCCGCAAGGAATTCAATCGAGCGCTTGAGATCGAACCCAAGGACCCCATGACCTATTACAATCTGTCGATGCTCTGCGACGAGTTGCGGGAATACGATCAGGCGATCGATTACGCCCGGCAGGGTCTCGAAGTCGATCCCAAGCACGTCGAATGCCAAAGGCAGATCGCCCACGTCCTGTCCGACCAGGGACACATCGACGAGTCGATCGCCGCCTATCACAAAGTGATCGCCCTGGCCCCGGCCGACGCCGAAGCACGGCTGCGAATCCGCGACCTGACGGAGCAGAAACTCAAGGAACCAGCGTCCAAAAACCCAAAACCGGCTTCGCCGGCAAGGTGACTCATGCGTCGCGGCCCAAAACATTTCGTCCGCAGCAATTCCGTTCGAGCGCCGATGCGAACGGCACAGAGGCTGCGCGAACTTGCACTGGCAACGGCGGTGCTCGGACTCGGCGCGCTCGCCACCCAATCACCCGTTAATGCCGGCGACCCTCCGGCAAGCGATGCGGCGGCCGCCAGCAAGAAATCGCCCGAGCAGCTTGTTCCCCTCGATCCCAAGGGAACGGTCCAGTTGGACCGAATCGGCAAGCGGTTGCTGGTGAGAACGCACGTCGTGCTCCGCGAAGGCTTTCTCGAAATGCTCGCGTGCCCGGCTCAAACCAAAGAGCACGAGTCGATCCTTGGCGTCGAGGGGCGGGCCTACGTGATTCACGCGGGCCTGTTGGCTTTGGGAGCCAAGGCCGGCGCTCCCGTGCAGTATCAGCCAAAGTTCCGACCGCCCACCGGCCAACCGATCGACATCTTCTTGCAATGGGCCGACGCCGACGGCAAGCCACACCGCGTCAAAGCGCAGGAGTGGATCCGCTACGCGACGCACCGCTACTTCGTCGTGACGATGGACCAGCTGCCGCCCGGCCTCAAGCTCCCGGAAAACGACGAAGCGCTGCCGATCCGCTTCTTCGAAAAGTTCAAGCAGCTCGCCTGGTTCGGCCCGATGACCGCCCCACAGCGCGACAAACTCTTGACACTCAGCAAGGACCCCGCCTATCGCAAAGCGATCGGCTCATTCTTCGACCAAAGCCAATCCCGCCAACTCGACGTCGGCTGGGTCTTCCCCGGCAGCGGCGAATTCGTCGACCCAACGACCGGCAAGAAAGTCTACGAAGCCGAAGCCGGCGACCTGATCTGCGTCTCCAACTTCCCCGACGCCATGCTCGACCTGGCCATCAAAAGCACCGACAAACAGGACGAAGGCCTGCTGTTCGAAGCCTGGACCGAACGCATCCCGCCGCGCGGGACCGAGGTGTTGATGGAGTTGGTGCCGCGGTGGGAGAAGGCGGAGCAAAAGTAGGCGAGCAGTCGGGACTTATTGGTGAGGCAACGGCCTGTGTCGCCAATTAGCTTTAGAAAGCTGCCGAGGCAACTTCGAGAGATGGAGGATAACTATCGTCTCTTCGAGCTCGCGGCAACAAACATACGCGAGCAGGTGGAGGAGCCGCTGTACCATGAGAACCTCGAGCGTCTTGCGGCAGTTCCGCGCGAGGCGCAAGTTGTCTATTGGCTTTGGCTATTTCAATGCGAGGCCTCGTTGAATGGCATTGAGGTCTTCCTGATCGATTCCATGGGGATCCCGCAGGTGCATGAAGCATTGGGAATGGTCGGAGCCCGAGAGCTTGTTCGACGACTAGAGGCCGCCATCCCCTGGGCAGCCCTTGGGTGCGCAGAGTTTACTTTGCTGCCCGACCAGTCCTGGTTCAACCAATTCAGGCCGGTACCCGAATTTCCCACGCTTCAGTCAGTGGACAGGCCCCAATCGGGGGAGACCGTGTACAAAGTCATCGACGGCCTGGCTGACCTCGTTGCCGCTTTTATCCGAGCGAACGAAGAAGTTTTGTTTGAGGCTTAACGGTTGGCGGCCGCGCCTCGGCGCAACCAACCTTTCCCGCGACAGCTGCTGCGGCGTCGCGACAGCGGCGAGTCGTGGCTCTTTCCCCTCACCTTGCGATTGCCAACTAAACTCGCCCGACGGGCCGCGTGATTGAGAAGCCCGCCTAGCGTCGACTGGCCGCTTTTCGGCTACCTCCGCTTGGGAGTCTCTCCGCTGGCATCCTTTTTCAATTCAGCTTTCAAGGCTTCAATGTCTTTGTCTCGCTCTTTCGGATCTGCGCGGAAGACGGGCGACTTACCAAGGATGAGTGACGCGTATCGGTACGCGAAGTCCTTGCGTCGATAACCATAAACAATGCTGTACGTCGCTTCTGCCGATCCATAAAGGTGCGCTGGACTGTCATCGTCCAGAATTGGGACCAGGTATTTAAGAGCTACCTGGCCTGTTTCGAGCAAGGCTTTTGCGCTTCGTCCGTCAGAAGAACTTGACGGCGTGAGGTTCCCCCAATCGTTAGGAGCCGCTGTATTTTTGAGTGCCGAGCAAAGGACCGCACTTTTGTCTTCGTTACGCAGGGCCTTGTAAGCTGCTGGGTAAAACTTCCGGATGATAAGCAGCAAACAGTAGGAGGTGTAATCAGCGTGCCCCTTGATGTAGGCCAATGCTTCAGGCACGTCCCTGTCCAGCAACGGGTTTGCTTTGGGCCAACCAAACGGCTCTTTCTCGGAGGCTTCGGCGACAAGTTTTTTTACATTTGGAGATTGCTTCTCTCCGCCTAGAGACGCATTTGTGCTCAGCATAATGCCGCCTGCACAGTACACGGCCCACAATAGCCTACCCATTGATGACGAGCCTCTTTTACGTGAAGCTGACCGGCGCCTGTCCGATTCGGTTGGAGACGCGCCTGATCGCGACCGACTTGTCACGATCGACGTATAAACCCCGGTTGGTCGGGAATCCGCTGCCTTAAGCTCTCGATGCTTCCTACGGTTTAGAGTTTCGGCTTTCGGCGGAAGTTCCCGGAGCGGTCCCGATTTGTTGGAGCCACCGGCGTCGTGGCCGGGGGCCCTGCTCAGCCCGCGCAGCGGGGCGCGCTCCGCTTTGCGGAAGCCCCCGACTTCTACCGAAGCACCTCCGCGTTGGTCTGAGGTTAGTGCGAGGTCGGAGTGGCGCGACCAAGCCTCGCCTCTTGAGCCCCAACGGGGCGAGACATTTATAGCCTGGGTCGGAGCGCAGCGGGCTGTGGCAGACAGCCCGCGCAGCGCAGGCCCAGGATCCCGGACGCGCATTCACCTCATCTGATTTCCTTTCAGGAGTCCCAACGGGGCGAGACATCCGCCATCCTTGGTAACGATCAAGCCCCCGGGAGGCCGTCTCTCCAGCGACCGGAAAAACACGGCCTTGTTTATGAGCGCGTAGAAACGCGGGGTTCGCGAATTGCGCTCGGCGTGGTAGGCTCGAATCAGACGCCTCTGTGGGGACCGCTCGGGATCCGTCCAGCTCACCCTGCCCCTCGCCTATGTCGGCGGTTTGCTTCCTGACCTCGACCCCGGCGTCTGATTGGACGGGATTGGTTCGCGGACCTGTCCCCCCTCGAGTAGGCCGTGAGGTCCGGTCCGGACACATTCACGAGCCGGAAGGCGGGACCGGGACCCCCAATGACCTGGCCGCAGTCGTCGGGACTTGTGGGACGGGACACGTTGATTTACCGAGCGCAGACCGAGAAATATCCGGTCCGGACACTTCTGTACGAACGGGACCGGGGACCACGCGATCGAGACTCCGCAATGCCTTGACCTCTCTGTTACCTCTGTTGCCTCCTGTTCAAATCTTGATCACTTCCGCTCCCGAGGGGCGAGGGGATGACGAGAAGAGCGGGACGGGACACGATGATTTACCGAGCGCAGACCGAGAAATATCCGGTCCGGACACCTTTGGGCGAACGGGATCGGGGTGGAACGGGACCGCGCGATCGAGACTCCGCGATGCCTTGACCTCTCTGTTACCTCTGTTGCCTCCTGTTCAAATCTTGATCACTTCCTCTCCCCGAGGGGCGAGGCGATCACGAGAAGAGCGGGACGGGACACGATGATTTACCGAGCGCAGACCGGCAAATATCCGGTCCGGACACTTTCCGGGATGTTCGGGACCGGTTGGTCGGGCGAAGCAGAAAGACCGGGGACGGGGACACGGGACCGGGATTCGAGATGGAAAGAGATTGGCCGGTGGGTCGACACCGTCCGTTTAAGTCGAAGGTCCAAGGTCGAAAATCACCGGCTCGCAATCCTGACTTTGGACCGCGGGACTTTGGACTCGCCTCGGGACGGGACTCGAATGCCGGGACGGGACTGCCGTTCAACCGAGCCGGCACTGGTGCGTCTACCGGTCAATTTCGGGTGCCATGCCCACCGGTTTCGGTGTGCATGCGCGATTCGCAGCGGAAACATGCCCACGCCGAGCCGTGGGAATGGCACCCCTACCTGTCAGATAGCCGGACCGGAACCGCCAGCTCAGGCTGCCCGTTTGAGGCGATACGCGTCGCGGGAGAGGCCGCGCGTCGATTTTTCGCTGAGGAAGGCCAGCAAGCGGAGGCCGGCGTCGCTCGAGATGTAGCCGGTCAGGTGCTCGATGGCCGCCTGGTGACTCATGCCACAGCGGTAGATCGCGCGGAAGGCCGCCTTGATTTCCTGTCGTTCCTGTGCCGTAAAACCGGCCCGCATCAGGCCGACGCGGTTCTCGCCGACGATCGCCCCCTCGCGATCGGTCATAAAGAACGGGGGCACGTCCTGGACGATCTTTCCCAGTCCGCTGACCATCGCCAGCTCGCCGATCCGGACGAACTGGTGAATGGCGGCATTGCCGGAGATGGTCGCGCGGGCTCCGACCTGCACGTAACCTGCGAGCAGTGCTCCGCTCACCAGGACCGTCCCGCTTCCAATCTCGCAGTTGTGGCCGACGTGACAGTTGGTCATCAGCAAACAGTTGTCGCCGATCACAGTCGCCGTATCGGCCGAGGAACCGCGATGGATGGTGACCCCTTCCCGCACGGAGCAGTTTTCGCCCAACCGGCAAAAGCTGGGGCCGCCCTCATACGCGCGATCCTGAGGAAGATCGCCAATAACGGCATGCGAATGAATCTGGCAGCCGGCGCCGATCTCGGTGTGACCCAGAATGATGGCTGCGGCCCCGATCCGGCACTCGGGCCCGATCCGCACCGGGCCATCAATCACCGCATAAGGTCCTACGGTCGCCGTGGAATCGATGGTCGCCAAGGAGTCGATAATCGCAGTCGGATGGACGCTCATCGGTCTCCGATTTGCCGCATCTTGCAGCAGTATTGGCTGGGTAGCCGTGAAATGGCGTTGCTCGCGGCGAACGCAACTTCGACTTCGCTGAGCCGAATTGAGTGATCGGTGAGGGGCGGATCGTCCAATAAGCAGCCGCTGATGTCAATTGCGAATTCTCGTTTACATTTCCCGGCGACGGACAGGCTGCGGATGACATTGCTGCAACACGTTTCGAGTCTATTTGTGCAGCGGTGCAGATGTGCGGGTGCGCCGAGTGCTTCGCGCGAGCCCGGAATTGAGGCCGATTCGAGCCCTGCATGGAAGACCCGCCAGCTCGCCGTTCGACTAGGTGAAGTCGATCTTCGCCGCCATCGGCATGCGGCGGCCGCTGCCGAACGCGCGTTGCGAAAGCTTGATGCCCGGCGGCATTTGGCGGCGTTTGAATTCGTTGCGGTCGAGCTGGCGGGCCACCCAGCGGACCGTGTCAGGTGGAAATTGTTTGGAGAGAGCCGATACCGAAAGTTCGCGCTCGATCAGGCCTTCGAGAATGGCGTCGAGCACGTCGTACGGGGGGAGCGTGTCCTGGTCAAACTGGTGCGGAGCCAGCTCGGCGCTCGGGGCCTTGTCGAGAGTGCTGGCCGGGATCACTTCTCGTTTTTCGAGGGTTTCGTTGATGTAGCGGGCGACGGCGTACACATCGCGCTTGAAGACGTCGCACAGGACGGCAAATCCGCCGGCCATGTCGCCGTAGAGCGTGCAATAGCCGACCGCCAGCTCGCTCTTGTTGCCGGTGGCGAGCGCCAGCCAGCCGTAGCGATTGCTTCGGATCATCACCAAGGCGCCGCGGATGCGGGCCTGGATGTTCTGGTCGGCGAGTCCCCCCGGCTGGCTCGCCAGGTCGGCGCCGACGACGGCCGTCCCTTCGTAAGCCCGATGAATGGCGTCGATCGGAATCACCTCGGCGTCAACGCCCAAGTTGGCAGCCAGCAGCCGTGCGTCGTTCACACTGTGTTCGCTGCTGTGGCGACTGGGCATGAGCAGCGCGTGAACGTGCTCGGGACCGACAGCGCGGGCCGCGATGTAACAGGCGAGCGCACTGTCGATGCCGCCGGAAACGCCCAGCACGCAGTCACGAAAGCCGCTCTTCCGCATGTAGTCGCGCAGGCCCAGTACGAGCGCGTCCAAGAGCAACGCGGGCCGCGACGGCTGCGGCGCCGGCACCACGGGCAAACGGTCGAGATCGCAAAACGCCAGCTCGCTGTCGAAGCCCTTCAGGGAGAGCGCGCATTCGCCGTCGGCGTTCAGCACAAGGCTGTGACCGTCGAAGACCAAATCGTCGTTGCCTCCGACCTGGTTGACGAACAGAAAGGGCCGATGATGCCGCCCGACGTGTCGCTTGATCAACTCGAGCCGCCGCGCGGGCTTCGACAGCTCGAACGGGCTCGCCGAGACGTTGATGAACGCGTCGACGCCGGCCTCCGCCAATAGCGCCACCGGATCGGGAAGCGGCCGCGGCGGGATATGGTACGTGGTCGATTCATCTCCCCACCAGGCGTCTTCGCAGATGTGCAGCCCGAACCGTCGCCCGGCAATCCGCACCGGCGCGACCCGATCGGCAGGGCGAAAATAACGCTGCTCGTCGAAGACGTCGTAATTGGGCAGGAGCATTTTGTGGACGGTCGCCGCGACGCGCCCGTGCTCGAGCACGCTGGCCGCGTTGGCGATGCCGCGACCGGGAACTTCGCGATGGCTGGGATGCCCGACGATCACGGAAAGCCCGCCCGGCAGGCTGGCGGCCAGCTCGTCGATTGCCCGATCGCAGGCGGCAACAAACCCTTCCCGCAACAGCAAATCCTTGGGGGGGTAGCCGCTCACGAGCAATTCGGAGGTGACGAGCAGGTCGGCCCCCGCGCGGAGCGCGTCGTCGGCCGCGGCACGGATCAGTTCGCAGTTGCCGTGCAGATCGCCGACGATCGGGTTGAGCTGGGCCAGGGCAATCTTCAAAGAGCGACTCCCGAGTGGCACCATACGAGTAAACATCACCGACGAGCGAACGTCCCTTTTGCAAGTATCGTCGTCAAACGCAGCGCGGGCAACGGTTGTGCAGCCGACAGCGATTCTGCCGCCCGCAGTCTGACCGCCAAGCGCGACTTACGATGGCAGGTTCGTCGCGAAGGGGAAATTGGGTCGCGATTTAGGGCGTGTTGCCTTTTGACAACGTGCCAAGTGTGCGCTAGGCTTCCGGGTGAATGTCAGCCGGTCTCGCGCCGGTGCAACTGCGACGAATCTCCGGGGGCTGACGCCCCCGGCTCAGTGTTGTCAGCAGGCCGACCGCTTCGCCTGTCTTGCCGTTTCGTTTACTGTCCGACCGCTTGCGGAGCCCTGGGCATGTCCCGCCAACTCAATAACCACGCCGTCAATCATCAGGCCCTCGACCACCAGGTGGCACACCGGGCGGCCCACTTGCAACCGTCAGCGGCGGCGCGGAGCACGATCTTGATCCTCAGCGGATACCTGTTGGGGACGACGGCCGCACACGTCTGCTCGCCGATGATGGAACGCGGCGCACTGTTTGCCGGCCTGATCGGCACGCTGTTCTACGCTCTGATGGCGTTCCGCGCCCGGCAGAAGCAATTGCATCACGCACGATTGGCGCTGCGGAAGGCGACCGTCCAGCTCGAGCGGCGGATGGATCAGCACGTGCGGATTGCCTCGGCCCGCTTGATGTTGAAGCTGCACGCGGCCCAGGCCTGGTCGCACGAGCAATACATGCCCGTTGTCCGCGCCGCCAACTTGACGCGCTAGCCGCGGACGCAAGAAGGAACGTGTTCCACGAATGCCGTCGCGAACTCGGATCTCACTGAGCCTCTTGCCCCGATGGTCTTGGCCGCTCTGCGCGTGGGTCATTCTGGCTGCGCCAGCTTGCGCGGCGCCTCCCGCCTCGAGCGCGCCCCGGCGCGATCCGTCGGCCGTGCTGGTGACCGTCAACGGCAAGCCGATCACCGAGAATCAGCTAGCCATCTACCGGTTCCTGCACCGGCTGCCCTCTGAGGGAACGGCCGAGTCGCGAAAGGCCGATCTCGAGCAGCTCATCGAGAATGAGCTGTTGCGGCAGTTCCTGGCCGACCGGCGAGCCGAGGTCGATCCGCAACGGCTGGCAGCCGCCGTCAAAGCCGCGAAGGAACAACTCAAGCGGGAAAATCGCGACCCGGACAAGCTCTTCCAGAATTCGCGCTTGCTCGACGCCCTGCTCCGCCGCGAGCTGTCACTCCCCATGGCGTGGCAGGTCCACCTGGGCCGCGTGCTGACGCAGCAGACCATTCGCGACGAATTCGACCATCATCGCGGCGACTTCGACGGCACCGAGATCCGCGCCAGCCAGATTTTTCTGAAGCTGCCCGAATCGGCCGACGCGGCCCAAGTGCAAGCAGCGCGTGAGAAGCTCGACCGATTACGCGCGGAGATCGTGGCGGGGAAACTCAGCTTCGCCGATGCGGCCCGACGCGACTCACAAGCGCCCAGCGCTGCCGACGGCGGCGATGTGGGCTGGTTCGCCTTTCGCGGCAAGATGCCGCCGGAGATCTGCATAGTCGTCTTTCGGCTCAAACCGGGCGAGGTAAGCGCCCCGTTCCGCACGAAGTTCGGCCTGCACCTTTATACGGTGACGAAGGTGCGGTCCGGCAATTTGAATCTCGAGGATGTCCGCGCAAGCGTGATCGCCCGCATGTCGCGGAACCTGTGGGAAGAGTTTGCCGCGCAGGCCCACAAGACGGCCAAGATCGACTGGCAGACGCCGCCCTGAACGGCCGCGCGAAAATCGCGACGTTTTAGTGAGCGGCCGCTCCGGCTTCGGCCGGCGCAACCGCGGCGGTCGATGGGCTGGGAGCGGCGTGGGCCGTGTCCGCCGGCTTAAAGATCATCACCATGGCTGCCCCCACGGCCGCCAGCGCGATGCCGGTGAGAAACCGCCAGTCCGGCGCTGTTTTCGCCGGCGCGAAGTAGTAGAGCGTAGCGAAAGTATTGACGATCGGAGCGCCGGCAAACACCAGCGGTGCGACGTAGATCGCGCCACCCGCGCCGGCATTCGTCACCGCGAAGATCACGCACAACGCGCCGATGGCCCCCGCCAAACCGGCGATGAGGCCCCAGACTACGGGGATCGTGTTGAAGTTCGGCGCCGCCTTCTGCGTCGGATCCCACTTGAGAACGAAAATCATCGCCAGCGGCAGCACGACGGCGACAAGAAAATAGGCCACGCCGACGAACAGGAACGCGCGGAGATTACTTTGAAGCTGCATGGTCGCCCGGTGCACCAAGGGGACATAAACGCCCCACGACAACGCGGCGCCGAGCACGAACAACAACACGACCAGCAACTTCTGCATTGAAATCGTCTCCGTGAGATTGACCCGAATCGAATGCGTTCAATTCTAGTCAGTTGGCAAAGAGGGTTGCAATTTAGGCCGCCGGACGTCGCTCATTCCGACCGCAGCGCCTCCACAATGCGGGTGCGGGCCGCTTCGATCGAGGCCAAGAGGGCCGCCAACATCCCCACGAAAAAGACGATCGCCAGGATGAGCGCCAGCGAGCCCCAGGGAACATCCGCACCCGTACTGGCCAGGTGTGGCAGCATAGCAACGAGAGCCGCGATCGACCCGATCGCCAGGCCGCACACTAATAGGACGGCCGTCTCCACCAGCACCAGCCACGCCAGTCCCGACGGTCGCAGGCCGAGCGCGTTGAGCAGCGCCAACTCCGGACGACGCTCGAGCACGTTTCGCACCATCACGGTGGCCAGCCCCAGCGTCCCCAGCAACAGCCCCAGGCCGCCCAACGTCTGGAACGTCGACAAGTACGTATTCTGCACCGCGAGGAAGTTCGCCAGGCGATCGGAGACCCGTTCCGCATCAAACCCGAACGGGGTGAGCTGCGTCTCGAGCACGTCGGACAGATGGTCGGCCTGCGCGACCGATCCGGGGGACTCGACCAGGAAATAGCGATACCCTTCCACCGTGGGGTAGGCCTTCTTGAAATTGTCTTCCGACATCAACAGCACGCCCTGAAACAAACTCCCGTCGAGCATGCCGACGATCTTGAGCGTGTGCTGCGGATGCTCGTCGTCCGGAATGGCAATCGTGCTGCCCGCTTCTTTGTGCAGGCTGTATTGAAGTGTGTTGGCGTCGCCGATGACCGGAATCGTGCCGTCGGCATCGGTCTTGTCGAGCAGCGTCCAGGGATTGGCCTCGCTCGCGCCGATGAAGCGGAAACCGCCCCGCTCGATGAACGACGGCGACACACCCAGCACGGTCGGGAGCCGCGTCTGATAGATATTGAGACAGCTGGCGTTTTCGCCCGACTTGACGCGGAAGGCGAAGAAACGTGCCTCCTTGATCAAGGTATCGTCGGGCGAGACCGGCTTGATTTTCATGCCGAGCGTGTCGCGTCCAGCCGACGTGTTGAGGTCGGGCAAGATCGGCTCGGTGCTCTCGGCGACCAGGCGGAATCCGCCGTTGCCCGAATTCTTGTCGGGCTGTTCGACGGCCGGATTACGGCGGCCCGCGGCCACGGCCACGATCACAAAGGTAGCGGCGGCGATCAGCGCGACCGACGCTGTGCTTCGCTGCCGCTGCCGGGCCGTGTTACGCACGCCGAGCCGCGCCAGACCGCTCATCCCGCGGCCGCGCACAGCAGCGGAGTGCTCGCCGTCGAGCAAGCCGGCGATCAGCATCACGCCGCCAACCAGGACGATCATGCCGTCGAGAAAGAACAGCACGACTCCCCAGCTGAGCCCCTCGAAGGCTTCGCCCTGCAGGCGGCCCGTCATCACGCCGATCAATAAGAGGCCCGCAAAGATCAACAGGCCCGTCCCGATGGCCAGCGAGCGGCGGCTGCGGCGGCGCTGTGTCGCGGAAGAAACGGCCGGCTCCGTCGCGCCGGCCAACAGTTCCCGCGGGCTGAGCGCTCTGAGCTGACGCAAGCCCCAGAGGACGGCCAGCGCCGTGACAATCACTGACGCGACGAATCCCGTGGCCAGCGTTGCCGGAACGATATAGACCGCCAGCGCCTGCGTGCCGACCGCCTGGTTCCACCAGTGGGTCAGGCCGTAGACCATCAGCTCCGCAAAGCCGACGGCCAACGCGGTCCCCAATAACCCGCCGATCGCTACCAGGACCAGTCCCTCTTCCAGGAATAGCCAGCGCAGCCGGCGGGGCGTAAAGCCGACCGCCGCCAGCAGGCCGATCGACGTGCCGCGCCGCTCGATTCCCAGGCGAAAGATGAGCCCGATCAAAAAGGTCGCGGCCAGGATCAGAAAGAAGCTGAAACCGAGAAAGAGCTCGCTGAAGTCGTTCGAGCCGGCGGCCGCCACTACGCCCGTATACTTCACCGGTAGAAACTGCAGGTGCGTCTGCTCCGGCTTGAGCGCGGCCAAGATTTCCCGCCGCATGTCGGCCGCCGTCTGCTCCAGCGACTGGCCGGCTTTCGGCGCGACGCGGACGGAAGTGAGCGAACCGAAGCGGTTGCCCCAGAGTTTTTGGGCCGTGTCGAGCGCGACGAACGACTTGGGTGTCGCCCGATGCTCGTCCCAATACTCATCGTCGCGATGCGTCACGCGATCGAGGTGCATCGGGAATGGTTGCTTCCAATCGTTGATGGTCTTGGCGTCCGTGATGCCCTTCACGACGGGGACCAACGCTGGGTCGGCCGCAGGGCCGGTGAGCTTCAGGATGCCCGCCACGCGAAACGTCTTTTCGACTTCCGGCAGTTCGCCGTGCGAGCCGATGAGGTGATACCGCAGGTGGACTTCGTCGTTCGGCTTAGCGTTGAGATCCTGGGCGATCCAGTCGTTGAGCACGATCTCGTCCGCAGCCAGCGGATGGGTCGGCGCGGGCGACGCCCACACGAAGGGGCCAAACGGCGGACTCGTCGTCGCCACCGGGTCGAGGCCGGCGACGACCGAATACATCGAGAACTTTTTCGGATCCTTGGCGTTCGTCAGTTCGTTGGCGAGATAGTCGAGCACGGGCGAAACGCTGAGGCCCAGCTTCTTCGCGCTCTCTGTGGCCGCGGTGGCGACGGCGCTATCGAGAATTTGTTGCTGCGATTCGACGGAGACGTAACCGTGGGCCGTGTCGAGCGCGAGTCGCAAGCCAAGGTCGGCCGGCACCAGAAGTCGGGCCAGGTCGTCGCTGAGTGTGCGGGCCGCCTCGGGCGCGGTGGCGCCCGTCTGATCGGCCGGTGCTTTGGCCGAGACGAAGAGCGAATTGATCTGGGCCGGGCTTCCCTCGGGATTACGTCGCGAGCGTTCGACGCGTGCCAGCTCGACGCTTTGCTGCAGGGCAGCCAGCGGGACGAACGCATTGAGCGGCAATTGCTGCGTCGGGTTGAGCGTAAGCCGCGCCGCGCCCGCATCGTCCGGAACCACGGCCTTGATTTTGAGCTGGACTTCCCGGGAGTCCGCGTCTCGCTTCCCCAGGAGCGATTCGCGAGGAATGGCCGAGGGAATCTCGATGAACATGCTGACGTCGTCGCCGGCGTGCACACCAAGCCGCTCGGCCAGCCGGGCGTTGATCACCGTCTCCTTTTCGGTGAGCTCGGCCGGCTTCAGATTGATCAACTGCCACAGCCGCGAGTCGCCGCCGAGAATCTTCACTCCGCTCGCGCGGCGGGACAGTCCCTGGCGATCGGTCACGAACGTGGCGCTCAGCATCAAGGCGGGAGCGGCGGTTTCGAACCGCTCTTTGAACTGGGGGCTGGCGGCAAGCTCGCCGGCCAGGTCCTCGTGCACGAAGCGCGGCGTGATCAGCACGTGGTCGATCTTCTGCAGCCGCTCGAGGCTCATTTCCCGCAGGCTGCCGCGTACCGAATCGCCGACGATCAGCGCCCCCGTAATCACCGCGGTCGCCGCGATGACGCCCAGCACCACGGCCGCGTTGGTGCGGGCGTGATAGAGCAGGTTGCGGACGAGCAGGCGGAACTGGGTCATCGTGTTGTCGTGTGTTAACGGTCGACCAGCCGGCCGTCGACGAGTTCGGCACGCCGGGGAAATCGCGCGGCCAGCTCACCGCTGTGCGTGACGCAGACGAGCAGCGTTTGATGCGCGCGGTTCAATTCGAGCAGCAGATCGCCCACGGCCTCGGCATTGGCGCGATCGAGGTTGCCGGTCGGCTCGTCGGCCAGGAGCAGAACGGGCTCATTAATCAGGGCCCGGCAGACGGCCACGCGCTGGCGCTCGCCGCCGGAGAGCTGCGCCGGCCGATGCTTAATCCGCTGTTTGAGCCCCACCCTCTCGAGCAGCTGCATTGCCCGCTGAGTTTCGGGCACGCCGGCTCCCTTGCCGGCAAGCGCGGGAATCAGCACGTTTTCCAGCACGTCGCACTGCGGCAGCAGGTGATGGTCCTGAAAAATAAAGCCGATCTTGGCGTTGCGAAATCCGGCCAACTCGGCGTCGTTGCGAGCGAAGGGATCGTCGCCCAACAGCCGCACGCTGCCCGCCGTGGGTCGGTCGAGCGCGCCCAGAATGTGCAAGAACGTGCTTTTGCCCGAGCCGGACGGCCCGGTCACGGCGAGCGCCTCGCCGCGGAGCAGCGCCAGGTCGACGCCGTTCAGAATCGAAAGACGGCCCGCTTCCGAGACAAATTCTTTGGTGAGACCGGCGATCGCGAGATCGCCCCCCTCCTGCTGCATGATGATGACTCTCGGTAGACGCCGGACAGCGTTCGGCCGCACGACCCAATGCGCGCCTGGCGTAGTTGTACCAAATCCGCCCCGCCGACTTTATGGATCGGCGTCGCTGGGGACCGGCTGTTGCTGGGTCGCGTCGTACGGCCCCAGCATCTCGTCGAATTCGTGGGGGATTTCCAGCGATTCGATCGGCTTGCCCACGGTGAAGCGACAGTAGGCCGTCTTGATCTGGCCGACGGCGATCAGCGTCGTCCCGCGAAAGAACTCGTAAGCCAACGTCAGCGATTTGAATCCGCGACGGCGAATGTAGATGCGGATTTCCAATACGTCGTTGTGAAACGCGGGCGATTTGAACGAGCACGACGTGGAGACCCGCGGCCAACCCTCGGCGGTGCCGCTAGTGTCGGGCCGCTCCGCCAACACCTTCCCGTAGCTGCGGAAGAACTCGGCCTCCGCCTGCTCCATGTAGCGGAAGAAATTCGTGAAATGGACGATCCCCGCCATGTCCGTGTCGACAAATTCGACCCGGCGGTTCGTCACGAAGCGTGGTTTTTTGTCGGAGTCCATGCGGCTTGGGATGTCGGAATGCGGGCGTTTCGTCAGGTCAGAGGAGCAGTCACTTCCAGCAGGTCGACGGCGGCGTGGCGGTTGCAAAAGATCGTGGCGAGCCGGCCGTAGGTCGTGCCTCCGACGGGCATTTGCAGATATCGGGCGAGCGCCGGTCCGGCCTCCAGCCGCAACACGGCCCCCAGGTCGATGTGACGCAGCACGTTGTGATCGATGAGCACACGCCCGAGCGGCTTCTGCCCGGCGAGAATTTCCTCCCGCACTACGGGCGTCACGTAGCTCAGGTCGAACCGCACGATGCCGAACTGCACGACGCGGTCCGTCCCCGATTTGAGCAGCACGATCTTGCGGCTGTAGAAGTCGCCGTCCAACTTCCGATCGAGAATCCGCACGTCGACCCGGCAGTTGTGGTACGACTCCATCGTGACGGTCATGTGATGGTTGTGCGCGAGCATCCGCCGGTACGGTTCGGGCAGCATTTCGGAGGCGACATGCTCGGCGTCCGTGAGCATCGGCTCCGGTTCCGGAAAGACATCCAACAGCGATTGAAGCTCGACGTGCGGGTTCACGGTTTCCTGCAGTGGAGGGGGGCGGACAAGGTCGGCGGGGCGAGGACGCGGCCGGCGGGCGCCGTCACGGTCGCTCGCTCCCGGTTAGGTGTAGCGGATCGCGCGATGCTCCTCTTCAAAATACTCCGGCAACAGCGTGTCGACCTGCAGCAGGCCGCGACGCGTCAGCCGCACGTCGTCCCCTTCGACCGACAAATAACCGGCGGCTTCCTGGTTGCGCAGCGGGGCGGCGAACTCCTTCAAAATGTCGACGCCGAATTTCGCCCGGAATGGCCGGGCCGAAATCCGCCCCTCCTTGAGCTGCAGCACCACCTCGCGAACAAGCTCCTGGTGTTTCGTCGGCACCAGCGCGCGGTGAATCGGCAGTTCGTTGGCGGCCACGGTCTGGATGTACTGCTCGAGCTGATCGTAGTTCTGGTAGTGCACGCCCTGGAAATGGCCGAACGAGGACACGCCCGTGGCCAGAATGTCGCTGCCCCGGAACAAGTGGTCGCGATAGACGAAGTGGTCCGTGTCGAGATTCCGCACCAGCTCGTTGCCGCTCGAAATGTTGTAGCCCGCGGCCAACAGAGCATCCATCGCCTCGCTGACCCAGCGGCGCTTGATCGCCCAACCAGCGATCGGCGAGGTGACGCCCAGCTCCTTGATCTCGCGCGAGATGAGCGTGTTGTGCGGCAACTCCATCTGGTAGATGGTGATGTTGTCCGGCTCGAGCTGCTTGACCTTCTCGATGCAGTCCGCCCAGTTGTCGTCCGATTCGCCGATCATGCCGGAAATCAGGTCCACGTTGATCTGCGGGAAGCCGACCTGCTGCAGCCAGTCGTACGCGCGGAAGATTTCCGGGGACAGGTGAGCGCGGCCGTTGGTTTCCAGAATCTCGTCGTTGAAATTCTCGACGCCCAGCGATACGCGAGTCACGCCGATGTCTTTGAGCGTCTTCACCTTCTCCAGGCTGAGCGTGCCGGGCTCGCACTCGAAGGTGACTTCCTCGGCCGTCTCCCAGGAGAGATATTCGCTCAAGCGGTCGTGCAGCGAGCGGAGTTGCTTGGAGCTGAGGTAGGAGGGCGTGCCGCCGCCGAAGTAGGCAAACCGCAGCGTGCGCCCCTGCACTCCCGGCTGCTGGCTTAAGAGCTCAAACTCGTGCTCGAGCGCTTGGACGTAATTCTCGATTGCCTGCGCGTTCTGGTTGGTGTAGACGCGGAAGTAACAGAACTTGCAGCGCTTCCGACAGAATGGGATGTGAATGTACAGTCCCATCGTGACCGAGCGGTCGGGCTCGCTGGTCAGCGCTCGGCGAATTTCGGGAACATGACTTGGCTCCCAGAGCGAAAAGGGCGGGTAATTGGCGATGAAGTAACTGCCAACGTCGGTCGGGGTCTCTGCGATCATAGTCCGATTGAGCCCAGCCAGTTTCGTGGCCCGCACTAGCGGCGCGGGGTGCCCAAATGCGACAACGTTGCCATTCTAGGCAATGGCGGCCCCCCGGGCCAATCGACGGCTGTTCAAGTCGCCTAGGCGCCTTCAACCTTAGCGAACCGGACGCTCGTTACTCCCAACTCAAGCTGAAGTAATTCATGAGCGAGACTCAGCCTTGTCGGTCAAGTTGTGCGGCCGACTGTTCGGACACAAGCCGGGACGGTACGCGTAGAGTGCCGGACAGACCGAGTGCCCTACAAAATGACCGGGGTTATGGCACCATGCCCGGGAAGACATAGGCCTGGAGTAGCACGAGCAGGCCGACGAGGATGGCCAGGCCCAGGCTGTGGAGGAAGACATATCGCAGGACGTCGGCCGGGCTGACCGCGTCGAGGCGCGATTGTGGGCCGCCGTCCGATTCGGTCGTGCTCGTGGCCACGCTGGCGACCACGATGCTCTGGGCGTCGATCATCTTGCCCATCACGCCACCCGAGCTGTTGGCGGCCGCCGTCAATATCGGCGAGACGCCGATGCGGCCGGCGGCCACGGTCTGCAGGTTGCCGAACAGAACGTTGGACGAGGTGTCGCTTCCCGTGAGCGCCACGCCGAGCCAGCCCAGGAGCGGCGAAAAGAAGGGAAACAAAACGCCGCTGTGCGCGAGCGCAAGTCCCATCGTGGTGTCCATGCCGCCGTAGCGCGACGTCATTCCGAGGGCCAGCATGGCCGCGATGGTCAAGAGGGATGTGCGCACGCGCCGTAGCGTCCCCCCGTAAATGCGGACGAGGTTGACGGGGGAGACCCCGAGGCACAGTCCCCCGACGATCCCCGCAAAGAGCAGGGCGGTTCCCGTTGCGGATAGCGCCGTGAGCTGAAAGAGGGCTTCTTCCGCCTTTGGAACCGGCACAACGGGAGGCACGCGGACAACGCGTTCGTCGAGATAGGGGACCGGAATCGGCCGCGTACCGATCCGGTCGAGCCCCTTCTTCACGACCGGCAGACCCCAGAGAAAGACGAAGACGCACAACAACACCCACGGCATCCAGGCGACGAGCGATTCGCGACGCGAGGGATGCGAAACGACGACCGGCTGCTCGTCCGGGAATTGCCACGAGGTTCGTGGCTGCCAGAACCGCAGCAGCGTCACTAAAGCGAGTATCGAAACGATGGCGGCCACGATGTCGACGAGCCACGGACCGTGATAGTTGCTCATCAAGAATTGGCCGACGGCGAAGCTGCCGCCGGCAACCAGGCAAGCGGGCCAAACCTCGAGTGTTCTCCGCCAGCCCGCCAGCACGATTACGAGCCAGAAGGGAACAATTAACGAAAAGAAGGGAAGCTGGCGGCCGACCATCGCGCTCAGCGTATGGAGGTCGAGCCCAGTGACTCGCGACAGGGCAATGAGCGGAGCACCGAGTCCGCCATACGCCACCGGCGCCGTATTCCCCAGGAGCGACAGTCCGGCCGCGTGCAACGGCTTGAAACCGAGCGCGACCAAGAGCGCGGCCGAAATGGCGACCGGCGTGCCGAAGCCGGCCGCCCCTTCGATAAACGCTCCGAAGCAAAAGGCGATCAATAGGGCCTGGATGCGGCGATCGGTGGAGAGGGCGGCGATTTGCTGTTTGACGATCTCGAAGCGGGCCGTGTGCACCGTGATGTCGAAGATGAAGATCGCGTTGAGCACGATCCAGCCGATCGGCAACAGGCCGAAAGCGACGCCATACCCGGCCGCCGCAACGGCCAATTTCGCCGGCATGCCGAAAACAGTGATCGCCAAGGCCATCGCCGAAGCCAGGCCGCACAAAGCGGCGACGTAGGCCCGCGCGTGAAAGAAGCCGAGCAGCCCCAAGAGCACGATGACCGGCACGGCCGCCACGAGCGCGGAGAGAAAGATGTTGCCCAGCGGATCGTAATTGTGGACCCAGGTCATGGGGCGCAGAGTAGACCGTTTTGCCATCTTGTCCGCCAGTCCAAAACGCTCCTATACTCCGACCATGAAGCGCCGGCTCGCGAATCTGCCGTTGCATGGCGGCAAGGCTCCGCCGTGGCTTTTTCGGCGCATGACGCGGTTGGCCGGCGCGGTGACAATGGCCATCGTCGACGAGTTTGGCCCGGCGGAGATGCTGCGGCGGCTGTCGGACCCCTGGTGGTTTCAGGCGTTCGGCTGCGTGCTCGGCTTCGACTGGCACAGCTCCGGCGTGACGACCGTCACGTGCGGCGCGCTCAAAGAGGCGTTCAAGCTGTTCGGCCCGGATCTGGGGATCTGCGTCGCTGGCGGGAAGGGGGGCACGAGCCGCCGCACGCCCGACGAGATTGCCGCAGCCTCGGATCGATTTGGCATCGACGGCGGCGACCGCCTGGTCTACGCGTCGCGGATGAGCGCGAAAGTCGACTCGAGCGCCGTTCAGGACGGCTTTCAGCTTTATCACCACGTGTTCCTTTTCACTCGCGATGGGCAGTGGTGCGTCGTGCAGCAGGGGCTCAACGGCGAACAAAAGCAGGCCCGCCGCTACCACTGGCTGGGCGAGCGGGTCGACGATTTTGTCTGCGAACCCCACGGGGCAATCAGCGACCTGTCGCCTGACAGTCGGATGGGCCCGGCGACTCTGCCGCCGCAGCAATTGACCCTGCTCAACATGGTGGCTTGCGACGCGGGAGAGAATCGGTCCGCGAGCGCGACGATCGTGCGGGAAAATCCCGACTGGGTCTGTGAGCAGATCGAGCGCTACACAGAGGGGCCGACCCTGTTTGCGCCCAAAAATCACCGCCTTCTTCCCAAGGACGTCAATCGCCGGCACCTCCGCCGCATTCTGATCACGGCCCACGAGACTCAGCCCAATTCGTTCGAGCAGCTCTTGGGGACGCAGGGGGTCGGTCCGGCGACGGTGATGAGCCTGTCGCTCTTGGCCGAGCTGATTTTCGATGCCCCCGCCTGCCATCGTGATCCCGCGGACAGGTTCCGGCCACCTGCGGAACAGACGGCAAAGGAGCGGCACTGGGCGGACTATGCCTACGCTCACGGCGGCAAAGACGGAACTCCCTTTCCAGTCGACCGCGAGACGTACGACCGCAACATCGCCCTGTTGACGGACGCCGTTCGCAAGGCCCGGGTCGGCCAGAATGAGAAGATGAATGCTCTGCGTCGACTGGCCGGGAAGACTGGGTGAGCCCTGGCCGCTACAACTTCGCCGTCCCGAAAGGTCTTCGCAACACGCCTTGTTTACCCGGTTTACGGCAGTGATTGACAAATATCTTCAGGTCGGTACTCTTTAACAGCAATCATGGTTGCCGGACGCGCTTGCCGCGAACCGTGCACTGCGGACGCCCTGAAATTCCCATCGGCTCCGCGGGCCAAGCCATCACGGAAGAACCAGGGATGAACAACGGCTTAGCACTCAGAGAAGGAAGCTGCCATGAACCGCGGCAAACGGACATCGCGTCGGACTCTCCTTGGCCCGCGCTGGGCACTCGAGCGGCTGGAAGAACGTACGCTCCTCTCGGGCAACGTTACGGCCACCGTCACCAATAGTGGCAATCTGGCCGTAATCGGTCTGGCCAAAAACAGTCAGATCCTGATTCAATCGACTCCGACCGGCGCCCTGCAGGTCTCGAGCCTCGACGGCACAACGACCATCAACGGCACCTCGACCCCGTTCACGACCTCGGCCGTCACCGGCGATGTCGACGTCTTCATGCTGCAGACCGGCGACGTCGTCGATATCGGTGGCTCCGGTACCGTCACGAACATTCCCAAGAATCTGGCCGTGATCACGCTGGGCGGCAACGATACGGTGGCCGTCGAGAATGCGAGCATTGGTGGAAACGTCACTCTCATCGGCTTCCTGGGGAGCGACGAATTCACCGTTGGCGGCACGACCGGGGAGACTCCGGTCAGCGTCGGCGGCAACGTGGCCATCGTCGGCGGCACCGGCAACACGAATACGATTGCCGTCTTCGACGCCAATATCACAGGCAATCTCGACATTCTCAGCAACGGAGCCAACGACGACATTCAGGTCGGCTTCGACGCGGGTTTGGGAATCATCGGCGTCGATCAGACGTCGCACGTGAATATCGGCGGCGACCTCGACATCACTCCGGGGAGCGGGCTGCTGTCGTTCCTGCCGTTTTTGGGTTTCAACTCGTTTAACAGCTTCAACAGCCTGTCCCAGAACGGAGCGTTCTGCGGAAACGGCGGATCGCTGTTCTCGATTCCCGGCTTGGGATCGTTCGCCTGCGGCGGCTTTGCCAACAACTTGTGGAACGACCTGGCCTTCTTCGGCGGTTGGTGTGGCGACGGCGGTGGCGGCAACAATTGCGGTCCGGGCAACGGCAGCGCGCCGAAAACCGGCGAGACCGTGGCCGTGGCCGACGTGACGGTGACGGGCAAAACCAACATTCAAACCGGCAATGGCAACGATTTGATCCTGCTCGGCGCCGCTCCGGTTCCCTCCGGCGATACGTCCGCGCCGCTCAACCTAGTCTTCGGACCGGTGAATCTCGGCGGCAATCTCAAAGTGAATTCGGGCGACGGCAACGACACGCTGTTCCTCGACGGCATCGTGGTCACCGGCAACACCACGCTGAAGACGGGCCGTGGCAACGACGACATTGCCGTGCTGGGCAACGACGGTTTCTTCAACGGCACCTTCACCATCACGGCGGGTGGCGGGAACGACCACATCGCAATGATCAACGGGGCCACCTTCCTGAGCACCGTGACGATCAGTGCAGGCCGCGGCTCGGACGTGATGTGGGTGGCGCAGGATCTATTCATGGAGCAGGTCACGATCAACGGCGGCGCGGGTAGCAACACGCTATTGGAAAGCCAAAGCACATTCCCCAACAGCTTCCCGCCCGGCAGCCCGATTCTGAACTCGATCCAGACCGTGAATCTCAACGTCAGCCCGACCGACCCGATCGTCACCACGAACTTCGGCTGGCTGAACACGTTGCTGGGAGTGTAAGACTGCCGCCTCGAACGCAGGATCTCGTCGCAGCATGGTTCGCTGGGATCGGGCCCGTGCTAAGATGCTGTTTCGTCAAGCGTGTCTGTGAGTCCGCTGACGCGCCTAGAGCGCGTCCGTGTTCCCGCTGGCGCGTCTAGAGGGACGCACGTCTCAGCACTCGGGCCCGGGATGACCAGTCGACCCGTCATTTTCATCTCTAGGACTAGCGATCTGCGCTCCGGTCGCGCCGTCAATCTACCTCCGGTTGCGAGTGCCGCGCGTCGCGCCCAGTCGCCCTAGCCACCCTCGATCTATCCCACCTCCCGGATCGACCATTTATTCAACGTCACACATGCACTCGACAGCCCCATCCCAATTGCCCGGCTTGCCGCTCGTGGTGCATTTGAGTTTCGCCGGCTCGCGGATGTTGCTCGACGCGACCAAACATCCGCGCGTCGATCGGGGCGAGTTCGAGGATCGCGTCGAACGTTGGCTCCGTGAACGGATCGTCAAGCTGCGCGCGGAATTGGGACTGAGCGAACGGCACTTCTGGTGCGGCATCTCTCAGATCGCGATCGGCGGCGATACGGTCTTCACCCGCGCTTGCCGCGACCTGGCGATTCCGCAGCGAATTTATCTGCCGCAGCAGCGAGAAGACTTCCTCAAGGCGGCGAGCAAAAGCGACCAGCCCGATTTCAGTCCCGACGAAGAGCGTGTCGCGCGGGAGCTGTTGGAGAGTTCGCACATCATCCAGGAGCGGGCCATTGCCACGGCCGACGATCGCCAAGCGCGATTCGAGGAAGTCAATCGCGAGCTGGCTCGACTGGCGAATGTGGTCCTGTGCCTGATTCGGGCCGATGCGGAACCGAAGCCGGGAGGGAGCCTCGATCTCGTCAAACAGGCGGCTAAGCGGGGTCGCCCCGCGATCGAAATCCGCGTCAGCGTCGGTGTCGACGGGCAGCCGCAGTTTGCCGAAACCTGGCACCAGCGAGAGTCGTTCAAGCTCCCTGCATTACCGCACGAGCTGCACGATTTGAAGAGCGATCTCCCGGCGACCGTTGCGCTCCGGCCTTACTGCGCGGCCCTCCAAGGGTTCGCCGAGCATCAGGCCCGCGGCACCCAAGCGATCTTTCGCTATGCCGCACTCACCATCGTGGTTACTCACTTCCTGGCGACATTGTGTGCTGTGCTCGCGCTCTGGAAGGAGACGGCGCCGGTGGCCTGGTTGCTCGGAGCCGAGCTGTTGTTGTTGGCGATCGGCCTGGCAACACACCAGGCGCTGCATGGAAAACACGCGTCGGCGGTGTGGGGGATGACGCGATTGGTCGCCGAAGTCGCGCGGTCCGCGTTGCCGCTCGCCGCCGTCAAGACTCACTCCGGCCATCTCTTCACTTTGCCGATGCCCGACGGGCTGCGGCCGCTGTTGCGGACTCTGTCGGTGCTGCACCTGCGAGAGTCGCATCGTCTGTCGGCCGACACGCTCTCCGCTCGCCGTGACCAATACATTCGGGAAAGGCTCACCGACGAGGCACAGGGACAGATCCCGTATTACCGCGGCAAGCTCAGCTCCGCTCAGTTCTGGCGGCGGGCGGCCAACGTCCTCTTCCTGGCGGGCTCGATCCTCGCCTTCGCGGCGACTGCGTTTAAGCTCTTGTTGCACGACTGGTCCACCGCGAACCTGGGCGAGCTCAACCGCGAGGAGTTGATGCACTGGCTCGGGTCGGCGGCGATTCTGCTACCTGTGGTGGCGGTCGCCGCCTTGTCGCTGGCTGCTTCGCTCGATCTGGAGGCGCGCGCCAGCACCTATCGCGAATTGCTCGATTACCTGGTCAAGCACTGCCGGCTGCTCGAGCAGGCTGCCTCCGACCGCGAATTTGCCGAGCTCGCCAC
>Ga0210396_10001293_pt1 | contig 27806 bp, 20 predicted proteins | sample IncBWH17OmetaG_FD_155466 | JGI IMG/M metagenome (GOLD analysis project Ga0210396, IMG submission 155466) | Forest soil microbial communities from Barre Woods Harvard Forest LTER site, Petersham, Massachusetts, United States - Inc-BW-H-17-O ... | reverse complement strand
CGCGCTTTTGAACTTTGCGTCGAGTATCTGGAGCGTATGTTCTGGCGTGAGATGGTCGTTATCGAGCACGCTGCCAGACGGCCGGTCGAGCGAGAAATCACCGATCAACTCATTAAGAACATTGCCGAGCGAGATCAAGCTCTCGCAGAAGCACTGTCCCGAGACTGGGACAAAGGGCGACCTGCGGATTCGCCGGCGAAGTATGAGCCTCTGTTTGGTCTCGCCGCAAAAGATCAGTTGCTTTTCCAATGGAGGCGGGCAACGGCATATTCAGCCTCTTTGGCGAGCCAGCCGGATCGATTCCACAATTTGATTACAGGGTGAAGGCAGACACCTTAGCGGACGGAGTCCCGATTGTTGAAGAGTGTCTCAAATGCTTCAAGCACAAGCGCTTTTATTTCGTTCTGGCGACGAGTTAGTCATTGATACTTCTCCGTTGCTGAGCAATTGACCTGCGCTGTCACATCATTAGATTATGTACATACTCCAGAAGTCGCGCAATTCATGTGGAAGAAAACAGGGGGAACCTTCTCTTGCGCTTCGTACACATTGGACTGGCACTTTGTTGAGGGTGACAATTCGAGATCCGTGCAGATTCCGGAAAGAGATGGTGATAGCAGATGGGCTACTCGAAGAGAGATAAGGCGGAGACACACACTCGGATTGTGAGAGTCGCAGCCAAGAGGTTTCGCGAACTCGGCCTCGAAGGCATCGGCGTTGCCGATGTGATGAAAGAAGCCGGTGTTACTGTGGGCGGTTTCTACAAACATCTCGATTCCCGCGATGAACTGGTGGTTGAGGCACTGGCCACCGCATTCCAAAACCTCGATCGTTGGGAAGAACACACTGACACGTTAACGGAACTTCTAGAGAGCTACTTGTCTGAAGAACATCGGGATGCTCCCGGAACAGGTTGCGCTTTGGGCGCTTTGCTCGGTGACATGTCTCGGGCGAGTCGAACGGCGAAAGCCGTGTATACCGCACGACTCAAGCGCAGTTTGGCATACTCGACGGGCATGGTGCCGATAGGTGGAACCTCTGATCGGCGAGCCCGTGCGATTCTTATGATTAGTGCGATGTTAGGAGCAATCAACCTCTCTCGTGCCGTGTCCGACCCAAACCTTTCACGTGAGATTCTCCAGCGGACTCGTGATCAGTTAATCAGTCTGAACAAGCCCGCCAAAGCGCATTAGATAGCCAATGCATCTCAGCTGCCAGACAAACCGGCCGTAAAGCGAGTTAACCTTCGGCCCGTTTCGGATGACTGCATCGCCCTGTAAGTATAGATCGAGAACCGGCGACCGAAGACGCTGTTGGCCATCGGTTAGGCTTAATCACGCAGCTTAGTTCATCCGACCGTAACGGCTGCGACTTCGTAATCTTCGACAGAGGCCACGGTGAATTGCAATATCTGGTTCTGGAATGCGAACGAAGGAGTCTGTCCTGCTCTGAGGAGTTCGACCGATTTCACCTTGACTCCTGCCGGTAGTCTCATGGACACCTTCTGCGGGCCAATCGGGTTGATCGACCTCAACCAGCCATGTTGTGCGCCGGAATTCGTGTAGTTGAGCAAGTGAACGGTGTAGCCAGGAGAGGTCTCCCAACAGAACATCTCGATCGACCCCGCGCCTTCCACATGGACCAATCTCTCATCGTGGCTGACCCAGCAGATGGTATTGAGCAGTAGACGCAGAAGATCGCCATGGCCAGTAAGCCAGTACGTGCGCTCGATGTCTCCCGGAAACCAGGCCATGCGGCTGGCTCCGGACTCGCGCAGGACGACAGCCGGCTCATGCGCGTGCGGAAGCGCCGGGTAGGCCAACTCTGGAGGGTAGCGCACGAAGCCTGGAACAACTGTAAGCAGCGGGGCGTCTACCGGCTTGAGCGGCACACGGTTCTCCGCCCCTGCGAGCCAGTTGGTGTCGTGAAAGCCCTGCAGAATAGGATGTGGGGGGCCGACGCTGGCGGCTTCGACACGCGCCGAATAGGGATTGCCATTGGTTCCGATGGCATCCCCGTGCTTGCTCACGCCCATGATGTCGGCGAGTCCAAAGTCGGCGCGAGGTTTGAGGTCTTCGTCATAGAGACTGGTTTCGAAGCTGGCCATCAGTGATCCGCCTGAATGTACGTAGTGGCGCAGTTGGTCACATTGGCGATCACTGAGCATGGCAACGTTGGGCAGCAGCAGTGCGCGGTACTTGGCCAGGCGTTCCAGTTCAAGGCGATCTTCGTGGACGAAGTCGAAGGCGAAGCGGCCCTGGAGCAGTGCATCGTAGATACCCTGTGTCGTTTCGTGCATGTAGGCCCGGGATGGTGCAGAGGCAGGGCCTGGGTAAAGAAGCTGGGTGCTCTGCCCGATCACCACTCCGATGTTGGCGATGGAACGCCGCGTCGTGAGATGCGCATCATGCCCCGCAGTCCAGCGGAAATAGTCGGCGCCGACCTTCTCCCAGCGACGGTCTTCGACAAATCCGCTCTCCGCACCGACGAAATGAAAGTAGGGCACCATGCCGCTGGCAAGGGTTTCGTTGAGCCACATATTGGCTTCGGAAGTATTCTTCGAAACGTTCCTCCATCCCGGAGTGCCGGTCGAGTAAGCGGCTGTGACGTTGGCAGCAACCTTGCCATCGAGCACGGCATTGCAAACACGTCCCTGCAGGCTGCATCCCCAGATGGCTGCGTCGTCATACGTGCGGCCCTGATTGTCAGCCTGGAACCACGCTGCGACCTTGCTGAGGCGATCGAGATTGGGTCCACCGCGCACGTTGCCGCCGGAGTTGGCGAAGAAGAAGCTGTCGGCCTTTTTCTCCTTGGCGATCGCATCGTATTTCTGCCATAGCTCGAGGACGCGGCCGGTAAAGACCCGCCAGTAGGCCGGGGTCCCGGATGGAGGGAGTTTGTTGCAGATGGAGCAGTGGCAATCGGGAAGACTGCCGAGCGGAGGCCAGCCGTTGGTGTAGAAGCAGTCGACATCGTAGAGCGAGTTGACCTCGCGCATGATGGCCGGGACGTACTCGTCCATATAGCTCGTAAACATGCAGGTCTTGAACAGGCGAGGCTCTTCGCCGCTGTATTGCACGGACCCGTCCTCGTGACGCATGGCCCACTCGGGATGCGCTTCGAGGGCATCGTCCCAATTGAGATCCGGACTCATGCGCGCCACTACGCGCATACCACGCTTCTTCGCCGCAGCCGCGCATTCGCCGAAAAGGTCGCGGTTATTGAGGAATTTGCCGTGGCGGTGAAACTTTATTTTGGAAGGATAGAAGGCGAGGATTCCAGTGACGCTGACAAAGACCACGTCTGCTTTGACCGAGTGCCAATAATCTGCCCATTGATCCACGTTCATGACCGCGGGATCGTACTCGGTCAGGTTGGTTTGTCCTACACGTCGAATGTTCTGCTGCCAGGGTACGGTCGACTGATCTAGTGGAGGCAAGCGCCGAGGAAGCGAGACGAGTTCCACCCTTGATGCATCTGTGTCCGAGGTGGCTGCTTGTTCGGCCGACGAAGGCGGCATGGCCCCAAGAGGACTCAACGCGGATGTCAGCGGAACGACTCCCGCTCCGGCGGTAACGCCTGCCTTTAGAAAATTGCGTCGGTTCAGCACGGGCACTCCGAATGTGACTCCAAAAGAGTCTACTAGCACTCCTGTCGCTTGCATCATCAAACGAGTGTCGAAGCGCACGTCCATCGCCGAATCGCTCATCCAACCGAGGGTTGAGCTCGGGGTGGTTCTTATGGGCATTCGGAAATAATCCGAAGCCGAACAGCGACGATGTACTTCAGTACTTCGGCTTAATCGTAGCTATTCAGGGGCCAGAACTTTACCGGCGCGCCGGTTGTGTCCTTGTATTTGTCCTTTAACGTTTTCAGCTGACCCACCAGATCTCGAGCTACGTCTTCGTAGCCTGGGTGTACCTTGAAGCCGCCCCATTCGAAGAGATTCTCCATTTCGTCCGGATCCTTTTGTAGATCGAACAGCTCCCACTCGTTGACGGTGTAGTAGGAAATGAGTTTGTAGCGTTCGGTGCGGATGCCGTAGTGAGGCAACACCCAATGCGGCGGTGCAAATTCGTAATAGTGGTAGTAATAGAACCTTTGCCAGTCGGTGGGCGTTTCGCCCCGCAATACAGGTGCCAGACTGCGGCCCTGCATGTCACCAGGAACCTCAATCCCGAGTAGGTCAAGTACGGTGGGTGCATTGTCGATGTTGACCACCCAGTTTTTGGTTACCGTTCCGGGCTTGATGTGGCCCGGGTAACGAATGATCCACGGCACGCGAATCGCTTGCTCATACATAAAGCGCTTGTCAAACCAGCCATGATCCCCCAGGAAGAAGCCGTGATCCCCGGTGTAAATCACGATCGTGTTGTTCGTCAGGCCGGTGCGATCCAGGTAATCGAGCAGTCGGCCGAGATTTTCCTCCTGCGCACGAAATGTGCCCAGAAAGTGCGCCATGAACTGCTGATAGTTCCACTGCTTGCGCTGCCGTTCCGTCAAATCGGAGGACGGATGGAAGTCCGGCATCTCTGAAATCCGCATACGCGCCATCCTCGCACCGGAGGCGCGCTGCGAGTAATCGTCGTAGAACGTGCCTGGCTCGGGTATCCGAGTGTCGTCGTATAGGTGCTCGTACTCGTGCTTCGGCTCGAAGGGACGATGTGCGTTGAAGAATTGCAGCATCATGAAAAAAGGTTGGTCGAACTTTTCGATGCCCTTGATAACGAGGTCAATTTCATTGTCCGTGATGTAGCCGGGAATGCTGGTTTCCTCGGTCACGGAGCTGCCCATTTGCATGTTGTGCTTGTAGTGCTCTGCCTGGTAGTAGGGTCCGCCGGCATTGTCCTTATAGACGTAATAATCGAAGCCCACCTTACCGGGATTTGCCGGAAGATGCCATTTGCCAACGGTGCCGGTTTGATATCCATTCCGCTTCAGTATCTTCGGCAGCGTCTCCTGATTCTCATCGAATTGCGATTCTGTTGTGACACCGCTCGTGGTTTCCGCCGGATTGGTGTACATGCCATTCAAGTGGTTGTATTTCCCCGTAAGGAGAACCGCACGGCTCGGCGCGCACAGTGCGTTGGTTGTGAAACTATTGTCGAAGCGCATGCCTTCATTTGCCAGGCGATCAATGTGCGGTGTGCTCATCAACTTGCTGCCGTAGCAACCGATGACGGAGAGCGGAATACCTTCGATGGTGATCCAGAGCACGTTCGGTTTGCCGCCCTTCCGCACGTTGGGCACAGAGTACGACGTTGGCTCCGCTCCAGCGGGAGTGCCGCCGATTCCCGGCAGAGCGGCCGTGGCCGCTGCCGCGCTGATGCGCGCCAAAACCTCTCGCCGGGTCAATTTGTAGTCGGACATAGAGGCGGCCGCTGATTACAACATCAGGATTCCTTTACGCGAGATCGTAATCGAAAATAGGCCGTTTGCCTATCAGCGGGATGAAAAGCTCTTTCTGCGCGATTGAGAGTGCGGCGAATACCGGTGCATTCGGCAGAATGCGTGTGCTGCAGGTCGGGTAACGCATTGCTCCGCTCAAGCGGCCACCCTCATGGAGCGTAATTCAAGGAACACACGCAACGTCGGCAGGTGGGATTGCTGGCGATCTTCAGGCCGCTTCTGAATGACAGGGCAGTCTCGGTATTGATTGCCTCTTCCAGTGTGAGCTGATGTGCATTGCCGATGGAAGGATGGAAGAAGCAGGGGCGCACACCCCCATCCACTTCGATTACGGCAGAAACCCATGGAGCGTTGCAGATCGGAGCCTTTGGCGGGCTGTCGTCAATGAGTTCTCGAAAACGAGTTCCAATTCTTCTTAACTTCGCATTGCTCTCAGCGATGAAGCTCCGGTCGATGTCTTCCTGGTGTGTCTGGATCAGGAGCTCGATCTCTTCCTCCAGCGCGATCACCTCGGCTTTGCTAAGTGCAATTTCGTTCTGTCGTTCGGGTGCCCACCGCTCCTCCCGGTTGAAGGCTGCTGACGAGATGTCCGCAGCTAGGAAGGAAATACTGTCGAGTCCAAGAGATCGGGCGGCGGAGACGGTGGCGCGAAGATGTGTATGGTTCAGCTTCTGTACTGTAGTTCGGCAGGATATCGGGATTCCAGCCCGGCGGGCGCGCACTTCTGACACGCCCTTCTGAATAGTCCGAAACGCCCCGGAGACGCGCCGAATTCGATCATGGATCTCTGGCGGACCATCGATCGAGAGAATGATGTCGTCGAAGCCCCGGGCAACGATATCTGCCTTCTTCTGTAGCAGGAGCCCGGTGGTGAGGAGTGTGATGCGCAGGCCAAGGTCGCGAAAGAACTCGCAGATCGCGCCCAGCTCACGATTGAGCAGGGGTTCGCCGCCGGTCAGCACAACGTGCTTCACACCGAGCGTTCGTATCGATTCACGATGCCGCTCGAGATCGGCAGCATGGAACTCGCGTCCGTCTTTCCGCTTCCAGATGTCGCACATCACACAGCGGCAATTGCATTGACTGTGGATACTGAGCAGCAGAATGGGAAGCGTGGTGATCCGCGATCCCTCAAGGTGCACCGGCGGCGCAGGTTGAATTTCATAGAGTGCCGAGATAACGCACCTCCCTTCCCGCGAGGAGCAGTTTCTGTTGGCCAAGAACGCACTCCACGGACGCAACGAGGGCCTGCAAGGGTGCCCGAATCCAGCGTTGATGACCTGCCACCTCTATGAGCTCCATGCCGGAACGCAGATGGTGCGGCAGGCGTGCGTAGAGATGAGGCGATGCCACCTGAACTCGACCGGCGAGTAAAACCAACTCCACGTGCCCGAAGGCGAGCTCCGAGATGGCGCGTGCAGGGGTATCGTAGTGGCCGCGAACTGCGATTAAATCGGCAACGCCGGATTCCGCGATACGTCCCTGGCCATCTTTGAGACGGAACATCTCCGCAGGACTGGTGGTGACCATGCTGTAGATCACGTCCGGATTGAGGCCGACTTGCGCACAGAGATAGTCGATCTCATCGAGCAGGTCGCCCGCCGCCGTGATTGGCGAGTCGCTGCCAAGTGCCACTCGCTCGACGGAAGTCAGCAGTTCGTGTTGAAGAGTCTTTTTGAAGAGGAACCAGTTTGAGGTCGGACACGCCACGAGCGAAGCGCCGCGATGGTTGATGAGAGATATCTCCTTTGCGGTGCATGCCAGCCCATGGACGAGCACGGTGCGTTCATCCACTACATGCATTCCGTCAAGCTGGGTGAGTTCGTTCCTGCTTTCTTCATCGATGCCCTCGGCCGCGTGCAGGATGAACGGTTGCTCCCTCGGCGTACGCTGAACTTTCTCCCTCAGATCCGGGTCAAATGCGATCGAGTGCGACCAGCCAAAGCGAGAGAGTACGCGCACGGGAAAATCGGAACACGTTAGGTCCTCATGTAGCGGATTATGATGGCAAACGGTCGTGACGCCGCACAGAAGATTGCGTATCGCTCCCCACCACAGGTGAGACTTCTTCGGGATTCGCCGGTATCGCTCGATTGTGCCGGAGTGAACCTGATGGATCTCCTTCGCCCACTCTGTCGAGTTTCGATAGGCGGGAGCACCTGCGGGGCGGCCGAGTTTTGGAAATAGTCCGAACTCAAGATGCTCGTGCGAATTGATCAACCCTGGGAGAAGCACATAATCCTGCAGATTGAGTGCCTGTGCTGTTATGTCGGCATGGCCACGGATGCTGGCAATGCGGCCATCAGCCACCGAGACGGCACCGTATCTCCACGTTGCAGAGTCCGTGCCGATGCGTGCATTCGTAAGTTGAAGCGCCTTGCCCTGTGCAGGAAACTGCAGCAGCACACGAGGCCTTTGTTTACGCAGCTTTAAGATATAGATCGCTGGCACACCAACTAGCTTTTCGTACTCCGCAAGCTTCCCGGCATCCACGAATGCCCGCCGCTCGGGTTCATCGAATGCGGGCTCAATGAGAACTTCGACATCGAATCCGTTCTGCGCAAAGACAGCAATGATCTCCGCCAAAAACCGGGAATGAACGGCTATATCAACCGTTGCGCCATCAACATGAAAGCTTCGTTTCCAGCCTTGCTCTGCCGCTGTCACCGGGTGCATGTCGGAGAGAAGCAGCCACCCACCCGGTCGAACGACGCGAGCACACTCGAAAGCAAATGCCTGCAGATCCTTGACGTAGCTCAGCAGGAAGGAAGCAATGACCAAGGTGTACCAGGCATCTTCGCCTGGCAGCGCCGAACTGTGGCCATGTTCGAGCTTGGTTGCGGGAAGGACCTTTTTGCGAGCGTGCTTCAGCATAGCCCTGGAGCAATCGATCCCCATGAGCGAGGCTGGGTGAAGGGCTTCCAGGTGCGTAAGCCAGCGGCCGGTCCCGCATCCGACATCCAATACATTGCCGCCGCGAACGGACGGCAGAAGCGGCGCAGCTCTGCGCTCCTCGAGCAGAAGCAAGGGATTGCACTGTGCATCGTAGACTTGCGCCCAACGATTGAAAACGCTGGCGTCGGGTTGAGCCGGCGAAACGGCCCTTTTGGCGCGCGTCGTCACAGGCTCTCCCGCTTCGGCTTGCGCAGAGCGATGAACTGATTGGCGAGATGAAGCTCGAAAGGAAAGCTATAGATGTGCAAGGTATAGCGCCACGCGCTGAGAATTTGCAAAAGTCGGCGGCTCCAGCGCGGAGCACGAATATCCTGAACCGTAGGCCAGCGTGAACAAACAACGATCTCAAAGTTGTCGATGAGCTTCTTGGTCCGCCGTTTGAGCCATGGAGCGTTGGTATCGATGCGCAGAGTAAAGTTCATCCACTCCTTTGCCGCCCACCCGGCCGGCGAATCCGGAAACGGAACATCGATCTTGCCGTACATCTCACCGCCGGCATCGTGCGGCTGCGGCGTGGGAGTGTAGTGCTGGATGATGATCTCGGAATCCGGGTTGATGTGTTTGATTCGGCGAATGAATCGCATCGTCTCACGTGTGTCGCGATCAGGATCGTTGGGATTTCCAATGACGAACGAAAACTCCGGAATGATGCCAAACTGATGAGTTTTCCGGGCAATTTCGAGGGTCTGTTGTGTTGTGATGCCCTTCTGCATCTCCTCAAGCACCCAATCTGAACCAGACTCGGCTCCGAAGAAGATCATTGCGCACCCGGCCCGCTTGATCGCGGCGAATGTTTCATCCGAGTACCGGGACATGATGTCGACGCGCGCTTCGCACCACCAGCGCAGATTCAAATGCGCCATGCGATCGCAGAGCTCCCGCGCGTGATCCTCGCGCAGGAAGAAGTTCATATCGTAGAACTGAACCGAGTCCGCCCCATAGCGTTCGACAAGATGAGTCAGAATAGCGACCGTTCGCTCCGGCGACTCCATCTTCTCTTTATTGCCGTAGGCTGCATGAACACCGCAGAAGCTGCAGTTGAACGGACAGCCGATGCTCGCGTGATGCACGGCGGTGCGCTTGCCAAAGAAAGATGGGCGTAGGTATTTTTCGACAGGAAGACGGTGAAAGGGTGACCAAGGGAACTCATCCGGCCCTTTCATCGGCCGCTCTCCATTGTCGCGGCGCAGGCCAAACATGTCCTTGTACGAAAGACCTTTTACCGAGTCGAGCGAGCGTTTGCCGCGAAGCGCATCGATAAGCTCGATGAGTGTATCTTCGCCCTGTCCGCGAGCGACAAAGTCCACGTAGCGGGCGTTGAGCGCAGCATCCGGATAGATGGATGCGAAATAACCGCCCCAGCAGATGGGGACTTTCGGATGAAAACGGCGAACCTCACGGGAGGTCTCCATCGCCGCCACCATCTGCGGACCCGGCATCGCGGAGACGCCCAGCAATTCGACCTTATGCCGGTCGATGAGTTCGAGAATGCGAGCGGTCGGATTCTCCTCGAGGTTCCCGTCGACGATCTCATACTCCTCTCTTCCTTCGAGCGCAGCAGCGAGCGCGAGGACAGCGAGAGGCAGCCTTCGGTTGCGAGGCCGCGTTGCGCGCGGATGATAGAGGATGATCATGGGCGGACCCGCGCCGCATAAATGCGGAATTGTGACGGAGGACGACGGCGCGCGAGCTTTGCGCGAAGCGGACGGAGCGCCCAGCGAATCCCATAGAACGGGCTTATATAGCTCCATTCCAACTTGAACGCATTTTGCAATCGATACAAACGCTCTGGAGTGAGATATTCGAGGCTCGAGATTGAGTCGGAGGCGAAGCCGTATGTTGCGAAGAAGCGCTTACGCTTCTCCTCGACCATTCTTCTACCGCTTCCCTCCTCTGCGTACCACGGGGTATCTGCGATCACGATGCTGCCGCCCGGGCATGTGCACCGCACAGCTTCCGCAAAGGTTCGCTCGTAGTTCACAGAGTAGTGAAACGATGCGTTGAAAATAACCAGGTCGAAGACGGACGAGACGAATGGAAGCCGATCTAGTTCCGCCTGGACCCGAGGGAACAAAGGATGGATGTTCGAGTTATAGTGCACGGCCGCTCCGAGACCGTCGCGATCATTGGTCAACAGATCGACGGCGATAGGGAGATGTCCCTGTAGCGCCAGCCGATAACTCAACCAGCCATTGCCTGCACCTAAGTCCAGAATGCGAAGAGCACATCCAGTGCGCCGGGCAACGGGTGCGACAATGGATCGCTGCATCGCACGGAAGGTGCGCGCTCGAATCGCCCACTGGTCGCTATTCCGCCCGGAAATATCCTTGAGCGGTAGGTTTAGATAGTACTCTGGCTGCGCACTGCCCCGTCCTTCGGCAGCACGGATCAGCTCATACTCGGCAATAAACTTCCGGAAGTGATCGGCGCGGTCGGGAGAAAGCGCCCGCCAGATCCCGTCTCTGTACTGCGTTGTCATTTTGCAACGCTGGCACGTATGTATTCCGGACCCAGTCCGCGTATCGGGGGTAAGCTCTGCCACCGAGGCGCCGCATTGCCAACACAGGAGTGTCACCTCCCAATTCCGGCATCCTCCGTCGCGTCTATTGATAGCCTCTACTTGCGCCGCGGTCATCTGGAAACCTTCTCGAAGCAGAGGAGAACGTGGTCCCCCGTGCTGCGTAAGACAGGCAGGGTGGCGAATCGCTTTTCCAGGCGGCGGAGTAAGAGAAAGAGGCGAGGATGCTGGCGAGCCCATGCTTCGAGATAGGAGGGCGGAACAGTAACTCCGATTCCAGTGCAGGAGTCGAGTCGAAAATCCGGAGCAAAGGATCTGCAAATCTTGCGAAGGGTCGGATAGTAGACAGTGAAGTGCGCCCCGTCGATCGTCACGTCGGTGTATCCCTTGCAGCGTCGCAACGCCTTACGCCACTGTCCGACAGAGAGGTAGTACAGAATTTCGATCAGACAAAAACGTGTAGAAAAACACAGGACCAGTCGGCCATTCTGCTTAACCAGGCCCGCAAGTGAGGAGGCTACTGCGTCAAGATTGGCGATACAGTTCAATCCGGAAAAATTTGAAAATGCGCCATCGAATTGTGTCTCCGGGCGAAGCTCTCCAATGCGCTCCGTCGGCAGCTCGCAGAAGACGACGGGAGTTTGTGGTGAAATGTGCTGAAGGCGCTGCTCGGCCCTGGCGATCATCTGCGGCGAAGCGTCAAGAGCGAATACGGAGATACCCTTGCCGGCTAGAAAGATCGCATCTTCGCCCGTGCCGCAGTTAAGTTCGAGAATCTTGTCATTTGCTCGAAAGGTTCTGGTGAGCACCCTCCAGACGGCATCACGTTGCGCTCGGCCAATGAGCGAATTGGTAAATATCTGATCGTAGTCCTGCGCGAGATGGTCGAAGGCTGCCCCGGCAGCGGATCTCGCATGAACCGACTCTGAATAACCGTTTAGCGAAATCGTTCCGTTAACCGTCATGCCTCCACCTCACTCTGGGTGGCCAGGAGTCCGTCCCGGGACGCTCGAATGCTTACTGTGAGGTCCTCCAGAAGCGCCGGATTCGCTGCTGGGTCTTCGCTCAGCCTCGCAAACTGAACTTCATCGCGAAGCAGCTTATCTGCATACGCGTAGTACGCCCGCGAGTGCCGACCTGCGATCTTGATGTCACGATCGGAGCTCTGCGCCCAGGGCTTCAGCTGGACCAGCTTGCTCTGAACCTGCTGATAGTACGGGGTGCCTTTGATCGGATACGAGACAGTAGTGAAGAAGATATCGGGTTTCGTCTTGCTAACATGATGGATTGTGGCCTCAATGTCTTCCATCTCCTCTCCTTCGTAGCCCCACATCAGAAACATTCCGCTCTGAATCTTGCGTGCCCGGCTCATCTCGATGGCCCGCTGCACCTGCTCCACCTTCACGCCGCGATCCATAGAATCGAGCAGCCTCTGCGAACCGCTCTCAGAACCGATCCAAATGCGAAAGCAACCAAGCTCCGCGAGCAGATCGAGCATCTCCTCGTTGAGCCGATCCGCGCGCGAGATGCATTCAAAGGGAATATGAAGACTGCGCCGGCGCATCTCTGCGGCGTACTGGCGTATCCACTCATGGTTAATCGTGAAGACGTCGTCAGACACCCAGGCGATATCCGGCGTGTACTCAGTTAGTAGCCATTCCAGTTCATCCACAACCTTGATCGGGTTGCGCCGCCGGTGAGTTTGGCCGTAGACCTGATGACTGCACCAACGACATTTGTACGGACATCCACGCGCGGTGATGAAGTTGATCGACCCCTGCTTATGATGAGTTCGCCAGGTATCGACATAACGATGCAGATCGATTGCCTGACGCGCGGGCCAGGGTTGTGCATCGAGGTCGGCGATCTGCGCGCGTGGAGGATTCTGATGAAACACTCCTTCGTCATCAAGATATGCGGTGCCCGCGATCTTTGCTTTCCAAGCATCGCCGGATTGGCCGCAGCTGTCGCGGAAGGCGGTCAGCAGCTCCTGCATCGTGGCCTCGCCTTCGCCCATGACAACGAAGTCCGCGCCCGATTTCAGAAATTCCTGAGCATACGCTCCGGGCTCGGGTCCGCCGACGATGACACGCCATCCAGCTTCACGAGCCACACGGATGATTTCCACGACATTGCCCCGGGTCATCAGGTTGGCGTAGATGCCAAGCACAGATGGCTTCTCTGTCTGGAGGTGGCGGAAGAGCGACTCACGGCTCGAGAAAGTCGTGTCGAAGACTTCAACCTGGAAGCCCTGTTGTCGCAGGTGCGAACAGAGATATAGGATGCCCAGAGGCGCATACGGCTTCATGATCTGCATCTCTTTCGGGTCTTCGTAGAGAAAATAACCGTGCGTAAGCAGCAGGTCTAGCATCAGGATCTCCTCGCCGCCGCGAACAGTCCTTCTAGCGGTAAAAATGTGCTCTGCGGGCTTCTATGAGGGGACTCGGGAGGCAGGGACAGTACGTTCCTGTTTCTGCATACGGGCTCCAGCTCGTAGACGCGGCTCCATAGGGACTCGCAGGTCGACGGACTGGAGGAATCCGAGGGTGCATGCCATGCAGCCACCTCGGCGTGCAATGCATCGCGAAGAGCATGGTAAAAGTTGTCGCTATAGCTGGCGGTGTGAATCGTGCAGAGGTCGTCGCTGTCGGTCCAGTTACGCTTTATCCCCAACTGCGCCTGCACCCGTTCGAAGAAGCCCGTGCCTGGCAGTGGATAGGAGAGTGAGACGCCAATGTCATCGGGGCGCGTGCGACGCACCAGTTGCACCGTCTCGTAGATCTCAGCCCAGCCTTCACCCGAGTAGCCGAACTGAAGGAAGTAGCACGCGCGTATACCGGCAGCCGCGAGCCTCTCTCGAGCAGCATAGACAGCGGAAAGCTTCAAACCTTTCTTCATCGCGTCGAGGATCTTCTGCGAACCGGACTCCACACCCATCCATATCTCGGCGCAGCCCGCTCGTTTCAGAGCTGAAACGGTGGCGTCACTCATCAGATCGGCACGCGACTGAATCTTAAACGGAACGACTTCCCCGTGGGATTCGACAGCATTTGCAAATTCCTGCACCCAGTGGCGATCTAGTGCAAACACGTCATCGCCAAACCAGATATGCTCGACGCCGAAGAGCGTCTTGAGTTCATGAATCTCCGCGGCTACCTCCTCCGGGGCGCGTAGTTGGAATCGATTGCCGGAGATGGGCTTCGCGCACCAGTTGCAGTGATAGGGACAGCCGCGGCTCGACACGACATTGGTAGAGAAGTAGCCATGCCTTTCGATCCACGCTCGCCGGTATGGCTCTAGGTCGATGAGATCTCTCGCCGCTCGCGGTAAAGTCGCCCACGAGGGATTGGTCGGCGCAGGCAACAGGTTCTCCAGGCTGCCATCTACAGCGGAGTAGCGCACCAACCCGGATATTGCCGGCAACCGCCGCGACTGCAGAAGTGCTCTACATAGATCGATAAGGCTCTGCTCGACTTCGCCATTCAGGATGAAGTCGATTCCATTGTCCAGATAGTCCCGAGGATGATCGGAAGCATCCGATCCGTGCGCGATCACCGTGATTCCCGCGGAGCGCGCGATGGCGGCAAGCTCACTTGCCAGCTCTCGCATGTGCGTCAGGCACATCTTGGTTACGAAGTTGAAATCGTCCTCATAGATAACGACGATCTTTGGGCCGTGCTCTTCGAGTGCCGCTCGGAATCCAGACACCGGCTCGGTGAACATCGTGTCGTAGACAGCGACCGACATACCAGCGGAGCGCAGCGCCGTCGCCGCGTAAAGCGTACCGAGCGGAGGATAGGGCTGCATCTTCCTGAATTGTTTTGCATCTCGGGCAAGGTGGTAGGAGTGCGTCAGCAGTACATCTGCCATGAGTCACCTCCGGGCGAAAATGTTTCAGCAGACATTGGCCGGCTCCCCAGGCAATGCCTGACCGGTGACAAGAGAGCGACGCTTGACAATGTGCTCCGAGAGTTGCGCAAGCCGTATCTCCCACGGGAAGGAGAAGAAGCTGGAGTCCAGGCGCCAGCGAATTGGTGTCTGGACAAGGAAGCTGGTGAGCTTTTGCGCGAACGTAGTTTTCCGCGAGCGACGTGTTTGATTGAGCAGCAGAAAATAAGCGAGCATCCGTTCTAGCCGGACGAGGTCGCGGCCTCTCAACCAGGGCAACAGGTTGGCTCCCAGTGGCATCGACATCCAATCCTCCAGCGTTTGCGGCTCGACGACTCCGAGCTCGCGAAGCTGAGGCCAGATAGGAATACCGGGGTAAGGGGTGAAGAGATTCGGCGAGAAACGGACATTGTTGAACTGGCGCCCGATGTCGCTCATGGTCCTGAAGGTGAGAAGCCGGTCGGCCTCCGTTTCGCCGGGATAGCCAAGAATGAGATTGAAGTTGATGCGGATGCCCGCGAGGTTGGCCTTGCGCGCGGTCTCGTACATCTCATCGACACGCTGGTGGCGCTTGTTCATCAGCTTGAGCACGGCCTGAGAAGTGGACTCGGTGCCAAAGCCCATGTAACTTACTCCGCTGTCGGCAAGCAGCTGAACCTCCTCCTGGCTCATACGGCAAATAAAATCCGTCGACGCCTGGAAGGTCCAGGTGAACTTCACGCCGGAGTCGCGTATACCCCTGGCAATGGCGATTGCCCGTTTCAAGTCGACGGGAAAGTTGGAGTCCAGCAAGGCCACATGGGTAATGCGATAGCGTGTGACCAGGCTGGTTAGTTCCGTGACGACATGCTCCGCGGTATAAGCATTGAAGCGGCGCTTGTACACCACCATATCGGTGCAGTAGTTGCAGGCATAGGGGCAGCCGATACTCGTCGCGTATGCCAGCTCACGCTTGCCGGAAACGCGCTCATACGCATCGAAATCAGTCATGTCGAAGGCCGGCGGAGCGAAAGTGTCGACGGGCTGGACTCGCCGCTCGAAATTCTGTATCAGACGCCCCTGCTTCTTCCACGAGATGCCCGCGATGAGGTCCAAGGGTTGTTTGCCGGCGAGTGCGGTTGCGAGCTCGACGATCGTGATCTCACCCTGTCCGCGTACTACAACGTCTACATAAGGCTCACGCAGGGTCGACTCGGGACAGAGCGTCGGGTGCCATCCGCCAAACACGACACATACTTCTGGCGCGTGGCTCTTGACGAAAGTGGCCACCTCGATAGCTCCCCCGATCATGGGGCCTGTCAGCACCGAAATGCCGATGCACAGTGCCGATTTGCACTCCTCGGCGATGCGCTCCAGATATCGCGGCTCAATCGCGGCATCGATCAGCACCACATCGAAGTTGGCTTCGCGCAGAGTGCCGGCCAGCGACAGCAGCGAAAGCGGTGAGCCGAGCGGAGGTCCGTCGTATGGTGGATAGAAGAGGACGACCTTGCCCCGTGTCAGCACGCTGCCTCCGCCGGGGTGTTGGCCAGTCTCTTCGCGTCGACTGCGGGTTTACTGGAGCCCGTCCGCTTCTTCAGCTTGTTATTCAGCCATATCTCGACGGGATACTTGTAGACATCGTGGTCGAGGCGCCAACGGGCTGGCAGAGAGATGGTCTTCTGGACAATTCGCGTAATCGGACCGCGAGTGTCAGCCGCGATGGGAATCCTGTCAAAGGCAATACGAAGATAATCACGCGTGACCTGAAGCCGTTCATGGTCGCGTCCCTTGAGCCACGGAAGTTGGGTATAACGTGGGAAGAAATCGGCCCAGGCCTCAAGGCTATGGGGTGGCTCAATGCCAAGTTCTGCGCAGTGCTGGAAAATGGGCGAACCGGGATAAGGCGTGAAGATGTTCGTCCAGAATTCAGCTCCAGGGAAACGCCGGCAAACGTCCATCATGAAGCTCACCGTCTCCCTGCGTTCCTTGGCTCCTTCACCAGGGAAGGCAAAGATGATATTGAAGGAGGGCCGAATATCGGCGGCGAGGCACCGGGCAGCGCTCTCGTAAATCTGATCGAAATCCTGAAATGTCTTGTTCATCAATTGCAGAATCTTGGGTGATCCGGAGTCGACGCCCTGGCATATCTGGTGCAGCCCAGCGCGTCGAAGCAGCTTGAGATCTTCGGGCGTGAGCCGCGCAACCATATTGGTAGTCGCCTGTATGCTCCACTTGAACTGTGAGCCTGCGCGCACTAGCCCTTCCGCGATGCCGCGTGCACGGTCCAGATCAACCATGAAGTTGTCGTCGACCACCCAGAGCATTTCGAGGCGATAGCGTCTCGTGAGATCAACAGTCTCTTCGACGAACTGCTCTGGCGGCAGGGCGTTCCATTTGCGCCCGTAAACGCCTGCATTGGTGCAATACGCACAGTTGAACGGACACGCCAGGCTCGAGGTGTACATGGCCCATCGTTTGCCGCACCCACGCTCATAGGCGTCGAAGTCTGCAATGTGGTATGCCTTCGGAGGCATGTCTACCAGTGGCTTCAGCGGCCGCTCCGGCGTAAGGATGAGTTTGCCGTCACGCTTGAAGCCGATACCTGGAATGAGATCCGGAGCGGACCTCGTTTCAAGATGCTTGACCAGCTCCAGCAGTGCATCTTCTCCCTGCCCGCGCACGATGTAGTCCACGCAGTCAGCCTGCAAAGTCTGACCGGGAAGCAAAGACGGATGCCAACCACCGAGAATGATGGGGAACTCCGGATTCCACTCCTTGACCGCTCGCGCGATCTCGACCGTCTCGCGGATCATGGGCCCCGTCACCAGCGAGATGCCGAGGCAGACTGCATCGCGAACTTCTTCGAGGACGCGCTTCTTATAGTCTGCCGTGATCGTCGAATCGATCAGAACGACCTGATATCCGGCACGAATCAATGGAGTCGCGACTGCCAAAACACCGAGTGGGGCTGTGGCCTCAGAACTGGCAAAGGACGGAAAGAAAAAGACCACCTTCCGGGAAGAAGAAATTGATTTTGGCATCGCTCGCTCTCTCACCACTGTGTCGTGTTGAGCGTCCGCGTGTGTCAACCTATCGTCCCGATTGTGTCATCGGATTGTCGCTACGTCTCGTCAGGACTGACACACCCTGCAAGAGCGGCGATGACATGCCGTTGACAATTTGCTGCAAACCGCTGCGATATGCTCGATGGATGTTTGTTGGCGATTGCGATGCATACTAGACGAGATGATCCTTCCATACCCGCGTGGAGCGAAGATCAACTCGACTCCCTCTCTCAGCCAGAGATGGAAGCTCCCTATTTTGACGATGCTCTCAAAGCATGGGTGTTGAGCAGGCACGCGGATATCCTCGCCGCATTTCGCGATTTGAGCCTGTCTCCGGCCAGCCACACCAGCGATCAGACTTCGCAGCCATCCGGCGCGAGCGTCCGATTCGAGAGTGACCGACTAAGGATGCGAGCGGAGGCAATGGAGGCGCTTTCTCCTCCACGGCTACGCGCGTGGCGCGAGGAGCTCGCTCCCGAGGCCGACACCCTGGCCGGTAGTTTGCCCATCGATGAGCCCATAAATCTGATGGATAGGTACGCCCGCCCGCTGTGCCTCTCATTGGCCGCGATGGTGACGGGCATCTCTCGAAGCGATGCCGAACGCCTCTGCGAGCGGGCGCAGGGTATATCGGCCGCTGCCGCCGAGCCTTATGACACAGTTTTGCGCGGCGGCGCAAAGTCCGCCAGTGCGGAGCTTCGAGGCTACTTTCCAAACGGTCCCGAGGCCTTGCGCGAATCCGGATTCGTCGCGCTCTCGCAGACCATGCCCTGCATATTAGGGAATGCGTGGTTCGCCCTGATGCAATATCCGCAGCAATGGAGTCTGCTGCATCGAGAGCCGGAACTGACGGAGCAGGCGATCGAGGAGTTGTTACGCTACGCGGGGCTTGTACGCATTCTCTCCAGAAGTGCCACGGCGGACATCGATCTTAATGGCGCTTTCATTCAAAGGGGCGAGCGCGTCATCCTGAGGATCATCGCGGCAAACCGCGACCCTGAGCGCTTCTCCCACCCGAACCAGGTTGATATCGCGCGCCGCGATGCGGGGCATCTCACGCTGGGGGCGGGCCCTCACGCTTGTGTCGCCGCGAACTTGATTCGCATGGCTGCCGTTGCGATCACCTATCCTCTGGTGCAAGGGTTTGCCTCGGCGAATCTCGCCCGCACCGTGGAATGGCAGGGCGGATCGGGTTTCCGTTCCCCCAAATCTCTTTCGGTCTGTTTGACGGTAGCCAATAGAGAGTCGCAGATCGCTAACCGAAAAATAAGAACCTAAGCCTGGATGAGCAGGATTCTCGATTTCATTTGACGGTCAGGCAGACCCCGGCCGCGCGAGGAACGGTCACGGTGTACTTGCCATCCCGGAGACGGCCAGGTTCTGAAGACCGCGTGATGTGAGCTTCCCGGCTATCCAGCGCCGGGGCGTGCAGAGTTTGGGCGTCAACTGCTCCTGTTGCACGCGTTCCGAAGTTCAGGCTTAATTCGATATCGCGCTCCGCGTCTTTATTCAAAATGATGATGGCCACATGCCCTGAGGCAAGTTTGGCCGCGTAGGCGGTCGCATCCACTCCTGTCGCCTGCAGCTTTGAAGTGAAGTCGCCCCGAAGAAAAGAGCCGCCGCTAAAAAGTCCGGCGAACTTGAGGCCGTAGGCCACCGGTTCCATCACGTACTCTGAGCCGAGCGTCGCTATGGGCGTGTAGAAAGGGTGAGGATGCGTTGCGATCTGCTCCGGAGTCTCACCCTTGTCCTTAAGAAGGATGTCACCGGGCAGGAATCCACCGACCGAGTTTGCGACGGATTTGCCGGTTCCGCCGTGCAGATTGATCCCTGAGTAGTTATTGCTGGCGAGCAGCAGCGAATAGTCGGCAGCCCACAGTGCGGCGGCGAAGACGTCTGAGACGCCTGGCTTGCCACCGCGGTAGCAGGTGTTGCCCTCGGTCATGCGCACGCGGACGCCCATCTTACTTGCCGCGGCGGTTGCGATATCCGCCGTCCTTTGAACCTTAGCCATCGTGGCTGACTTCAGCAGGTTGGGGATGTTGACCTCCGGGTTGGTTGCCGGGCCGCCGAAATAGTAATGATGCGTAAGCGTGGTCAGATGTGGTGGATTCTGGATCGACGGCCATATCTCGGCGATCTGCGTTAGCCACTCTACATTCGACGCCACATCCGGTATCCCGAATTTCGCCCCCGGTACGCTGGCGGTCAGGGCCCGCGCAAGCGCGAGCCACTCGTCCAGATAGGTCTTCGGGGACCAAGTCTTTGGATCGCGCAAGTGGCGTGCGAACAGATCTACCTCGTTGCCAATCTGGAAATACTGCAGGCTCTCGCCGAGGGTCTTCGCCACAAATGCGGCCTCTTCCGCCGCGCGTTCTGGCGTATTGGTTCCCATCCCGATGCCATACAGGCAGGTCCAACCGGTCGCCTTGAGGAAACCCGCCAGGTTGCGCACCGCCTCGGGTGTCACGGAGTAGTACTGCGCTTTGGGCTCGCCTTCCACCTCACGAACCTTCTGGTGCTCGGGCTCCGGAGAATTGGCATTTGGCTTCCAATATGCAAACTCGCTTGTGTTGCCGCCCAGCCGGAGCACACCCCGTGGCGCCAGGGCTTTGAACTCACGGATCAGTCCGATATTGCCATCCGAGAAGAAACTCGGGTCCACCAGTTGCTGCACCTCATAGGAGAGACCGACGAAGTCGACAGGCATATGGGGTCCTGTGGCCTCAGTCGGAAGTTCCAGGGAAGCCTGGGCTCCCACCCCGCGCTGCGCATGGAGGCGGGTGGCGGCGAGCGAAAGGGCTGCGGTGCTCAGGAATCTGCGACGGCTGATCATAATCATGGTATGGGAAGTGTAATCGGCTCGAGATGTGCGCGTTGCCCTGTTGGCTGAGAGTTCTTCAATTTCCGGATTGCCCGTGTTTCACATCGCGGATGACACGTTCACTAACCCCGACGGTGTGACGAAGACTACTTGCGAGGTGGCGTCATTTCTAGAGCCCAGATTGCCGTGGGACGCATGTACATGCCGGCGCGAAAGTCTCCTGTGATATCCCATGCCTCCGGCGTACGGAACCAGTACCCTTTGCTTTCGTAGATTACGTGGTAGAGGCCCCATGTCGTCTTATAGGCCTCATCCTTGAGGCCTTCGCTCATTAGAAGCCCCGCATAGCCCAGGGTCGTGCCAACCCAGACTTCTCTTGCCTGTTCATTCAAGTCGAGTATGGAGCCGTCTGCGCCCATACCATTGACGGCACCCATTTCGCCGTTACCGAATTTCATGACATTGAACGCGAAGATCTTCTTCATCGTGGAGAGCTGCATGGCATGGGGCACGATGTCGCCAAGACCGGTGAGGTTTGCGTACCACTGGCCGGCAAGCTGGTCCGTCTGGATGGCGTCCTTGGACTCGCTGTTCGTGTCGTAGCGGAAATATTCGCCGTTCCAGAGCTGCGAGATGTAGGTCTTCCGTCCCTTGAGGAAAAGTCCATGGTAGTCGCTTGCGGCAGATGTGTCGCCGACTATGCGCGCGGTTTCTTCCGCGGCGCGCAGAGCGGCGAGCCAAAGGCCACCGGAATAGGCGCTGACGCCACGAACCACCCATGAGTCGTAAGTCTGATCTGGATAGCCGCTGTTTTCCGGCACGCCGCCGCCGTGGTCGAACTGCCGAAGATACTCGGTGGCATCCTTAACCGCAGGCCATGTCTCGCGGAGGAAGGCGGTATCCGTGCGTCCGGTGAGGACGTAATCGCGATAGACCATGAGGACGAATTTGGAGTTGAGATCCTTCCAGTCGTTCGTGTCTTGCCAGCCGGGCTCGTTGACGGCGATGAAGGGATCGCCTTCGGGTACGCCGAGATCGTGAGGAACAGCACCTCGTTTTTTTCGTTTATGGGTAATGGGCTCACCGACCTGCTGGGTCTTCCAAACCCACAATCCCTGCTCTGGAAGCTCCTGCGGAACGGTCGCAGCAAATTCTCGCAGCACCTGCTTGTCAATGTCAGGCCAGAACTTGAGCAGCGGCAGCGATGCATAGAAGCGAACGTCGAGCGTTCCGTAGTACGCGTAATCGAAGCACTCGAGGAGCGCGAAGGAGGGTGCTGCCTTCGTCTCACCATCGGCGCGGCGGCCCCAGAAGGTTCCGCCGTCGGTGAGCGCGTAAAGCTCATTGAAGAGCATTCCGCGATACCAGAGGGGTTTCGTCTCGTCATTGATATATGGCGCCTGCCACGTATCGATCTGACGGCTCCAATCGGCCGCGTGCAGCAGAGCGTCGCGTGCTATCTCCCAGGCATGAGTGCCTGATGCGCTGTAAAAGTCGGTGTAGCGGCGGTGCCATTTTCTTCCTTCGCCGAACTGGACAACCGGGAAGTCCCAACTGAGGACCATGGGGATAATCTTCGTTTCGCCCGGCTTGAGGGTGAAGCGCAGCGCGATCGCGCCCGCAAGCTTTTCCTTGTCGCTGACCCAGGATTTGTTGTCGTCGGCGAGCCGTCCATCCTTTGCGAATGCGGTCCAAACCGCGCGGCCGTCGCCCTGCGCCTGGAAGGTAGTCTGGTACGTCACCTCCAAGCCAGGGGACTCGATCGCTGCGATGACGAATTGTCCATCCCATTCGTTTGGTGTGCCAGCCCCCCGGTTTCTGTCGAAGACGATGCCCTTCATCGTTCCTGCATCGCGGATAGCTTCGCTCCGGAAGCTGCTGTAGTTACCCTGATTCGGAGTGCCGCTGAAGTCGCGGGTAAAGGTGCGGAACCAACCCGCCATGTTTGTCCATGAAAATAGGACGGACACTGTCACAGTTTTTCTGGTGGTGTTTTCTGCGTGCCAGCGGTAGAGGGCAACCGGATAGCTGGATTCGCGATAGTTATTGGGAAGGATGGGGGAAAACTGCTCCAGCACAACGTGAGCAGGGAATTTGTCCCACCGGTAGTCGAACCAGGCTTTGGGATAAAGCGCTCTATAATCGCCGGCGGCCACCGGATAGTCCCATTGCCAGCTCGACAGCTCTTTGCTTTCTGGATGGCCATTCATCAGCACTTGCGCCGTAGGACGGGCATCGTCTTCCGATTGCTGAAACATGGCAAATTGGTTTGCGTAGACGGGCTGATATTTATGGACACCGGCCTTGATGTGCCAGCGCACAAAGTCGCCACGATAGCTGCGTGAAAACGTTCCGGCGCCGAAGCCCCCGACCGGGACACCCTGCCAATAGCCGTCGTCAATATCGCCCGGAACGAGCGTAACGCCCGGATGATCAAGCGGCAGTCCCAGGGGGCGCGACCATGCCGCTTTGGGGATGGCATCGTCGGCCCAGCAGGTTGATACACACGCGACGAGCAGCGCGCAGAGGGCGACACGGAGCCGGCAGGTTTTCAACGATCGCTCCAAGCGACTAGTTGCCGGCCCAATACTTGTTGAAGCCGATGTAGTCAGAGGGCATGGCGGCGAGAATCTTTCGGCGCATCTCGAGAAGATCAACCGAGCCGATCGTCTGGTAGATGACCTTGCCGTCCGGGCCAAGCACCACGGTATAGGGCACAGCCGACTGCCACGCAGGATCGAACGCGGCCTGGAGCTTCTCTGTGTCGTCGGATGCGAAGAGCAGATTGCGGCTGGTTGCATGCTTCTTCTGGAGGAATCGCAGGACGGACGGTTCTTCGTCCGGCATATTCACCGAGGCGGTCACGAGATTGAAGTCGCGGTTACTGTACATGCGATAGGTGTCCTGCAGGTCAGAGAACTCCGCCACGCAGGACCCGCACCAGGTGGCCCAGAAGTCGATGAGGGTGACTTTTCCGCCGGTGTTGGCGCGCAGCTTTTTGAGTCCTTCAGCGTCGACCTTCTCCAGATGAACCGGCTCGGCCGCGATCTTTCGCTCTGCCTCCTCACGCTGCGCGGATTTCTCCGGCCACTTTGTCGAGCAGCCGAAGACGCCGGTATGCGCGAGGGGCACTGCCTTCCCGGCGAGCAGCGCATCAATCGCGTTCTGCGCATCGTGCGTTTTGACCATCTCGATGCGATAGCTGTTGTCGAAGTGTCCCTGATAGCGAAGGTGACGCGTCTTGTCGAAGATGAAGACGTGCGGTGTTGCCCGGGGGCCGTACGCACTGGTGACGGATGGCGTGTCTCCGGCATAGAGGTAAGGGTAATGAAGATGCTTGTAGGCGACGCGAATCTTCATGTCGTCGAGCGTATCGCTGACATCGGAGGAGTCCAGCTCGTCGATCCGAATGGCTTTCGGGTCGTTCCCCTGAATGGCGACCACGGCGACGCCCTTGTCACGGTAGTCGTCGTAGAGCTGCTCGATGCGGCGCTCATACATCTGGGCAATGGGGCAGTGATTGCAGGTGAAGATCACGACGAGAACCGGGCTGCCCGCATAATCGCTGAGCTTGTGAATCTTGCCGTCCACCCCGGGGAGTGCGAAATCGGGAGCGGGAGAGTCCAACGCCAGTATGGGATGTGCAGGCTGTGCCCAGAGAGGCGCGGAGATCAGCAACAGCAAAAGACTGGCCAGTGCACGAGGCATCGTCCCTCCATCTGCCGGATGCAGATTTGGCATTTTTGGCGGCGTCCCAGTTTGAATCAACAGACGGTGGAAGCGCAACTGCCAAGTATTTGCTCGTCGGCAAAGCAAACGTTTGTCGGACCCGTCGCCGCCGCTACTGTTCCATCACGCCGTAGGCAAAGCGAGGCGGCAGTCTGCAGCCATTGCGTTCGATCCAAGCGAGCGTTAGCGCCTGCGGTATCAGCAGAGTAGTGATGCTCTCCCATGGCTCGGCGACCGCATCGATACGGACTGGCAGAAGCTTATCGGTACGATCGTGGTCTTCGTTCGAAACCAGTACCACGCGTCCACCCTTGCGGTTGCATTCCGCGGCCAGTTTGACGCCCAAGGCAGCTACGCGCCCTACAGCGAAGATCATGGCGACATGTGTCGCGTCGGTGTCGAGATTCGGGCCGTGTTTAAAACCCGCGCCGGTGTGCGGCGCGGCCCGGAAGCCGCTCATCTCGCGGATGGTCAGAGCGCCCATCCATGCCGCACCAAAGGCGCCGCCCCGGCCGATGACTTCGAGATTGGCTGCGCCACGGCAGAATTCCTCGATGGAGTGCCGCATCGAAAAGATCCTATCGATGCTGTTCTCCATGACGGCGGCGGCGTGCTCAGCGTCGGCCCGCCACGCGCGGCCGAGTATCTCCGCGGCAAGGATGATGCCGGCGGCGGTGGAGTTGGTGTAGGTCTTTGTGGCGTTACCGTACTCCGGCCCGGCTAGAATGGGCAGGCGATGATTCGCCAGTTGCCAGCAGGTGCTGGCAGGGTTGTTGCAAATGAGAGCGAGTGGGCCCCCGGTGCCCTCCTTCATCAATGTGACGAGTTCTGCGCTCTCTCCCGACGTGGTGACCAGCACAGAGAGTGCGGCATCCTTCCATACACCGTGTGCGTAGTGCAACCACTCACCCGCGTCCACGGCAAATGCCAACCGGCCATTTGCCTGCAGATGCGTGGTCGCGCCGATTGAAGCGCACAGCGATCCGCCCATGCCGATAAAGGTCACCGGCGCCGCGGTACTTCCGGCAATATCGTGCGCATAGCGAAGCTGACCACGTATCTCATCGTCGCTTCGATAGGCGGCAATCAGTTCCCGCAGTTTTCCAGGCTGCTGGCGGCACTCATACTCCAAGACCTGAATGCCGTTCATAGCGAGAAGTTCGTCTGAAGGCTTGACCCCTGCTATCCAACACGGCTGACCCACAGTCTCTGCCATATCTTGATTCGCAACCTCTTGTCAGTCGAATCGAGGGTATCATTTGGCAATCCACTTCCATGGAGGAGTCGTTGCCTGCTGAGCAGCTGAACGTTCGAAGCGCGTTTCTTCTGCGCGTCTCCTTCATCGCCGGGCTGGGCGGAATTCTTTACGGATTCGATGTGGGCATCATCGCGGCGGCGTTGCTGTTTGTGCGCAACACGTTTGCCTTGTCCACGCACGCGCAGGAGATCGTCGTCAGCGTGGTTCCGGCGGGCACCATGTTGGGCGCGATCGTCGGAGGCATTCTGTCGGACCGGTTGGGACGGCGCTCGACACTGCTATGGTCCGGAGTGATCTTCATTGTGGGATCGATACTGGCGCCGCTTTCGCCGAATGTCGGCGCGCTGATCGCTGCGCGTTCACTTCTTGGGTTTGCCATCGGATTCACGTCTGTCACCGCACCGATCTATGTGTCCGAGCTGTCCCCGCCGCAATTGCGCGGAACACTGATCGGCATGTACCAGTTCGCGCTCACGCTAGGGATTGTTTTTGCGAACCTGATCGGATACTGGTTTTCCGCAGAGCAGTCATGGAGGTGGATGTTCGCCACGGGCGTGCTGCCTGCGGCTGTCTTCCTTGGACTGGTATTCACAGTGCCTGAAAGCCCACGGTGGCTTTTCATCAAGGGTCGGGCCCAGGAAGCGGAGAGCGTGCTGCTCTCCTACACGGATGCGCGCGGCGCGCAGCTTCTGCTGAATGACATTCATCATGCGACGATGAACAGGCACGGTCAGGAGAGGTGGAGCACACTGTTCGTGGTGGCGCGGCGTGGGCTCCTCATTGCCGTGGGTTTTGTCGTACTGCAACAGCTGTGCGGCATCAATACTGTTATCTACTACGGCCCGCAAATATTCGCACTTTCAGGAATCGACTCGAACCAGCACGCGATTCTTGCGTCCGTGCTGGTTTCGGTGGTGAATATGCTCGCCACTGTGGTTGCTCTGTTTCTTGTCGACCGCGTCGGACGTAAACCGCTGCTTTACGCAGGCGTCGGCGGCATGCTGGCTTCGCTGCTTGTGCTTGCATTCACATTTGGCCATCAGGCAAAACCGACGCACGCGACAGGCGTTGCCGCGGTTGTGTGCCTGATGATTTATATCGCCTGCTGCGCCGCAAGCATGGGACCAATTGCATGGATCCTGGTAGGCGAGGTGTTCCCGTTGCAATTGCGGAGCCGGGGAGCAGCGGCGGCAACCCTTGGCTATGGCATCTCCAACACGCTGGTATCACTGAGCTTCCTCAGCGTGATCCATCGCATCGGGAATGCCTGGACCTTCGGCGTCTTCGCTCTCTTCTGCGTGATTACATTGCTATTCACGCGGTTCATCATTCCCGAGACAAAGGCGCTCGAACTGGAGAGTATCAGCGCTTAATCGTTGCGCTCACGATGATATGACCCAGCCGACACATCTTCTCGGAGTCGACATTGGCGGCACGAATCTGCGAGTCGCGTTGGCCAATGCTAACGGAGACATCGCTGCACGCGTGTCAGCGACGACCACCAATGTGCGCGATGCCGAAAACGTCGTCCGGAAGATCGTTGAGTGCGCGCAGCAACTGCTCCGGGACACGCAAATTTCGCCGGAACGGGTTGCCGCGATCGGCGTGGGCGCTCCGGGGTTGACCAATGCAGAGACCGGCGTCGTGATCGCGACCTCTTACCTGATGGGCTGGCGCGACGTTCCTTTGAAGGCGATGCTGGAGAATCATCTGGGGGTTCCTGCATCTGTTGACAACGATGTAAATCTGGCAGCTCTTGGCGAGAGCTATTTTGGCGTGGGGCGCGGTTTCCAGGACTTTGTATTTATCGCGCTCGGGACAGGAGTAGGCGCGGGCATCATATTGAAGGGCGCATTGTTTCAGGGAGCGGCGTGGACTGCGGGTGAGATCGGCTATATGCTCGTGCCCGGTGTTGCCGAAGAGCCGGCCGCCCTCGGCAAGCCAGGCGGACTTGAGGGATTAGTTGGAGGAGAAGGGCTCCGGGCGCAGTGGCTTTCGCAGTGGAGCATTGAGAAGACGCAGCAACCGCGAGAACTGACAGCGACGCAGATCTTTGATGCGGCGGTTGCCGGGGATGCCCTGGCGAATGTGCTCCTGAATCGTGCCGCGCACGCACTGGCCTACACGATCTCCAACATCACACTCATTCTGAATGCACCTCTCTTCGTTCTTGGAGGC